>Ga0308160_10003659_pt1 | contig 17134 bp, 14 predicted proteins | sample PhyFR1_FD_201036 | JGI IMG/M metagenome (GOLD analysis project Ga0308160, IMG submission 201036) | Phyllosphere microbial communities from UC Gill Tract Community Farm, Albany, California, United States - DLSLF.R1 | ecosystem: Host-associated > Plants > Phyllosphere > Unclassified | place: USA...
TTGACCTCTGAATGTCCCCTTCCACCCGGCGCACCTCGTAAAAGGAAAACTTCTTGAGGTTCCTTGACGGATTGGCAGGACTTTTTCTCAGCACTGAAGAGCGGTACGTATAGAAACGTGAAGACGGGGCGTCGACCAATCCTCTTGGATCTACCGTTGCAAACCATCCTTGAACACAAGGTCATGAGTAGTATGACGACCGACGAGAACTCGGCCGGACTCCGCCCACCACCTCTCGCTAGTGACTGTACGTTGCTTCTTCTTTCCTCCGACCAGGCGCCTATGTGCCATGCCAAGGTACTGACATGGCCAACGCTTTCTAGACGTCTTCGACGTTCTCGTCTAGAATAGATGAACGGACAACCGGCCCACGCTGCCCAACCGCTAAAACTTCTGCCCCGTGTACTGTACGCACACGGTGAGATGTATGGCCTGGTAACGGTAACGCAGGGGTCTCCGTACATAAGTAACGCGTTAACGCACCCAAGATACATGTTTTCGAGAGCTAATTTCTCAAAAGTCGTCCAAATCAGCCCAAAATATGGCTTTCCTGGGGATGTGCGTGCATAAGTAACGCTCTGTTGGACCGAACGTGCATAATTTGAGAGCTCACTGATTAGGTCCCTAAACGGGGTCCGTACATCTCATCGTGTGCGTACAGTATTTGAAACGGAATGGTTGCCTTCAAAGTCCGACTTTGTACCGTAGTGCTCTGGCAAGGCAGGGCAGCACCCACGGGATCTTGACAGGCGACACAGCCAACGCAACTCTATGGAACATCTGTACACGTCAGACATGGTCGTATACCCGATGCGAAAGGTGACACTGGATCGACGACGTTTGAACATGGCATCTGGAGTACGGAGACAGCTGAGCCCGGCCAAATCGGCGTACATGTCCTCCGTGGGCAAGTGCACATATGTTGACGTTAGCTGAGACGAAGAACGTCAAGGCCCTCGCTCGCCTCATCCTCAAAACGGTCAAAAGCATGACCGGGACGCACCTCCTGTTCAGCTACTACGCGGTCGAATCGGTATCCGAGTGTGCCCGGCTCTGACAGAGTCCCGTCGTCTCACGATGGCGCTCGAGGTTCCGTCCGGGCTACGCAAGACGTCATGCCTAGGTTGATGCTCACACCGATTGATTCGAGCCGACGCCACATGTTGATCCCCGAATTAAGCTGCGTACGCGTCGGCCACTTCCTGACGGCGACCGATCTCGTCCCAGGACGATTGCATGCCACTCATCGGCCGAGTAGGGCTCTGCGGAGCCGCCAAATGCTCGCCGCATGGGTGGAGGTCGATGATGCAGGTCTGCGGCAGCCGGTCATCCTAAAAACGGGAGCGGGGGAGAAGGGCATCCTTTCGTGTGGCCGGTGACAATCATCGACCCGACGAGTCTAAGTGCGTTTACGCTTTTACCGTGATGCGCGCGAGGTCCAGCAGGCCTTCATCGCCGAGCAGCCGATGAGTCGCGATCGCCTTGTTGAAGGGACCCTTTTTTTGGATCGGTCTGCAAAGGCGGATAGAAGAGTCAGGCTAAGCCCGGCGCCGTCAACGGGTCGACGTCCTACAGAGGAGCCGCATCAGCCGACCACCCTCCACCGAGCTGGTCATCCGATACTTACGAAAACATGAGCTGAGCTGCCGTGATTCAGAGCAGCGACGGCGACCGCAAACGACCGGACGATCTTGACGAGTCGGAAGGTGCTGACCTGCAGCGTACATTGCACAACAAATGAGTAGTCAATGTGCTGACCTTTAGCGAGCTATAGTCCGGGGCGAATCGATCAGTTCGGTCGGCTGCGCGATTCGTCTTCAGCAAAGCGCAACGCTGAGCGGGCTCTACTCCCGGTCGACAAGCTTGTTCATCGGCTGCTCCTCATGGAAGATCTCGCCCAGCAGGATGCTGCAAATCGGCGCTCGGTGTCGGACGGCGAGCCGGCCATCGGTAAGTCGCCTCGACAACCGGCAGCATTTTGTCGAATGCGGCCGGCGCTCGCCTCGACGAGATCAACGAACGCTCGCTCGTACCGATCACAAGGCCGCCGAGCTCATGCAAACAGACGTCTGACAAATGCAAGAAGACGACGCAGCGCACGATGCGCGTTCCGGCGCGAGTGATTGCCGAGGTCTTGCTCGAGTTAGGCGGATTGGCTTCGTCTCCCTCCGACTTCCCTAAAGTGCGGATTAGTACCAGACTGGCAGGTACTGTACGCCATGCAACGTGTAGGAGAGCGTGGCCCGCGAGACGCAAGTCAAATACTAACACAGGCGGCCGTGGTGCTGACATACATTTGTGACAGTTCTGAAGGAAAGCGTCCTTCTGCGCTCCTTTCGTAGAGCCCAGTGATCGGACGTGACCAATGGCGTGGCGCACCACGCCAACCTCAGTGTGCCAGGCGCACCAGGCCTTGAGTCTCGACTACTTATGTGCGTCAATTCAGGTATCACATGGCCTCCCGGGCCATCGCCACTTGATGTGACCCATCATTTATCACACTCTCAGCGGCGATCTTGCCGGCGAACGTTGTTGACAGCAGGATTGGATTTTAAGCCATGTCATGAAGCGTCAAGCGAACGAAAGACCAAACCCTCTTCAAAAGAACTCGCCTGTTTATTCGCAACCACGGTGCAGAGGTTGCTCCATTAGCTCAAAGTGCACGCGAGCGGCCTCGAGCTAGTGCGAAGGAGTTCCAAGCGCCATGCTCACCTGAACCCGAAGGCGACCGTCGCTTTTTTGCAAGTGGAGGGTGCAGCACATCCTGAGCCACCTGACCTGGAGTCTCGATTCTCCGTGCGAGCGCCTTCTGCGCAAGACGCTCCCCGCCAAGAAAGCTGCAGCAGGTAGCGGGGAGACAGAATACATGACTGACCTCTGGATCGCCTGTTAGCGCTACTGATACCGGTCGCCGTGTCAATCCTGAGTCTGGCGGCGGCCACGTCGACAGAAGCGCGCGACTTCGCTGAACACATCGCCCAGCTTCCCCCCCACTACCTCGCGTACTGAAAAAACGCCTGCACCCCGAGGATCTGCACGTGGCCGGCCGCTTGGCTCCTAGGTTCTCTCACCTCCTCCGGGAATAAGGCTTTCCAAGTTTGCTCGTTTGCTTCATCTTGCAGGTTAAGTTGGGCCTGGGCCTCTCAGATTGACGGGTGGCCTGTCGTGCGCCAGTCTCTTGCGAGTTGGCTATTCTCCTGAACCTTTGCCAAAAACTGGCCAGCGGCCAGCTCCTTCTCCACCCGCACCTCTTAAAAAGGTATTGGGGTTCTTTGGCAATTTGTCCCGTTTTTTTTTTTTTTTGGCATCGACGAGCGGTATGGATTCAAAGGAGAAGACGGGGACGTCACTCAATTGCTTGGTTAACCGTTGCACCTTGATTGAGAGCCATGCAGTATGACGACCGACACTAATGGATGTGTTGCCTTTTCTTCTTTGCCAACTCGGCGTTGTTTGCACAAATAGCATGGCCACGCTTCACATACGTCTTTGACGTTATCGATCAGATTCCGGTGCCGGATGCTTGGACAACTAGCTTTTTAGAAAGCCTAACGCAGAGACATGTAAGCCTTCTTTCCTTTGAGAATCAGCCCAGGCGTCAAAATGCAAGATGACACTTTTGACTACGCAATACGTGGGTGGCCTCTTGCGAGTGACAACCGAGATACGCTGGTGCGGATGGCAATTGCGTGGCTAGTGGCGTAAAGTCGGCTGTCTCGTGCGATTGAGCGAGCGAGGCTCTGACCAGCAGCAGATGCGACGTAAAGAAAAGCTGTAGACCATAGAGGGAGAACTCAAGTGAATCCAACGGTTTGTTATAGCCGAAGTTGTCTTGAAATCCAACAGCTTGTAAGAGCCAAGCTACTCTGAACAGTCTTCAGTTTGTTCACGAGGTTTTTTAAATATTTTAGCGCTGAAATCATCTTCATAAGTGATTGAAAGCGCTAGAGATTTTGTAGATTCTCAAGCAAATATCCTGAAGCCTATGAAGCAAGTCTTTGATAACCTTTTCGACTCTGAAACGCGATACGTGATGGGCTGTGTTTTGTTCGAGTTTGGACCCCTTCAAGTCCGACTTTGTATGACGCAAGCGGCCGAACTAATGTGTGACAAAGTTTTGCCGTTCCAAGACATTTCTGATGCCAGCCAGTTAAACGACATGGCAACTGTCGGTACTCAACGTTTGACTTGGACTTTTGATCAGGGTAGCAGATTACCAGGAATTTGGCAAGCTTAATTTCGCGACCTGCCTCCATTCGGCATATTGAGCGGTTCATTGAAGTTGAATACTTTTCTATCAACTCAACCTGAACAAACCCTGGATCAAGCAAGAGGAGGTAAAAGCGGGTCAAAGCCTATCTCGAGATCTGAGGACAAATTCGAGGACAAGCCCAGTTTTATTGAGCTGAACTTTGACCATGGTTTGTGACAAAGACGTCTCTTATTAAGTCGGTCAGAATCAATTGGCCCGCGCTAAGTCAGAACCTACCGACGACCGACTGTCGACTTTGAGATTCTCCCCGTACAATGCGTTTCCCTTACTGAATACACCATACTACTGCATGGACGTCAGGGCGGCGACTCTTTACTTCACGCTGCCACCGCCCACATTTCATTGCAGCTCCTCACTGCTCGCGTGATGACTTAAGAAGAAACATCGTCAGCGTTTGTCAGCACTCCTTGTCGCACAAGGTCTAGCGGTCCCTAAAACGAGACGCAAAGTTGATGTTGCCCCAGGGCTCGCCACTCGATTCCACTTCCGACTGTAACCGAACGGGTCTCATCACTGTTGTACTTTTATACATGGAACAACTCCTACGACATAGCATTCACCATACGCTGACTAAAATGTCGAGCGTCGTTTTGTTGCCTCTGTGACGAATTACCGGAGATGACAAGTCTGCCAACGACCTCCAGGTCAAGTCTGAGCCAGAACGTTGGTAGTGAGTGGCCTACAGTCGAGTGTAGCCGGCGGCAGATAAGCGGTAGGACTGGGCAAGAACGGTGACCAGCACGAGTCTCATGAAGTCGAGTGGGGGCAGATAATATGATATGGCTCCGTCAGCAGGATTAAGGAAAACATTGTGGACATCTGGTTGGCGCCGGCGGTGAGGTCGACAGTGGTGCTCGGAAACTACGCGTTGCCAATGAGACCTAAGACTTCACTCATCATTGAGTCCTGACTGTGACCAGAGTATGGCTGAGGTTGAACAATTCATGGGTCGAGTGAGATTGCTACGGTCAGGTGAGCTAATGAAAAATGAGGATGCTTCGCCGTAGTGCGAGGAGAAGTGAACTTGCTCAAGATACAGTGAGGTTGAATCCACAACAGCACGTCTCACGCACAGCGAAAGATAGCTAAACTTGGACTTCTTGAAAAGGGTCAAGTCGAAAGAGTTCTGAAGAGCACACCGTCAAAAGGCAGCCGCTCCAGTCGTATATAACGCTCCCGGACTGTTGGCCTCCATGACGTCGCGACATATTCAGTGAGGTATCGGACAAAGATGCGGTACTTGAGATCGGCATGGTTGTTGTCGGGGTAGTTGGCGGCAGTACTGCAATTGCACCCAACTAAATTAGTTTTGAAGGCTGCATTGCGTGCTCTGTGGCGCAGTCTTATCCCCAGTCTTCTCTTGAATACGTGCGGATTCCGCTGAACTGTCGAGCGCGTTCGCTGTTCTCCTGCAAGGGTCAAACGGACTGCGAGCTTAGTTACATGTGGGCTGCCAGCCGTCGTTGCAAGACAGACCCTCGCACCGGCTTTTTTGACAAGAGCAGAGCGCAACTCTCGCGTTGCGTCCAAAAAAGCACATTGTCCAAAGTGAGATGGATGTATTGACGCAGCTGCATTTTCCTTGTCCGTTTTTCAGTGTTGGGGCAAGGTTGCGGAGGAGGCCTTGGGCAGCAATATACCGGCGCAGAGACAAGGTTCCGACAAAGGACGAGGCCAAAGGTCCAGTAAAAGAGGACGTTGACCTACTCGCGAATAGCCTCGAAAGCTTCGGCCGCTTCACGCTTGGTACCGACAAATTGATTCTAAATGATATTGACGATATGGACCTGGCTCTCATGGCCAGCCACACGATTGACCTGGAGCGGAGCATTTTTGCTCGTTGACTGAAAGAAGATGCTCTGCCGGCGGAAAGTATGAGTGAGGGACATTTGGTCGGGAAACGAGAACAGCTCGTCGTCGTCTTCGAGTTTGTTTATGAAGTTGCCCTGGAGGACAACCATTGCGCAATTGGCTCGAGTCGCAGGCAATGACTGGAAAGGGGGGTGATCTGTCAGCGTTTGATGGTTTCTCGACGACCATAGACTTGGCGCGCCTCCAGAACTCAATTCAAGATGGCCGCGCCAAAGACTCGGCGTACTGCACGGTCTTGTTGGCGAGAGCGGAATTGTTTGATAGGCGTGGCGCCCGCCTTGGCAAGCCAAAAAAATGTGAGGGGCAATGGGTCTGGTCTGCCTATTGATGACAAAGGCCGCTGGAGAGAAGGAGGCTCAGAGTCTAAACTGACTGACTCCCCTGAGACATGAGGGCCAGAAATGAGGTCCAATGCGGTCATGATGAGGCCGATGTCAAGGATTATACCACCCGGGCTCGAATTTAGTCGAGCTATGAAAACTGAGCCTTAAAGGCGAGGCCTTGGGAAAAGCAGATCTTGCGCACGTCCTCGAAAAGCATTGGCTCTGAAGCGGGCCCTCGTTGGTCAGCGCTATATTTATCCCTTATGATGGTGACCGGCTCGTGGACTCACGCTGATGCGCCAGGTTGACAAAAGACGCTCGATACGTCTGCTGTCTGTGCTGTCTGACGGCTTACCTTAGCAATGCCTTTTGTGGACGCACGCACGCGCAACGAAAGACGGGTCGCAGGTGGCATGAATCACGTAAGGTGACGCAATGGTGCCAGAGAGCTAGAAAGTATTGCTTCGATGGCAAATGATCGAGCAGGAGGCAGGCTTACGTTGCCGAGCATGTGAAATGTCGGCTGTTCAGGAGGGGCGCCGCTTAGAAAGAGGGATTTTTTTCCGCCGGCTTGCCATGGGTTCGATGTGGTCGATGGTCGTTGAGACTTGTACCTCTTGTGACGGCGTGGACCTGAGCGAGGCTCGAGGGGATACGCGTGTGGCACTTCTATTCAGAGTCTGTAATGAATCACAAAGCTCACGAGCTGTCTGACCGTCGCTGGACGCGCCTCCGCCAAGAAGCGTTGGTCAGCAGCTGCGCAATACGGCATTCAAGGGCGCCGAGGGTCAAGGGAAGGCGCCGGCTATCAAGGCGGCGTTGAAATGGGCTTGAGTGGTCATCAACAGGAAAGTCCTCGACCTTGAACTGGTCCACGGCCTCCCGCAGCGACCTCTGCGAACCCGGCTTCTCGATCGTCTTTGATCTCGCCGGCTTTAGCGATGAGTCTGCTTGACTCCGCTCGGACTGGTGAACTTGCCGCCCCGGATAGACGGTCCTCTCGCGCGCTGTGGACAACAAAAGCATCAAGTGCGCTCACCCGCGTTTTTATCTCTGCGCGGCCGCGAGTTGCTGGCGCGTCCGCGCGCGCGCGCGCTCTCTCTCTTCCCTCGGGCCGACGTCAAGGTCGCTTTGACGGGTTAGCAACGGCCAATCCACCGCATGGCTCGCGCCTCTTCCACCAACTACCTCCCCGCCCCCCGCAAAAGGAACCAGGGTGCGTCACCTTCTCTACTTCCACCGCATTGCTTTAGACTCGTAGATCCCATGGGTAAGACCCCTGCACCCCTTTCTTATACCAGCTCACAACCCCGGCGCACTTTTGACCAGAAAGGACGTCCCTGGGATCAATCGCGTCTGTTTTCACATTTGCCATACAAGGTTCTGGCTCTGAACGCACGCAACGCGCAGTGGCGCTTGTCAGCGTCGCTGCGCCGACCTCGTGTCGCATGACAAGCCTGACAAGATGCCGGACAACGCGAGCATGAAATCTCTTGCAGCTTTCAAGATCAAGACGCGGCGAGCCGATCATTACGACGCAACCTTGGATAAGCCCAGGTCCACGTACGTGTTCGTGTGCATACAGTACGTCGCCCGCATGATGTCGCCGGCAACCGGCCGTCTCCTCAAGGCACTGACTGAGGACACGTCAATCCACCCGGACGACCTGACGGCGCTGCCAGCTGACGGAAAGCACGTCTGCGCCGTCATTTACCTCCACCTGGCGCGGCAGCGCGAGAGGGACGGACTACTCACCCTGACGCGTCTACGCCTCGACGCGCTGCGGTCACAAGGTTGACGGAAAGACGTCCGGAGAGCGGCGACAGCTTGCGTGAAGGCGGATGGCTGAGCACCTTTGACGGATGCACAACGGATGGACCGAAGGCGTTAACGACAAGGCCTTCCATGATGGTCCGGTTTGACCTCGCCCTTCCTTTCTTACATGCGACTGGTTCTTACCTCTCCCTTTCCTGACTCCCCCTTTCACCTGACAAAGACTGCGCCCTCAGGTGCTTACGTCGTCAAGAACCAGCTTTACGCGGCCAATGCCCGCCACTGGCAAGCCGCTTACGGCATGCCTGGCATTCTCACGCTCTCGAAAGCGATTGGCGCTGGCGACTCCATCAGGCCCTTCAAACACAACAAAGACCAGGAGGACAAGTATCTCGGATGGCGGTTGGGAGTCGCGGCGAAAGAGGGATTGGAAGCCAATCGACTGGGCGTCAGTCGTCCAGCGCGAGGTCTGCTGTGCAGATGCGCAGCGGACCTCGCGCAGCAGGAGAATATGGACCTCCCGCTGGGCGAAGCGGCTCAGCAGTGCGAAACGAGACTTGTTTGAAGTGAATCCACCTCAAAACTCAATGGCTACGATACGCAGCTCACTTAAGAAAACATGAGCACGTCCGTCCTTCTCAGCGGTAAGGCCAAAGGCTGGGGACGCGGAGGAGGTGCGGGAGAGGACGTCGAGGGCCCTCGCGGGCTTTGGAGAAGGGGGGGAGAGGGAGCGACGACGAGCCTCCTGGAGCCGGAGGGGTCGTCGGCGGCTCGCGCTGTAGGTCGGGGCAGCCGTCGTCACATCCGTCGCGGAGAGTCGCCTCGACGGCGGCCGGTCCAGGGGACGGAGGGTCAAAAGCAGACAGGTCGTTGATCGCTGGCTCTGATCAGCCGCGTCGTGTCCGAGCAGAACTCTAGGCGTACGAAGCAGGGTGTTGTCGCCTCGCCGTTCTTGCTTGACGATCTGGAACAAGTTGATCTCGCTCGGTCGAGTGGCGTGTTCTCCTCCTTCGCTTGGCCTAGCCGAAGGTGAAGGGACGAATAGCTTGAGGCTGGTGCTCAACCTTCTGGATCGCCAATCAAACACTCCGATGTCGTCCGATGTCATCCAAGTGAAATGGGTTAGTCGTCTGTACTTCGATGGCGCCAATCAAGCGGCCTCAGATATGATAGAGAAGGGGGCGGAGAGGTTGTTGGTTGTGTACGGAAGGGCAAGATACCTGCGACAACTTGAATGGCAACGTCTCTAAATCCTTCAGGATGTTTCGGTCAATTCCATTGAACTCTGCGCATATTTAATACAGGTTATGTTTTGTAAACGCAGAGGCCGTTCAAGTAAGGCCGATTGGCCTAGTGGTATGGCGTAAGCTTCCGATCACCATCTGATCGCTTGAGATCACCGGTTCGACCCCGGTATCGGTCTAACGTTTTGTTTCTTGCACAAGGCCCAATACATCGAGGGTCGATCTGGATCAGCACCCTCAGTTTTGCTTGCAGCAACACTGGCGCTTTTGGACCTGTAGTCCTATTGTTTGCAATCCTAGGCCGCCTCGCTGTCAGCTTGACATCTTTCGAAGCCCAATGCGCTTGCGTCCATCAAACCAAAGGGCATCGTTGCCGGTTCGGGAGATCCCGCGGTGTGCAATAACCCGCCGTACCAAATACAAGTGTATCAGGAGGCTGTGCGCTTGGAAATGAGAGGAGGAAACTGTGCGCTTCTCGACGGCGCAATCCCTGCACTTGTCGCAGATCGGCCGGGACTTTGTTGCGTACGCGTGGCGACGCCGTAACTGGGAATTGATAAGGGAAACAGTTGTGGAAGCATCGTTAGACTTGTGACAGCAGGCAAGCCGACGCAAACTGGCCCGCTAGCTTCAAGGGGTGCAGTGTCGGCCGCCTGTCAATGAGTCGAAGTGCGAGACGCTTCGCTTCGGTCATCGACAGGTCCTCAAAGCCCTGTGCTTGTCGCTTGGAGTGAGCGGTAAGTAATTCGATTAATCAACCGCCGCTGGGTCGCCAGAGCGCCCTACCTTAGAATCTCAATCAAGTGAGGACGTCATCGAGAGTGAGCGCCAGGCTGTCAATGGTGCCGTCGACGGCTTCCAGGATCTCTCAATTCAGACGGCCCTGATGACAACCTCGGCGGTAACGTCCGGTTGCTGCTGACGGGCGAAACTAGTATGATTGCGCGTCCCGTATGGGACGCCCGAACAAAGGAATGCTATCGGCCTCGGACGCGAGATCGTCAACAAAGACGACTGACAATTAAATATAACACTCGACTCGTTCGAGGACGCGTTACTTATTGTACTGAGACCCCTGCGTTGCCGTGACCTAGCCATATGTCTTACCGTGAACAGACAGTGAGGTGTCTATACTTATTTTTCGATCGGCACCCTCAGATGTCGATTGATTGAATCTCAATCGACCCCTTCGAGTGTCGATCGACAGGGTGGAACTTCCCTTCAAAATTTCGGTCCGTCAATGGTATAGCGCTGTGATAAAGGGTGCCCTCGTTATCGTCAGAGTCGCGAAGCGTTGGAGCTGTGACTGATGCTCGCTAGCTGGCGTGACGCGAACGCAGGAATTGCAGCCTGTGTAGGGCATTGACAGATGATTCAGACGGCACATCTGATCGTGTTCGTCCCCAGCAAGATCATTGGAAGATACTTTTTATGAAATCGGCCTCGGGCTGAAAAATCTTTTCTGGAGTCGTCCGACTCCCTGTATGCACGCGCTCTCGAGTAACGCTGCGTCACATCACGTTAACGTCGGATGCATCAATGTCGTCACAGTTCACAGTGGAAGAGCTAGAGGCGGGGGCATCGAGATTGGGATTCCAATGAGTTCCTCTTATACATCAGGCGAAGGTATAACGAACACTGTCGCGGCACGCTTGGCCGGCCCAGACTGTGCGCTGGCAGGGTTTCGCAGGGTTGGAGTTGCTTGATCAGCGTCGGAGAAACGTCAGAAAGCAGTCAAGTTATAGCCTCCGGTGCATGGCGTCACGCAATGATCACAAAAGCCTTGATCATCTGATTCTATGACGGATGCGAATGTCGCGTGAGGGGGTTCGGGGCATCGACATACGAGCGCGTGCGTACTGTAGGCCAGCGTCGTGTCAATTGCGCTCAGTCTTCTGATCGGTAAGCTGTTGATTTTATCAACAAAGCCCACACAATATGTCAAATGAGCTGTTCTCAGCAAACGCGCTTCCCTCTGACAGACTTCACTTGCCCGTCCGTCGTGTTCACCATCTGCTACTAGCCCGCCCTCCCATGCACCCTCTCCTCTCTTCGACGCTTACCTGTTGCGGTCAACTGTATGTGCAGCATCCCGAACTGCCAACCGCCATCCATCGCACTCAGTCTTCAGATTATAACAGATTGAAACAGGGCCACCCAGGGGCTAATCTTCCAACTCATGGCCAAAAGTATTCAAATGCATACATCGTGGGCGAATAGTTCAGTGGTAGAGCATCATCTTTGCATCAAAAACATGGTGAAAGTCGTGGGTTCAATCCCCACTTCGTCCAATCCTTTTTGTTGAAATCCACCCTGTGGACGGCAAACAGCCTGGCTCCTGACGACGGGCATGCGGTCGAAATCGTCAAGCATGTGACTTGAATGCCTGGGACAAGCAGATATCGTTAGTTCGTGCTCACTCGCCCGTCCGAAGCGGGCATGCTCACGCGAGGGTACTCGCTCGTCCAAGTTCAGTCGCTCATGCAAGCAGAGTTTGCTTTTCCGAAGTTTTCTTTTCATATACGAGCATTGACAACCTGGTTGCTCGCGCTTGGACTGGAGCATCACTGACAAACAGCGACAGCGGTAAGGGCTGGGCTGCTGAGCACAGCGCGCCTCGCTCAAGGCGTTGGAGGAGGCGGCGCTCGGTCGACGACAACGGCCTGGAAGTCGGACGAAGGTAAGAAGACGAGAAGGACATTCCCTGCCGGCCGCAGATGCGTCGCTCGTGAATAGACTAGCTCGACGTCCTTCGGCCCTTGCTCGTTACTGTGTATAACTGCCCGACCTCAAAGTGTCAATGTACAAGGCCATTACAGTGAGTCCAACTACACTCACTCAGGCCAATAAATGGAAGATGGCCTACACTGGTTCTTCGGTACCGAATATCTGCGAACTCGCTCAAGCGAGGGCTCTCTGTGCGACCGTGTCGCCATCTTCAGTGAGCGACTGTTGATCAGTACTCAGCATCTCTTTGCTCTGGCTCGCCAGTCTGCCCGAAGCCAGTCAATGGGTTGAGACAAACGCGGGGTGCCAATGGCCTTTGATGTACGCTCCTGCCGGAAGTCTGTTACTGTACGCACACGGTGAAATGTATGGCTCGGGAACGGTAACGCCGTACATAAGTAATGCGGTAACGCACCCAAGATGCATGTTCTGGAGAGCTAACTTTCCCAAGTCGCCCAAATCAACCCATAATCTGGCATATCTGGAAATTTGTGTGCATGAGTAATCAAACGCTCTGTCGGATCGAATGTGCATAATCTGAGAGCTAAATGATTAGGTTTCGAAGCGGGGTCCGTACATCCCAATGTGTTCGTATTCCCTTCGAGCCATTGATCTTAGTCGACTTCCTTGACCATCGCATCTGAATCGTTACTGACGCAAAGCACCGTTGGACCGCATCCTCTCATTGATAGGTCAAGCCAGGTGATCACCGTATGAAGCTCCTTTGCAACGCTTGGACAGCATCCTCGCCGACCTGCGCAGGGTCCAGGTCGATCGAGGACGCTGATGGCATGCATGTCAATGACCGATATAACCTGCGCCGAAATGCATAACTGCATCGTTATCTCATGTACGACTACCATCCTCCATGGTCTCTAACACCACAATGGCCGGTCTGCCCGCTTCTAGGCGCCCCCGCCATCCGGGCCATGCAGCTCAGCTGTCCTAAATCCTGACAACCTTCCAATAATTTGGCCAAAGATAGTTTGGCTGAGAGCGGTCGGCTCTCAGCTTGCTCTGACGCGGCGCACAGAGAGACTGCAAGGAGCGAGCGCGCCTCTTCCCAGCCCTTTATTGCCTCCCCTGAGCTGATCAGGACCAGGTCTCCTCATCCACGTTGGGGGGCTTGCTCTATCGATACGGCTTTAAGTGCTACGAGGAACGGCATATCTTGACGGAACATTGTTTCATTCGATTAGCTTCGGCAACATGTTACTCAAATTTTTTGCGTCCGCAGCACACCCCACCTCCTCAAAATATCAACACTTTAATTTCTGCTCACGATTAACAGGTTCGACACGTCGGCCTAGCTCCCCGGCCAACCTTTTCATCTCACTCGCGGGGCCATGGCGACTCGATTGACGCGACGACTCATGCAAAGTGCGACGCCGTCAACGAAGGCGGTTTTGATGCCATCACCTACTGGGCTAGGTATGTGCGCAATGCCTTTAATTTGTCGTTTCTGGTCAATGCTGGAAGCGTATCAGAAAAACTCAATTGCAAGGAGCAGCGGCGTGGCTGCACGAATATATACCGGGCAAGATGTTACAACAAAGGCACCAGGGGCAGGACAAGACGGGTGAGTGAAGACTGTACCTCTGAATCGATCCCCTCTGGATCTTCAATCCCGTATAGACTTCAGGCTGATCGATACAGACGCCGAAGGCTTAGACTGCAGCCTCCAATACCACCAATACCACGCGATGGTGGCTTTCCGGGATTCTACGGCTACCTTATCAGGACCATGCAGTTGTATATGATCAAGAACGAGCAAAAGGGCTTAGACTGTTGCACACGACGACACGCCGGCAGATGGAGCTTTGGTCCGCCGCTCGGCCGAAGCCCAAGTAAGGTATCATAATGCAGTGACGGTCCAGTCAGCGAAAATTTAAAGTTAGGGACGCAGCGACAAAAGTGGTCTGTTTCGTTCAACTCCCATTATTAATTGACAGGCTGGAGAACGCTTTGCCGCAGTCAATCTTGGAGGAGTACTTCTGGTTCCTTAAATTCGCAGCGGTGCGATACGAAGCGAATACTTAGATCGACTGCAGCGCCCGACTTTACTTGACGTTGGCGGCGATTGGCAGCCCGGCTGCAATAAGTAGATGTCGGCGTGGATCGTGATGAATGCCGCTGTCGATTGTCGTGACTCGATAAGTACTTCACGCTCGGCCGCAACGTGGTTTGCCAAATTCAAAATCGTCTCAGGATAATGATAAGTTGTAAAGAATTCTGACGGCTTGGGGTGGAGCATGGTGAGGTTACCGATTGACAGTGGCTTGCCAATGTTTAGAGGTCCAAATCAGAGCAGGAGCTAGCTCTTGAATAGTCAACGACGAAATTAAGTCAAGCGAGCGCAATCAAAGAGAGGAAGACGGCGCTGCACCTGGGCCCGCGAGGCCGCGAGCGTTGGGTCGCGCTTGATCTGCTTGAAGACCGACGCGTCGCATTGAAGTCTTCGAGTAATCGTTCAACATATAATGGAATGAGCCTCTGCACATCTTGTAAACCGCACTCAGGTCCCTGAGCTGTCCATCCAAGCACTGGACTCCAGACACTTTTGTTCTGCTTAGTTTTCTGCAGTTTGACACATGATGATTAATGTTTAACTATTCCAAACATCAATTCCTTAATTGTCTAACGGCTATGATATTCGCCTCTCACGCAAAAGGCCCGGGTTCGACTCCCGGTTAGGGATTGCTTTTTGCCCACGCTGCTCTTCTCGATTCTGGGCGAGACCCCTTCTTCATAAGAACCAAATATGATGAGCGTCTTTTTGATTATGTAGGCGGCCTCGTTCTCGTCTTTTGCCGTCTGCTATGCGTTCGCGCTCACCTTTCCCTTCTCGCCCTCCAGCCCGGATGTAAGGACGCCGAGGGGTCACTCAGACCAAAAGGGAAGTCTCAAGGGAAAAGAGAGATGAGCAGGTGTGTATATCTCGTGACGAGGCACCAAATTGATGGTCAGGAGGAAGAAAAGCAAAAAGTTGATCGTAGTCAGACGCTCCGCCATTGAGCCACCCGGCCCTCTAGTGCGAGGGAGATGATGTTTCCATTAGACCAGGGCAGGACTCGAACCCGCAACCTCCTGATTGACGATTAAGCCGTTGGGTAAACGACACTTGATGGATGTTTGACTTCATGTGTCTTTCTTATACTCAACCGATCACAAGCAGATGATCTCCCTTGGCTTCTCCAATCTCGTCCCTCACTCGACCTTCATTGGCCTGTACGCAGGCACGAGCTTCTCGGATGACCCGGTCACTGTCGCGTCCGTTTCCGCCGCGTTTGCGTGCCTGCCCCGGAGCCTGCTCTGTCGTCATGTCTTGCAAGGGAAGCCGTTGCGCATCTGACTGCCGCGTCACGTTCGAGCTCTCATACTTCCATGACTCCTGAGCGTCCGCCTTTAGCCAAGGGGTCTCCGCGACCCGCGCCTCGTAGGAGCTCACGGCTCGCTTGCGAGCCTGTGACCAGCCCGCTGAGTCAGCAGAATGGGAGGGGTTCTCATTCGCAGGGCGGCAGCAGCAGCAGCAGCAGCCGCGCGTGGGTCTCTCCTCGCGGCCCGCGCTTGACGCCGGAGCGAGGGCCGCCCTGACAAAGACCGGCCTGCCGCTCGACGCCTTGCCTCTCCCTCGCCACCCTCTCCCTCACACATACATATCGCCAGCACAGAACCTCGTTATCCTTCTGCCTCCCACCCTCCTCTTCCAACACAGCACACGATGGGCGCCGACGAGGCCGAAGCGGGCGAGGGCACCGCGCCAGAACCAGACATACGCCAGCAGCAGCAGCAGCAGCAGCAGGCTGAGGCCACCGCCGCCGCCAACCGGGGCCGGTCCTCGTCGTCCTCGTCGGCCAAGCCCCGCATGCTGTCCCAGGTCGGCAACCAGAAGTCGACCGGTTTCATCCACCGCATGTTCCACCCAAAGGAGGCGGCCGCAGCCGCCAGTAGTGGGAGCAGCGACCGGGGCGGGCTCAGGCTCGACCTCCCGCCGGCCGGCATCCACCATGCGCACGGTAGCCCACCCATCACGCCCGGCTCGCCTTCGGTTCACAACACCTCGGGCCCGCCCTCGATTGCGGCCTCCCGCTCGCCCTCGCGGGCGGCCTCGGTCCGGCGCGACAGCGCGACGACGCCCGGCGGCGGTGACCCGTACGCCATCCAGCCGGCCCACCTGGCCGATCGACTCAGCCAGGTTGGCCTCAAGGCGCCCGGCCGGCCGGCCCACCCAGGCTCGCACCCGTCCTCGAACGCCATCTCGCCCCCGCTCGAGCCCTCGGTCCCGCCGACGCCGGGCACCGAGAAGGGCCGCTTCAACTTCAAGGACCTCGTCTCGTCGGGGCCCAAGCTAAGCCGCAAGCCTTCGGCCTCGTCGGCGGCGTCCAAGTCGGAGAAGGGTGGAAAGTCGAACGCCGGGAGCGAGAAGGGCGGCTACGATGGCGGCGGCAGCACCGCCAGCCTGCTCGCCAAGTACGGCGTCTGTGAGAAGACGGCGATCGGCAAGGGAGCGACGGCCGTCGTTCGTCTCGCCCACAAGTGGGACCGACGCGAGGAGAAGCTCTACGCGGTCAAGGTGCGTCCGTCGCCCGCCTTTCCCAACCACCTCCTCCTCCTCGATGGCTCTCGGCCCTCTTGATCAGTGGCAGAGTTGCCTCAGCGACTGCATCAGCGAGTCGATTGGGTGTAGACGAGCCGAAGGCGTCTGGTGCACGCCTCGAGCTCGAGCCCTCATATCGCCTTCGCCTTAACCACTGGGCAGCTCATTTTCTCCTCGGCTCAGCGGCACGCTGACCTAACCCACTCTTTCGCCCGTGCCCTGCTGCCTGCAGGAATTCCGCAAGCGCCGCAAGAATGAGACCGAGAAGGACTATGTCAAGAAGCTCACGTCCGAGTTTTGCATCTCGTCGACGCTCCACCACCTC
>Ga0308160_10003660_pt1 | contig 17129 bp, 17 predicted proteins | sample PhyFR1_FD_201036 | JGI IMG/M metagenome (GOLD analysis project Ga0308160, IMG submission 201036) | Phyllosphere microbial communities from UC Gill Tract Community Farm, Albany, California, United States - DLSLF.R1 | ecosystem: Host-associated > Plants > Phyllosphere > Unclassified | place: USA...
CGTCGATCAGGAGCGAAATGTCATGTGCTTTCCAGAAACGCTGAAACCAATCCGCCGCCTCATCGTTGGCCCACGGCTGCGTGTTCCAATCTCCCATGATCTTTGTCCTTGTCTGCGGCCGCCAATTGAATTGTGCTGCGTCCTAACGCTGCCGCGGCCGCGCGGCCGCGGCGCCGGTCGCGGCCGGCGGCGCCATCCGCCACAGCAGCGCGCGGAACGGCGCCAGCAGGAACACGCCGATGCCCAGTTTCACCGCCAGGTCGCCGGTGGCCCAGCTGACCCAGGGCAGCGCCGAGCCGGCGAAGGCGACCGACCAGAAGATCGCCGTGTCCAGCGTCGCGCTGCAGGTGGTGGCGACGATCGGCGCGCGCCACCAGCGGCCGCGGCGCAGGCGATCGAACACGGCGATGTCCAGCAGCTGCGCGGCGATGAACGCCAGGCACGAGGCGGCGGCGATGCGCGGGGTGGCGATCCAGATCGACAGCAGCACCGCCAGCGCGAAGCCGCACCAGGCCACGCGCCGTGCCGCGCGCGGGCCGAAGCGGCGATTGATCAGGTTGCTGACCAGGAACGCCACCGGATAGCTGAAGGCGCCCCAGGTCAGCCAGTCATTGATCGGGAACTGCACCAGCACGTTCGACAGCAGTACGACTGCGCCCATCGCCAGCACCGCCAACAGCAGGGCGCGCGGGGTCAGTGCGGCGAACGTAGGCGATGGCGAGGACGGCGGAGGCATTGGGCGGCGGCGCGGCGGGCAAGGCGAAGCGGCGCATTATCGCGATGCGGCGGCGTCGCGGCCAGCAGCACGGCACGCCGGCCGCGACGCCGTTGCTCCCTGTAGGAGCGGCTTCAGCCGCGACCGGGCTTCACCAGCAAGATCCGGTCGCGGCTGAAGCCGCTCCTACAAAGGCAAGCCGCCGAGGAAGTGCCCTCAGCGTTCTTGCGGCGGCGCTGTCCCATCCACCGCGGCGCGGCCCAGCGCCGGGTCGTCGGTGAAGAAGGCATCCACGCCCGCGGCAATGAACGCGCGCATCTCAGCGATGCTGCCGGCGGCGTTCACCGCCGCCGGGCCGCGCGCGTCCTGCAGTCGCTTGGGCAGGAAGTAGTTCTCCGGACGGAACGTGTACGGCACCACCTGCAGCCCGGCCGCATGCGCGTCGGCGATGAAGGCGGTGGGCGCGGCCAGCGCGCCGTCGGCATCGACCGGGATGATGGTGCGCAGGCTGGGGCTGACCAGTTGCGCATACTTGGCGATCGCGCGCAGGCCCTGCGCGCTGCCCATCTGCGCATAGGTCGGGCCGTCGCGCAGCTGGTCGCCCGGGCGTTCCTTCGGGTCGCCCAGCAACTGCACCAGGCGCACGTTCGGATGATCCTTGCCGAGCTTGCGGTGCAGGAACTGCAGGTTGCCGATCTCGAACGACTGCACGATCACCGGCGCGCTGCGCGTGTATGCATGCGCGTCCAGCGTGGCCAGCACCTTGTCTTCCATCGCCAGGCCCAGCGCCTGGAAATAGGTGCCGTGCTTGATCTCCGGGATCAGCCCGATCGTGCGCCCGCGCGCGGCCGATTCGGCCGCGGCGAAATCGATGATCTCGTCGAAGGTGAGCAACTGGAACTGCCCATCGAAGGCGGTGCTGCGCAGTTGCGGCAGGCGCTCGCGCGCGCGCAGCGTCTTCAACTCGGCCAGGGTGAAGTCTTCGGTGAACCACCCCTCCACGCGCTGGCCGTCGATCTGCTTGGCCGTCTTGCGTGCGGCGAACTCCGGATGCGCGGCGACGTCGGTGGTGGCGCCGATCTCGTTCTCGTGGCGCGCCACCAGGGCGCCGTCCCTGGTCGAGACCAGGTCCGGCTCGATGAAATCGGCGCCGTCGGCGATGGCCTTCGCATACGAGGCCAGCGTGTGCTCGGGGCGCAGCGCGCTGGCGCCGCGGTGACCGATCACCAGCGGCTTGTGCGTACCCGCCGCCGCGACCGTGTCGGCCGCGGCGGTCAGCGACGACAGCGCCATCGAACATCCCAGCATCCAGACCATGGGTTTCATCATCGCATGCGCTCGGCGGCCAGGTGGGGGCAGGATGCGCGCGTTCAGAAGCGCGCGTCCAGGGTCAGGAACACCTGCCGCGGCGCGCTGGCATGGAACGCCAGCGAACGCCCGTTCGGGTCGCTGTTGCCGAAGGCGGAGAGGTTGGAGGCGTAGCGCTTGTCGGTGAGGTTGGTCACGTTGAGCGACAGCTTCAGGTCCTGCAGGAACGACACTGCGCCGAAGTCGTAGCCGGTGCCGGCGTCGAACGCGGTGTAGCCGCCGAAGCCCTGGTCGTTGGTGTAGGTGTAGTAGCGCTGGCCGGTGTACTTGCCGCGCAGGTTCGCGTTCCAGCCGTTGTAGTTCCAGCTGATCTCGCTGGTGACCATGCGCTTGGGCGTGTCCACCGTGTACTTGCCGGCGGTGGGAATGGTCACGCCGTTCTGCACGTAGTTGTCGTCGTAGGTGGAGCGGTTGATCGACGCCGAGTTGTACCACTGCAGGTGCGCGGTCGGCTTCCAGATGAAGGTCAGCTCGCCGCCGCGGCTGCTGACCGAGCCGACGTTGAAGAAGCGCGTGGTGCACGCCGGGGTGGTGCCCTGCTGGATGCTCGGGCAGGGGTTGAGCGAGAGCAGGCGGTTGTCGAAGGTCACGTCGTAGCCGACCAGCGAGGCTTCGAACGTGTCGCGCACCAGGCGGTAGCCGGCCTCGAAGGTCTTCGACTTCTCCGGTTCCAGCGCGCCGACGCTGGCGTCGAACGAAGCCTGGGTCACCAGCAGCGGGCCGCCGGCGCCGCCGCCCTGGAACGCGGCGATGTTCTCGGCATAGGAGGCAAACACTTCCTGTCCTTCGGCCAGGCGATAGCTCACCCCCACCTGCGGCAGCAGCGCTTCGCTGGCCTTGAGCGTGCCGTTGGCGACCGGCGCTTCCACCGCGATCCCCGGCGTCTCGCGCGCGGTCATCGTGGTGTGCGGGCTCTTCGCGCCCACGTCCAGGGTCAGGCGCTCGTCGAGCAGCTTGAAGGTGCCCTGCACATAGGCCTGCTTGGTGGTGATCGTGTAGTCCTGCGAGAACAGCCGGCGGTCCGGGCCGCTGAGGAACAGGTCGTCGTCGATCGGGCCGTCGATCCAGTAGAAGTTGCGCTCCACGTGGTGCTTGTTGCGCTCGTACCACACGCCGGCTTCCAGGTGATGCGGGCCCAGGTCCCAGCCCAGCGAGGCGATGCCGCCGGTGCGGTTGATGGTGTAGTTGGTGCTGCGGATCGAGATCGGCAGCGCCTGCGGCGTGCCCGGATTCGAGGCCTGGCCCGGCGACCACCAATGGCCCTGGCCTTCGTTCTCGTGGTGGTAGACCTGGGTGTGCACGCTCACCGCGTCGGACGGCTGGAAGTCGCCGGCGAGGTAATACAGGTCGTCGTTGCGCAGCGCGCGGCTCTGGTAGTAGGCGTCGTCGGTGTTGTCCACGCCGCCGCTATAGGCGCAGCGGCTGGCGTCGCGGGTGGCCGGCGCGCAGTAGGCCGCGGCCAGCGCGCGCTGCCAGTCCGGCGCGTACAGGTTCCAGTCCCAGCCCAGGCCGCGGTGCAGGCCGCTCTTGGACAGGTAGGCGTAGTCGGCCTGCGAAGTGCGCGAGGTATCGACGAAGGCGGTGATCTTGCCGCCTTCGAACTGGTACACGCCCTTGCCGTTGAACTGCGCGGTGCTGGTCGGCGATTTCGGATCGGCCCACATGTCGGCGCTGGCGTAGACGCCGGACAGGTACGCCGAGAAGCCGTTGTGCTCGCCGGTGTCCAGGCGCAGGTAGGTGCGGCGGTTCTGGTCCGAGCCGACCGTCTGCGACAGGCGCACGCCGGTTTCGGTGGACGGATCGTCCGAGAAGTACTGCACGGTGCCGCCGAGGTTGCTGGTGGACGCGGTGCCCAGGCTGCCGATGCCCGAGGCCAGTTCCACGCCGCCGAAGTTCTCGGCGATCAGCGCGCGGCTGATGTTCAGGCCGTTGTAGTTGCCGTAGGCGTTGTCGCCCAGCGGCAGGCCGTCGAGCGTATAGCCCAGGCGCGTGCCGTTGAAGCCGCGCAGGCTCACCGTCTGCGATTCCTCGTTGGCGCCGAACGCGTCGTTGGACTGCACGTTGACGCCGGGAATGCGGTTGAGCAGTTTCTGGATGCTGGTACCCGGCGGCAGTACCGCAATGTCCTGGCGGGCGATGCGCTGCACCTGGCGGGTCTCGCCCTGGCCGATCACCGACACCGTATCGAGTTGGCGGGCGTCGCCGGTCGCGCCGTCGGCCGGCGCGTCTGCCGCGTGCGCCGCCAGCGGCGTCAGCAACGTGGCGAGGATCGCGGCGCTCAGCAAGTGATGGGTAGGCATGCGTGAAAAATTCGCTAAAGGAGGTCGGGCGAAGATGCGACAGCGAGGTTTCAGGATCGCGTCACGCATGTTGCGGTTGTCATGCAATGCCGACACAGGTGACACATTTTCCTCAGTCGCGCGATGTGACCTGGCGCCGTCGTGTGAAAACTAAACGGTCGCAAAACGGAAAATTCGATCGTTCGAGAACGGCCCAGCGCATGCCTCCGTTTTCCGCCGAAAAACATGCATCGCCCGCACATTTTTCGGAGGCGCACGTACGCTTCGATGATGTCGATGAAACATTGCCGATGCATTTCTTTCCAGGATCGAAAATGCGGTGCAACGTCAAAGTTTCGACGCGTGGCTTCATCAATGATTGCGGCCACGTCATCGTTTGGACTTCGCTTGTGACATTGCCGAAACAGGTATCGGACGACCGGATGGCATTGCTGCCAGCAAGCCCGTTGCACACGCGAATGCGGCGCGCATTCGCTGGGGAGTCTTCACCGCACCTGCGTGCGGCCACGGTGGCCGTGCAGATGCTCTAGTCGATCGCAAGTTGCTGTGGCGCGTAGCGGCCGCTGCGCGTCTGTGCGTGTTTCGTTCCCACGCGACGCCGCCTGCAACTGCTTGCAGGCGACGCCCTATCGTTCCATCCAAGGAGAGAGATGCATGATCGATCGTATTCGCCGTCAGCCGCTGCTGGCCGCCGCGTTGTCCGGGTGCGCGCTCGTGTTCGGCAATGCCCATGCCGCGCAGGACGCCACGCTCGCCGCGATGTCCGCCACGTTGCGCACCGCACCTGTCAGCTTCGAGGTACACCTGCCGTTGCGCGACCAGGCCGGCCTGGACGCATTGCTGGCGGACATCCAGGATCCGGTGTCGCCGCAGTACCACCATTGGCTGTCGCGTGCCGAGTTCGAGCGCCGCTTCGCGCCGTTGCCTGCACAGGTCGACCGCGTGCGCTCGGCCTTGCAGGCCGCGCACATGACCGTCACCCAGCAGGGCGCGAGCCTGCATGTGAGCGCCAGCGCCGATAACGTCGAGCGCCTGTTCTCCGCGCCGCTGGCGGTGGACCTGCCCGAAGGCGGACATGCCAAACTCGCCGCCGCCGGTACGCTGCAGCTGCCGGCCGCGTTGCGCGAGAGCGGCGCCGTGGTCACCGGGCTGACCGGCGGCCTGCCGCTGCATCACGTCCATTCGCAGAGGCTGCGGCAGGTCGATCCGGCCAATCGTAATGGCCGCCTCGGCGTCTACGCGTACAACGATCTCAAGCAGGCCTATGGCTATCCGTCCTACCAGAGCATGATCGGCGCGCCCGGCCAGCAGCGTCGCCTCGACGGGACCGGCACCACCATCGCGGTGCTGATCTCCAGCGACGTGCTGGATTCGGACGTGGATGCGCTGTTCAACGAAGAAAAATTCAGCCGCTATGGCGCCGGCCACGTCAATCCGAAACTGTTCGCGCGCCGTTACGTGGCCGGCGCCAAGCCGGGGATCAACGAAGAGGGCGGCGCGGGAGGCGAAGCGGCGCTGGACGTGGAGATGGCGCTGGCCGGCGCGCCGGGCGCGCATGTGCTGCTGTACGTAATCCCCGACCTGACCGACGCATCGCTCGCCGCGGGCTACCGGCAGATCGTGCAGGACAACGAGGCGGATGTGGTCACTTCCTCGTTCGGCGCCTGCGAGCTGTACTACACCAAGGCCTACAACGACGGCAAGGATGTCACCTCGCCCTTCCACACCATGGATGCGATCTTCAAGCAGGGCAACGCGCAAGGCATCACCTTCATCGCCTCCAGCGGCGACAACGCCGGCGTCGCCTGTGCGGATACGCACTATGCGGTCGAGGGCAAGGACGGCAACTTCGTCGCCGGCGTCGAGCATCCCGCGGCCGATGCGTATGTGACCGCGGTCGGCGGCGGCAATCTGTCCACCAACTACAAGCAGGGTTCGCCGGATTCCAGCTACCGGTCCGAGAGCGCCTATGCCGATCCGCTGCTGGCCCAGGACTACTACGGGGTGGGCGCGCTGCTGGCCGGTGGCTATTGGGGTGCTGGCGGCGGGGTGAGCACCTTGTTCCAGCGGCCGGCCTATCAGCTGCGCGCGCTGGGCGGCACCCGCACCTCGATGCGCGCATTGCCCGATGTCGGCATGCTGGTCGGCGGCTGCCCCGATAACGCGAAACAGCCGTGCCGGGAAGGCCGGACGCCTTATGCCAGTTCGGTGCTGTCGGTGTACAAGGGCGAGTTCTATTCGACGATCGGCACCAGCGTCGCCGCGCCCGAGTTCGCGGGCGTGGCCGCGCTGCTGGTGGAGAAGCAGGGGCGCCAGGGCAATCTCAACGATTACCTGTATCGGCTGGCGGCCAATTACCCGCAGGCGTTCCATCACGATATCCCGGGCAACAATGGCGTCGTCGACAACAACGTGCCGCTCAAGGGCAAGTACAACTACACGGCCGGCCTCGGAACGCCGATCGTGCGCGCCTTGATCGGTGCGCTGGACGCCGCGCCGGCCGGTGCGCCGCGTTCGCCCAGCAATCCCTGACCTGACGTGAAGCAACGACGGGGCCGCAGGTGCGCCAATGCCGGCGCACCTGCGGCCCCGTTGCGTTTGCGCAGGTCTTGCCCGCAATCGCTCTTGCTTCAGTCGAGCTGCAGGCGCTCGCGGATGCGCATGGCGATGCGTGCGGTTTCGCGCAGCGGTTCGATCGTGCCTGCGGCGACGCCATGCACGGCCGGTGCATCGGCGAGGCGGCCGCGCGCATGCAGCGCCGCATGGAAGTCGCGTGCGCGGCCGCGTGCCGACGTCGGCATCGCCACCGCCACCGGCACCCGCGTGGCGCAGGCTTCCGACAACAGGTTCACCGAATCGGGCGTGCACACGATGCGTTCGGCCCAGCCCAGCAGGCCGGCGTAAGGGTTCGCGCCGTCGCCTTCGCCGCACCAGACCACGCCGGGCACACCGGCAAACGCGTCACGCAGCGCGGCGGCCACCGCTGGCGGCGTGCGTCGCGAGGTGCTGGCGAGCACGCTGCCGCCGCTGTCGCGCAGCTGTGTCGCCAATTGTCCGAATACCGACGCCGCCGCATCGGCCGTCCACGGCGCAAGCGTGGCAGGGCCGCCGACCAGCAGCGCGGTGCGCGGCGACGGCAGCGCGCCGAAGTGCGGGAACGCCGAGCGCGCGGCGGCCAGCCAGGCGTCGTCGATCGGATGCAGGCTGCCGAGCAGGGTGAGCACGTTGTCGCCGCGCAGGCGGTCGTGTTCGGGCACCACCACCACATCCCAGTGCCGCGGCGACAGGCGCGGATCCAGCACCTGCACCACCGCGCTGCCGCGCGCGCGCAGCAGCCGCGTCGCCAGCGCCGCCTGGCGGCCGCAGCCGATCGCCAGTGGCGGCGGTTGCCGCAGCAACTCGGCGAAGGCGGGGCCGTAGGCCTGCGCTGCGCCGGGCAGCCGCCGCGGCGCCAGCCAGCGCCAGGGCGTGTGCGGTTGCAGCACCAGCGCCGGGGCGGGCGGCATTGCGGCGGGTCCAGCCAGCGCCGCGGCGAGCGCCTCCGCCTGGCGCGCGTTGCCGGCGCGGCCGTCGCTAATCGCCCAGGGCGCGCCCGATCGTTTCACGTTTGGTAGTAATCCGTTGCATTGCGGCTGGGTGTTGCGGCTATCGTGCCACTCTACACTGGCCGTCTTGCGCCGAAACCGCCCACCGTGGGTGGGCATCGGCCTTCCCCCGACGACAAGAGGTACTTCCGCATGTCCGACGTTCTGCACGATGCCGCCCTGGATCAACTGTTCCGTACCGCCCGCACCCAGAATGCCTTCCTCGATACGCCGGTCGGCGAAGACACCCTGCGCGCCCTGTACGACCTGCTGAAGTGGGGCCCGACCGCGGCCAACGGCAGCCCGGCGCGGTTCGTGTTCGTGACCTCGGCCGCGGGCAAGGAGAAGCTCAAGCCGGCGCTGTCCGAAGGCAACCTGGCCAAGACCCTGGCCGCGCCGGTGACGGTGATCGTCGCCCACGACGAGGACTTCCACGAGAAGCTGCCGTACCTGTTCCCGCATGCCGACGCCAAGAGCTGGTTCGACGGCCCGCGCGAAGGCCGCCGCGAGTCGGCGTTCCGCAACGGCACGCTGCAGGGCGCCTACCTGATCCTGGCCGCGCGGTCGCTGGGCCTGGACGCCGGCCCGATGTCCGGCTTCGACAACGCCAAGGTCGATGCGGCCTTCTTCGCCGGCACCGCGATCAAGTCCAACTTCCTGGTCAACCTGGGCCACGGCGATCCGGCCGGCCTGTTCCCGCGCCTGCCGCGGCTGAGTTTCGACGAAGCCGCGCGCATCGAATAAGCCGGGGCTGCGTTTCCGCTTCACCCTCACACCGCTGTGCCTGCGCTTGCTGCAGTTTCCCAACCACCGATTTCTTCAGGAGCTCCACCCATGAACAAGACCCGCACCCTGCTGCTTCCGCTCGCCCTGGCGCTGGCCGTCGTCGTCGCTCAGCCCGTCAGCACCGCCTTCGCCGCGCCGGCCGCCGCGGCCGCCACCGCGATCAAGGGCACCACCGGCACCTACAAGCTCGACCCGTCGCACACCGACGTGCTGGTGCAGTGGAGCCACTTCGGCTTCTCCAACCCCAGCGCGCACTTCGGCGACGTCGACGGCACCCTGGTCTACAACGCCGAGAACGTGGGCAAGTCCAGCGTCCAGGTGACCCTGCCGCTGTCGGGCCTCAACAGCTTCACCGCCAAGTTCGACGAGCACCTGAAGAGCGGCGATTTCTTCGACGCCGCCAAGTTCCCGACCGCCACCTTCAAGAGCACCAAGGTCACCGCCGCCGGCACCAACAAGCTGAGCGTGGCCGGCGACCTGACCATCAAGGGCATCACCAAGCCGGTAGTGCTGGCGGTGACGCTCAACGGTGCCGGTCCGCACCCGATGAAGAAGGTGCCGGCGCTGGGCTTCGACGCCAGCACCACGATCAAGCGCAGCGACTTCGGCCTGGGCGCGTATGTGCCGAACGTCAGCGACGAGGTCAAGATCCGCATCACCACCGAGGCGCTGCAGGACGCCGCCAAGTAAGCCTGCCTGCGCTCGCGGCGGCGCTTCGCGCGCCGCCGTCCGCCGCAACGCAAATGCCCGCCATCCGGCGGGCGTTTGCGTTTTCGGCCGCTGTGTGTCGCGAGGTGGACGGGCTCTCGGGAGCTGCTCGTAGCTACAAAAGGCGCACTGTACGAGCGGCTTCTGCCGCGCAGAGCGTTACCGGGAATGCCCCGTCGCGGCTGATCCCACAAACGGGGACAAGAATCGCTCCTGCAAGGCAGTGATGCGTCCTGCCGAGCCTCGGCAAAAGCGCGTTTAGTCGAGGTGCTCTTACATCGCCTGTTCGATCGACAGTGCGTACACCTGCACGCCGTAGCGGGTGAAGGTGGCGGTGGTGTCGCTGCCGATGTTCATCTCCTCCAGCGGCGCGCCCTGCGCGTCGGCGAGGGTCAGCCGGTAGATCGGCCCGAAGCGCGTGGTGACGTCGGTGGGACTGATCTTCACCCGGTAGGTGCCGTTCCCCTTGAGCGCGAGCGGCTCGGAGAGCTGCCCGGGAATCAGCTGCAGGTCGGTCGACAGCTGCCGTAGGTCGCCGAGCACCTGCACGGCGAAGGTCTGCGTTTCTGGGAGGGCGCGGCCGAGAGGCGCCGCCGCCTGTGTCGCTCTGGCATCGGTGGCCGCGGTAGGGACAATCGCCGCGATTGCGGTGGCGGCGGTGCCGAGGAGGAAGTTACGGCGGCTGTCGTTCGTATGTGTCGTCATGGCGATCCACCTGGAGTTTGCGCGTCAACCCTGGCCAGGGCCGGGGTTGGGAGTGAAGCAGGAGCCCTTGTTATTGCAGTTGGTGTTGCTGCCCAATGAGCAGTCTTTCGTATTGGTGCATGCGGGATTTGTACCGTTGCAGACCTCATTGGTGGCGAGCGTACCGAAGCGCCGCGCTGCCAATGTTTCGACGGCGGCAGCACTGGATGCGTCTGATCCATCGAACAGCACTTCTCCATTCTTGCCTATTGATATCTTGTCCGGATCTATGCGGATTGGCATGGGACGTATCTCACGTGCTGGCCAAGGTGGAAAGCGGACAGCCGAGCGTGCGTTCGGATAGGTCGGAAAATCCGCTCATCCAGCGACGTAGCTTGTCGTTTTCGATGTCGATGGTGCCGTCGGCGTGGAGTTGTCCGAGGTTGTTGCGATCATCGTTCAGTGCAACCGTGCACTTGCCGATCTTGCCATTGGCACGGATCATCAGCGAGTTCGGCTTTGCCGCATAGCAGATATATCCATCCAGATGCTCTTCCGAAATTGGGCGTTCGTCGTTTTGAGGGCGATCGACGCAGGAAGTGATGTAGGAAATCGCTTCAAGGTAGCGGTCGCGCGGCAATATCTTTTCCCCGATCGTGCCGCCCGTGCTCAGATTGGAGACCTTGTGGAAGTAAACAGAAAACCGTGGGTCGCTCAGCAGCTCGCGATGCAGGCTGGAATATAGGCGCCGTACCGATTCGATATTGTCCTGATGCAGGTGCAGGCGCAGCGAGATAGCGAAATTTTCCGATAGTGACCGGTAGGCGATGAGGTTCGACCATATTTTCTCGAACGTGGCGCTTTTGTTGGCGGTGATCCGTGTCTTGTCGTGCCATTCCGCGTCACCGTCCAGTGTGATCTGGAACTCGCGGTGCTGGAGTTCAGTAAACCTCTGCAGCAGAGCCGGCTCGAGCAGATAACCATTGGTGGTAAAGCCGGCGCTGAACGCAACGCCGTGTTGTGCGCACATTGCGTTTGCGTGTTGACCGATATCCAGGACGACATCACGCGCCAGCAGTGGTTCCCCCCCGAACCAGGAAATGTTGAGCCGATCCAGGTGAGGTACGCGATTGGTGATCAACGCCTTGATGCCGCCGACCACGTTCGGTTGCATACGGCCTATTGCAAAGTCTTCATAGCAATAGGTGCAGCGGAAATTACATTTTTCGGTCGGCAGGAGGATGAGAGACAGGATGCGCGGAGAAAGCGCTTCGGCGATGGTGGATTCGCTCAGCATCATTCTGTCTCAACCGTTCGGCGAGGGCTGGCCGCCGGTTCTACAAGAGCCGACATTGGACGCTTTGGAGCAGTCACCGGTGTTGTTGCAGGTGTAATTCGTGGAAGAGCAGGTGCCGGAGTTGGTGCACGTTCCGGCATTTTCGCTCATCGGGCGAATCGATCCTGCTGTCGCTGAAGCGATCGCCGCAGCGCGCAATCGATGGTTGGCGAAGTTGAGTGATCCGTCCGGGTTCAGCGTGATGCCGCGGGGATCAATCTCGTGAAATGCCTTATCCATCTGCAAGCCGCCTCTCGATATCCGTCGATTGGCGGGAGAGTTTTAAATGTACATCGGTCTTATATTGTGACTGGACTCACAATTTAGCGGCGTGTCTACATTCAAATGATGCGCTTGTACTCGCGACGATCCCGCTTCAGCCATTGGCGACATCTTGACTACCGCGCGCTACCCCCCGTTTTCGTCCCCTCCCGCCTTCCAATACCCCGTCGCCCGGATCCACTCCTTCGGCACATTGAGCCGGCCTTCGACGAACTTGCGCATCATCCGCGCACGTGCCGATTCGCAGGCGATCCAGTAGAACGCATCGCCGTCCGGCGCTTCGAAATCGCGCAGCGCGTCCTCCAGCAACTGGCTGCCGAGCACGGGCACGCCATTGCGTTCCAGCCAGGTGATGCGCACCTGCGCGCGCGACGGCAACGCCTGCCGGTCGGCGAAGCCGGGGATCTCGATCAATGCTTCCACGCGCGCGCCAGCGGGCAGTTCCTCCAACCAACGCCCGATCGCCGGCAGCGCGGTCTCGTCGCCGATCAGCACATAGGTGTCGTAGTCGTCGGCTGCCACGAACGAGCCGCGCGGGCCGCCGACCACCAGCGGATCGCCCGGGTTGGCCTGTGCCGCCCAGCGGCAGGCCGGGCCGTCGCCGTGCAGCACGAAATCCAGGGTCAGTTCCCGCGTCGCGGCGTCGTAGTGGCGCGGGGTGTAGTCGCGCGCGGGCGAGGGCGCGGCGTCGGCCGGGTAGACCGGGCCGCTGTCGGTCATCGTCGGCAGCACGAATGCGCCATCGGCGTTGGGGAAGAACAGCTTGACGTGGTCGTCGGGTCCGGCGCTGACGAAGCCGTCCAGCTCCGCGCCGCCCACCACGATGCGGCGCATGTGTGGGGTCAGCGGTTGGGTGCGCAGCACCTGCAGGTGGCGGAACCGCAGCGGATGGCGTAGCAGGCGGTTTTCATGGGTGTTCATGCGGAAAATCCTTGGGGGAAGGGGGGCGGCGCGTTGCGCCAGCGGAAAGGAAGGGGGTTTTGGCGGCGGCGCGCGGGCCGCGCTCAGCCATCGCCGTCGCGTTCCATGCCGTCGGCGGCCTGCGCCAGCAGTTGCGCGACGCGTTCGATCTCCGCCTCGGTCCAGCGGCCGTGCCGGGCCAGCAGGCCATGCTTGATCCGGCGCATCGCCTCGCGCACCGGGGCCGGCACATTCGCGCGGACCAGCGCGCGGGCGCTGTGATGGGTGCGTTCCACCGCCGCGTCCAGCTGCGCGCGCTGCGCCTGCACGAAGGCCAGGCCGTCGGCGGTGATCGCGTAGCGCTTGCGCGCGGCACCGGCATCGGCCTGCACCAGGCCCTGCGCTTCCAATTGCGCCAGGGTCGGGTAGACGGTGCCGGCGCTGGGCGTGTACAGCCCATGGAACAAGTCGGCGACTGCGCGGATCAGCTCGTAGCCGTGGCGCGGCTGGGTTTCGATCATCGCCAGCAGCAGCAGGCGCAGGTCGCCATGGCCGAGCGGGCGGCTGCCGCGTCCGCCGCCGCGGGCGTGCTGGCCGCGGCCGGGGCTGTCGTCGTCGAACAGGCGGCGCGGATCGCGGTGGCTGGCGTCGGTTGGGCGGGGCATCGTTTCGATATGTCTAAGTGTTGCGAAACGATATATCGAATTTGGGTGGTGGGCAAGGTTGCTGGTGGGGCTTGCGTGGTTGGGGTGGGGGGATGGTTCAGCGGCGGGAGCTGGCAGGCAGCTAGTGGCGCGCGTGGTGGGCGCGGCGCGTTTGGGTTGGTCGCGTCGCGACTGAAGTCGCTCCCACAAGGATGCTGCACAGCGTCGTGCCAGCTGGCCGCAAGACGGCGGCTTCTCTGTCTGTATCAGGTCGGGCTAGTGCGCTTTTTGTGGGAGCGACTTCAGTCGCGACGCGGGGTGGGTCGGTGAGTCGGCTTCGGTGCCTGCCTGTCGGGGCTGAAGCCCCTCCTACAGTGCAGCTGGCGGCTTGGTCGCGCGGTTTTTGTAGGAGCGGTTTCAACCGCGACGAACGGAGTCGTTCGCTTTCCGGCGGTGCAATGCGTCGGGACTGAAGTCCCTCCCACAGTGCAATCGCATCGGTCATCGGCACGCCCTTGTGGGAGCGACTTCAGTCGCGACGCGGGGTGGGTCGGCAATTCGGCTTCGGAGCCTGCCTGTCGGGGCTGAAGCCCCTCCTACAGTGCCGCTAGCGGGCATTGCAGTCAGCGGACAGTGCAGCCGGGGATTGGTCGCGCGCTTTTTTGTAGGCGCGGTTTCAACCGCGACGAACGGAGTCGTTCGCTTTCCGGTGGTGCAATGCGTCGGGACTGAAGTCCCTCCCACACTGCACCCGGCCAGCCGCAACGCAGGCGAACACCTCGCCGAACTCAGCCGCCTTCACCCTCCTCGAGCACCCGCCGCTGCATCTCGTCCAGGTAGTCGTCCAGTTCCTGCACCGAGGTGAAGATCTCGTTCAACGGGACCGCCTTGACCACGTCGAACACCTTGCGGATCTGCGGTTGCGGGTTGACCACCAGCACCCGGCCGTCGCGGGTGGCCAGCACCTTGCGCGCCTTGAAGATCGAGCGGATGCCGGCGCTGCTGATGTAGTCCAGGTGCGACAGGTCCAGCACCAGGGTGGTGATCTGCGTGGCCAGCAGCGGCGCCAGCGCCTCGTCCAGGGCCTGGTAGGTGTGGGTGTCCAGGCGCCCGCTGAGGGTGATGCGCTGGCGCCTGTCCTGGGTGGGGTCGATCTGCAGGCTCAACGTGGTCATGCGGGAAACTCCTGGGGGATAGGGCCGAAGGGGTGCAGCAAGGTGATACACACGACGTTGCGGCCGGCGTCGTGGCGGTAGTCGATGTGGTCGGCGAGCTGCCGCACCAGATGCAGGCCGAGGCCGCCGATCGGTCGCTGCGCGATGTCCGCGTCCAGGTCCGGCGCCGGCGCCACGCGCAGGTCGAAGGCCGGGCCGCTGTCGTGGAATTCCAGCACCAGCGCGCCGGTATCCACCTGCAAGGTCACCTCTACCGGCGGCTGCTCACCGCTAAGGTGGCCGTGCTCGAGCGTGTTGCACGCCAGTTCCTCCACGATCAGCCGCGCGCGGTGCACGTGGTCCAGGACCACGCCGTGGCGCAGCAGCGCGGCCTCCAGCGTGTCGCTCAGCTGCGCCAGGGTGTCCAGCGCCGGCACCATCTGCAGACGTAGTTTCATGGGCTTCCCTCCCGGGTCGGATCCTGGCGCAACCGGATCGCCAGCAACGTAATGTCGTCGGATTGCGGTGCGGCCGCGGTGAACGCGTGCACGTCGGCCAGCACCCGCGCGCACTGCGCCTGCGCGTCGATGCCGGGCTGCAGCGCGGCCAGCAACCGCTCGGCGCCATAGGCCTGCAGGCGCGCATCCATTGCTTCGGTGATGCCGTCGGTATAGCTCAGCAGCGTGGCGCCGGCGGCCAGGCGCCCGCGCACCACGGGGTAGCGCGTCTGCGGCTCGATGCCCAGCGGCGGACCCGATTCCACCGCCAGCAACTGCGCATGGCCTTCGGCGCCGAGCAGCACCGGCGGCTCGTGGCCGGCGCTGGACAGCCAGTAATCGCCGCTGTGCACATCGATCAGCCCGCACAGCACGGTGGCGAACATGCAGGTGTCGTTGCCGTCCACCATCCGCTGCGAGGCCGCGATCAGGATCGCGTCCGGCCGGTTGTGGCGGCGCGCGGCTACTTCCAGCACGGTCATCGCCCGCGCCATGAACAGCGCCGCCGGCACGCCCTTGTCGGACACGTCGCCGACCACGAACCACAGCAGCCCCGGTTCGGTCTCGAAGAACTGGTAGAAATCGCCGCCGACCATCGTCGCCGGTTCCAGCAGCGCGTAGGTCTCCAGATGCTTGTGCGCGCTGTCGAAGGTGCGCCCGTCCGGCAGCATCGCCTGCTGGATGTCGCGCGCGATCGACAGCTCGCTCTGCATCCGCTGCCGCGCCTGCGCCAGCGTGGCGATTTCCTCCAGCTGCAGCTTGATCGAGCCGCGCGCACTGTCGAAGGCGCGCGCCATCACCCCCACTTCGTCGTGCCGCTCCACATGCCGCAGCGGATAGTCGAACTCGCCCTGGCTGAAATGCCCCGCCGAGTTGGTCAGGTCCTCGATCGGCCGCGCCAGCCGCGCGGTGTAGCGGTGCAGCAGCCACAGCCACAGCAGCAACGCGGTGCCGCCGCCCAGCCCCACCCACAGCGCGATGCGGTTGAGCCCGGCCACGATGTAGCGCTCGGACACGGTCAGCGCGAAGGTCCAGCCGGTGTCGCCCACCGCCGCGCTCTGGGTCAGGTAGCGCTCGCCGTCGGGCGCGATGTGGGAAAAGCGCACCGGCACGTGCGCGGCCACCGCCGCGGCCAGCGGCGACAGGTCCGGCCGGGCGCGCGCCACGTGCGCCTCCAAGGTGCGGCGGAAGCGCAGCGCCGGATCCGGATGCAGCACGAACAGCCCGTCCGGCGACAGCAGCATCGGCTGCAACCCGGCGCTGGCCGGCAACTCGCCGACGATCGCCTGCAGCCGCTTCAACGGCACGTCCACACTGACCATGCCGATCGCCGGCGCTCCCGTATCGTCGCCGGGCAGGCGCAGCGGCAGGTTGTAGGTGGTGAGGTAGTCGCCGCCGGTGGAGGCGTCGCTGTACGGCTCGGACCACCACGGCGCCGACGCCGCCAGCGTGCGCCGGTACCAGGGCATGGTGCGGTAGTCGTAGCCCAGCGCATCGGCCGGCTGCTCGGTCACCGTGCCGTTGGCCCGCCGCAGGTGCCAGGCGAAGCCGCGGTCGTCGCCCTTCAGCGCGCCCGGCTCGATCACCAGCAGCGCCCCGGCGATGTCCGGGTCGCCCTCCAAGGTGGCGTGCAGCAGGCTGCGCAGGTTGAACGGCTGGCGCCCGACCGCCGAGGCGCCGGCGGCCAGCGTGCGCCCGCTCACCTGCACCGACCCCAGCGTGGCATCCAGGCTGCGGGCGGTCTGCTGCGCCAGCCCGGCCACCTCTTCGCGCGCATTGCGCACCACCACCTGGCGCGCGCCCAGGTAGAACAGCAGCGCCAGGCCCAGCAGCAGCGCCACCTGGATCACGCTGCCCCACAGCATCAGCCGGGTGCGCAGGCTGTGCCGCCAGGCCACCGCTGAAGCGTCCTGCACTGACGAGAGAGCGGCGATGGCGGCGTTTCCGCGGGAGTCGGCCCCGATCATAAGCGCAGCCGCGCCCCGCCGCGCATCCGGGGCGCGCGCGGTCCCGGGCCAATGTGACAGTCCGTTCCATACGCTGGCGTACGAGGTCCGGCGGGGCGGTTGCGCTACACTTGGAGGCTTCGAAAAACACATGCAATCGCGCGCGTGCGTGCGACCTACGGGAGCGCTATGAACTGGTTGAACGAGGTGCTGCAGAACGATCCG
>Ga0308160_10003661_pt1 | contig 17127 bp, 8 predicted proteins | sample PhyFR1_FD_201036 | JGI IMG/M metagenome (GOLD analysis project Ga0308160, IMG submission 201036) | Phyllosphere microbial communities from UC Gill Tract Community Farm, Albany, California, United States - DLSLF.R1 | ecosystem: Host-associated > Plants > Phyllosphere > Unclassified | place: USA...
CCGGCCTGGCGATGGCGCCGCCGGTGGCGCAGCGCCGGGTGGCGGCGCTGGCGCTGATCGTGAGCCTGGTAGTGGCCAACATGGCGCCGGACAATCCCTACTTCCTGTCCACGCTGCAGACCTGGGTGCAGGGCAAGTTCTTGAACTTCAACGGCGCCGCGCAATTCCTGACGCTGGCCTGGCCCTTCATTACGCTGTGGTTCCTGTATCACCCGGTGCACAGAAGGAAAACCGACCGCGCACGGGAGCAATAAACCAGACTGGCTGGTCAGCGTCAACGCCACTGCAAATCCGCAAAATCCGCCTTTGTCGTCGGTAGCCACAGTGCAGCTGGCATTGCCCCAGTTGCACAGCCGGGCAAAACCGTTCCAGCCGCAAGGCGCCAGGGCAGGCATGTTAAACATGATTAATTGTTTGCGGCAAGCAGGCCCAACGCTTCTCGCCGCCTGAATTTGCTGATTTAATACGACCGCCTTCACGCCGGCTGCCAACCTGGTGCAAAGCCGCCGGCGCCAGCGAATCCCTTCACCGCCGTTTCATGCTGGCCTCCAGGGCTGAGATTCAGCCACGCACCCTTACCGCAATCCTCCATCCGCCAGCGACAAGCTGGTAGCCAGGCCGTATCCGGCAAGGCGTGGATCGATTGCGCTTCCCGACAACCGATCCATCGCGCAGCGCCAATACAGGACAGCATCCGCTGTAACGCCTCATGACATCGCACGCTCAAGCCCTGGACGCGGAACAGACCTTGTGGGCCGCGGCCAGCATGGCGCAGTTGAACCGCCTGGCTTTTTCCAGGGAGCTGTTTCTCCAGTACTTCACCCCGCCCTATTCCTTCGCCCGTTTGCCGCCTGTGCTCACGCAGCTGGGCCTGAAGGTGCGCATGCGCCGCCGCATCGCCAGCCTGGCCGGCCTCCGGCTACCTTGCCTGCTGGCCTTGCAGGCCGCGGCGCCGGCCGGTCCATGTCATCCGAAGAGCGATGACGATGCGCCTTCCCCGCCAGCATTGGCGATCCTCACCCGGGTAGAGGAAGGCATGGCCTGGCTGTTCCGGCCGGGAGAGCGCACACCGCATCAGGTGGCATGCAGGGACCTGCTGGCGCAAATGACTGGCGAGGCGCTGGAATGCGCGCCAGCCACGCCAGTGCCGGCCGACCCCGACCAGCATGCCGCCAAGGCATTCGGCTTTTCCTGGTTCATCCCTGCCCTGCTGCGGCACCGGGCCATCGGTCGCGACGTGCTGCTGGCCAGCCTGGTGATCCAGCTCATCGCCCTCGCCACCCCGTTGTTCACCCAGGCCATCATCGACAAGGTCGTTGTCCACCAGACCGTAAGCACGCTGGCGGTGATCACGGTGGCGCTGCTGGCCTGCGCCGTCTTTACCGGCGCGCTGACCTGGGTGCGGCAATACCTGGTGCTGCATACCGGCAACCGCATCGACGCCGAGCTTGGCGCCACCGTGTTCCAGCATCTGCTGAAGCTGCCGCTGCGCTACTTCGAGCACCGTCCCACCGGCGTTATCGCAGCGCGCTTGCATGCGGTGGAAACCGTGCGTGAATTCATTGCCTCCAGCCTGGTGACGCTGCTGCTCGACCTTCCCTTCATGCTGGTCTTCGTGGCGGTGATGTTTGCCTACAGCGTGCCCCTGACCCTGCTGGTGCTGGCCATGCTGGCCTTGATCGCGCTGCTTTCGGCCGCCGTCGCGCCGCTGTTCCGGCAACGCCTGGACCGGCAGTTCCTGCTCGGCGCGCGCAACCAGGCTTTCCTCACCGAGCACATCGCCTGCATGGAAACCGTCAAGAGCCTGCAGATGGAAGGGCAGCTTGTGCGCCGCTATCAGGAAGATCTGCTTGCCTATCTGCAGGCGGGTTTCAGCACGCGCCAGCTCGGCAATACCTACGGCGTCGTCGCCGGCCTGCTGGAGCAATTGATGACGCTGCTGGTGCTGGCGGGCGGCGCCTGGATGGTAATGCAGGGCACGCCTGCCGGCGGCAACGACGCCGCGTTCACCATCGGCATGCTGGTGGCTTTCCAGATGTTTGCCGGCAAGCTCAGCCAGCCGCTGATGCGCATCGTCGGCCTGTGGCAGCAGTTCCAGCAAGCCAGCATGGCGATGCGCCGCCTGGCCGATGTGATGGACGCGCCAGCCGAGCCGTACGCTGTCACGCCGGCGCGCGAAGCGGCGCGGCACGGCCGGGTGGAGATTGCCGACCTGGCATTTCGTCATGGCGACGACCGTCCGCTTCTCTATCAAGGCCTGAACCTGACGATCGCGCCCGGCACCACCACCGCGCTGCTGGGCCCATCCGGCTCCGGCAAATCCACCCTGGCCAGGCTGATGCTGGGCTTTTACCAGCCCTCGGCCGGGCGCATCACCATCGACGGCGTCGACATCCGCCACATGGCGGCCAATGAACTGCGCGCCACCTTCGGCGTGGTGCCCCAGGAAACCATGCTCTTTTCCGGCACCGTGCTCGACAATCTGCTGGCGGGCAATCCGCATGCAAGCTTTGCCATGGTGGTCGAGGCTTGCCGGATGGCCGATATCCATCGCACCATCGAAGCCCTGCCCAGGGCATACCAGACTGAAATCGGCGAGCGCGGCGGCGGCCTGTCCGGCGGCCAGAAACAGCGCATTGCCATCGCGCGGGCGCTGCTCAAGCGCCCCCGGGTGCTGATCTTCGACGAAGCCACCAGCGCGCTGGACCAGGACACCGCCGAGCATTTCGCATGCACCGTCAACGCCTTGCGCAGCCGCCTGGCCATCCTGTTCATCACCCACCAGCCGCCCCGGTCGCTGCAGGTCGACGCCATCGTCCGGCTGGGTGCAAACGCGCCGCCACCGCCGGCGCCAGGCGCGCAAGGGAGGTCCGGTGCCTGATCCCAGCCCTGCCACCCAGGCGGCGCATATCCTGCAGCAACTGCGCCGCGAACCGCCATGGGAAGCGCTGCGGCGCGACCTCATCGCCCACGCGGTGCGGCTGTCCGACCATGTGACATTCGACCTGCGGCTGCTGCTATGCGACCCGCACGCCGCGCGCCTGGCCGGCACGATGCTCTGGCAACTGATCCGGCCCTTCGCGCCGCAGGTGCTCGTCGGGCCCGGCTTCGGCGCCGCGCCCCTGCTGTTTGCCACCGCCGCCGCCGCGCTGGACGACGGCCAGCACCTCGCCATCCTGATGGTGCGCGACCAGCGCAAGGCGCATCACCAGAAGAAATGGGTGGAAGGCCGCCGCCAGCCCGACCACAGCCGCGCCGTGCTGCTGGACGACTTCATGGAATCGGGCAGCGCCCTGCCGCTGGCCGAGCAGGCCCTCGCCGCCGACGGCCACCAGCTCCTGCTGGTGGCCGTGGCGCTGCTGATGGACATGTGGCAGCCGCTCGGTTCGCGCCAGATATCGACCAGCCGCCTGCCGGTGCTGTCGCTCTACCGGCGCCACGACATCGGCCTGTCGCGCGACTGCTTCGATGCCCGGGCGCCCTCGATGAAAGGCGACTATCCCGACTTCATCACCGCGCCGCTCTGGTGGCGCTACGGACTCAATCAACGTCCCGGCTATCCGCTCAAGTGCGCGCCGGCGATTGCCGACGGCGCCGTGTTCGTCGCCGATGACCGCAGCCGGGTCTGGCGCCATGATGCCCTGAGCGGCGACATCGCCTGGCGCTACGACAGCCTGGCCGAACCGCACAAGGGCATCGTGCAGCGGCTGCACCATGCCGACGGCAGCCTGGTGTTCGGTTGCTACGACGGCACCCTCACCCGCCTGGACGCCGGCAGCGGCCGCCTGCTCTGGCGCTGGCGCCACGACAGCAGCATCCATGCCACGCCGACACTGGACCTGGCGCACCAGCGGCTCTACATCAACACCGAGCAATGGAACGAGGGCAAGCCCTTCGGCCATCTGCTGGCCATCGACTGGCACACCGGCAAGCCCCTGTGGCGCCACCGGCATGCCTGGTGGCCGCCCGGCAGCCCGCTGCATGCGGCGCATGCCGGCCTGGTGATCGCCACCTGCAATGACCAGACGGTTTGCGCGGTCGACGCCGACAGCGGCGCGCCGCGCTGGCAGCGCACCACCTGCGGCCTGGTGCGCGGCAAGCCGGCCGTGCATGGCAACCGCGTCCTGCTGGCCACCGAACAGGGCTGGCTGCACTGCCTGGACCTGCATGACGGCGCAGAACACTGGCGTCAGCGCTATGGCGCCGGCGCCATGCACCAGTTCGTGCAGGTGTGGGGCGACACCGTGCTCACGCTCGACGGGCGCTGGCATTTGGCCGCCTTCGATATCGCCACCGGCGGCCTGCGCTGGCTGTCGCGCCTGCGCAGCGCCGGCAACTGGCTGCCCGTGCGCTGTGGCGATTACTTGGTGGTGCTGTCGCGCGAAGGCCATCTGGCCGTGTTCGATCCCGGGCGCGAACGCAAGGTCTGGGAAGGCGGCACCGGTCTTTCCGGCCGCCAGCCGCCAGCCATCGGCTGGCTGGATGGCCAGCCGATGCTGGCCGTGGCCGGCAATACCCATGGTTTGAAGCTGTACCGGATCCATCCCTTTTATGCGAGGCCCGCATGACTAATACCAATACCGAGACCGACACCGACCTTCCGCCGCAATCGTGGCTGATCGTCACCCAAGTGAAATCGAACCGCGTGGTTTATTACACCGACGACCCGGCCTACCAGCCGCCGATGGAAGGCGACTGGTACTACTGCAGCATGCATGACGGCCCCCTGCCGCCCGCCATGACACTGCGCAACTGCTGGGGATGGCGCTTCAATGGCGGCGTGTTTTCCGATGCCAGGCCGGCCCCCGCGCCATCGACGGCCGAAGCCCTGATCGACAGCAACCGCAAGGCCTTGCTGGCGCTGCTCAAGGAAAAGATCGACGACATCCGCGCGCCATTCCGGCCGCGCTGCCGGGACGGCGACATGCTGCGCCAGGCCAAGCTGGCCGAAGCGCGCGCCTTCCTGCATGCGCCCGCGCAGGCCGGGTCCAGACATGCCTTTCCATTGCTGGAAGCGGTGGCGGTGGCGCGCCACATCAGCCTCGACGCCGCGGCCCGGCTCGTGCTCCAGAAGCACGAGGAGACCTGGTGCGTGCTGCATGAAACCGAGCGGTTTCGCGAACAGTTCACCGTGGCCCTGCTCGCCGCCGGCAGCCAGGCGCAGCTGCATGAACTGCGCACATGGCTGCTGGACCGGGTCTATCCCGAGCTGAGCCGCAATCTGCGCTTTGCCACGCCCAACATCGAACCGCCGCAGCCGGATGCGCCGCTTGACGACACCCGGCGCGTACATGAAGTAGCGCGCCTGAAAGTGCAATTGCGCGATGCCATCAACCGGCAACGGGCATCGCTGCACTCTGACTACATCCAGAACGATGCGATGCGCCGGCACAAGGCGCGCCTGGCGCACAAGCTGCTGGCGCAAGAAGCCGGCCCGCACGACGCGGCGGACATGGCGCCGCTGGCCGCCTATGCGGCCGCGCGCCAGCTCGACCTGCCCGGGGCGGCCCGTCTGCTGCTGCAATCGATGGCGCGGGACGAGGCGCTGCTGCTGCGCACCGAAGCCCTGCGCGACCGGATGCTGGCGCGCATCGACGCCATCGCATGCGAACGCGACATTGCCGCGCTCGACCTGGAACTGGCCGAACTGGACCGCCAGGCCGGGCAAACCGACACCGAAAATCCCGACACCCAATGACCCCGCCGCCGATTTGGCTTGCCGCACAAGCGGCATGGCGGGCAACAGGGCATGGCTGCGTCAACCAGCCATGTCATTCCCCTTCCCTCATCAGCTTGCCCTCCTCGCAAGGGCGGAAAGGTGCTTCATGATGCAATCGCAACAACGCGCTTTAACGGCGGGGCATGCTGACCGCGACCGTTTTCCTGTCATGAATGAAGAGGCCATGGGCCATGTTCCGGCGCAGGCCGGCTGCTGGCGCCTTCCGCGCCGGCTTGCCCTGTGTCTCGCCAGCCTGCTGCTGGCCGGATGCGCGACCTCGCCGGGATACCAGCCAGGCGATCCCACCCCGGCCGACAAGGGCGACCTGTATGTATATCGCCCGCCTTCCTTCTTCAAATTTCTCGTGCCTGCGGACGTGATGGTTAACGGAACAAAGGTCGGGCAGTTGTTCAGCGGCAGCTACCTGCGCTTGCGGCTTCCCCCGGGGCGCAAGCGCGTGCGCATCGCGCCCGGCGATTTCGCGATCAATTCGGAAGTGGACATAAGGATCAAGCCAGGCCAGGCACGCTTTTACAGGTACACATTCGATCTCGATTCCCCGGACGACTTCGTGATCATCAAGGGTCATATCGAGGCCCGCGACAAGGACGAGGCATTGGATGACATGAAGACCCTGCGCCCCGGCTATTTGCAGCCGCCACGTGACCGTTAAGCGGATCGGCGCGCAGTTTCCTTGGCATGCCTGTCGCGGCTCGCGGGCTTCACGGGCAGCGGCAAGGGACCGGAATTAACAATTGCTAACCGTTCTTGCCACTCCGGGAACAAGTCAGCAGCATCCATGGCTTGCTTGTTTTGCCAGCCGGCGCCGTTGAATTACGCGGAGCCGGCGTTCACGGACGGCCCCCAGGCCTGGCTACAAGCCTCACTCTGCCGAAGGCAGCGGCTTTGCACCAGCGAAGCACCCGATGGTACATGCCCTGCAAAGGCACCCACATGACCGAACAGCCTTCCAGGCTTCCCGTCGCATCCCGCAAGCCGGGCCGCTTCATCCTCTGGCTGCTTATCGCCATGCTGGCCTGCATGGCCTGGTTCTTCTTTGCCCTGCTGCTGCGCGCACCCAATCCGCTCGTTCCCCGGCCCCATCCCTTCCAGCCGCCCGAAATGGCTGCGGTGCAGTATACGAAGTCGGACATGGTCGGCAATCTTGGCGGGGTGCCGGTCACCATCCCACAGCATTTCGCCAACTATGTGGAATACGAAGGTGATCCCGGCTGGGGCGAGAAACGCACAGGGCCGGTCCCGAAGCGCACTCACGATTCCACATTAGTTGCCTTCAGTTTCAAGGTGCGCACACCTGATATGCAGGGCTTGTCCAGCCGCGACATGTGGACGGACAGGAACAGCTACACCATCTACAACACGCCATGGATCAGCGTGCTAATCAAATCAGGACGTAGCTATTCTGGCGATGGTTTTCTCGACCGCCGAGCCAGCTATCTGGAACGCTGGAAAGTCGATGAGAGCAGCACCCTGGCCTGGGAACGGTATAAGCCAACAAGTGAGCTATTTCACGGCCTGACCATCTATGTACCAACAGGCATTGACCCCAAGACCCAACGGCCATATCGGGAAGGCTTGTATGCCGAAGACGTCTTCTTGCACCGCGCAGCGGACGGTAGGGTCGACACCTATATCAATTGCAGCAACCGGCCGCATGAAGCGGCGCCATGTTCACAATCGTTTTCGATGGAACCCGGCATGCAAGCTGCTGTGTATGTCAGTTATCGCCGCGGCTTGCTGCCGCAGTGGCGGCAAATCCAGACCAACGTCAGCCGGTTGATCTGGAGTTTCAAGACTGCCGAGGGCAGTGGCAGTACCCGCCAATGAAGTCAATCGAAGCAATGAATGAAACAGCCTGCCCCTAGCTAGGAGATCACTACCATGTCTCAATTACCTCAATCGCTTACCACGCTGCAGATCGCCGCCTACATTGATCGTGTCAATACCGGTGGCTTGCCACAGGTATTGCAGGTGTACAGCGAACTATATGCACAGGGTTACAACTATGCTGGCTGGGCTGCTGGCGTTGCCCGCGGCGACACCATAACCGGCCAGTCTGCGCTTAAGTTTCTGAAGGATAGTGCGGTGCTCGGCTGGAGCGGTGGGGCAAGCCAAAGTATTAGCTCAGAGCAAGTTGATCGAATTAGAGTGGCAATGTCACTTGGTTATTTAAACACTTTAGCGGCAATTGCACGGGAATCTAACGGTATCGTATCCAAGGATGTCGAGTTTCCAGAAACCGAAAAATTCCACGCCGAAGCCTTCGAAGCCAACAACCTCTCCATCAACAACTGGACCCTCAAAATCCCCATGCCATGGACCTGATCCGCGCCACGCGCGGTGAGCATGCTGTCGAGGAAGCCTGGGAACAGTTGCGCGACACCGGCGGAAGCGGGCTCGACAGCCTGATGGCGAGCACGGCGCTGGCCAACAGCGTCGGGCGGCTGGCCTTTTCGGCCGACCCCGCGATCAGCAGCCAGGCCCAGGCATGGATGGCGCTGGTGCCCGGTCTGGCCAACTTCGGGCAGATCGGCAACTTCCTCGAAGTCATGCACAGCATCCTGCCCACCGAAACCCTGTCGGCCGACCCGTTCACCGGCGTGCAGCTGCCCTGGAGCGGCGCCGTCTTCAGCGGCGGCACGCTGGACCTGCAGGCCCTGGCCGGCGGCCGGCCGGTCGCGACACAGCGGCTGGACGAGGACTGGGTGGCCGCCGACCTGGGCGGCGGCGCGCGGCTCAGATGGGTGGCGCCGCAAGACCCCGGCAAGATCGTCGTCATCGTGTCGGGCATCTACAGCCAGCTCGATTTGCCCGATGGCCAGGGCGGCTATCTCAGCCTGGGCGCCGGCGAAGGCGTGACCAGCATGACCCGCTGGGCCGGCGCGCCGGAAGCCTCCGCCGCGCTGGAAAGCGTGCGCAGCGAGCAGGGCGAGGGCATGCTCACCATCCGCGCCTACCATGGCGGCGTCCTGCAAGACACCTCGGTCATGAGCCGGGACGCGGACCAGCGCATCGTGCAGACCACCGACTACCGCGACGGCCACAGCCAGCAGCTGGTCTTCAACACCGATGGCATGCTGTACCGCCAGGCCCTGACCACCTGGAACGACAGCCGCAGCGCCAGCGATACCGTGCAGAAGGATGGCCAGGGACAGGTGATCAGCCACACCTACCAGGAAACCCTGCGGGACGATGAAGGCGGCGTGCTGCGCATCGATACCGTGACGACCGCCGACGGCACGGTGCAGAACGTTTATGACGGCGACAACCAGTTCCTGCACAGCCTGCCGGTGGACAACGGCGCGGCCAACCTTCGCTACGCCGCCGCCAGCGCCACCAGCTTCATGAGCATGATCAATGCGCTGCGCAGCGGCAACCGGATTGGCGCCCTGGCCGGCGGCGTCAATACCCTGGTCAACCTGCAGAATGAATCAGGCGCCGGGGCAGGCACGGTGCTGACCGGCGCCAGCCAGGTGCTTTCCGGCGCCGCCGCGCTGTACAACCTGCAGCAGGCCATTGCCCAGGGCGACGTGCTGGGCTCGGTGCAGGCGGGCGCCCAGACGCTCAGCGTGGGCGTGAACGCCTATACCCAGGCGCTGACGGCGGAATATGGCAGCGCGGCCGAAGCGATCCTGGAAGGCAATGCCGCAGCCTTTGAACTGGCCGGTGAACTGAATACCGCGCTACCGGTGCTGAACCTGGTCATCAGCATGAAGAATGGCGACGCGGTTGGTATGGCGACCAATATTGCGGCGCTTTTTAATCCCGAGATGGTCCCATTTCTCTCGGTTTTGCATCTCGCGCTCGGCGAAATCCTTGCCAGCGATCCGCCGCCGCTGTGGGGAAGCGGCCGGTTCACCTGGCAAGCCGATGGCAGCCTGGGCATGGAGGTGACCGGCGGCGGCGGCGAGGATCCGAATATTTTCGATTTCGAGGCCGCCTTCAATCTGCCCGACGATCTGTTTCCAAAACAGGAGCATGGCGGCGCCACCCTGGTGCGTTCGCTGCTGGGCGGTGTGCAGGACGGCCTGCAATCCATCATTGACACAGTCAACCGCGACAACCCGGCGCTCAGGCTGGGCATCATTCCCAACCGGCTGCCGAGCGTGTCCTACGACGGCGATGCGTACCGGGTTGCCGGCAAGATTCCGTGGACGCTCCACGACATCGATCCGGTCACCGGGCGCGACCGCACGCTCCAGTACGATGGCGCCGGACTGGAAGTCGGCATGACCGCCGGCACACCGGAATTCTTCCGCTCGCTGGGCGATCAGTTCCTCTACAGCGCGCTGAACCGCGAAGCCATCGCGCCGCAATGGGAGGTCGACACCGCCCGCCTGCAAACCGTTGCCGGCAGCCCCCAGGCCGGGCTGACCGAGCTGCAGCGGGCGCAGCGCAACGGCCAGCTGGCGCCGGCCCGCAACCCGGATGCCGCCACCATCGCCTGGCGACCGGTCATGCTGGACCTCGACGGCAACGGCGTGCAGCCGGCAAGCAGGGAAGGCCATGCGGTCTATTTCGACGTGGACAGCGACGGTTACTTCAGGAAGACCACCTGGCTAGCCAGCGGCGACGGTTTCCTGGTGCTAGACCGGAACTTCAATGGCGTCGCCGACAACGGCAACGAGGTGTTCGGCAACAGCCGCATTGCCAGCAGCGCGCAAGGCCTGGCCAGCCTGGACTGGATCGACGCCAATGGCGACGGCGACATCAGCGCGGCCGACCCGGTGTTCCAGGCGCTGCGGGTATGGAACGATGCCGATGGCGACGGCGTGCAGGAAACCGGCGAAGCCAGCACCCTGGCGCAGCTGGGCATCACCGCCCTGCACTACCGGCGTGGCAGCTATGAGCGCCAGGGCCGGACGCTGCAGATGGCCAGCCCCGACCTGCAAGCCGATGCCGTGGGAACCAGGCTGCACCTGGTGGAGGGCGGCATCCTGGTTCAATCCAGCGACGGCAAGCTCAGCCTGAGCGTGGTTCAGTCCGACGACCTGTCGGTGGCGGCGCCGGGCAAGGATGGCATCGCCAATGGCCGCGAGGATGTGCCGCTGGAGATTCCGGTCGGCCTGCTGCTGCAGAACGACAGCCTGGGCGACGCGCCAGGCGTGGGCCTGACCATCAGTGAAGTCAGCCAGGCGCGCCATGGCAGCGTCAGGCTCGATGGCGGCATCATCCATTTCGATCCCGAACCGGACTATTACGGCGACGAGGCCGGCTTTCGTTACGTGATGCGCGACGCCAATGGCCACAGCGCCAGCGCGCCGGTGGACATCCGCATTGCGCCCGTGAACGATGCGCCGGTCGTCATCGGCGTGCTGCAGGGAGTAAAGCCCATTTACGGTTACGCCAACACGGGGGAATACATCAATGGCTTTCCGGTGCGCAGGCCGCTTTACGAACCGGGCATCGGGCTGAGCGTGGCTGACGCCGGGCAGGACAGGGACGGGGATTATTTCTATCGGGATTATCCAGTTGCCTTCGATGACGATCCTTACAAAGGCAGGCTGACCGTGACCGATGTCGACGACAGCCTTTTGAATTACAAGATCGCGCAGGACGGCGTGCATGGCCACGCAACTGTCGATGCCGACGGTTCCTGGAACTACACCCCGGTGGATTACGTCGGCGCCGACGATGCCTTCGTGGTCGAAGTCAGCGACGCGCATGGCGGGTCGGCACGGCAGATGCTGCACATGCCATCACCGGGCGCAAAAGACTGGTTCTGGTTTCCGGGCGAAGGCGAGTCGGAAAGCGGTGGTGGCGGCGGTGGCGGCGGTGGGGGCGGCGGTGGAGGTGGCGAAGGCGCCGAAGCGGGCGGCAGCGAGGGCGAGTCGGAGACCAGCGAGGCTGAGGGAGCGGAAGGCGCCGAAGGGGGTGAAGGCGAAGGTGAAGGCGAGGGAGAAGGAGAAGGAGAAGGCGACCCGATCGTGCTCGACCTGGACCGCAACGGCATCCATCTGCTCTCCGCGCAGGACAGCCAGGCTTTTTACGATATCAAGGGAGATGGCTGGCGCTACCGCATGGGCTGGGTGGCGGCAGGCGATGGCCTGCTCGCCCATGATGCCGATGGCGACGGCCGCATTGCCGGCCAACAGGAGTTGAGCTTTCGCTCCTACTTGCCCGGCGCGCAAACCGACCTGCAAGGCCTGGCCGCGTTCGACAGCAACCATGACGGCAAACTGAGTCCGCTTGACCGTCTGTGGAACAGCCTTCTGGTCTGGCGCGACAGCAACGGCGACGGCGTGTCCGAGGCCGGCGAGCTGGGCACCTTGTCCCAGGCTGGCATACAGGCCATCGCGCTGGCCAGCGACAACCAGTTCAGCGCACAGAACGGCAACACCGTGCATGGCCACGTCGCGGTCGACATGACGGATGGATCGGTGATGGCGGCGGCCGATGTCAGCTTCGCGGTGAGCAGCCAGGTGCTGCTGCCGCAGCCGGACGGAACGAGCCGCATTTTGAACAAAAGCGCCTGGAGCCCAGCCAGCGATGTGATCGGCGGCGATGGAAACGATGTCCTGGTCGGCACCACCGGCAGCAATCGCATCGCCGCCGGCAATGGCGACGACTTCGTCTTCGACGACCAGGGCAACGACCTGATCCTCGCCGGCGCGGGCCGCGACGTGGTGTACGCGGGAAGCGACGAGGATGTGGTGTTTGCCGGCGACGGCGACGATACCGTGTTTGCCGGCGCGGCCAATGACCTGGTCCTGGGCGGCGCCGGCGCCGACGCGCTGTTCGGCCAGGACGGCAACGACGTGCTGTTTGGCGGCGCCGGCAACGACCTGATGGACGGCGGCGCCGGCGCCGATGTGCTGGCTGGCGACGACGGCAACGACGACCTCCATGGCGGCGCAGGCATCGACGCGCTGTTCGGCGGCGCGGGCGACGACCTGCTGGCGGGCGGAGCAGGCGACGACCTGCTCGATGGCGGCCGGGGCAATGATTTCCTGGACGGTGGCGCGGGCGCCGATGCCATGGCCGGCGGCAATGGCGATGACACCTATGTGGTTGATCATCCCGGCGACCAGATCACCGAAGCCGCCGGCGAAGGCAGGGACACGGTGCGCGCATCGCTGGACGGTTATGTGCTCGGCGCGGGCCTGGAAAACCTGATATTGACCGGCAATGCGCTGCGCGGCGTGGGCAATGCGCAGGACAACCGGCTCACGGGCAACAAGGCCGACAATCTGCTTGAAGGTGGCGACGGCAATGACATCCTGGACGGCGGGCCGGGCGCCGACAGCATGGCGGGCGGCGCTGGGGACGACAGCTATTGGGTGGATAATGCCGGCGACCACATCGTGGAAGCCGCCAACGCAGGCATGGACACGATCAACAGCAGTGTCAGCCTGGTGTTGCCGGACCATGTCGAGCAACTGATCCTGACCGGCGCGGCGGCCGTGGCGGCAGGCGGCAATGCGCTGGACAACCGGCTGGTCGGTAATGCCGCCGACAATCTGCTCGACGGCGGCGCCGGCGCCGACAGCATGGCAGGCGGCGCCGGCAATGACAGTTACTGGGTGGACGATCCGGGCGACACGGTGCTCGAACTCGCCGGCGAAGGCAGCGATACGGTGTATGCCTTCATCGATCATGTGCTGGCGGCGCAGGTCGAGAACCTGGTGTTGCAAGGACAAGCCCGGCGCGGCGTTGGCAATGCGCTGGACAATACGCTGACAGGCAATGCCCTGGCCAATCAGTTGTACGGCGAAGCGGGAGACGACGTGCTCGATGGCGGTGCCGGCGCTGACATGCTGGCGGGCGGCGATGGCGACGACATCTATGTCGTTGACGACGCCAACGACATGGCCATCGAGTCTGCGCAGCAGGGTACGGACCTGGTGCGAGCCAGCGTCGATTACCTCCTTGGCGCGGCGGTGGAAAACCTGGAGCTGACTGGCCACAACAGCCTGACGGGCACCGGCAATGCGCTGGACAACCAGATCACCGCCAATGACGCCGGCAACACGCTGCGCGGCGCCGCCGGGGACGATCAGCTCCATGGCGGGCTGGGGCAGGACCGGTTGTATGGCGATGACGGCAATGACTTGCTCGACGGCGCGGCGGGCGCCGATGTCATGGCCGGCGGCAATGGCGACGACCGCTATATCGTGGATGAGCCAGGCGATGCATTGCTTGAACTGCCCGGCGCCGGCATCGACACGGTATTGGCCAGCGTGGACATGGGTCTGCCGGACAATCTGGAGAATCTGGTTCTGACCGGCGGCGCGCTGCGCGGCACGGGCAATGCGCTCGACAACAAACTGACGGGCAACGAACTGGATAATTTCCTCGCGGGCGGCGACGGCAACGACCTGATGGACGGCGGCGCCGGCGCCGACACCATGGCCGGGGGCACTGGCGACGACTGGTATGTCGTCGATGCGCCGGGCGACGTGGTGCTGGAATTGGCGGGCGATGGCATCGACACCGTGCAGTCCGGCGTCGACCTGACGCTGGCTGCGCATGTCGACAACCTGGTGCTGACCGGCGCCGCCCGCACCGGCGTCGGCAATGCACTGGATAACGTCCTAACCGCCAACCACGCCGGCAATACCCTGTCGGGCGCGGCCGGCAGGGACAGATTGCAAGGCGGCGACGGCAACGACCTGCTTGACGGCGGCACCGGCGCCGACCTGCTCTTTGGCGGCGCCGGCGATGATGAGCTGCAATGGAGCGTGGACATGCTGTATGGCGACCGCGCCATCACCAGCAACCTCGGCAGCCCCGGGCATGCCGCAAGCCGTGCCACGGTATCGCTCGCGGGCCGCCAGGGCAGCAAGGACCTGTTCGACGGCGGCAGCGGCAGCGATACCCTGCTGGGCACGGCAGGTAACGATGTGGTGCTGCTCGACGGCAGCGGCGGCATGGGACTGGTTTCAATTGAACGCATCGTCATGGGTGCGGGCGATGACGTGGTCAACCTGAGCAGCGCGTCTCTCGCCTGCGGCGACGTCGGCATCGAGGGTGGCGACGGCAACGATGTGCTGTGGTCATCCAGCGGCAATGACTTGCTGCGCGGCGGCAATGGCAACGATGTGGCCGATGGCGGCTGGGGCAATGACGTGCTGGATGGTGGCGCCGGCAATGACAGCCTTGCCGACAGCCATGGCCGCAATCTGCTGCTGGGCGGGCCGGGGCGCGACACGATCAGCACCAATGCCGGCAGCAACCTGATCGCGGGCGGAACCGGCAACGATGCGATCCGTACCGGCGCCGGGCGCAACATCATTGCCTTCAATCGCGGCGACGGTGCCGACACCATCGTTTCCACCAGCGCGTCACGCAATGTGCTGTCCTTCGGCGAGGGCATTTCCCGTGACGACATCAGCCTGCGCCGCAGCGGCCCGGATCTGATCGTGGATGCCGGCAAGGGCGACATGATCACGCTGTCGGGCTGGTATGCGGGAAAGTCGTACCAGACCGTCGAACGGCTGCAGTTCATCGGCGCGGGCATGGACGCTTCAGGTCGGCCGACGGTGGCGACCTATGACTTTTCCTCGCTGGTGGACGCTGCCAACGCCAGTCGCAATGGCCATGCCGGTGGCCTCACGCCGCTGACGCGCTGGGATCTGAGCAATGGCCTGCTTGCCGCTTTTTTAAGCAGCAGCGATAGTGTGGCGCTGGGCGGCGAAGCCGCCTTCCAGTATGCGCAGCAAGGCATGCTGACAAGCGCGCTGCTCAATGGCGGCCAGCAAGCATGGTCATCGGAACAGTTCGGCATCACGGCGCAGCCCTTCCAGGCGGGCGCGGCAAGCCAGGCCGACGGCGCAAGGCGGCTGGTCGCATGAAGCGGCCTTCCCCGATGAAGCAGGCAGGCCAGGCCGCGCCGGCCGTTCCCGGGGTGGCGGATTGATCCCGCCGCAAGCCGCCCCGGGCGGCTGGGAAGAGCCCCATGCCATGCAGGAATTCCTGCATGCGCCGCCAGGCCATGCCACCCGCGCCGTTCTGTATCTGCTCGCCCTGCTCTTTTTCTGCGCGCTGCTATGGGCCGCGCTGGGGAAACTGGACATCATTGCCAGCGCCGAGGGACGCCTGGTGCCGGCAAGCCTGGTCAAGATCGTCCAGCCCAGCGATGCCGGCATGGTCAGGCAGATCCTGGTGCGGGAAGGCGATACGGTGGGCGCGGGCCAGGTGCTCATGCGCATGGACGGCAGCCTGCTGCAGGCGGACTTGGCCAGCGTCGGCGGAGAACTGGACAGCAAGCGCTGGCAGTTGCGGCGCATCGATGCCGAACTGGCCGGCACCGCCCTGCAGGCGCGTCCGGAAGACATGCAGGCCCCCCTGTTTATCCAGGCCAGGGCGCAACTCGCCGCACGTAGGCAGAGCCAGCAGGACAGCCTGGAGCAGGAGCAACAGGCGCTTTCCAGGGCATTGCATGAACTCGCGGCGGCCATCGCGACGCATGACAAGTTCAGGCAGTCGGCAACGATGCTGAGGGAGCAGGCGGACAGCTATGCGCGGCTCGGCAGGGAAGGCTTTTTCCCTGCGCTACAGGTGCAGGAGAAGACCCGAGAGGCAATCGAAAGGGAGCGCGAGCTGCAGGCGCAGGCCGAGGTAGTGCAGAGCCTGCGGGCGGCGGAGGCATTGTCACGCAAGCGGCTTGCGCAAATCGCATCGTCCTATGAAAGCGCCTTGCGCAACGAGCGGGTGGAAACGGCCAGCCAGTCCCACAGGCTGGAGCAGGAATTGAACAAGCTGCGCCAGCGGCAGGCATTGCTTGAGCTGAAGTCGCCGCAGGATGGCGTGGTGAAGGAAGTCTTCGTCCATACGCCGGGCACCGTGGTCACGCCGGGCGCTATCCTGCTGACTTTAGTGCCCCGGCATGAAGCCCTGCTGGCCGAGGTGCAGATCAGGAATGACGATGTCGGTTTTGTGCAGGAGGGCAAAAAGGCCAAGGTGAAGCTGACCGCTTATCCTTTCCAGAAGTACGGCATGCTGGAAGGCGCCGTGATCCACCTTGGCGCCGATGCCCAGGATGCCGCGAGCACCCCGACCATGCCAGCCAGTGCGGAAAGAAGCAGGAACCCGCCCTGGCAGGGCTACAAGGCGCTGGTCGCCCTGGATGCGCAGTATCTGGCCTCCGACAAGGAGAAGCTGGCGCTCGTGCCGGGCATGCAGGTCATTGCCGAAATCCGGCTGGGTCAGCGCACTGTACTCGAATACCTGCTTTCGCCGCTGCGCCGGGCCATGCATGACAGCGCCCGTGAACGTTAAGGCGCATGAAGCGCCGCCATCATCGGCTTAACGCCGCCGCCCGGTATTGACCTGGTTGCCGATAAAGCCGCCCACCGCCGCGCCGCCCACGGTGCCGATCGCCGAGCCGCCGGTCAGCACCGAGCCGGCCACGCCGCCGACGCCGGCGCCGATCACGGTGTTCTTGT
>Ga0308160_10003662_pt1 | contig 17120 bp, 15 predicted proteins | sample PhyFR1_FD_201036 | JGI IMG/M metagenome (GOLD analysis project Ga0308160, IMG submission 201036) | Phyllosphere microbial communities from UC Gill Tract Community Farm, Albany, California, United States - DLSLF.R1 | ecosystem: Host-associated > Plants > Phyllosphere > Unclassified | place: USA...
TCCCCCACGTCGGCGGAGTCGCCACCCGCGCCAGCAAGGACCGCCTGCTGCGCCTGCTCGAGGAGCTCGCCGCGATGCTCGTCGTGCGCGAGCGCGTCTTCCGCGACCACGGCATCGACTCGCTCGCCATGCTGCGCCGTGTGCACGCCGCCGGGGAGGTGCCCGAGCTGATCTCGGCCGACGTCGTGCTCGTCGTCGACGGCACGGGCCAGCTGCGCAGCGACTTCGTCGAGCTCGAGGGGCCCTTCGGCGAGCTGCTGCAGCGCGGCGGCAGCTACGGGCTGCACGTCGTGCTCGGCATGACCCGCTGGAACGAGCTGCGCATGGCCCAGCAGCCGCTGGTCGGCACCCGGGTGGAGCTGCGGCTCAACGACCCCGCCGACTCGGTGATCGGACGGAAGCTCGCGCAGACCATCCGCTCCGACCAGCCGGGGCGGGTGCTGACCGACGACCACCTGTTCGCGCAGGTCGCGCTGCCGGTGCTCGACGACACGGACGACGACGACATCGGGGTGGCGCTCGAGGCCCTCGCCCGCCGCTCGGCGACGAGCTGGAACGGCCCGGCCGCGGCGCCCATCCGCCTCCTGCCCACCGAGCTGTCGCCCGACGAGCTGCCCGACGCGCTCGACGAGCGGGTCGCCGTGCCCTTCGGCCTGCGCCAGGACACGATGCAGCCCGTGCTGCTCGACCCCTCGGTCGACCAGCACCTGCTCGTCTTCGGCGACTCGCGGGCGGGCAAGTCGACGCTGCTGCGCGGCCTCGTGCGCGGCTTCGTCGACCGGGCCTCGCCCGACGAGCTCGTCGTCGCCCTGATGGACCTCCGCGGCGACCTCGTCGCCGAGGTGCCCGACGACTACCTCGGCGGCCACGCCTCGACGTCGACGGACGCCCGGGCGCTCGCGACGGCGGTGGCGGGCGAGCTCGCGAAGCGCCAGGCCGGCGACCGCGACTCGGGCCCGCGCATCGTCGTGGTGATCGACGACTACGACATCGTGGCGTCGGGCGGCACCGAGCCGCTGGCGCCCCTGCTGCCGTACCTGCCGTCGGCCCGCGACCTGCGGCTGCACGTGCTGCTGAGCCGCCCGGTGGCCGGGTCGGCCCGGGCGATGTACGACCCGGCGCTGCAGACGCTGCGCGACACGGGCGGCTCGTCGTTCGTGATGTCGGGGGAGCGGAGCGAGGGGCAGATCCTGCCGCAGGTGTACGCCGAGCAGATGACGGCGGGGCGCGGGCGCCTCGTGCGGCGCGGGCAGGCGCCGCGCATCGTGCAGGTGGCGCAGTTCGAGGCCGGGCCGGTCGGCGGTGCGGCGGGCGCCGGTGCGGGTGCGGCGGGTGCTGGTGCCTCGGCCGGCGGCGCGGACGCCGGGGGCGCGTCGTGAGCGGGCGGCGCGTCGTCGTCGCGGGCACCGCGGGCGGAGTCGGCACCACGACGGTGACCGCGCTCCTGTTCACGAAGCTCAGCGACCGCTCGGTGCCTCGGCTCGTCGACCACACCGGGGGCGACCTCGGCGCCCGGCTGACCGGCGGAGACGACGCGGGCACGGTCGACTCGTCGTTGACGCTGCACGACCTCGGCCCGCACGCCGACGGTGCCCTGCTCGACCTGCTCGCCGACCCCGACGTGTTCGGGGTCGTGGTCGCGCCGACGACGAGCGCGGGCACCGCCGACGCGCGGCGCGTGCTGGAGGCGGTGCGCGAGCGCCACGGGAGCGGCGGCCTCCGTCGCGTGCTCGTCGTGGTCGTCGGGGTCTTCGGGCAGCACCGCACGGCCCGCGCCGAGGAGTCGCTGCAGAACGAGTTCGGCCGCCGCTCGCTGGTGGTCATCCCGCGCGACCCGGCGCTCGCCGCGGGCGGCCGTGTGCCGCTGAACCGCGTGACGGGCGAGTCGCGGCGCGCCCAGGACACGCTGGCGTCGTACCTCCGCGAGCGTCTCACGAGCCACGGGGGAGGCGCGGGCTGAGCGGTCGGGACCGCCCGCCCCGGGCGCGGCGCGCTCCCGGAGGCACGCTCCCGATCCGCTGATCCACTCCGGAGTGGATCAGCGATGCGGGCGGGTACGTCCTCCCGCCTGTCGTTGTCCGGCCCCCGCCCCGCTCCTCAGCCCAGGGTGACCGGCTCGATCAGCTGCGGGCCGGTGTTGCGCACCGAGTTGGCGTCGCGGCTGACCGGGTGGTGGGTCAGGTCGTGGGCGAGCTCGTGCGAGTCGCGGTCGAGCAGCTCGAGCAGCTCGGCCGTGCCGAGGTGGTCGCCGAGCCAGTCGTCGTACGAGTCGGGCGCGAGGCAGGCCGGCATGCGGTCGTGCACCTCGCCGGGCGCCACGTGCGCGTCGCGCGTGATGATCGACATCGACAGCACCCACTTGTCGGGGTCGTCGTCGGCTTTCGAGGGGTCGGGCCAGGCGCTCATCACCCCTGCCATCGCGAGGGCCGCCTCCGGCTGGTGGACGAAGTGCGGCTGCTTGCCCGTCTCCGTCACCACCCACTCGTAGTAGCCCAGCGCCGGCACGATGCAGCGCGCCTGCGCGAACGGCCGCCGGAACATGCCGTTCGTCGCGACCGTCTCGATGCGCGCGTTGATCGGCTGCGGCCTCTTCTTCAGGTCGGGGTACCACGACGGCGTCAGGCCCCACCGGGCCCGGGGCAGCTCGCGCTCCCCGTGCCGCTGTCGCACCACCGGCACCGCGGTCGTCGGCGCGACGTTGAAGTCGTCGGGCAGGTCGGGCAGCCCGGCCAGCAGGTCGGGCAACAGCTCGGAGGTCGCCCGGGAGACGACGTAGCGACCGCACATCGCCCCAGTCTCCGCCTCCGCGCCCCACCGCGCCAGGGGTCGGCCCGACCCGGGCCCGGTGCTCGCGCCCGGACCCCGGCGGTGGAACACTGGCGGCATGGAGAGCACCGAGCGCAGCATCCGCGGCTACGTCGTCGTCGGGGTCGTTCCGTCGACCGCCGAGCGGGTCGTCGTGACCGCCGTCGACCTCGCGGCGCGGTTCGGCACCGGCCTCGCCTGCGTCAGCGTCGAGCCCGACCGGATGGCCTTCGCCGAGGGCATCGACGGCACCGTCCTCTCCTACCCGCTCGACCCCCAGAGCTGGGCCGCCGAGCTCGAGTTCGACCCGGCGCTGGAGGCGCGGCTGCGGCCGATCGCGGAGGCCCGCGGGGTCGACCTGGTCGCCACCTGCCTCACCGGCGAGCCGGCCCACGTGCTCGGCGCGCTCGCCGACCGCGTCGACGCCCCGCTCGTGGTCGTCGGCAGCCGCGAGGCGGGCCTCCGCGGCAGCGTCCGCGAGTTCTTCGCCGGGTCGGTCGCGCTCCACCTCAGCCACCGCCAGCACCGGCCCGTCGTGGTCGTCCCGCTCGCCCCGGTCGCGCGCTCCGAGGCGCTGCCGTGGGACGACGACCTCTGACGCCGCCGACCCCGCCCGTCAGCCCGTCGACCCCGCCGCGCGACCCGTCGACCCCGCCCGTCAGCCCGTCGACCCCGCTCCGTCGGCGCCTCCCGCTCGCGGTGCTCGCCGGCGCGGGCGGGGCCGGCTCGTCGCGCGGCCCGGCTCAGACGTGCGTGGAGCGCTCGTGCTCGGCGTGGTCGGCCGGCTCGAGCTGGAAGGTCGCGTGCTCGACCTCGAAGTGGGCGGCGAGGCAGCGGTCGAGCGCGTCGAGCGTCTCGTCGACCTTCATGTCGCAGAACACGTCGCGCTCGACGACCACGTGCGCCGAGAAGACCGTCGCCCCGCTCGTGATCTGCCACGCGTGCACGTCGTGGGCCGAGACGACCCCGGGCGTGCCCGCGATGTGGCTGCGCACGTCGTCGAGGTCGATGTCGCCCGGCGCCGAGCCGAAGAGCACCCGCACGGCCTCGCGCAGCAGCGCCCAGGCACGCGGCACGATCATCGCCGTGATCACGAGCGAGCCGATCGAGTCGGCCTGGGCGAAGCCGGTCGTCAGCACGACGACCGAGGCGACGACGACCGCGACCGAGCCCAGCAGGTCGCCGAGCACCTCGAGGTACGCACCGCGCATGTTGATCGAGTGGCTCGCCCCGCCGCGGAGCACCACCAGCGCCACGACGTTGGTCGCCCCGCCGACCACGCCGACGACGAGCATCGGCACGCCGAGCACCTCGTGCGTGGCCGGGTCGAGCAGCCGACCGACCGCCGAGACGGCGACGGAGCCGGCGACCGCGAGCAGCAGCAGGCCGTTCACGAGGGCGGCGAAGACCTCGACCCGCCGGTAGCCGTAGGTCTGGCGCCCGCTCGCGGGGCGGGCGGCGACCACCGTGGCGACGAGCGCGACGACGAGGCCGATCAGGTCGGAGGCCATGTGCCCGCTGTCGGCGAGCAGGGCGAGCGAGCCGGAGAGCACGGCGCCGACCGCCTGGGCGACGAGGCCGAGGGCGACGACGGCGATCGCGAGGCGCAGGCGTCGGCCGTCGGCGGCCATGTGCCCGTGCGTGTGGTCGTGCGCCATCTCGTGCTCTCTCGTGGGGCCCGAGCCGCCGGCCCGGGCGGGGTCGTCAGCGGTCGCCGCGGACGAACCTACCCGCGCGCACCGCGCAGCACCATGCCCGCGGCCCAGTCGATGACGATTCTCGGTGTCAGGAACTGCGGGAGGCGCCACCACCGCACCCGACGGAGGGCCAGGCTGGGCGCATGACCGACACCACCGCCTCCTCGTCCTCTCCGTCCGCCGAGCCCGGCGCCAGCCGCCGCGTGGCCGTCACGGGCGCGACCGGAGCCGTCGGCGGGCGCGTCGCGCGCACGCTCGCGGCGGCCGGCGTGCCGCTGCGGCTGGTCGTGCGCGACGCCTCGCGCGCCCCCGACCTCGGCGCGGCCGACGTCGAGGTCGCCGTCGCGACGTACGGCGACCACGAGGCGTCGGTGGCGGCCCTGCGCGGGGCCGACGTGCTGTTCATGGTCTCCGCGGCGGAGGCGGTCGACCGTCTCGCCCAGCACCGGGGCTTCGTCGACGCCGCGGTCGAGGCCGGCGTGCGCCACGTGGTCTACACGTCGTTCCAGGGTGCGGGGCCCGACGCGGTCTTCACGCTCGCCCGCGACCACGCGGCGACCGAGGAGCACCTGGCGGCGTCCGGGCTCGCGACGACCGTGCTGCGCGACAGCTTCTACCTCGACGTGCTGCCCGAGTTCGCCGACGAGGCGGGGGTGCTGCGCGGCCCGGCCGGCGAGGGGCGCGTCGCGGCCGTGGCGCGGGCCGACGTCGCCGACGCGGCCGCCGCGGTGCTGCAGGCCCCGGAGGCGCACGCCGGGCAGGTCTACGAGCTGACGGGCCCCGAGGCGCTCACCCTCTCGGAGGTCGTGGCCCGGCTGAGCGCCGTGCTCGGCCGGCCGTTCACCTACCACCCCGAGACGGTCGAGGAGGCCTACGAGTCGCGGCAGCGCTGGCAGCCGGAGCCGTGGCAGGCCGACGCGTGGGTGAGCACCTACACGTCGATCGCGTCGGGGGAGGTGTCGCGCGTGACGGACGACGTGCGGACGCTCACGGGGCACGCGCCGCTGTCGATCGAGGGGCTGTTCGGGGGGCGCTGAGTCGTCGGGCGCCGGTCGGGTGCCGGAGCCAGCGCGAGCGCCGGAGCCGGGGCCGGGGCCGGGGCCGGGGGCGGAACCGCCGAGTCCGACCCGGGCTCAGCGCACGCGACGCGACGACAGCACGCCGCTGACGCCGAGCACCACCGTCGACAGGAACACCCCGACCATCGGCAGCTGCCACCCGCCTGACACGTCGTGCAGCGCCCCGATCGCGAGCGGCCCGAGCGACGCGATCGCGTACCCGCCGCCCTGCACCAGCGCCGAGAGTCGGCGGGCGTCGTCGTCGGTCGAGGCCATCCGCACGATCACGATGAACACGATGGTGATCCCGCCGCCCTGGGCGGCGCCGCCGAAGAGCGACCAGAAGAACCACATCTCCGGAGCGAAGAGCAGGCCGAGCGGCATCGCCGTCCAGCAGACCGCGATGATCGCGATGACGACCGCCGGGCGCACCCGCAGCGCGAGCAACGGCACCCCGAGCGCCCCCACGACCGCCAGGATCTGGAAGATCGACGAGCTCGCACCCGCCGCCTCCCGCGTCAGCCCGACCTCGTCGCGCAGCAGCGTCGGCATCCAGGCCGTCAGCCCGTAGTACGCGAACGCCTGCCCCGAGAAGGCCAGCATCAGGCCCCACGTCGTCGCCCGGCGCAGCAGCGGGCGCCGGCGCTCGGCCGCGTCCCGCGCCGCCGACGCCTCGTCGACGACCGAGATCCCGCCGGTGAGCACGTCCGACGCCGACGTCGAGCCCGCACCCGGCGAGGAGGCGCGGGTCGCGTCGTCGGGGCCGGACGCCCCGGGTGCGTCGGCGACCCCGCCGACCCCGCCCGCGACTCCTGCCGGGCGACCGCGGCCGAAGGCGACCCGCGGCCCGACCGCGATCGACCAGACGACCGCCGCCAGCACGGCGAGCACGCCCCACGTGATCAGCGCGAGCGGCCAGCCCACGGCCGCCGCGATCGGCGCCGTCGCGAGCGACGTGATCATCGACCCGACGTTGAGCGCCGACGTGTAGATGCCCGTGACGAAGCCCACGCGCTCGGGGCTGAAGTCGCGGCGGATGATCACCGGCAGCACCACGTTGCCCACCGTGATGGCGACGCCGATCACGATCGTGCCGACGTACAGCCACGACGACGTGCCGAGGGCGCGCAGCACCGTGCCGACGAGCACGCCGGCGAGGCCGATCGACACCGCGCGCTCCGGGCCGAGCTTCACGATCAGGCCCGAGGCCAGCGGGCTCGCCAGCGCGAAGCAGAGCACCGGGATGCTCGTCAGCAGCCCCGCGACGACCGCCGAGAGCCGCAGGTCGCCGATCATCTGGTCGAGCACCGGCGCCGTGGCCACGATCGGCCCGCGGAGGTTCAGCGCGATCAGCACGATCGCGAGCGTGGTCAGCCAGATCGGCGCGGAGCGGACGGCCGCCCCGCCGACCTTCGTCACGCCGCGCCGCGCAGCGGGACGCCGAGCAGCACCGCGACGTCGGCCGGCGTCGCCGCGACCGCGACGGCCCCGGCGTGCTCGGCCTCGTCGCCGTAGCCCCAGCCCGCCATGATCGTCGGCACGCCGTGCACCGCGGCGCCCTCGACGTCGTGGTGGCGGTCGCCGATCAGCACGGGCCGCGACAGGTCGACGCCGCGCTCGCCGAGACGGCGGAGGGCCTCGGCGACGACGTCGGCCTTCGTGTTGCGGACCTCGTCGTCGGAGGCGCCCGTCACGAGGTCGAGGTACTGCAGCAGGTCGTGGGTCTCGAGGATGCGCGTGGCCGGGGTCTCCGGCTTCGAGGTGGCCGTCGAGGTCGGCAGCCCGGCCGCGTGCACGGCGACCATGAGCTCTCGCACGCCCGGGAAGATCGGGCTGTCGAGCGCGCCGTGCGCGAGGTAGTGGGCCCGGTAGACCCTCATCGCCTCGACGAGGCGGTCGCCGGAGAGGCCCAGGCGCACCTCGAAGCTCTGCGGCAGCGGCGGGCCCACCCAGGCGAGCATCTCGGCCTGCGGCGGGACGGGCAGCCCGAGCTGCTCGATGGTGAACGCGAGGCTCGCCGTGATGGCGGGCGCGGAGTCAGCGATCGTGCCGTCGAGGTCGTAGAGGACGGCGGTGTAGGGGAGAGTCATCGCCCTCAGCTTAGGAGCGGACGGCGTCGCCGGGTCGTCAGCCGACGCGGCGCAGCGGCCAGGTCGTCGTCGCGGGCTCGAGCACGACGGCGGGCGTCGCCGACACGAGCGACGGCTCGGCCCTCGGCGTCACGCGCCCGGCGGGCACGTCGACGGGCAGGTCGAGGGGCCGCGTCACCGCGATCGACTCGAAGATCGGGGTCGCGTCGCGACGGGCGACGATGGCGTCGAAGATGGGCGAGGTCATGGCGGGTCCTCCTGCGGGTCGGCGCCGGCCTGCCCGGACGCCTCCCGGAATACTACGCTGATATTCACATTTCGCAAACGGGCGCGACGAGCGGGGCGCCGCCGCTCAGAACAGCCGCGAGTGCGAGTCGTCCAGCCCGCGCATGGCGTCGTAGTCGAGCAGCAGGGTGCGGATGCCCCGGTCGTGCGCGAGCGTGCGGGCCTGGGGCTTGATCTCCTGCGCCGCGAAGACGCCGGTCACCGGCGCGAGGTGCGGATCCCGGTTCATCAGCTCGAGGTAGCGCGTCAGCTGCTCCACGCCGTCGATGTCCCCGCGACGCTTCAGCTCGACCGCCACCGCGCCTCCCGCGGAGTCCCGGGCGAGGATGTCGACCGGCCCGATCGCCGTCATGTACTCGCGCCGCACGAGGGTGTGGCCCTCGCCGAGCAGCTCGATCTGCTCGGCCAGGAGCTTCTGCAGGTCGGCCTCGACGCCGTCCTTCGTGAGGCCCGGGTCGACGCCCATCTCGTGGCTCGAGTCGTGCAGCACCTCGTGGATCGAGACGACGAGCACGTCGGCGGTCTTCGGCTGCGTGACCTTCCAGAGCTCGGTGACCCCCGCCTCCCTCTGGTCGTCGTCGGGCTCGACCACGCGGACGGTGCAGGGCGGGCTCATCCAGTTCAGCGGCTTGTAGCTGCCGCCGTCGGAGTGCACCAGGAGGCTGCCGTCGCGCTTGATCATCAGCAGGCGGGTGGCGAGGGGCAGGTGGGCGCTGAGTCGGCCGGCGTAGTCGACCGAGCAGCGGGCAATGACGAGGCGCACCCGACGATCCTAGGTGCCCGGGGAGCCGTCGGGCTCGTGACGATCTGTCGATATCTTCTTGACAGAATGCGAGATGCGAAATACCGTCGGGGTGACCGAGGGGCCGTGCCCCGACCGACACCCGATCGAGAGGCCCCGCCGTGAGCGCGACCCTGCCCCGCCCGACCCGCCCCGCCCAGCCGCACCGCACCCGCGACTCCCACGCTCCCCGCCCGGCCGTCGACCCGGCGGGCCTGATGCTCGTCGACATCGCGACCGGCCGGTACCTCCCCGGCGACGAGATCGACGCCCAGGTCGTCGCCCGCGAGCACGGGCTGCGCCCCGTCGACGTGCGCATCGCCCTCTACGACCTGCGCCGGGCCGGCCTCGTCACCGGCGTGCCGTTCAGCGGCACCCGCGTCGTCGTCTGGCACCGCCGCACGAACGAGGCGCTGATGCGTCGCCTCGGCCGCGTGCTGACGGGCGTCGCCGCCGCGTCGCCCGTGCTCGAGGCCCTGCCCGAGCCCGCCGAGACCCGCCTGCCCGCCGCCGACCTGCTCGTGCGCCACGGCCTCGCGCTGCCCGCCGACGTCGAGCACTTCCTCGACCTGGCCCGCACGATGGTCGACACGCTGCCGGCCGACGAGCGCGTCCGGGTGCACTCGGAGCTGCTGCTGCCGCTCACCGTGCTCTCGACGACCACGGCCCTGCACGTGCACGGCGTCGTGCCGGCGCTGCCCGAGGGCGTGCGCGGAGCGATCGTCGACCTCGTCGAGGCGGCCGCGCACTACGGCGACTGGGCCGACGTGCCGGGGCTCGTCGCCGACTACACGGTCGCGCTCGGCGCTGACGAGCCCCGCTCGCCCGGCGACCCCGCCTGACCGGCGCGGGCGCACCCTCTTCCCGCACCGACACCCTGTTCTCGCACCGACACCCCGCCGCGGCAGGGTTCCCGTGCGAGGAAGGGGTTCGGGACGGGACGGACGGCGCGCGGGTCGCGTCGCGCGGGTCAGCGGCGGGAGGGCTCCCGCGCGGCGCCCGAGGCGAGCCCGGCCACGGCGATCAGCACCAGCACGACCCAGAGGCCGTTGAGCAGCCCGACGTGCTCGCCGAGGAACCCGATCACCGGCGGCATCGCGAGGAACGCGACGTAGCCGATGGTCGCCACCGCGCTCACGCGCGCCGCGGCGTTCCGCGAGTCGTCGGCGGCGGCCGACAGCCCGACGGGGAACCCCAGTGCGGACCCGGCGCCCCAGAACACGACCCCGACGATCGCGAGCCACGGCTCGGGCGCCACGATCACGAGCAGCAGGCCGAGCGCGGCCGACACCGCCGAGAAGCGCAGCATGGGCACCCGGCCGAACCGGTCGAGCAGCGGCGAGCCCGCGACGCGGGTGATCGTCATGGCCGTGACGAAGACGAAGAAGACGACGGTGCCGGCGGCGTTCTCGAGCCCGTGGCCGTCGACCATGGCGAGGGCGAGCCAGTCGTTGGCCGAGCCCTCCGCCGTCGCCATGCCGAGCACGATGAGGCCGATCAGCACGGTGCCGGGCGTGCGCCACACCGCGAGGCGCGAGCGCCAGCCGCCGGAGCTGCCGGAGGCGCCGGCCGCGTCGCCCTCGACGGGCGCGTGCCCCAGGTCCTCCGACTGCATCCACCGCGTGACCACGAGCGCCGTGGCGGCGATCGCGACCGCCAGCACGATCACGTGCACGGACACCGGCACGTCGAGCGCCTCGGCCCCGGCGCTGAGGAGCGCACCGACCATGGTGCCCAGGCTGAAGGCGGCGTGGAAGAGGGGCATGACGGTCTTGCCGAGCACGCGCTCGGCGGCGGCGCCCGAGACGTTCATGCCGACGTCGCAGAGCCCGTTGCCGAGGCCGAAGACGGCGAGGCCGAGCACGATGCCGACGAAGCCGACGCCGAGGTCGGTGCTGAGGCCGGCGATCGTGAGGCCGACGGCGACCGTGCCGAGCGAGGCGAGCACCGTGCGGCGGGCGCCGAGCGCGGCGATGAGGTGGCTCGAGAAGGTGATGCCGACGATCGAGCCGACGCTCAGGCCGGTGACGAGCAGGCCCATCTCGAGCGTCGTCGCGCCGAGCACGTCGCGGACGGCCGGCACGCGGCCCAGCCACGTCGCGACGGCGAGCCCGCTGAGGCCGAAGACGACGAAGAGCGCGTTCCGCCACCGGACGACCTGCTGGCGGGTGAGGTCGCCGTCGTAGCTGCGCGTCTCGGCGGTGGGGCTGGTCATGGCGGTGTCACCTCGAGCGTCGGTGTTCGGCGGGCGGGAGCGCTCCGACCGGCCGGCACCGCGCCTCCTCGGGCCTGGTGCGGTGCGGGTCGAATCGATTCGACCGTCAGCCTAGGGGGTCGCCCGGCCCGCTGTCGAGGGCGGGCCGGGCGTGCGGCGAACCGGTGGCGACCGGGCGGCGACCGAGCGGCGACCCGGCGGCGCCTCGTGGGTAGGGTCGGCCCATGACGACGCTGACGCTGCCCGCCGACCTGGCCTTCCCGGTGATCGACGGCCACAACGACCTGCCCTGGGAGTGCCGCGTCGCCCGCGGCTCGAGCGTCGAGGGCGTCGATGACACGGCCCTGACGCTGCACACGGACCTGCCGAAGCTCCGAGCGGGCGGCGTCGTCGGCCAGTTCTGGTCGGTGTTCGTCGAGACGACCGAGCCCGACCCGGTGCGGGCGACCCTGCAGCAGATCGACCTCGTCCACCGGATGGTGGCTCGCTACCCGGAGTCGCTCGCCCTCGCGCGCACCGCCTCCGACGTGGTCCGGGCCGTGGAGCAGGGGCGCGTCGCGTCGCTGCTCGGGGCCGAGGGCGGGCACTCGATCGGCGACGACCTCGCTGTGCTGCGCACCTTCGCGCGCCTCGGCGTCCGCTACATGACGCTGACGCACAACGACGACACCCCGTGGGCCGACTCGGCCACCGGCAGCCGGCCGCACGGCGGGCTCACCGACCGGGGTCGCGAGGTCGTCGCCGAGATGGAGCGGCTCGGCGTGCTCGTCGACCTCTCGCACGTCAGCCCCGACACGATGCGCGACGCGCTCGACGTCGCGACGGCGCCGGTGGTCTTCAGCCACTCGTCGACCGTCGGCGTGGCCGACCACCCGCGCAACGTGCCCGACGACGTGCTGCGGCGGCTGCCCGACGTGGGCGGCGTCGTGATGGTCACCTTCGTGCCCCAGTTCGTCTCGCGGCGGTACGCCGACTGGCTCGCCGCCGACGTCGCCCGGGCCGAGGGCGAGCCGGGCGAGGCCGCGCCGCCCGTCACCGTGGCCGACGTCGCCGACCACGTCGAGCACGCCCGCGACCTCGCCGGGGCGGACCACGTCGGCCTCGGCGGCGACTACGACGGCACGCCGACGCTGCCCGACGACCTCCGCGACGTGTCGCGCTACCCGGTGCTGGCCGACGAGCTGAGGAGTCGCGGGTGGGGCCCCGCAGACCTGCGCGCTCTGGCCGGCGGCAACGTCCTGCGCGTGCTCGCCGCGACCGACGAGCGGTTCGCCGCGAACTGAGCGGCGAGCCTGCGGCGTCGGGCGGCCCGGCGGGGCGCCCTGGGGCGACCGGCCCTGCGGCGGGCGGCCCTGCAGCGACCGGCCGGGCGGGGCTCCCTGCGGCGACCGGCCCTGCGGGGGCCGGCCCTGCGGGGGCGTCCGGGCCGGTCAGCTAGGCTGCGGCACCATGAGCCGGGCAGAGGGCGACGTCGCCGCGAGGCCGACCCTCGCCGCGGTCGCGCGGGCGGCCGGGGTCAGCGCGAGCACCGCCTCCCTGGCGTTCAGCGGAGCTGGCCCCGTCTCAGACGAGACCCGCACGCGCGTGCTCGCGGCCGCCGCCGAGCTCGGCTACGGCGGGCCCGACCCCCGGGCGCGCTCGCTGCGCCGCGGCCGCTCGGGCATCGTCGGCGCCGTGCTCGAGGACACCCTGAGCAACGCCTTCCGCGACCCGATCAACGTCGCGATGCTCGACGGCATCGCCGACGTGACCGGCCCCGCCGACAACTCGCTGCTGCTGCTGACCGAGAACGAGGGCGAGCACTCGCGCCTGCTCGACGCGCCCCTCGACGCGGCCGTGCTCTTCGGCTGCAGCACGCGGCTCGACGAGTCGGTGGAGGCCGTGCGGCGCCGCGGCATCCCGCTCGTCTCGATCGAGGCGAAGCCGATGGAGGGCGTGCTCGACATCGGCGAGGACAACGTCGGGGCCTCCGAGCTGCTCGCCCGCCACCTGCACGACCTCGGCCACCGTCGCGTCGCCGTCGTGGCCCTCGAGCTGGGCCCCACGCGCTGGGTCGGGCCCCTCACCGACGAGCGCGTCGCCCTCGGCACCTCGTGGCCCACGCTCGAGCGGCTGCGCGGCACCCGCCGCGTCTACCCCGGCGTCGGCGGCCTGGTCACCTACGGCAGCTGGACGAGCGAGGGCCACCGAGCCGGTCTGCAGCTGCTCGACGTGCCCGAGCACGAGCGGCCGACCGCGATCATCGCGCAGAGCGACCTGCTGGCCTCGGGCGTCATCGCCGCCGCGGCCGAGCTGGGGCTCTCGGTGCCGCGCGACCTCAGCGTCGTCGGCTACGACGGGGTGCGGCTCGACGACCCGCGCGCGGCCGACCTCACCACGGTCGTGCAGCCCGCGGTCGAGAAGGGCCGTGCCGCGGGGCGCGCCGTGCTCGCGCTGCTCGCGGGGGACCCCGCGGTGGGCACGACCTTCACGAGCGTGTTCCGCGCGGGCTCGACGACGGCGCCGCCGGCGCGCTGACCGAGCGCCGCGCCCGCTGCCGTCGTCGGGCCGCTGGCTCGCCCCGCGGGACCGCCCCTCCCGGTCGAGGTGTCGCCGAGACGCCTCCTCCTGGGCCTTCGGTGCCCAGGAGGGCCCACGACGGGGCACGTCGCGGCCGCGGTCTGACGCGTGACGCGGCCCTTGGAGTGAGCAGTTCTCGCGACTCGCGGTGCCTGCACCGGCCGACCCGCGCCTCCCGCCCCTAGCGTCGCCGTGTGCACATCACAGTCCTGTCTGTCTCCCTCGCCCTCGTGATCGGCATCGTCGTGCCGATCGTCGTCGCCGCCCTGGTCCGTCGCGGCGACGCGGCGCAGGGCAAGTCGTTCCCGGTGCCCGACGCCGTCACCGGCGTGCTGTTCGAGGTGCGCACCCGTCGCTGGCAGCGCGTGCTGCTGCGGGTGATCGGCTACGTCATGGCGATCGTGGGCGCGTTCATGACCTTCATCGGGGCCGTCGTCGGCTTCACCGACCCCGACGAGGCCCTGCCGTTCGGGTTCTGGATCGCCGCGGTGCTCATCCTCGCCTTCGGCGTCTGGCTCGTGATGATGGCCAGCGCCCTCGGGCGCACCCGGCTCCAGGTCTGGGAGGACCGCCTCCTCGCCCGCCGCGGATTCCGGGCAGAGCGCCTGGTGCTGCTCTCCGACATCGCGCGGCTGACCCCGTACGCGAGCCAGTACGGCGGCATCGTGGCGAAGGGGGCCGACGGGGGCAAGCTCTTCATCTCGGACGGGCTCGAGCTGAACCACGACCTGCTCGCCGACCACCTGCGCACGCGGCTGCCGCAGGTCTGGGCCGCGTCGTTCCCCGGCGACGCGCGCGCGGCGCAGCGCTGACGCCGCCACCGCCACCGCCTGACGCCCCACCGCCTGACGCCCCCGCGGCCTCCCGCCCCGCCGCCGCCACCGCCTCCCGCCCCGCCGCCGCCTCTCGCCGCGCCACCGCCCCCGCACCACGCGCCTCCCCTCGCGCCACCGGGCTGCAATTGCCGACCGCGGAGCCCAGAATGAGTGGAGATCCGGTCATCAGAGCGCGCTCGGGGCCGATCTGGTCGGCATTTGCCGCCCGACCCCGCAGCCGACGGCCCGCGACGCTCAGCGCGCCCCGACGACCATCCACCGGTCGCTGCGCGCGCGCAGCCCGAGCGTGACCGCCCGGGCCCCGATGTACCCGAGGCCGAACGCGAGCCAGAGCGCGACCGCGCCCGACGTCGTCGACCCGACCCGCGACTCCACCGGGAGCAGCACCGCGAGGTAGGCGGCGAGGCTCACGACCGACGCGATCGCGAGGTAGCGGGCGTCGCCCGCTCCGAGCAGCACCCCGTCGAGCACGAACACGAAGCCCGCGAGCGGGATGCCGACCGCCATCGCCACCACCACCGACGGCAGCACCGCCTGCACGCCCGGGTCGGGGCTGAAGACCGGCGCCAGCACCGGCGCGAGCAGGGCCAGCACGCCGCCGAGCAGCACCCCTCCACCGACGCCGAACAGCATCAGCCGCCGCGTGACCGCCCGCACGCGTTCGCGGTCGCCGCGGCCGAGGGCGTGCCCGATCATCGCCTGCCCGGCGATCGCGAGGGCGTCGAGGGCGAACGCGAGGGTGCTGAAGAGCGTCAGCGCGACCTGGATCGTGGCCAGGCCGGTCACCCCCGAGGAGGCGGCGGCCGCGACGGTCGCGATGAGCGCGGCCCGGAGCCCCGCGTTCCGCACGAGCAGCCAGCCCCCCGCCTGGGCGGTGCGGCCGACCCCGGCGAGCCCCGGTCGCAGGTCGGCGCCGACGGCGCGGGCGGCCCGCACGGCGATGACGACGTACACCGCCGCCATGCCCCACTGCGCGACGACGGTGCCGGCCGCCGAGCCGGCGATGCCCCAGCCGAGGCCGTAGAGGAAGAGCGCGTTGAGCCCGGCGTTCACCGCGAAGCCGACGGTGGCGACGACGAGCGGGGTGCGGGTGTCCTGCAGCCCGCGCAGCAGGCCGGTCGCGGCGATGACGAGCAGCATGCCGGGCAGCCCGAGCAGCGAGACCGAGAGGTAGGTCGTGGCGGCCGCCGCGACGTCGTCGGCCACGCCAAAGAGGCCCACGAGCGGCTCGGCCGTCACCGCGCCGACGCCCGCGACGACCACGCCGACCAGCAGCGCGAACCACATGCCGTCGACGCCGGCACGGATCGCCCCGCGCTGGTCACCGGCGCCGAGCCGCCGCGCGACCGTCGGCGTCGTGGCGTAGGCGAGGAAGATCAGCAGCCCGAGGGCCGTCTGCAGGATCACGCTGGCCACTCCGAGGCCGGCCAGGGGCACGGAGCCGAGGTGGCCGACGAGGGCGGTGTCGGTGAGCAGGAAGAGCGGCTCGGCGACGAGGGCCCCCAGCGCCGGCACGGCCAGGCGGACGATCTCGCGGTCGAGGGGCGAGCGGAGGCGCACGCTCAGTCGGTGCCCCGGAGCCGACCCAGCACGCTCATCACGTGGAACACGACGATCGCCGCGACCGTGCCCAGGATGATGCCGCCGAAGCTGGCGCCGCCGAGCACGAGGGTGAAGTCGGCGATGCCCATGATGAGCGCGACGCCCGCGGTGAGCTGGTTCTTCGGGCGGCTGAAGTCCACCTTGTTCTCGACCCAGATGCGGATGCCGATGACGCCGATGAGGCCGTAGAGCGCGGTGGTCACGCCGCCCAGCACCCCCGGCGGGATGGTGAAGATGACGGCGCCGATCTTGGGCGAGAGGCCGAGCAGGATCGCCACGACGCCGGCGACCCAGTAGGCCGCGGTGGAGAAGACGCGGGTGGCGCTCATCACGCCGATGTTCTCGCCGTAGGTCGTCGTCGCCGAGCCGCCGCCGAGGCCTGCGATCACGGTGCTGAGGCCGTCGGCGAAGAGCGCACGACCGGTCAGCGGGTCGAGGTCGCGCTTCGTCAGCTGCCCCACGCCCTTCACGTGCCCCACGTTCTCGGCGATCAGCGCGAGCACGACGGGCAGGAAGCCGAGGTAGATCGGCAGCTGACCGAGGTCGAAGGCGGGGGCGGTGAACGTCGGCAGGCCCACCCACGGCGCGGCCGCGACGGCGCTGTAGTCGACCGCGCCCGCGATGACGGCGGCGACGTAGCCGACGACGACGCCGACGAAGATCGAGAGGCGCCCGAGGAGGCCCTTGAAGAGGACGGCGCTGAGCACGACCGCGGCGAGCGTGATCAGCGCGATGCCCGGCGAGAGGGCGAAGTTGTCGCGGGCGGCCGGGGCGAGGTTGAAGCCGATCAGGGCGACGATCGAGCCGCTGACGACCGGCGGCAGGAGGGCGTCGATCCACCGCGTGCCGGCGAGGTGCACGAGCACGCCGACGAGGGCGAGCAGCGCCCCGACGACGATGATGCCGCTCAGCGCGAGGGGGATGCCGCCCACGTCGGTGGCGGCGGCGATCGGCGCGAGGAAGGCGAACGACGAGCCGAGGTAGCTGGGCAGCCGGTTCTTCGTGATGAGGAGGAAGAGCAGCGTGCCGATGCCGGAGAAGAGCAGGGTCGTGCTCGGCGGGAACCCCGTGATGATCGGCACGAGGAAGGTCGCGCCGAACATCGCGACGACGTGCTGGCCGCCGAGGCCGACGGTGCGGGGCCAGGTGAGGCGTTCCTCCGGGGCGACGATCTCGGTCGAGTCGACGGTCT
>Ga0308160_10003663_pt1 | contig 17119 bp, 12 predicted proteins | sample PhyFR1_FD_201036 | JGI IMG/M metagenome (GOLD analysis project Ga0308160, IMG submission 201036) | Phyllosphere microbial communities from UC Gill Tract Community Farm, Albany, California, United States - DLSLF.R1 | ecosystem: Host-associated > Plants > Phyllosphere > Unclassified | place: USA...
CGGCGTGGCGATCGTCGCCACCTCGACCTGGGCCGCCTTCAAGGCAAGGCGTGCGCTCGAGGTCAAGTGGGACGAGGGCGAAGGCGCCGGCCACAGCTGGGCCGGTTTCGCGGAACAAGCCAGGGCTGCCGCCGGCAAACCGGGCGCCACCAGCCTGCGCCAGGACGGCGACGTGCGCGCGGCCCTGGCCGGCGCGGCGAAAACCGTGGAAGCGAGCTACAGCTACCCCTTCATCTCGCACGCGAGCATGGAGCCGCAGAACTGCACCGCCTGGTTCAAGCCGGCGGACGGAACGCTCGAACTGTGGGCGCCGACCCAGAACCCGGGTGCCGGCCAGACCCTGGTCAGCAGCACCTTCGGCATCCCGAAGGAAAAGATCCTGCTGCACATCATCCGCAGCGGCGGCGGCTTCGGGCGGCGCCTGAGCTCGGACTTCATCGTCGAGGCTGCCGCCATCGCGCAGAAGGTCGGCGCGCCGGTGAAGCTGACCTGGACCCGCGAAGACGATTTGCAGCACGACCATTTCCGCGCCGGCGGTTTCCACCACCTGCGCGGCGGCGTCGATGCCCAGGGCAAGCTGGTGGCCTGGCACAACCACTTCGTCACCTTCGCCAACCGCGTCGAACGCGACGGAAAAAGCATCTTGCAGCCAGGCAGCGGCGCCAGCCTCTCTGGCGACGAATTCCCGGGGCGCTGGCTGGCCAACTGCCTGCTGGAACAAACCGCCCTCGAATGCCGCATCCCGATGGGCCCGTGGCGCGCGCCGGGCAGCAATGTGTTCAGCTGGGTCTTCCACAGCTTCATCGACGAGCTGGCCCATGCTGGCGGGCGCGACCCGGTCGAGTTCCGCCTGGAACTGCTGGGCGACAAGGACATCGTTCCCGGCACCGGCGAACGCGGCCAGCCTTATAGCGTCGCGCGCATGCGCAATGTCTTGAAGGAAGTGGCCGAGAAGTCGGGCTGGGGCAAGAAGAAGTTCGCACACGGCCAGGGCGCGGGCGTGGCCTTCCACTTCAGCCACCGCGGTTACGTCGCGGAAGTGGCCGAGGTGACGGTCTCGAAGGCCGGCGAGCTGACGGTCGACCGGGTCGTGGTCGTGACCGACATCGGCGCCCAGATCGTCAACCTGTCCGGCGCCGAGAACCAGGTGCAGGGCTCGGTGATCGACGGCCTGTCGACGCTGCTGCATCCGGAACTGCACATCGAAGGCGGGCGCGTCGTGCAGAGCAACTTCCACGACTACAAGCTGCTGCGCATGCCGGAGACACCGACCAGGATCGACATCCATTTCCTGAAGACCGATTACCCGGTCACGGGCCTGGGCGAACCGGTGCTGCCGCCGCTGGCGCCGGCGGTCTGCAATGCGATCTTCGCCGCCACCGGCAAGCGCGTGCGCGAGCTACCGCTCGGCAAGACCGACCTGAGCTGGAGCTGAAGGGACGCCCCCGGCCGCTTAGCTGTGTTTAGGCGTTTTCGGCGGCAGGTGAGCCGGGTCGGCGTCAAAACCGCCGTTGTGCTCGAGAATGGCGGCCGCGCGTTCCAGCTGGGACGCCTCGGCCACCGTCACCGTCATCACGCACAGGTCGCCACGATCGGCGGGCTTGAACACGTCCTGGTAGTCGGTGCCTCCTTTTACCGCCGGCGAGTCGCCGACATAGAAATGGCTCTCGGCGGGACCGGCTTCGTCGCTGGTCACGTTGATATCGATGCCGTTGCCGTCGAAACCTTCGGCCAGCAAGCCTTTGCGCGCCGCTTCGGCGGCCTCGAAGCTGGGCAGCATGCGTACGATCTGGTGGGTCATGGTCGCTCCATTGTTGCAGTTGTGACCACCGTACCAGAAAGCCGGTTCCAGCGGCGCTCGCCCGACTCGCCAACGCGCGTAGCATGGCGAGAATTTCCCTGTGCACCTGTTGAAACGGAACGCGGAGAGCGGTGTTTCTTTAAATCCATTTGCGCTCGCCTAAAGACAAATATTTAGTACAATCAGGAAATGTTGTGGCATGCGGGAGCCACACGGAGACACATTGTTACTCAATTATTCATAAAGCATAATAATGAAGATTTCGCAACGGATTGCCGCCTCCCGCCCCCTCGCAACGACCGCCATGCATGGCCGCGTCGAAGACTTCCGCAACGAGGGCATGGGCATCATCGATTTTTCGATCGCCATTTCCCACTTCACGCCGCCGGCCTCCGTGCTCGACGCCGTCGCCCGCGCCGTACAGGACGAACGCACCATGCCCTACACCGGCGTCGCCGGCGCGCTCGACGTGCGCCGCAGCCTGTGCGTCAAGCTGGAGCGCGAGAATGGCATCGCGGCCGCGCCGAACGAAATCATCGTCACCAACGGCGCCAAACAGGCCCTCTACCAGGCGCTGTACGCAATGACCGATCCGGGCGACCGCGTCCTGATCTTCAAGCCGCACTGGCCGGCCTACGTCACGACCTGCCAGCTGCTCGGCCTGGTCCCGGTGCTCGTCGACCTGCCCGAGACCGTCACGCCCGCCTATCTCGCCGCCTGCCCGCAGGCCGACCTGGTCATCGTCAACAACCCGCACAACCCCACCGGCAAGGTGTTGACGCGCACGGAGCTCGCACACCTGCGCGACTGGGTGCAGCAGAGCGGCGCCCAGGTCATCGTCGACGAAAGCTACGAACACCTCAGCTTCGGCCCGGTCCATACCAGTTTCGCCGCCCTGTGCGACTGGCGCGCGCTCGGCGTGGTGACGATTTTCTCGGCTTCGCAAAGCTATGCGATGATGGGCTGGCGCCTCGGCTTCGCGCTGGCGCCAAGTGCGATCGCCAGCGCGATGCAGACCCTGCAGGGCCCGATCACGGCCGCTTGCTCGCACCTGGCCCAGGTGGCGACTGCCGCCGCCTTCGACTGCGGTCCGCAGCAGCACATGATCGATGAATACCGGGCGCGCCGCGACCAGGTGCTGGACATGGTGCGCGACGTGGCCTGGCTGGACATGGCCTGCCCCGATTCCGGCCCCTATCTGTGGGGCGACGTACGCAGCCTGACGAACGACACCGAGGCCTTCGCCGAAGGCCTGCTGGCCGAGGAAGGCGTGGCCATCATGCCGGGCGATGCGCTCGGCGTGCCCGGCTTCATCCGCATCGGCTACATCTGCGACGACGTCGACACCCTGCTTGAGGGCGTGCGGCGCCTGGTGGCCTTCGGCGAACGCCTGCTCGAGCAGCGGGCGGCGGCGTAATGCAAGCGGGCCGCCCACTCTTCAAGCTCAATAGCCTGCGCAGCAGGCTGATGCTGCTGGTCGCGCTGGCGATCCTGCCGCTGGCCCTGATGACCATCCTGGGCGGCCTGCGCGAACGCGAACAGGCGGTCGAGGCCTCGCAGGAAAACCTGCGCCGCCTGACCAACCTGGCCGCGGCCAACGAAGCGCAATCGATCGAACGCGCGCGGCAGATCCTGGTCGATCTTGCCAGCGTGCCCGACCTGATGGGCGACACCCCGCGCTGCAATGCGCTGCTGGCGGACGTCCTGGACCGCAACGAAGGCTATGTGAATTTCGGCCTGATCCAGCTGAACGGCGAGGTCACCTGCAGCGCCGTGCCCATGCTCCATCCGGTCAACCTGGGAGACCGCAGCCACTTCAAGCGCGCCATCGCCGAGCGCCGCTTCATCGCCGGCGATTATGTCTTCGGGCGCGTCATCCGGCGCCACACGATCAACCTCACCTATCCCGTGATCGACCGCGCCGGCAAGGTCGTCGCCGTGGTCTTCGCGGCGATGGACCTGGCCGGCCTCGACACTTTTGTCGCCGACATCAACCTGCCGCCCGGCTCGGTGCTGGTGACGACCGACGCCAACGGCACCATCATCTCGCGCCGCCCCGATCCGGAGCGCTGGTTCGGGCACAAGGTCTCGAACACCATGCGCGACGCGATGCGCGAATCGATGAAGGGCAGCGGCCGGCGCGCCGTCGTGGTGCGCGACGACGACGACGTCGAACGCCTGCACACCTTCGCGCGCGTGGGCGCCCCCGCCCTGTCGGACTACACGGTCACGATCGGCATCCCGGTCGACACCGTGACGGCGGGCGCACGCCGCGCCCAGCTGATGTCGCTGATCGGCCTGGCCGCCACCACCATGCTGGCCCTGCTGGCCGCCTGGCTCGCGGGCGACGTACTGATCGTGCAGCGCGTGCGCAAACTCATGGACACGGCGCGCCGCATCGCCGCCGGCGACCTCGATGCCCGTTCCGGCATCGCCTACGACCGCGAAGAAATCGGGCGCCTGGCCCTGGCCCTGGACGAGATGGCCGCCACCCTGCAGAAGAAGGAAGCGGCGCGCGGCCTGGCCGAGCGCGAGCTGCGCGCGGCCGACCAGCGCAAGGACGAATTCCTGGCCATGCTGGCGCACGAGCTGAGAAATCCCCTGGCGCCGATCAGCACCGGGGCGCACCTGCTGAAACTGCTCCACTCGGACAACGCGCAGATCACGCAGACCTGCGCCATCATCGCGCGCCAGGTCGAGCACATGACGGGCCTGGTCGACGACCTGCTGGACGTCTCGCGCGTGACGCGCGGGCTGGTCTCGATCTCGACCCAGGTGCTCGACCTGCGCAAGGTGATCGACGATGCGGCCGAACAGATCCGGCCCCTGATCACGACCCGGCGCCACAGCGTCGTGCTCGACCTGCCGTCGAACGCGGCCACCGTCAAGGGCGACCACAAGCGCCTGGTGCAGGTGGTGGCCAACCTGCTCAACAACGCCAACAAATACACGCCCGAGGGCGGGCGCATCGAACTGCACCTGGTCGAGGACGGCCCGGACTACGTGCTGACCGTCAGCGACGACGGCATCGGCATGGAGCCGCAGCTGGTCGCGCGCGTATTCGACCTGTTCACCCAGGCCGAGCGCACCCCGGACCGTTCGCAGGGCGGCCTGGGCCTGGGCCTGGCGCTGGCGAAGAGCCTGGTCGAACTCCATGGCGGCACGGTGCAGGCGGAAAGCCGCGGCCTGGGCCAGGGCAGCACCTTCACCGTGCGCCTGCCGCGCCACAGCCAGGAAACCCTGGCCCCGGTGGCCCAGACCAGCGGCCAGGCGCAGCTTGTAAAGCCTTTGCGGGTGCTGCTGGTGGACGACAACCTGGACGCCGCCCACACCCTGCAGCTGTTCCTCGCCGCCGGCGGCCACCACGTGGAGATCGCCTACTGCTCGGCCGACGCGATCGACCTGGCGCGCGTCTTCGTGCCCGACGTCTGCCTGCTCGACATCGGCCTGCCCGACTTCGACGGCAACGAACTGGCGCGCCGCCTGCGCCGCCTGCCGCAGGCCACCGGCGCCACCCTGGTCGCGATGACCGGCTATGGGCGCCAGCAGGATCGCGATGCGGCGATGGATGCAGGCTTCGATCATTACCTGGTCAAGCCGGTGAATACGGTGGAGCTGTCGGATTTGCTGGCGGAGGCGGGGGCAGAAAAGCATCCGCGGTAAACCGGGTTTCGTCTCGCGCGCGGTCCGTCGCGGCCCCCTACTCCGGACGCGCACGTCGCGCGCGGGCATGCCCAGTGAACCCGTCATGGTGGCCATTGGCCTCCATGACCCCGTACGGTACACCACCGTCACGGATCGACACTACAGGCTGTCGTGTAACGTAGGGCGGGCATGCCCGCGCGTACGTACGATGCGACCCCGGCACCGCCGTCCGACGCCCTCTGCCGCATTCCCGTATCATGCCGATTCGACATGAAGGAGCATGAATGGAATCGGTAGGTGTAGTCCTCGCAATGATGCTGGCGGTGATCGGCAGCGGTTACCTGGTGCGTATGCTGCCCTTCGCGGTGCCGCTGCCGCTGGTGCAGATCGCCCTCGGCGCCGTGATCTCCGGCGTGTTCGGTCATGGCGTCACCCTCGATCCCGAGATCTTCTTCCTGCTGTTCCTTCCGCCCCTGCTCTTCCTCGACGGCTGGCGCATCCCGAAAGTCGGCCTGTTCCGCGACAAGGGCACGATCCTCGAACTGGCGCTCGGCCTGGTCGTGTTCACGGTGCTGGGCGCCGGCTTCCTGATCCACTGGCTGGTGCCGACCATGCCGCTGCCGGTCGCCTTTGCGCTGGCCGCGATCGTGGCGCCGACCGATCCGGTGGCCGTATCCTCGATCGCCGCGCGCGTTCCGATCCCGCACCGCCTGATGCACATCCTGGAAGGCGAGTCGCTGCTGAACGACGCCACCGGCCTGGTCTGCTTCCGCTTCGCCGTGGCGGCCGCCATGACCGGCGTCTTCTCGCTGGCCGATGCCTCGCTGACCTTCCTCTGGGTCGCCCTGGCCGGCATCGCCTGCGGCGTCGCGATCACCGTCGGCGTCGCCTTCGTGCAGCGCGTGGCCGGCCAGCGCCTGGGCGAGGAGCCCGGTTCGCCGATCCTGGTCAACCTCCTGATTCCCTTCGGCGCCTACCTCGCGGCCGAACACCTGCACGCTTCCGGCATCCTGGCCGCGGTGGCGGCCGGCATCTCGATGAGCTACGTCGAACTCTCCGGGCGCGCCCTGGCCACCACGCGCGTGCGGCGCGCCGTGGTCTGGGACACGGTGCAGTTCTCGCTGAACGGCGTGATGTTCGTGCTGCTCGGCGAGCAGCTGCCGGAGATCGTCGGGCGCGCCCTGCACGACGCCCGCCTCGACGAGAACATGACGGAATGGTCGCTGCTCGGCACCGCGCTCCTGATCAGCCTCGGCCTGATTCTGCTGCGCCTGGTGTGGGTGTGGGTCTCGCTCAGGCTCACCCTCCTGAAGGCGCGCCGTCACGGGCGTCCGGTCTACCAGCCGAACTTCCGGCTGGTGGTGGCGACCTCGCTGGCCGGCGTGCGCGGCGCGATCACGCTGGCCGGCGTGCTGACGCTGCCGCTCGCGCTGCCGAGCGGCGCGCCGTTCCCGGGCCGCGATCTCGCCATCTTCTACGCCAGCGCCGTGATCATCGTCTCGCTGCTGGTGGCCAGCGTCGGCCTGCCGCGCGTGCTGCGCAACCTGGAAGTGCCGGAGGAAGCGGCCGAACTGTCCCAGGAAGACCGCGCGCGCCACGACGCCGCCGTGGCCGCGATCAACGCCATCGACAAGGCGGCGCACCTGCATGCCGACCATGAACACGACGCCGACGTCCACGCCAGCGCCATCGACCACGTGCGCGGCGTGTATGAGCACCGGCTCGGCGTGGGCGGCCTGTACGACCCGTCGCGCGTGCGCGTGGCGGAGAAGACCGAGCGCGAATACCGCCTCGCCGCACTGCAGGCCGAGCGCAAGGCGATCCTGGCGCTGGTACATGGCCGCGAACTCTCGGACGAGATCGCGCGCAAGCTGCTGCGCGAGATCGACCTGGTCGAAGCCCGCTACGGTTAAGAAGCCGCGGCGCCCGCCAGGATCGCCGCCAGCGCTTCGAGGTCGACCGGCTTCACGAGGTGGTGATCGAAGCCGGCGGCCAGCGTCACCTTGCGGTCGTTCTCCTGGCCATAGCCGGTGACGGCGACCAGCACCGCATCCGCCGTTTCCGGCTGGGCGCGCAGGCGCCGCGCCAGCTCATTGCCGTCGATGCCGGGCAGGCCGATATCGAGCAGGAACACGTCCGGCGCCTCCGCGCGGCTGCGCGCGAGGGCGCGCAGCGGATCGTGTTCGACCGCCACCCGGTGGCCCGCGACTTCGAGCAGCATGGCCAGCATGGCTGCCGCGTCGACGTTGTCGTCCACCACCATCACGCGCAGCGGCTCCGCCTGCGCCGGCGGCGCGCTCGCCCGGCCGGCATCGCGCGCACTCTCGCCTTCGCCCTCCTTCAGTGCCAGGCGCGGCAGGCGCACCGTGAAGCGGCTGCCCTTGCCGATGCCCGCGCTGCTGCAGGTGACCGCGCCATGGTGCAGCTCGACCAGGCTGCGCACCAGCGCCAGCCCGAGTCCGAGGCCGCCCGAGGAGCGGTCGGAGCTGCGCCGCGCCTGTGTGAACAGGTCGAAGGCGCGCGCCGCCAGTTCCGGTTCCATGCCGATGCCGTCGTCCCCGACCGCGATGACCACGTCCTGTCCCTCCACCGCGACGTCGAGGTCGATGTGGCCGCCCTCCGGCGTGTACTTGGCGGCGTTGTTCAGGATGTTGACGATCACCTGCACCAGGCGCTTTTCGTCGCCCATCACCATCACCGCCTCAAGCGGCAGGCGCAGCTTCAGCGTGTGGCGCCGCGCCTGGATCGGCGGCATGGCCTGCTCCACGGCATTGCTGGCGATGCCTCGGATGTCGAGCGCCGCGTTGTCCAGCTCGACCAGGCCGCGCGAGACGCGCGAGACGTCGAGCAGGTCGTCGATCAGGGCCGTCATGTGCCGCACCTGGCGGCTGATGATCTGGCTGCTGTGCTGGACCCGGCCGGCGTCGAGCCGCGGCGCCTGCAGCAGCTGCGCCGCCGCGCTGATCGGCGCCAGCGGGTTTCGCAGCTCGTGCGCCAGCATCGCCAGGAACTCGTCCTTGCGGCGGCTCGATTCGCGCAGCCTTTCCTCGGCCTGCTTGCGGTCGGTGATGTCGCTGGCGGCGCCGATCCATTCGTAGATTTCGCCGGCGGCATCGAGCATGGGTACGGCGCGCGAAAAGGCCCAGCCGTAGCTGCCGTCGACGCGGCGCACCCGGTGCTCCAGCTCATACACGGTTTTCGTGCGGATCGCCCGTTCGATCGCCGCGTGGACCCGCGCATGCTCTTCGGACGGGACGTAAGCGTCGATCCAGAGGCGGCGCGGATCGTTCGTGTCCTGCAGGAAGCCGCGCCCTTCGAGCTGGTGCAGTTCGGTCCAGTCCGGGCTCATGCGGTAGACCACTTCCGCACTGGCGCTGACCAGGGCCCGAAAGCGCTTCTCGCTCTCGCTCCTGGCCACTTCCGCGCGCACCATGGCCGTGACGTCGCTGGTGCTGTGCGAGATGCAGACCAGTTGCCCGTCGGGGCCGAAGATCGGCGTGCTGACCGCATTCCAGAAGCGCTCCTCGAAACGCACCTCCCCCGAGGGCAGCACGACGCGGATCGGGTAACGGATTGCCGGCAGGATGTCCACCTGGCCGCTTGCGGCGACGCGAGCCAGCGAACGGCGCAGGTCGTCCTCGCCGGTATCGTGCGGGTCGTCCGCATTGCGCGGAAAGGCGACGAACAGGCTGGTGCCGACCAGCTCCTCGCGTCGCCGCCCCGAGGCCTTCAGGAAGGCGTCGTTGACCGCGAGGATGACTGCCTCCGGCGTAGGCGACAGCAAATAGTGCCCTGTGTGGGAGGCATTGAAGACTGCTTCGTAGAGCGCTACAGGAACCATCGTTAGGGCGTGGGTGGGTGAATGAGCATTCGGACAACACGTCAGCGGGCATCTTATCCGATTCCCGTGCATCCGGGAACGTTAAATCGCGCATCGGGAATGTCACAACGGGCTTGCGCCTGCGTTAGCTCCCGAACGGTGCGCGCCCGTGAGAAGCGTAAGATCGGCCGGGCCTGTTTTCTTTGTGAGCTTCCATCATGACCCTCGACGTCCAGACGCCCCAAGACCCGGCCCCGCTCAGCGATCCGCCCGCCGCCGCCAAGGCCGCCGGCCTGCGCTACGTCCACGACGACCGGCCCGGCATCCGGCGCGAACCCGCGAAGGAAGGGTTCGACTATTTTTCCGCGAAAGGCGAACTGATCGACGACGAGGCGACCTTGAAGCGCATCAAGTCGCTCGCCATCCCGCCGGCCTGGACCGAAGTCTGGATTTGTCCCCAGGCAAACGGGCACCTGCAGGCCACGGGGCGCGACGCGCGCGGCCGCAAGCAGTACCGCTACCACCCGAAATGGCGCAGCGTGCGCGACGAAGTGAAGTACGAGCGCATGATCAACTTCGGCAAGGCCCTGCCCGGCATCCGCGCCGAAGTCGACCGCGCCCTCAAGCTGCCCGGCCTGCCGCGAGAAAAGATGCTGGCGACCATCGTCTACCTGCTCGAGGCGACCATGATGCGGGTCGGGAACGAGGAGTACGCGCGCACCAACAAATCCTTCGGCCTGACGACGCTGCGCAACCGCCACGTGAAGGTCGACGGCAGCGACGTCGAATTCAAATTCCGCGGCAAGAGCGGCGTGTACCACAAGATCCACGTGCACGACCGGCGCCTGGCGCGCATCATCCGCAGCACGCGCGACCTGCCCGGCCAGGAACTGTTCCAGTACGTGGACGAGGACGGCGAAACCCGCAGTATCGATTCGTCGGACGTCAACGATTACCTGCGTTCGATCACCGGCGAAGACTACACGGCCAAGGACTTCCGTACCTGGTCGGGCACGGTGCTGGCGGCCCTGGCCCTGCAGGAATTCGAGAAGTTCGATTCCGAAACCCAGGCCAAGAAGAACGTCGTGCGCGCGATCGAATCCGTGGCGCAAAAGCTCGGCAACACGCCCTCGGTCTGCCGCAAGTGCTATGTGCACCCGGCCGTGCTCGACGCCTACATGGAAGGGGCCGTGATCGAGGCCATGCGCGAGCGCACCGAACAGGAGCTGGTCGAGGACCTGCACGCGCTGCAGCCCGAGGAGGCCGCCGTGCTCGCCATGCTGCAGCAGCGTCTGGCGCACGAGGCCGAAGCCAACGCCACCCAAAAGAAAGCCGCCTGACCTTATCAATCCTTCGAAAGAACCTCATGACCGATAAACACACGTTTGATCTCCAGGAAGGCCGCTGCAGCATCGACTGCGTGGCCCGTTTCGAGCACCAGGTGACCGGCGTCACCGTGTCCGAAGACAACCGCATCTTCGTCAACTTCCCGCGCTGGACCGAGGACACGGCGGTGTCGGTGGCCGAACTGCTGGCCGACGGCAGCGTCAAGCCCTACCCAAGCGAGGAATGGAACAGCTGGCGCAACGCGCGCAAGGACGAGGTGACGCCCGAGGACCACTGGGTCTGCGTGCAGAGCGTCGTCGCCGACGGCCGCGGCAGCCTGTGGGTGCTCGATCCCGCCGCCCCGGCGCAAAGCCACGTCGTGGATGGCGGGCCGAAGCTGGTGCGCATCGACCTGGCCAGCAATACCGTCAAGCAGACCATCGCCTTCGGCGAAGACACGGCGCCGCAGGGCTCCTACCTGAACGACGTGCGCTTTTCCCCGGAGGGCGACTTCGCCTACATCACGGACTCGGGCGTGAAAGGTGCGCTGCTGGTGGTCGAGACCGCGAGCGGCAAGACGGCGCGCGTGCTCGACGGCGATGAATCGACGCAGATGAAGAAAGGGCTCAATGTCAAAGCTGACGGCAAGGAACTGCGCCGCCCGGACGGACGCGGCGTCGAGTTCTCGGCCGACGGCATCGAGCTGTCGAACGACGGCGACTACCTGTACTGGCAGGCGATCAAGGGCGACACCCTGTACCGCATCAAGACCGAACTGCTACGCGGCGCCGGTATGCGCGACGAGGACCTATCAGGCTCGGTCGAGGACTACGGTACCAACGGCGTCAACGACGGCCTGCTGATCCCGCGCGGCACCAATCGCATGCTGCTCACCAGCGTCGAAGAGAACGCGATCCGGATGCGCGACCTCGACGCGGGCCCGGGCGCGCCGATCCAGACGCTGGTCCAGGACGAGCGCCTGCGCTGGCCCGACACCTTCAGCCAGGGGCCGGACGGCACGGTGTATGTGACGACCTCGCACATCCAGGACTCCGCCTTCTTCAAGCCGGACGCGCCGGCGGCCCTGCCGACCGAATTGTGGCGCCTGAAAACAGCGCCCTGAGGCCGCCGCGTCAGGAACCAGTATGCTGGAACACCTGGCGCAGGTAGGCCAGGAAGGTCTCGTCGGTGCACATCGACTTGCCGGGCGTGTCCGACAGCTTGGCCACCGGCTGGTTGTTACAGCGGGTCAGCTTCATGACGATGTTCAGCGCTTTATACGGCGTGTCGTTGGTGAGCTGGGTGCCGATGCCGAAGCCGGTCTGGGTGCGGTCGGCGAAATGGCGGTACAGGGCCAGGGCCTTCGGCACCGTCAGCGCGTCGGAAAACACCAGGCGCTTGGTGCGCGCATCGATGCGCAGCCTGGCGTAGTGCGCCAGCGCCTTCTCGCCCCACTCGGTCGGGTCGCCCGAATCGTGGCGCAGGCCGTCGAACAGCTTGGCGAAATACAGGTCGAAGTCGGCCAGGAAGGCGTCCATGCCGACCACGTCGGTGAGCGCGGTGCCGAGGTCGCCGCGGTATTCCTGCACCCAATCCTCGAGCGCGGCCTTCTGGAAATCGCGCAGGCGCACCGGGAAGGCCTGGAAGGCCTGCATGTATTCGTGCGCCATGGTCCCGATCGGGACCAGGTTGTACTTGCGCGCCAGGTGTACGTTCGAGGTGCCCTTGAAGAACACCGGCAGTTCGCGCGCCAGCGTCGACACGACCTCGTCCTGCCACTCGCCCGAGAAACGGCGGCGCACGCCGAAGTCGAAGAACTCGAAGGGGTGGGCGCGCTTCGGCTCCGCGTCGAAGGCGCGGAACTGCTCGATCTTCAGCGCCAGGCGCTTGCGTGCTTCCTCGATCGCGGCCGCCTGGTCGAAGCGGCGGAAGTACAGCTCGTTGACGATGTAGAGCACGTAGATCTCGAAACCCATCACGTGCACGATCGGACCGGTGGCGCGGATGCGCAGGTGCGGGCCGTCGGTCTCCACCGTGATGAACTTGCGCTGGAAGCGGAACACGGTGAGGAAGTCGGCAAAGTCGCTCTTGATGAAGCGCAGGCCGCGCAGGTAGGCGATCTCCTCTTCCGTGAACAGCATCTCGCACAGGTGGTCGAGTTCGCGCTCGACTTCGTCCTTCAGCTCGGCCAGCGGGTATTCCGGCTGGTTCCGGCACAGGAATTCGTACTCGCCGTGCGCATTCGGATGCCGGTGCAGCAGGGCCTGCCACATCGTGAATTTATAAAGATCGGTTTCCAGCAGGCTGCGGACGATGGGCTTCATGAAGTATTCCTTTTACGCCTTTTTCTTTTGGCGTTTCTTGGGCGCCAGCATGGTCCCCGTGCAGCCGGGCGTGCCGCAGCGGCATGCGAACAGCTTCTTCAGGGCAGGCGTGTGGCGCTCGTCGTAGATGAGCGCGTAATTATAGTTGAGTTCCTGGCCCGGATCGATCGGATGCAAGGCGTGGATATAGACCCGGCCCTCGTCCTCGTAGGCTTCGCAGTTGGGCGAGCAGGCATGGTTGATCCAGCGCGCGTCGTTGCCGCGCCGCCCGCCGTCGATGACGCGGCCGTCGTGCAGGCTGAAGTAGAAAGTGTGGTTGATCGGGCCGCCGCGGTCTTCGGCGCGCTGGGTCGCTTCATCCCAGGTGATGCGTTCGCCGCGGTATTCGATGATGCGTTCGCCGGCATCGATGCGACGCCGGGCGAAGACGCCGTTGCCGTGGACGGGAGATTTCTTCACTTCATAGGCCGGCTCGGCCTTGGCTGCGGATTTGGTGGGCATGTAGGTATCGGGTTGGCGAATGATGCGCGGATTGCATCTTTACCATTATGGTACGTTTTTGCCCTCTGTGCCGCACATCAGTATCCGCTCAGACGCAAAAAGGCGCGCGCCGCGGAGGGAATCCGCAGCGCGCGCCGAAGCGCCAGCGCCCTTATTGAAGTTCGATCTTGCCGTACTGGCCGTGCGTCTCGTTGGCCGGCCCGGCCGTGTAAAACAGGCTCGTGGTCGGCTGCTGCTGCACGCCGTTGCCAAAGGCGATGCCCCACAGGCCGTCGATGACGATCGGCGACTTGTCGGCGCGGCTGAGCGTGCCCATCAGCGCGCCGGTGGTCGGGTTGTACGCATTGATCTTGCCGTCGCCGAAGTTCGCCACCAGCAGGCTGTTGCTGAAGTCGCCGAAGGCGGCGGGCGCGATCGCCATGCCCCAGGGCGCGTTCAGGGCGCCGCCGGTGGCGATGCGGGCGACAAACGCTCCACTCGTATCGTAGGCGTCGATCACGCCCAGGCCGGCGCCCTTCACTTCCTCCGTACCGGCCGCGTTGCGCTGGACATAGGAGACGTAGATGCGGTTGCCGGCGGCCTGGATGCCGAAGGGCGCGTAGCCCGCAGGCAGGTTCGGATCGGTAAAGCCGCCGCCGGGCAGCGTCGCTTTCTGGAAGTTGGCGTCGTAGACGTCGATCCGGCTGTTGCGGAAGTCGGTCGCATAGATGAAGTTGGCGCCGTTCGCGCTGGCGATCGCCAGTCCCTTGTAGCTGGCCGTGCCGCCGGTATCGACGGTGGTGATGGCATTCGTGCGGTTCACCGTCGGCGACCAGCCCGACACGGTACCGGCCTCGCCCACGAAAATGAAGGGACTGGCGCCGGTCACGCCGTTCTGGGTCACCTTGAAGTCGGTGCTGGCGTTGAACACGATGCCGGTCGGGCGGGCCGCGCCGGCGCTGCCGGCCGGGATCGCGACGACCAGGGTCTGGGGCACGCCGGTGCCGTCGTACAGGGTCGACGTCGAGCTGCCCTGGTTGTTGACCCACACGAAGCCGGTCGGATTGAAGGCGATGCCCCAGGCATTGATCAGGTTCGGATCGACGTGCGACGCGGGCGCGGTGTCGGCCACCAGCACGCTCGTGGCATAGGCGCTGGTCGCAACCGGCGGCGTGACGACGGGCGGCGGCGCGGGATCGTCGTCGCCACCGCCGCCGCAGGCAACGATACCGGCGGCCAGGACGGCGCCGGACAGGACGGCCCTGAACCGGGCGGCCGCTTTCGGATGGATGCTCATGGCTGCTCCTCGCGTGATGGGGTCGGGATGACGCTCCGTTCATACCCGCCGCGCGCGGCGCGGTTCAAGCGCATGCGCAAAATCCTGCTCCGCTCAGAAGCCCAGGCTGGCGCCGGCGAACAGCGCCCGGGCCCGCTGGGCGGCCAGGCCGGGATCGCGCTGGCGCGCCTGCACGCCGACTTCGATGCTGGCGTCCCCGATGCGCGTCGCGATGTCGGTAACGAGGGCGGCGCGCAGGTCGGTGCGGGTGCGCGCGGCGGCGCCGTAGCCGCCCAGCCAGTGCAGTAGCCCCACGTGGCCGCTGAGGCGCCAGCGCTCGCCGAGCGGATGATAGCCGTTCAGTTCGAGGTAGGCGCTGCGGCCCGCGCCGTAGTACGCAGGCGAGAGCGACAGCCTGGCGCCGGCGCGGTCGGCGCTGACGCCGGCGTAAACCTCGACATAGCTGTTGCCGGCGTCGCGCAGGAAGACGGCGCGCTTGACGCCGGCGTCCCAGCTCCAGCCGGACGGCAGGCGCCGCGCATAGCCGGCGTAGCCGATCGCCAGCGCCGTGGCGGGACTGGCGCGCAGGCGCACGCGCGAGGCAAAAGCGCCCCAGTACCAGCCCGTGTCGGTATCGTGGTCGATGCGCAGTTGCGGCGCCGGGCTGCCCGCGCTCAGCGACAGGCCGCGCAGGCTGTACTCGGAAACGAGGCCGAGGGTGGTGCCGGTCTGTGCCTGCGCGCCACCAGCGAAGGCAGACAGGATGAAAGCAAGGCCGGCAAGGGCTAGCGGGAATGTTCGGCGGTCGTTGCGGCGGTCGGGGGACATAGGCAAACGCAGGCTCCGGCGGCGCGCCCGAGGACTGCGCATGCGCCTATGCTACCAGCTTGTCCCGCTTGCAGGGCGAGCGCGCGTGCAGCCCCGCCTGGCGCCCCGTCCGCCTCGCCCATGCGGTTGCGCAGCTGGGCCGGCGTAATGGCGGGGCGCAGCTCGGCCAGCAGCGCCGCCAGGCCGGAGACATGCGCCGCGGCATACGACGATCCCGTCACCAGGCCCCAGCGCGCGCCGGGGAGGCAAGTCGGCACGTCGGCGCCCGGCGCGCGCAGGCTGCCTGGCGGCGCCGCCGCGCTTCCCGCCTGCGCGACCGCGATCACGCCCGGATGCGAGGCCGGAAAGCCGCCGTCGGCGCGGCGCGGATCGGCCGCCGCCACGACCGCAATGCCGCGCGCCAGCGCCACGTCCAGCAAGGCCTGCAGCAGCCGGTCGGGCGGTCCGCTCAGGCTCAGGTTGATGATCTTCGCATCGTGCATCAGCGCATAATTGATCGCCCGCCCCAGGGTAAAACTGTTGCAGCGCACCGGCGCGCCCGGCTTTTCCCAGCAGGCGCGCAAGGCCAGCAGCCTGGCCTGGGGCGCGACGCCGGCAATCCCGACGCCGTTGCCGGCGCGCGCGGCGATGATGCCGGCCACCGCCGTGCCGTGTGCTTCCGGCGCCTCGGGCGCGGCGTCGACGAAGTTCTCGTGCAGCGCCACCTGGCCGGCCAGGTCGGGGTGGCCCGGGTCGACCGCGCTGTCGATGACGGCCACCGCCACCTTGCGGCCGGTGCTGGCGCGGTGCAGCGCGGCCAGCTGCCAGTCGCGCCCGGCCGGCTGCACGCGGTACAGCGGGTCGCCCGCCTCCGTGGCTGCGTGCATGCCCTCGTACAGGCTGACCGGCTGTGCCCACAGCACGCGCGGGTCCTGCGCCAGCGCCGCCAGCGCGCGCTCGACCGGACCGCCGCCCGCCTCCTCCATCACGAAGCAGTCGACGCCGATCGCCGGCATCGGCCAGGCGTGGACCAGCTTCAGGCCGTGGCTGCCGGCCAGCTCCGCGGCCAGGCGCCGGCGCGCGGCGCGCGCGGCGTCGCCGCTGTAGCCGCCGCCATAGGCGCTGTCGGGCCGGAAGTGCTGGGGCGGCAGGCGCAGCATGACCAGTACCTGGCGCGATGCCTCGGTTTCGCGTGCCGGAGCCGGGGCCTCCCCGGCGGCGCGGCAGGCGCCCGTGTCCAGCAGCGCGCACAGCGCCAGCACGGCCAGGACGAGGCGGATCACGGCCGGCCTTCGGCGCCGAGCGGCTCGGCGAGCAGCACCGCCGGTTCGGCGTGCAGCCGCGCCAGCAGCCGGTCTGCGTCTTGCTGCGGCATGGCCAGCACCCAGGCATCGGTGACGGTCGGCCCGTCCACGATGCGGGCGCCGCTGGCCTGCACGATGCGGCGCAGTTCGCGTTCCGTCGTCTCGGGGCGGAACACGACCACGGCCTGGCCCTGCAGCGCCGGCGCCGCGCCCAGGCCGCGATACGCCTCGCCTTGATCGCCGCGCCAGGCCAGCAAGGCCGCCAGCAGGACGATCACGCCGCACTGGGCCAGTGCGGCGCGGCACAGCCAGCGCGAATCGTTGGCGGCGGCCTGC
>Ga0308160_10003664_pt1 | contig 17114 bp, 18 predicted proteins | sample PhyFR1_FD_201036 | JGI IMG/M metagenome (GOLD analysis project Ga0308160, IMG submission 201036) | Phyllosphere microbial communities from UC Gill Tract Community Farm, Albany, California, United States - DLSLF.R1 | ecosystem: Host-associated > Plants > Phyllosphere > Unclassified | place: USA...
ACCTGCTGGCCCTGCTCTTCATAGTTGTGCGCCACCTGCAGCAGTGCCGTCGATTTGCCGGCGTTCATCGCCGAATACCTGAAATAGAGTTTTGCCACTGCCCTGCCCGTACGCCAATGTGAATCAGGAAATTATAGCAAGGCAGGCAGTGGCCGCGCCAGCTCAGCCGTTGACCAGCTTTGCCGGATTCCCGACAACGGTCGCGCCCGCCGGCACGTCGCGCGTCACCACGCTGCCGGCGCCGACGATGGCATCGTCGCCGATCGTCACGCCCGGCAGGATGATGGCGCCGCCGCCGATCCAGACGTTCTTGCCGATGGTCACGGGCACGCCCTGCTCCAGGCCGCTGCGCCGCAATGCCGGGTCGCGCGGATGGTCGGCCGTGTAGATCTGCACGGCCGGGCCGATGCGGGTGTCGTCGCCGATGGTAACGAGCGCCGTGTCGAGGATCACGCAGTTGTAGTTCATGAAGACGTTGGCGCCGACGCGGATGTTGAAGCCGTAGTCGCAGTAGAAAGGCGGACGCAGCATCGCATGCTCGCCAACCGCGCCGAGCCGTTCCTGCAGCAGTCGATGCCAGACGGGCGCCGGCTCGCCCATGGCCGCGTTGTAGCGCGCCAGCCAGGCGGCGCAGGCTTCCAGTTCGACCTGCAGCTCGGGTGCGCTGGGGTGGTACAGCTCACCCGCCAGCATCTTGTCTTTCTCGCTTTTCGTCATCACTGTCCCGGGTGATATTTACGCTCGAGCTGTTTCTCGATGTCTTGCTTGTAGAACAGCACATCCTTGAACTCGCCGCGGCTGTACATTTCCGCCTGGTCGGCAAAGTGCTTCGAGGCCGGATTGCTGCTCTGGCCGCCGGCCAGGATGCTCTTGGCTTTCACTTTCGGCCCGAATTCGACCACGGCCACGAAGCTGTTGCCGCGGTCGCCGTAGATGCGTTTGGTCTTTTGCTTGGCCACCATGCCGAAGGACGCAAGCGAGCCCCAGTTGGCCGAGGTGAAGGCGACCGGCCAGCTGGGCTTGCCGTCATCGTATTCTTGATTGATGTCGCCGCTGATGCGCTGGAAGCGGTTGATCTCGCCCCAGGGCGTCTTCCAGCTGCCGAAGTCGCGCGTCAGTTTGGCGCTGGCGCTTGCCAATGCGGCGAGGCGCTCGTCGGCATTCAGGCTGCTCGTGATGAAGTCCACCGTCGGCACGCCGGCCGCGCGTGCCCGTGCTGAATTGGCCGCCACCATTTCCTGGCCCCAGTAGACGGCGAGCGAGGTCGGCACGGAATCGGCGGCGAAGCGCAGGTCCCAGGCGCGCAGGCTGGCCACCTGTTCCGCCAGCGCCGTCCTGCGCGCATCGCTGGAAGGGAGCGCGTCGAAATCTTTCGTCAGCTGCGGCACCAGCGGTTCGAAAGCGGTCAGGTAGCTGTCGTAGGCGGTCGCGATCAGGCTGTCCAGGGTCAGCGCCTTCGCATCCTTCAGCACGCGCTCGGCGTGCCGGCCGCGCGCGTTTTCCGGCAGCGCCCACATGTAGGCCGGATACGCCTCGCGCTTCGGGCTGTTGGCGCCCGAGGAGCTGAAAGGCCAGTTGTTGGTGTTCGAGATATAGCCGCTGGCCGGATTGAACAGGGTGATCGTCTCCGGAATCGCGTGCAGGCCCTGCCATTCGGTGGCGGGATTGCTGCCGTCCACCGGCTTGGTCCAGTCGAATCTCGGATCGCGCTTGGGGATGAAGTTGCCGTGGAAGTAGGCGATATTCCCGTCGGCGTCGGCGTAGACCGTGTTGTTCGAGGAATTCGTGCGCAGTTCCATCGCCTTGTAGAAGGCCTGGTAATTCTTCGCCTTGGTGCGCGACCAGGACTGGGTCAAGGCTTTCATCGGCTCGTCCATCATTTTCACCGCCACCCACTTGCCGTCCTGGCCGCGCACGATCGGGCCGTGGTGGCTGAAGTACACGGTAATCGTGCGGCTACCCGTCTTTCCGTCGGGCTGCTTGAACGGCAGCGTGATCGGCACCGCGCGCAGCGCCCGCTCCTCGCCTCCGTATTTATAGAAGAATTTGCCCTGGCGTTCGACCACCGTTTCCAGATACTCGTCGATGACGTCGCCACCGCCCGAGGTATGCATCCAGCCGGCGCGGTCATTGAAGCCCTGGTAGATGAAGAACTGGCCCCAGGTCACCGCGCCATACGCGTTCAGGCCCTGTTCGCTGACCATGTGGATCTCGGGGCGGAAGTAGAAGGAGGTGTGCGGATTGATCAGCAGCAGCGGATGACCCGAGGCCGACAGCTTCGGCGCGATCGCGAAACCGTTGGAGCCGCGCGGCTCGGCGTCCAGCGCGTTACTGTTGTCGGCGAGCGCCGGCTGCACGGTCGGCTGCAGCGGCTTGCCATAGAAGGCTTCCAGCTCCTTCAGGCTGATTTCCTCGATGTCGCCGCCGATGCTGCCCTCGCTGAAGGAGAGCGCCATCCAGGGCTCGAAGCGGGTCAGCAGCTTCGGCTTCACGTCCGGGTGCGTGTACAGGTAGAAGTTCAGGCCGTCGGCCCAGGCCTTCATCAGCTCCTTCAGCCAGGCCGGGCTGGCCGCGTACTTGGCCTGCATGTCGGCCGGCTGGATATACAGCTTCATGCGCAGGTCGCGCCAGATTTCCTTGTCGCCCTCGACTTCGGCGAGGCGCCCCATCGCATTGATGTAGTTGAGCTCGACGCGATTGAAGTCGTCCTCGGCCTGGGCATAGATCATGCCGAAGACGGCGTCGGCATCCGTCTTGCCGAACACGTGGGGAATGCCCCATTTGTCGCGCATGATCGTGATCCCGTTGGCGGTCTTTTGCCAGCGCGCCAGTTCGGCGGCGTTGGCGGCACTGCGCGCCTTGGCTGGAGCCTTGGCGGCCGGTTCGGCCAGCGTTGGCATCGCGGTCGCGGCCAGTGTGCCGGCCAGGGTCAGTGCTGCAAAACGGGACAAGATCATGCGGACGTCTCCAATATTGTTATCGTTTTCGATTGCTCATCTGGCGTTACCCGCCGTTGGCCAGCTTCTGCTTGAGGATTTCGTTCTCGGTCAGCAGGGTCGCCATGCGGTCCTTCAGCGCGGCGATCTCGGCCTTCAGCGCGGCCTTTTCGTCGACCGGCTCGCCGTCCGGCCCCAGCTTTTTCGGCTTGCTGGCCGCCTTCTGCTCGCGCACCTGGCGCGCGGCCTGCTGCAGCTCCTTGCGTCCGCCGGCCACCGCCGCGATCTGCGCTTCCTGCGGCAGCTGCGCGACGTTCGCCGCGGCGTTGATCGAAATGGTGCCCGAGCGCACGGCTTCCACCAACTGCGGCGCGGCCGCCTTCTGGATGCGTTCGATCTGGCTGATGGTATTGCTCGACACGCGCGCCGCCTTGGCTACTTCCTCGCGCGTGTTCCAGGGCGGCGGCGGGCGCGAGTCCATGTCGTCCGGGCTCGGCTCCGGCGGCTGCTCGGCCATCTGCTGGGCCATGCGCGCGGTGACGATTTCTTTCTTGCGCAGGGCCAGCAGGCCACGCTGGAAGTCGGACACGCTGCGCCGCGCCAGGTGGTTGTCGATCATCCACAGCATCACGTCCTCGATCGAGGCGAAGCTGTTGTTCTGGACGGTGCGGAATTCGATGCCGTGGCGGCGGCAGATCTCGTAGCGGTTGTGGCCGTCGATCAGGATGTCGCCCCACAGCACGAGGGCGTCGCGGCAACCCTCGGCCAGCAGGCTGCGTTCGAGCGCGGCATGTTCGATCTCGGTCAGCGGATCGACAAAGGCGCGCAGTTGGTCATGGATGGTGATATTCAAAATTCGGGGTCCTTGCACTTCACGTTCGGGCGCGCATCAATGCTCTTTGCGCCGGGGTGCATGATACGCCATTCGATGGCTCGGCCATAGGGCACCCGGGGTTTTGCTTCGTGCAATCTTGCAACTTCGACCCTCCCTCCCCCATGCCTGTGCTAGAATCCTGCCGCGCTGCCCCGATGGTGAAACTGGTAGACACCCGGGACTTAAAATCCCGTGCTCGCAAGGGCGTGCCGGTTCGATCCCGGCTCGGGGCACCAGCGCATCCTTCCCTCGCATTGCCCTCCCCCTCCTGTCTACGCACGGCAACAGTGCGCAGCCCTGTTGCCAAAATTTCATGCTAGTCTCCATGTAAAAAATACAATACACATGGAGGGGAATATGGGATTCAAACGGGAATACCCGGTATTACTGCCGTTCGCGCTGCCGGACATCATGGCGCTGCAGGCCAGGTTCAAGTCCTGGCTCGCCGAGATCTTCCCTCCCTTGCCCAGGGCCTGCGACGAGGGCTACAGCGCCTTCTTCGTCCCGGGCGCCCGCAATCCCTATTCACCAGGCACCGTCGAGCACGAGGACTGGCAGTGGGGCTACGAGGAAGCGAACGACGATTCGGCCTGGTAAGCTGCTCGCTGCGGAAGTTCGGCTGCCCCGCCTGCGTGTGCGCAAACGCGCCGTGGGCGCCTTTGGAATACTCTCCTTCGGCACGCCGGGACTGCCCGGCGCAGGCATACACCAGACAAGGAGAAACATGCATCGCGAAAACGTGGGAACGGGCCGGCAGGCCACGCCGGCGGCGCGGCGCCGCAGCCTGTACCTGCGCGTGCACGCCTGGGCGGCATTGATCGCCTCGCCCTTCCTGCTGCTGGCCACGCTGACCGGCCTGCTCTACGTGTTCGTGCCCCAGGTCGAAGCGCGCCTGTATGGCGGGCTCGACCACGTAACGCCCTCCGGCGGCATGCGCGCGCTCGACCAGGCGGTGGCCGCCGCACAAACCGTCGCGCCGCCTGGCCTGGCCCTGCGTTCGGTGCAGCCGCCCTTCGATGCGGACGACGCTGTCCGGATCCTGTTCGAACCCGCGCCTCCTCACGAGGCTCATGCGCACCATCACGGCGCCCCGGCGGCGCCGGCAAATGCGCGCCCGCTTACCGTCTTCGTGAATCCCTACGATGCGCGCGTGCTGGGTGTCCAGGACACGGGCGGGCGCTTCAGCGACTGGTCGAAAAACCTGCATTCGCGCCTGCTGCAGGGCGATGGCTGGCGCTGGATGATCGAGCTGGGCGCGAGCTGGCTGCTGGTGATGCTGCTGACGGGCGTGTACCTGTGGTGGCCGGGCCCCGGCCGGAACGGCCTGCCGCGTGCGGGCAAAAGCGGCCGCGCCGCCTGGCGCCAGTGGCATGCCTTAGCCGGCGTGGCGCTGGGCGTGCTGAGCCTGGTGATGGTGCTGACCGGGATTACCTGGAGCCGGTATGCGGGCGAGAACGTGCGCGCGCTGCGTGATGCCGCCGGCCAGCAGTCGCCCGCCCTGCCACGCGGCCTGCATTCGACACCGCATGCCGGCGCGCGGGCCATGGACTGGCAAACGGCGTGGACCACGGCGCGTGCGGCTGCACCGCCCGTTGCGCTCAGCCTGAGCCCGCCGTCCGACGCGGCGGGCGTCTGGCGCGCCACGAGCGCCGACCGTGCCGCCCCCACGCGGCGCATCGACCTGCTGTTTGATGCCTACGACGGCCGGGTGCTGTACCGCGCAGGATGGGAGCAACAGACGGCCTTCGGCAAGGCGACCGCCGTCGGCATTCCCTTCCACCGCGGCGAATTCGGGGTGTGGAACCAGGTCCTGCTGTTCCTGTTCGGCGCGGGCGTGCTGTTTTCCCTGCTGTCGGGCTGGGTAATGTACTTCAAGCGCAGGCGCAGCGAGGGGCTCGGCCTGCCCGCGCTGTTGCCGGCGGCATGGAAGGCCGCCTCGCCGCTGGCCTTGCTGGGCATGCTGGCCCTGTGCGCCTTGCTGCCCCTGCTCGCGGTCTCGGCGGCGGTGGTGCTGATACTGGAAACGCTGGTCTTGCGGCGGACACGGCCCGCCTGAGGGGCCGCCGTGAATTACTCGCTGCCGCAGGGCGGCTGGCGCCGCGCGCGGTCGTGCGCCGTGCCGGGCTCGGCGGCGCGCCAGGCGGCGCGTGCCGTATTGACTGTGCGCGCCGGGCGCAGCGGCGGACGGGCACGCTGGGCCAGCGGGCTGCGCGCGCGGGTGCAGCCTGGCGCGCTCATCGCGGCGCCGCCAGGGCAAGCTGGGGCTGGTTCGCCGCAGCCGAGGTCGCCAAGGCGGCCGCCTGTTCCAGCTTGAACTCGCCGACCAGCGCCACCAGGGTGGCGGCCTGCTGCTGCAGGCTTTCGGTGGCGGCCGCCGCCTCTTCGACCAGGGCCGCGTTCTGCTGGGTCGCGTCATCCATCTGCACGATGGCCTGGTTGACCTGGGCAATGCCGGTGCTCTGCTCGGCGCTGGCGGCGCTGATCTCGCTGACGATGTCGGTCACGCGGCGCACGCTCTCGACCACCTGCTGCATGGTCTGGCCGGCCTCATGCACCAGCATCGAGCCCATGCTGACCTTGTCGACCGAGTCGCCGATCAGGCCCTTGATTTCCTTGGCCGCGGCGGCGCTGCGCTGGGCCAGGTTGCGCACTTCGGTGGCGACCACGGCGAAGCCGCGGCCCTGCTCGCCGGCGCGCGCCGCCTCGACGGCCTCGTTCAGCGCCAGGATATTCGTCTGGAAGGCGATGCCGTCGATCACGGCGATGATGTCCACCACCTTGCGCGAGGAAGCATCGATCGAAGCCATGGTCTCGACCACTTGCGACACGACCTCGCCGCCGCGTACGGCCACCTCGGAGGCCGATGCCGCCATCTGGTTGGCCTGGCGCGCATTATCCGCGTTCTGGCGCACGGTCGAAGTCAGCTCCTCCATCGAAGCGGCCGTCTCTTCCAGCGCGCTGGCCTGCTGTTCGGTACGCGCCGACAGGTTGGCATTACCCTGGCGGATCTCGTTGCTGGCGCCGGCCACGCTGTCCGAGCTCAGGCGCACACGCGCCAGCACGTCCTGGATCCGGCCAACGAAGGTATTGAAGCCGGCCGCGATCGTGGCCAGTTCGTCGCTCCCGCGCACGTCCAGGCGCGCCGTCAGGTCGGCATTGCCACCGGCCAGGCCGGTCATGGTGGCGGCCAGGGCGCGCAGCGGACGCATCAGGCGCGAGAGCACGGTGACCATCACGGCGCCGGCGATCAACGCGCACATCACCGAGACCAAGAGCGAATACTTCACCAGTTCCTGGGCGGCGGCGGTCGCCACCGCCTTCGGGAAGCTCAGCTGGACCGCCCAGGGCGCCATGTCCGGATGCGCACGCAGCGGCTGGAGCAGGTGCACCTTGTCCTGGGCGTCGGTGAATGCATAAGGCTGGCCCTGGCGGATCGCCTCCAGGCCGGCGGCCGGGATGTCGTCCGCCTTCTTGCCCGCGCGCGCCGCGTCCGGATGGCTGGCGTAGAGGCCGCCGTTCGAGACCAGGGTCAGTACGCCGCCCTCGATCGGCTTCATGCCGGCCAGGATGGCCGACAGTTTCGAGACCATCATGTCGGCGGTGGCCACGCCCTTGAAGCTGCCGTCGACGACGATCGGCGCCACGAGCGAGGCGATCAATTCGTCCTTGCCGTTGATCGGGTACGAATACGGCTCGGTCAGGTAGCGCTTGCCGCTGCTCTTCGGCACGTCGTACCAGTCATTCGCGCCGGGCGTGCTGGTGAACACGATCGGTTCGACCCCGACGCCATTGTCCGCCTTGCGCGTGTAATACGGCATGTAGCGCCCGCTGGCGTCGTACTCGGGCTTCTTGTCCGCGAACTCGGCATCCTTGCCGTCCAGCGCGTTCGGCTCCATGGTGACCGAGGCGCCGACGAGGTCGTTCGAACCGAGCAGGACCGAACGGGTCAGTGCGCCGAGCTGCGGCCGCGCCAGGTTCTCGCCCGTGCCCACGGTCGCGCGCACGGCGCCGGCAATGCTGGACACCGCGCTCATATTGGCGCCGATGCGCCCTTCCAGGGTCGCCGCGCTTTCGCGCGCGGCCGTGCGCGCCAGCTGCATGGCCGCTTCTTCGGAGGCGGCGCTGCCCTTGATGCCGATGACGGCCGAGGTGATGCCGAGGCTGAGGATGACCAGCACGGTGGCGGTCGCGGTGATGCGGGTATTGAGCGAGAGCGCAAGGCGCGCGCGGCGTGGGATGGCAGGAGTCTTCATGGCAGTACGGGAAAAGTCGGAAGCGGGATCAGAAGCCGCGGGTCAGGCTCAGCACGAAGCTGCCCTTGGCTGGATTCGAATAGGCGATGTGGCCGCGCGCGTCCGGCACGCCGGTGCTATAGCGGTCATAAGCGTGGGTGGCGCCGAAGGCACGGGTATAGGCGCCCGCCACGCTCCAGCCGCCGTGCAGCGTGCGCGTCAGACCGACCTTGACGTCGCGCCAGTTCCAGTAATCGTTGCCGGCGCCGGCCACACGGCCTTCGCCGGCGTGCAGGTTGAGCGTGGTGGCGTGACCCAGGTCGATATTCGCGCCGCCGTCAAAGTAAGCGGTGCCGCGCGCGTTGGTAATGCCGAAGAAGTCGCGCGTGAGCGTGTAGTTGTACTTGGCGTAGAGCGACTTGTAGCTCAGGCCGGCCGAGAGTTCGGCGTAGTCGTAGCGGGTGCCGCCCGCACTGATCACGGCGCCCGGGTAGCGGTAGTACAGCGCTGTCAGGCTGTAGCCGACCTGGGCCAGGCTGCCGCTGTAGCCGCCATACAGGTCCCACTCGAGCTTGCCGTTCTCGACGTAGCGGTCGCTGACGTTCGAGACCCAGCTGCCGACGCTCCAGCCGCTGCGGTGGACGAAGTCGACGCCGGCTTGCAGCGCGGGCTTGCCCCAGGTCTGGCGAAAGCCGCGTGATACGTATTGGGACGCGACGCTGGCGTTGCCGCTGACGGTCCAGGCTTGGTTGGAACTGGCTTCAGTAAAGCCGGCGGCATGCGCGGACTGCATCGTGCACAGGCTCAGGCAAACAAGCGGCAACAGCCGCTGGGCAAAGGTGGTCATGGTGGGAGGTCGGCGCGCAGCGCAAGTCGAGGGCTGAAAGATTCCGTAAGGCAAATTTCCTAGCGGAATTTTATGTGCGTGTTGCGGCCAAATCGCGCTTTCATGCCAGGATGAAAACGAGATTTTTATTGTGCTGCATCATTGGCGCCACAAAGTGGCAAGCCTGGCATTCAAGGGTGACAAGCCTTGTAGCGGACGCGGCCCTTGCAGCCGCAGCAGGCTTAAGAAAGCGCTAACTGCCCTGGTACAGCAGCACTGCGCAGGCCGCCGCGCCGATGGCGAGCAAGCCGTAGAGAAAATAACGCATTGCGGTAGCGAGGCCCGCCACCGCCTTGTCGGCATCCTTGCTGAGCATGCCGCGCCTGCGGCCGGCGTTCATCAGCATGGCGATGAAGATGAAGCTGGCAAACAGCACAAGAACGAACTTCATTCGCTCATCCTCAGGTGCGCACCAGCACCAGGATCAGCGCCACGATGGCGGCGACGCCCGAACCCGCCGCGACGACACCGACCATGGTCAGGCGCTCGCGCGCCGCTTCCAGGCGCGCGATCAACTGGGCGTTCTGGTCGGCCAGTTCGGCGATCAGCTTCGAGGCTTCGCGCACCTGTCCATGCAGCTGCGCGATCGCCACGTCCTGCTGTTCGACACGTGCCGCCAGCATGGCGATGCCGTCATCGACGGGCATGCTGGTGACGGTCTCGTCGAACGCCATGTCGGGCTCGGGTACGCCCTTGCGTCCGACGGTGTCCCAGAGCCGGCGCGCGCCGTTGGCAACCTGGGGGGCCGCGGCGAGCACCTCACTCCACGGAACGGATTTCAATACTTTCAGCCAGGCTCCCGCCATGTCGTGTTCTCCTCGTTGTTCCAGTGTGCAGGATAGCATTGGCGCCGCACGAATGCCGCGCGAAGACTCAGCGGCGGCCTGCGCGGCCCGACCAATCGTGCGGCGCCGCTTTTGCGCTACCATGGAAATCATGTGTGGACGATTTGACCAAAGCCAAACGGCACGCTACTACGCGAGCGTCTTCGGTTGGGCCGACGCCGTGTACGACAGCGAATCGACGCCGGCCTACAACGTGCCGCCAGGGACCTATCGCCCCGTTATGCACATCCAGGACGGGGAGCGCCGCGTCGACGACGTGTTCTGGAGCTACCGTGCGAAATGGGCGGAAGGCAAGCTGCCGATTTCCATCAACGCCCGCCTCGACAAGCTGACCAACCGCTACTGGAGCCGGCTGATGAAGAACGGCCGCGCGATCGTCCCGGCCGAGGGCTGGTACGAATGGACCGGCGAAAAGGGAAAGAAGCAGCCCTGGCACATCCACCGCAAGGACCGCAAACCCCTCTACATGCTGGCGCTGGCCAACTTCGGCCCCTTCACCGAACACCGCGCCGAAGCCGGCTTCGTGCTGGTCACCGACGACGCGGCCGAAGGCATGCTGGACATCCACGACCGGCGTCCGGTCGTGCTGGAAGCGGCCGACGCCGCGCTCTGGCTCGATCCCGCCATCAGCCCGGAACAGGCGCTGGAACTGGCACGGCGGGCCGCCCTCCCACCCGAAGCCTTCGAGTGGTTCAAGGTCACGCCGCAGCTGAACCGTCCGACCGCGGACAGCCCGCAGATGGCGATGCCGCTGCCCGAGTAAGCAGCGAACGTTGTTTATTCGAGAACCGTCAGCAGGGCCACCAGCCCCAGCGACAAACCGATCAGGACGCCGGCGCGGTTGCGCAGGCGCTGGCCGCGTTCGACCATCTGCTTGGCGATGTCGCGGCGCGGACGGCGTGCGTTATGGATCGCCGATGCTGGCTGTGTTTCTTTCGTGTTCATTGAATTCCCATTCCGTCCCGCAACTAAAGCAATCGATTCTACACGAAGGGTTTGCGCATTCAAGATGCATCTGCGGGGTGTGTTTGCGCTACATCATATGCCCGTAATGTTATGACTTGCTTAAGCGTCGGCCGCCGCCGAGTGGACGCCACACCCGCGCTTACGGCGAACGGCATGCACCATGGAAGCTACGAAACAGAAATCAAACGCGTTCCTGATCTATGTCTAGCCAGCCAGGCAACTAACACGCAGAGGCCGGTGTCGAATCTGCATGACCGGATCAACCATACCGACGTGCGAGGACACCGATGGGCATCTATATGCAATTACGCGAAACGCTGAAAGAAGGCGAACATTACGCCGGCGTCATCCTGGGCAAGGATGGCGGGCCTGACCACCACCTGATCCTGCTGCCCGGCGAGGCCGCCGACGTCGGCTGGCCGGGGGCGCTCGACTGGGCCGCCGCGCAAGGCGGCGAGCTGCCGAGCCGGCGCGAACTGTCGCTGCTGTTCGCCAACCTGCGCGAGGATTTCGAGCGCGAGTGGTACTGGTCATCCGAGCCGCACGAAACCCGCGCCCAGCTGGTCTGGGGCGAGAACTTCGCCAGCGGCATCCAGACCGTGTACGGGCGACCCTTCCGCGGGCATGCGCGTGCGGTGCGGCGCGTGCTAATCGAGTAAGGGGCGGCGGCCCAGCCGGGTGCCGCGATACGGCATCGGCGCCCCGGCGGCGCCGATGCCGGACCACGGCCGAGCTTGCGTCTAGACCGAAGCCGATCGTGCTTCCGTGGCGGAAATGTGCTCGCCGCCGTTCTTGCGGCTGGCCGCCATCACACCCACGCCGATCAAGGCCAGGCCGAGCACGGCGCCCAGCGGAGAGCGCGGTATCCAGCGCATGGCCGCGCCGGTGACGGCGGTCGGCGATTCGCGCTGCGGGTCCGAGTGCCGGCGGCGCAGCGCGCCGTTGCTGGCCGGACCGCCGGCGTATAGCTGGATCATTTCGCGCACGAAGGGCACCATGTCCTGCGGGCCGCGGCTGGTCACGAGGTTACCGTCGCGCACGACTTCCTGGTCGAGCCAAATGGCGCCCGCATTCACCATGTCGTCGCGGATGCCCGGCCAGGACGTCACCGCCCGGTCGCGCAGCAGGCCGCTCGAGGCCAGCACCCAGGGTCCGTGGCAGAGGGTTGCGATGGGTTTGCCGAGCAGGTCGAAGGCGCGCACGAAATCGCGCGCATCGCTCGACTGGCGCAGCGCGTCCGGGTTCATGAAGCCGCCGGGGATCAGGAGGCCGTCGTAGTCGCGCCCGGTCACCTCGTCGACCGTCCAGTCGACAGGGATGAGCTCGGCCGGCATGTGCAGATTCATGCCGCGAATCTTGCCCGCGCGCAGGGAGATGATGTTCACTTCGGCGCCGGCGGCGCGCAAGGCCGCCACGGGTGCGGTCAGTTCCACTTTTTCGAAGCCGTCCGCCGCGAGCACGGCAATACGTTGTCCCATCAGTTTCTTCCGTCCAGCCATGGTGTCCTCCGTTGAGCGAGATGAACCCAAAAGCCTACCAGAACTGCCGGGTAGGCCGCGTACGGTCTGAATCGCTGCTGGACGGAAACGAACGAGGGCGTGGGCCGCCCTCGCCGCGTGCTTATTTTGCCGGCACCACCGCGCGGCCGATCGGCTCCTCGACGTTCGCCAGGAACCAGGCCGTGGTCGCCATCAGGGCCACATGGCGGCGCAGGTTGTCGGGATCGAGCTTGTCGAGCGTGTCGGCCGCCGTGTGGTGGTAGTCGAAATAGCTGGAGGTGTCGATCAGCGGCGCGAAGCTCGGCACGCCCGCGCGTTCCAGGCCCGACAGGTCGCCGGTCGAGAGCGCATCCTGGCGCTGGAACACGCCGGCGCCGATCGGCTGCAGGGCCGCCTGCAGCGGCGCGAACAGGCGGCTGGAACCGGCCGGCACGCTGGCGCGCAGGCCGAACGGGCGCCCTGCCCCGTTGTCGCTTTCGATCGCGCCGATGTGGGTCGCGGCATTCGCCGTGTTCGCCTCCAGGTAAGTGCGTGCGCCGCGCGTGCCGTTTTCTTCGTTCATCCAGGCGATCAGGCGGATCGTGCGGCGCGGCCGGTAGTCGAGCTTTTTCAGGGTCTCGAACACGGCCATGGCGCTGGCGACGCCGGCGGCATCGTCGTGGGCGCCGGTTGCCAGGTCCCAGGAATCGAGGTGGCCGGACACGATCACGACCTCGTCCGGCTTGTCGCTGCCCGGCAGGTCGGCGATCACGTTGTAGCTGTCGGCGTCGGGCAGGATCTGCGGCGTCAGCACCAGGCGCATGGTCAGCGGGCCGCGCTTGGCCAGGCGGCTCATCAGCATCGCGTCCTCGACCGTGACCGCTGCCGCCGGAATCCGCGCACCGTCCTGCAGGTTGGTGGCGCCGGTATGCGGCAGGCGGTAGTTGGCGCCGCCGACCGAGCGCACCAGCGCCGCCACCGCGCCCAGCTCGGCGGCCATGCGCGGACCGTTGGTGCGGTAGTTCGAACCCTGGCCATAGGCCGGGCCGGCCAGGCCGCGGTCGGCCATGAACTGGTCGAAGGGCACGTCGAACAGCACGATCCTGCCCTTCACCTCAGGGGCGCGCGCCTTCAGCTCGTCGAAGCTGGACACCACCACGACCTGGGCCGTGAGGCCGGCGGCCGGGGTCGCGCCGGATCCGCCCAGGGCGGTGAGCACCACGCGCTGGCTGATGCCGTCCGGCCGGCCGCGGTACTCGACCAGTTCGCCCGTTTCCTGGCCGCGCACCCAGTGCGGCACCTTGACCGGCTGCAGCGTCACCCTGGCGCCCAGCTTGCGCATGGCCTCGGCCACCTGGGTCACGGCCGCCGCCGCGCCTTTCGAGCCGGACAGGCGCGGGCCGATCAGGTCGGTCATGTCCGCCGTACGTTCCCAGGCGTAATCGCTTTGCAGCGCGGCGTCGCGGATCTTGGCCAGCGCGGCCGGATCGTTACCGGGGCTGGCAGCCTGGGCTGCGCTGACGAGGGTGGCGGCGGCGAGCAGGCCGAGGGCGGGATGGCGGAAACGGTTCATGCGGACGATCCTCTGAAAGTTGAGGATGAGAACGATAGCGCATCCGCCAGGAATATGCTGTCTTTACAAGCCTGTCTTTACAGCCTTATCAGGCCGGCACCAGGCGGACCAGGGTAATCTCGGAAGGCGCACCGAAGCGCTTCGGCGGCCCCCAGTAGCCCGTGCCGCGGCTGGTGTACACCCATAGCCGCCTAACCCGGTGCAGGCCGGCAACGAAGGGCTGCTGCAAGGGCACGAACAGATTCCAGGGGAAGAACTGGCCGCCGTGGGTGTGGCCCGACAGCTGCAGGTCGAACCCGGCCTCGGCCGCCGCCGGCGCGCTGCGCGGCTGGTGCGCCAGCAGGATCTTGACCGCCAGGTCATCCGGAGCCCCTGCGGCGGCCAGTTGCGGATCGCTGCGGTGGGCCGGATTGAAGTGGTGGGCCGTGTAATCGGCCACGCCGGCGATCATCAGCGCCGCCTCGCCGCGCCGGCGCACCACGTGCTGGTTCAGCAGCACGGTCAGGCCCAGGCGCCGCAGCTCGGCGATCCATTCTTCCGCACCCGAGTAGTACTCGTGGTTGCCGGTCACGAAAAACGCCCCGTCCGGCGCCGACAGGCGCGCCAGCGGCTGGGTATGCAAGGCCAGGCGCTGCACGCTGCCGTCGACCAGGTCGCCCGTCACCGCGATCGCATCCGCTTCCAGGGCATTCACGCGATTGACGATCGCGTTCAGGTAGGGCCGCTTGATGGTCGGGCCGACGTGGACGTCGGAAATCTGGGCGATCGAATAGCCGTGCAGCGCTTCCGGCAAACCCTCGATCGGCACGTCGACCCGTTTTACGCGCGCCACGCGCCGGGCGTTGACGAAACCGACGAAGGTGACGCCCAGCGCCACCAGCGGCACGGCCAGCGCGCTGTAGTAATCCAGCGCCGGACCGCCGGCGCCGGCCACGGCCGCGACCAGCAGCACCAGCTCGCGCACGAAGGTCGAGACCAGCAGCGAGGAGAACAGCCCCATGGCCAGCAGCCCGATCCAGGCCAGCTGTTCCGACCAGCGCCGGCGCCGCAAGGACGAGGACAGCAAGCCGACCGGCACCAGTACGGTCGAGAGAATCAGGAATACCGTGCCGCCCAGCATGCCCGTCCACCCCAGGCCGAGGGCGGGCATCAGGCGGATGCCGATGTACACGTGCAGGAGGACCAGCAGGGACAGGACGACGAACAGGTTGCGGCGTGCGGACATGGTGACTCGAGGAAGGGTAGCAAGCTTGCTACATGGGGAGTCATGGCCGATCTGCAAGGGTACAAAAGCCGCACGCGTTAATCAGGCTACCCGTCCATCAGTCAACCCTAAGGTTTGCGCGCCTCGTCGCGAGCGCGCTCTTCTGGTGTCAGCGGTACGAAAGGCCCCTGCATGCGGCGTTTCAAATAGCGTTCGCCGTCCGGCGAATTGAAGGCTTTCCACAACCTGAAGGCGACATAGGCGATCAACACTACAACAATCGCCAGACCAAGTTCGCGAAGGTTCATTGCTTTCTCCTGTGATGTCCAGTGTTGGCCAATAGCAGAGGGACCGCAGAGCTCAGTGTACGGACTTGTTGCCATTGCAGCAAGTAGTTTGTCAGGACGTTTTTCACGCGCCCAGGGCTTGCCAAAAGAATGTTACCGACTGCCGATCAGTTGTAAGAATCTGTATTAGCTGGTGCGATGCACGGCGGGCGGGTCTATAGTTCATTCCATGCCTCGGCGTCACAGCGATCATGTCGATCCTCGTTGAGGCAAAAAAGGAAAAGCCATGTTGAACAAAAAATGCTTTGGTGCGGTGATCCTGGCCGCTGTCGCCGTCTCGCCCTCGGCATTCGCTGGCGACCGCGGCACGAACACGGCGGTCGGCGCGGTGCTCGGCGCTGCCATCGGTGCCAGTGCGGGTGGCGGCGGCGGCGCCCTGGTGGGCGGCGTGCTCGGCGCGGCGGTCGGCAACTCGATCGGCGGCCACGACGACCGCCGTTACTACAACAACCGCGGCTACGCCTCGGTCGATTACTACCAGCCACGCCCGGTGTACGTGGAACCGCGTCCGGTCTACGTGCAGCCGCGTCCGGTGTACGTCGAACAGACGCGCTACTACCGGGAACCGGCGGTGGTCTACGTCGAACCGCGTGGCCGCTACCACCATGGCCGCCACTGGGACCGCGACGGCTACCGTGACGGCCGCGGCTACCGCGACCACGACGGCTACCGCGACGGCTACCGCGACGGCTATCGTCGCTGATCCGGGCCTGCTCCAGCAAAAACCGCGTCCTCGGATGCGGTTTTTTTACGTCCACTGTTTTTGTCTCCCCCCGCTAGCTATCCGCGGCGGCATCCCGGCCGCATCGACCTGGGGGAAGCATGGAGCAAGCGGGCGACATCGTGACGCTGAAGGCGGGCCACTACCGGCTGCGCGCCCAGTTGGCGCAGTCGAACTACGGAACGATCTGGCGCGCCGAGCGCGACGGCTTCGCGCCGGTCGCGCTCAAGCTGGTCAACCGGACGCAGATGGAACGCGCCGAGCCCGAGCTGCGGCCACGCTGGAGCGAATGCGCCGCGCGCGAGATCGCCTTTCTCGCCGCGCTCGCGCCCTGGGATGGCCGCCACATCGTGCGCCTGCTCGACCATGGCTGCCACGAGGCGCTGCCCGCCTTTGCCCTCGAGCTGCTCGACGGCGACCTGGGTGCGCACGTCGCTTCTGAAGCTGCGCAGGGACGCCGCATCGGCCTGGCCCAGGCGCTGGCCTGGATCGCCCAGGTCAACGCCGCTCTGGCCAAGGTGCACCAGCATGGCTGGCGCTACCTCGATCTGAAACCTGCCAATCTGCTGCTCGACGCGGCGAGCGGCAGCCTGAAACTGGCCGACTTCGGCACCAACCGCAGCCTGGCCGACCTGGCTGCGCATTCCTATGCCGGCACCGCCAGCTGGCAGGCGCCGGAACAGTTTTTCCCAAGCGCCGGCGGCTACCTGACCGACGCCAGGGCGGATTACTTCGCCCTCGGCGCCCTCTTCTACCATCTCGTCACCAGCGGCGCCACACTGCGCTACGCAGGCGCCTGTGGCGATGCCTTCCGTGCGCATGGACGCGAGGGCGCGGCGCACTTGCAGAGGACCTGTCCGCCCATCCTGGCCGAGGACGAAGCGGCGCGCTTTCTCGCCTGCGCCGAGGATGGCGGCGATGCGCAGGCGGCGCTGGCGCTGCTGCGCGCCCTGCTCGCGCGGCGCCCGCAGGACCGGCCGCCGCACGCGCTGGCGATCAGCCGCATGCTCATGGCGGCGCAAGGCAACACGCATGCGAGGGCCGCTTGATGC
>Ga0308160_10003665_pt1 | contig 17110 bp, 11 predicted proteins | sample PhyFR1_FD_201036 | JGI IMG/M metagenome (GOLD analysis project Ga0308160, IMG submission 201036) | Phyllosphere microbial communities from UC Gill Tract Community Farm, Albany, California, United States - DLSLF.R1 | ecosystem: Host-associated > Plants > Phyllosphere > Unclassified | place: USA...
TGCCGGGCCGGCAAGAATATCCTACCTCTGAGCTGATGGACAATAAGTTGATGAAAACGATGGCCCCGTCGCGGCTATGGACAGGCGCCCTTGTCTTCATGGTGCCCGCGCTTTGCCTGATTACCGGACCCGGCATTGGCCTGGCCAGTTTCCTGCTCCTTCTCACCGCCCTGTGCATGCCGCGCCCGGCCTGGTCCGCGCTGCGCCGCCACTGGCCCGACATCCGCTGGGTCGTGCTCGCCTTTTTGTTCAACTTCGCGCTGGTGCTGCTGTACTTCGTGCTGCGGCCCGAGCAGCCGCTCAGCTCCCTGGAAAAGCCCTTGCGCATGCTGTGCGCGGCCAGTGCGCTGGCCGTGGTGCTGGTGGCGCGCCCGCCGCGCCGGGCGCTGTGGTGGGGCGTGATTGCCGGGGCCTTTGGCGCCATGTGTTTCGTCGGCTGGCAGCGCATCGTGCTCGGGATGGAGCGCCCGGGCGGCATGATCAACGCGATCACCTTCGGCGACATCGCCCTGACCATGGGCATGGTGGCGCTGGCGGCCACCATCGACTTCCGCCGTGAAGGCCGGCGCGTCCTGTGGCCGCTGCTCGGCGGCCTGGCCGGCATCCTGGCGCTGGTGATGACCGGCACCCGCGGCGGCTGGGTCGCGCTGGCGCTGGCGGCCCTGCTGTGCATGCGCCTGGCTCACCTGGGCAGCAGCCGCAACGTGCGCCTGCTGATCGGCGCCGGCGTGGCGCTGGCAGCTGTGCTGTACTTCGTGCCGGCCACCGAGGTCCGGCTGCGCGTGCAGCAGGGGATCGACGATGTGCGCCGCTGGGAAAGCGGCGAATACAAGTTCACCAACATGGGCATCCGTCTCGAACTCTGGAAGGGCGCCGGCATGCTGATCGCCCAGCATCCGTGGGTGGGGCAGGACCCGGCCACCGCGCACGAGCAGGTGGTACGCTGGGTAAAGGACGGCACCCTGTCCGACGTGGCGCTGGCGCCCCAGCACCTGCATAATGACGTCTTGCAGGCGCTGGCCAGCGGCGGCGTGTTCGGTTTACTGTCCCTGATCGGCATCCTGGCCGCGCCGTTCGCCTTCTTTGCGCGCCAGGCGACGCTCAGCGCCCTGCGCGGCGCGCCGCCGAATGCGCCGGCCCTGGCCGGCATGCTGGTGGCGCTGGGCTACTTCGCCTTCGGCCTGACCGAGATGATGTTCTGGTCCGGCAAAGCCTGCATCTTTTACGCGCTGATGATTTTCATCCTCATGGGCCTGAGCCTGAACCAGAAAGAAGAATTTGGAAACTAGCACCATCGTCAAACGCCTGCTGGCGATCGTCAAACCCTACCGCTCGCGCGCCTTTCTTGCGCTGCTGGCGATGGCCGGCACCGCCGCCACCCAGCCGCTGCTGGCCAAGGCGCTCGAACTCCTGCTCGACAAGGGCTTCGGCCCGCACAAGGTGGAGTTCAGCCTGTGGCTGGTGCCCGGCATCCTGATTTCGATCTTCGCGCTGCGCGGCGTGTTCACCTTTTCCACCGCCTACCTGAACAACTGGGTACTGAGCCGCGTGCTGAACGATTTGCGCCGCATGGCCTTCTCGCGCGTGCTGCGCCTGCCGGTGGCGCGCTTCCACGAAGAGTCGACCGGCAAGATCATCAACACCGTGATCGGCGACGTGCGCCAGGTGGTCGACATGATCAACTCGGTGTTCGTGGCCTACGTGCGCGACGTGCTGGTGGTGCTCGGCCTGCTGGGCGCGCTGCTGTATTTGAACTGGCGCCTGACCCTGATCGCCATGGTCGTGGTGCCGCTCACCGCCGTCATCGTGCGCACCACCACCGGCCGCCTGCGCCGCCTGAACCGCGACAACCAGCGCGTGACCGCCGAGATGACGCAAGTGGTCGAAGAAGCCACGCGCGGCCACCAGGTGATCCGCGTGTTTTCGGGCGAAGCCTACGAGCGGCGCCGCTTCGAGCAGCGCAGCGAAGCCATGCGCGGCTTCTCGCAGCGCATGACGGTCGCTTTTGCCGCCACCACCCCGATCACGCAGGTGGCCACGGCGGTGGCGGTGTCGGTGGTGATCGTGATGGCGATCCAGTCGGACATGACGGTCGGCGAGTTCACCAACTTCACCACCATGATGCTGATGCTGCTCACGCCGCTGAAATCGCTGGCCGAAGTGAACGGCCCGATGCAGCGCGGGATTGCGGCCGCCGAAACCGTGTTCTCGATCATCGACGCCCCGGTCGAGCACGACCCGGGCACGCGCACCATCGAGCGCGCGCAGGGCCATGTGCAGTTCCAGGACGTGACGTTTACCTATCCGGGCGCGCAGTCTCCGGCGCTGGACAAGGTCACGCTCGACGTGGCGCCGGGCCAGACCGTGGCCCTGGTGGGCGTCTCGGGCGGCGGCAAGTCGACGTTCGTCAACCTGGTGACGCGCTTCTACGACCCGCAGGCGGGGCGCGTCTTGCTCGACGGCGTGCCGTACGAGGAACTCACCATGGCCAGCCTGCGCAGCCAGCTGGCGATGGTCAGCCAGAACGTGGTGCTGTTCGACGACACGCTGGCGGCCAACATCGCCTACGGCGCCGAGCGCATCGATTACGAGCGCCTGGCCGCGGCCGTGAAGGCGGCGCACCTGACCGACGTGGTGGCCAAGCTGCCCGAAGGCGTGGAAGCGCGCATCGGCGAGAACGGCATGCGCCTGTCGGGCGGCCAGCGCCAGCGCGTGGCGATCGCGCGCGCGATCTACAAGGATGCGCCGGTGCTGATCCTGGATGAGGCGACGTCGGCGCTGGACAACGAATCCGAACGCGCCGTGCAGGCGGCGCTCGACACGCTGATGGCGGGGCGCACCACGCTGGTGATCGCGCACCGTTTGTCGACCATCGAGCGCGCGGACCGGATCGTGGTGATGGAGGCGGGGCGGATCGTCGAGCAGGGGACGCACGACGCGCTGTTGGCGGCGAATGGGATGTATGCGAATTTGTACCGGCTGCAGTTTGCGGCGGCTTCAAACGGGTGATTGGCTCCGGCATCGTGCCGGATGAATCGTCTGCTACGTATCACCGCGTGGGCACGAGTGCCCACCCTACGTTGTTACAGCCGCTGGCCATAGCGACCGTAGGGTGGGCCGGGCCGCGCTAGGCACTCGTGCCCACGCGGTTACGTGCCATGCCGTAGTCCGCGCGAGCAAGGTGTCGCCCCAACGCAGAGAGCACCACGTATCAGAACCTGCGCAAGCCATTCGCCAGGTTGGTGAACAAATTGGCGAACCGGTAAAACGTCTTGTACGCAAACCGCTTCAGCCCCAGCACAAACCCCTTCTCGCGCTGGTTGCGCACATCGATCCCGATCACCGAATCCTCGTGCGTCGGATACACCCCATGCGGCACCACCGCATGAATCAGTTCGCCGTGATCGAAGGTGTACTTCAGGAACAAATCGATCGGCGCCCGGATCGTGCGCGCATGCGCCAGCAACTTTTTCGCGCCCTGCGGCGTGATCACATACCCGGTCATGCACATGCCCACATCCAGCTGCTTGACCAGGCTGAAGCCGGCACTGGTATCCGAGGTCATCACCGTGTGCTTCTCCAGCGGCTCCAGGCGCACGAACGACACCTGGTCGGCAAACTTAGCCACGTAGGCCAATCCCGCCTCGAAGTCCGGCGTCAGCTGGAAGTCGTCTTCCAGCACCACGATCGGCTCGTTCAGTTCCACGCTCTTTTCCCAGGCCAGCAAATGGCTGACATAGCACCCGAGTTCGCCCGGTGCGGCGCGGCGGCGGCGGTGCACCAGGAAGCTCGCTTCGTCGTAGTTGGCGAGATAGGGGTGCTTGTCGACGCGGCCGTCGACGGCGTCGATGAACGCGAAGGGAAGGTTGCGCGAACCGAGCTTGTGCGCGACGAGGGCGCGCCGCTCGCGGCTGGACGGCAGACTGATGACGAAGATTTTCAAGGCTGAACCTGTAGGAGTCGCAGGGAATGCCGGGCAGGCCGGCGCAGGCTGCATGTTACCGCATCGGCCTCGTCGCGTGCAGGCAGGGGCCGCTGCAAAAAAACGGCCGCCGCCCGGCGCGTGCTGCGTCGGACGGCGGCCCGGTACGACCAAATACTCAGCGCGCGTAGTGCGCCGCTTCGCCCACCAGTTCGCCGTCGTCGCTGGCATGCTCCTCGAGCGCCTTCATGTAGCGCGCCAGGGCGTCGTCGAGCGAGGGCAGCAGCAGGCCGCGTTCGCTGCCCAGGGCCGAGTAGCCCGGACGCACCGCCTTGTAGCCGGATTCGGCGGCGGGACGCTCGACCAGGCCCCTGGCGTCGACGCCGGCTGCCGCGCAGGCCTTGCGGGCCAGCTCGGCCCAGGTGATCGCCTCGCCGTTCGCCAGGTGCCAGATGCCGCGCTCGCGGTCGACCAGCAAGTCGAGGCTGGCGTTCACCAGGTCGGGTACGTAGGTCGGCGACACCACCAGGTCGTTCGAGGCTTCGAACCGCTGGCCCTTGCGCAGGGTGTTGATGGCCTGGGTGACGAAGTTGTGGCGGTCCCAGGGGCCGAAGAAGGAGCTGGTGCGGATCACCAGCGCCTGCGGGTCGGCTTCCAGCACACGGCGCTCGGACTCGGCCTTGCTGCGCCCGTACACACCCAGCGGCGCCACCGGGTCGGACTCGACATACGGCGTCTGCTTCGCGCCGTCGAACACCAGGTCGCTGGAGAAGGTCATGAAGCGGATCGCGTGGCGGATGCAGGCCAGCGCCAGCACCGTCGGGCCGTGGGTATTCGCCGCCATGCAGGCTTCGCTCTCGGCCTCGGCATCGTCCACGCGCACGTAGCCGCCGGCGTTGATGACGGCCCAGGGCTTGAAGCGCTGTATTGCCGCCTCGACCGAGGCCGGGTCGGTGATGTCCATTTCCTGGCGCGTCAGCACATGGTGGGCCAAATTGCGCTTTTCGCAGATGCGGGCATAGGCCGAGCCCAGGGTGCCGGTGGCGCCGACGATCAGGATCGGCTGCACCTGCTGCGACTTGAAGGGATCGCGCACGGCGATGTCGGCCACGGCGGTGCGGGTGGCGACCGGTTTGCACAGGAAGCGTCCGGGACGGCGCCACCAGCCCTGGCCTTGCAGCACCGGGTTGGTCAGCGGGCGGCCGGAGGACAGCTCGCGCATCAGGGTGGCGACTGCCGTGGGCCGCGGTTCCGGGCCGCGCACGTCGAACGGGCCCGGCTCGTAGTAGCCGCGGCATTCGGTGACCAGGCAATTCCAGTCGTAGGAGCCGAGCAGGGCCCAGACCGTGACGGCGCGCACGTCGGCGCCGCCGGCGCGCGCCTTTTTAGCCGCGTTCCAGATTTCGAGCAGCCAGCGCATCTGGTCTTCGCGGTTGGCGTCGATGTGGGCTTCGGTAATCGCAATCGGCAGGCCGTAGCGCTCCCAGGTTTCGTGCAGCAGCGGCCCGATGCCCGGGGTTGGCGTGGCCAGCACGCGCGGGGTCTCGATGTCGGCATGCGGCACGCCGTCGTACTCGTGGCAGCGGTCCTTCGGGTAGCGCTCGGTGCGGTGATCCAGCCAGCGTTCGCTGGTGGCGTAGTAATTGACGCCGATGATGTCGGGCGGGCAGGGGTTATCGCGGAACCACAGCAGGTCTTCCGCCGTGGCGCCCGATTCGATCAGGTAGTTCCACATCTTGTGTTCGGGATTGACCATCCCGCACAGCAGGTCCCAGCCCAGCCAGCGCCGCTCGTTGAAGAAGTCGGCCAGCCATTGCATCTCCGGGGTGCCGTAGGTCTTTGACAAATCGTCGGTCTGGACCAGTTTCGCATCGGGATTCACGGCGCGGATGGCGCGCATCGACAGCACGGTGGCTTTCGTCTCGATCAGCAGGGCCTGCACGAAGATGGCGTGGCTTTTACCGTGCGGGTACCAGACGCCTGCCAGACCCGAGAAGCGCGCCGTGGTCAGGATTTCGTTGACCGGGGTGTAGTACTCGGCCCAGGGATAGCGTGCTGCTACCGCACCGGCGTACTCGGCGAGCTTTTCGGGGAAGGCTGGATCGACCAGGCTGGTGTGCTCCGGACCGCTGCCGTGGTGGACCAGGCCGACGATCGGGGTGACGCCGAGCCGCTGCAGGGCAGGCAGGCGCGCGTCCGACCACGACCAGTCGGCGTTCTCGATGCCGTTGGGCGCGGTGCGCTCCCACAGCACCGGATAGCGGATGGCCTTGATGCCGAGGGAAGCAAAGCGCTCGATGTCCTGCAGGCGGCTGGCGTGGCCGTTGCGGTCCATCTGGCTGAAATACTGGTCGCGCACGCGGTTGACCGTGCATTCGAGTCCGCCCCAAAGCGCCAGCTCGGATGCGGTATCTGGCTGGATCTGGTTGTCAATGTTCATGAGGATTTACCTGCTTTAGTGAAGACAGGCTTAAGCCTAGCGGCCTCGGAGATGCAGTTATGTTAAGCGGCGAACATAACGGAGACATTTCGGACTAGTCCTACTTTTACCTTCTATCCATTTCCTCTGCTAAATAACATTGATCTGCATCTAAATGGTGCAATATTGTGATCTACTAGAAGTCAGGAATGTGTCATCCTTGCCGGTTCGGCGAGGTTTTCTGTATGCTCGGGGCAGATTAAAAGGAGGGAGCCGATGTATATGGTGTACTGGACCATGGTCGAAGAAACCGAGATTACCCCGCATGCGCAGGCCTTCGGCACCGAGGAGATGGTGGCGGCGATGGGCTTCATGGAGGAACTGCGCAAGCGCCAGCGCGCCGGCGAGGGCGTGCGCTTCGTCACCATGTGTTCCGAGCACCCCGACGTGGTCGGGCATCCGGGCGTGGACGTGACGGGGCCGGATTACAACTGGAAGAAGCGGCGGCGCTAGCGGCACGATGCTCGTCTCCGCTGCGTCGCTTTGTACATTGAGTTGGCCTGCAAACTGGCATATGCTTGAACAACAAGGCAGCACAACAAGGCGTCCGGACCATCGGCCAGGGCGCCGTCCTGGAGACAAGCATGAATCATCCCGTCATTCCGATTGCGGTCGCGGGGGCGAGCCGCCAGCGCAAGCGCGAAGCGCCCAAGGGCCGCCGTGTCGATCCGCAGGCATTGGCCGAGGTGCAGGCCCTGCTCGGCGACACAGCGCGCCGGCCTGACCTGCTGATCGAGCACCTGCACACGCTGCAGGACCATCTTGGCTGCCTTCCCGCCGGCCACCTTGCCGCGCTGGCCCAGGAAATGCGCATGGCCCAGGCCGAGGTCTACGAGGTCGCCACCTTCTATCACCATTTCGACATCGTGCGCGAGGGCGAGGCGGCGCCGCCGGCGCTGACCGTGCGCGTCTGCGCCGGGCTGTCCTGCGAGATGGCGGGTGCGTCCGATTTGCTGGCGCGGCTGCCCGCCATCCTCGGCGCCGAGGTGCGCGTGCTGGCGGCGCCCTGCATCGGCCGCTGCGAGCAGGCGCCGGCGGCGCTGGTGGGGCAGGGGGCGGTGGCGCAGGCCAGCATCGAGTCCATCCTGGCGCGCGTTGGCGGGGGTACTGCGGCCGACACAGCCGATGGTCACGTGGATTACGCGGCCTACCGCGCCGCCGGTGGCTACCGCCTGCTGCGCGACTGTGTGGCCGGCCTGCATCAAGCCGAATCCGTGATCGGCACACTGGAAGCCTCCGGCCTGCGCGGCCTGGGCGGCGCCGGCTTTCCGCTCGGGCGCAAGTGGCGCATCGTGCGTGCGGAACCCGGCCCGCGCCTGATGGCGGTGAACATCGACGAAGGCGAACCCGGCACCTTCAAGGACCGCGTCTACCTGGAGCGCGACCCGCACCGCTTTTTGGAGGGCGCGCTGATCGCCGCCTGGGCCGTCGGCATCGAGGCCATCTACATCTACCTGCGCGACGAATACCACGCCTGCCGCGCGCTGCTGGAAGCGGAGCTAAGCGCGCTGCGGCGCGATCCGCCAGTGCAGGGCATGCCCGCCATCCACCTGCGGCGCGGCGCCGGCGCCTACATCTGCGGCGAAGAATCGGCCATGATCGAATCGATCGAGGGCAAGCGTGGCATGCCGCGCCTGCGTCCGCCCTACGTGGCGCAGATCGGCCTGTTCGGGCGGCCCACGCTGGAACACAATTTCGAATCGCTGCACTGGGTGCGCGAGATCCTCGAGCGCGGCGGAGACTGGTTCGCCAGTTTCGGGCGCAACGGCCGGCGCGGCCTGCGCTCGTTCTCGGTGTCGGGCCGCGTGCGCGAGCCAGGCGTGAAGCTGGCGCCGGCCGGTATCACGGTGCGCGAGCTGATCGCCGAATATTGCGGCGGCATGGCGGATGGCCACGACTTCTATGCCTACCTGCCGGGCGGCGCTTCGGGCGGCATCCTGCCGGCCGCCATGGGCGATATCCCGCTCGACTTCGATACGCTGCAACCCTACGGCTGCTTCATCGGGTCGGCCGCGGTGGTGGTGCTGTCGCAGCAGGACAGCGCGGTGGCGGCGGCCCGCAACACCATGCGCTTCTTTGCCGACGAATCCTGCGGCCAGTGCACGCCCTGCCGCGCCGGCACGGCCAAGGCGCTGGACCTGATCGCAGCGCCGGAATGGGATGTCGCGCTGCTCGGCGACCTATCGCAGGTGATGCGCGACGCCTCGATCTGCGGCCTGGGCCAGGCGGCGCCGAATCCGGTCGACTGCGTCATCAAGTATTTTCCACATGAGTTGGGGAACCTGCGGGGGCTGCCATGAACGCGACGATTCCGACGATTGCCTTTGAACTGGATGGGCGCGCGGTCGAAGCGCTGCCCGGCGACACCCTGATCGACGTGGCGCGGCGCGAAGGCATCGATTTGCCGCACCTGTGCTACAAGCCGGGCCTGGAGGCGGTCGGCAACTGCCGCTCCTGCATGGTGGAGATCGCGGGCGAGCGGGTGCTGGCGGCCTCCTGCTGCCGCCAGCCCACGGCCGGCATGAAGGTCACGACCGACAGTCCGCGCGCCTTGGCTGCGCAAAAAATGGTGATCGAGCTGCTGCAGTCGGACATGGCCGAAGCCCAGTACACGCGCCACAACGAAGTCGATGTGTGGGCGGAGAAGCTTGGTGTCGGTAGACCGCGTTTTGCACCGACGCGTACGCAGCCGCAGCTCGACGCGACCCACGCCGCCATCACCGTGAACCTCGACGCATGCATCCAGTGCACGCGCTGCCTGCGCGCCTGCCGCGACGAGCAGGTGAACGAAGTGATCGGCCTGGCCTTCCGTGGCCAGGCGGCGAAGATCGTGTTCGACCAGGACGACCCGCTGGGCGACTCCACTTGCGTGGCCTGCGGCGAATGCGTGCAGGCCTGCCCGACCGGCGCCCTGATGCCGGCGCGCGGCGTGGCCTTGAATATCCCGGATAAACAGGTCGATTCGGTCTGCCCTTACTGCGGCGTCGGCTGCCAGCTCACTTACCACGTGAAGGAAAACCGCATCCTGTACGTGGAAGGGCGCGACGGCCCGGCGAACCACGGCCGCCTGTGCGTGAAGGGGCGCTACGGCTTCGACTATGCCCACCATCCGCACCGGCTGACGAAACCCCTGGTGCGGCGCGAAGGCATGCCGAAGACCGGCGACTTCGTCATGGACCCGGAACGCGTGCTGGATGTGTTCCGCGAAGCCAGCTGGGAAGAAGCGCTGGCGCTGGCCGGCGGCAAGCTGGCGCAGATACGCGATGCCCATGGCGGCGCCGCGCTGGCCGGCTTCGGCTCGGCCAAGGGCAGCAACGAAGAGGCTTACCTGTTCCAGAAGCTGGTGCGCACCGGCTTCGGCACCAACAACGTCGACCACTGCACGCGCCTCTGCCACGCGTCCTCGGTGTCGGCGCTGCTGGAAGGCATAGGCTCGGGCGCGGTCTCGAACCCGGTGATGGACGTCACGCGCGCCGAGGTCATCGTCGTCATCGGCGCCAACCCCACCGTGAACCACCCGGTGGCCGCCACCTGGATCAAGAATGCAGCCAAGGCGGGCGCCAAACTGATCGTGCTCGACCCGCGCCGCTCGGACCTGGCGCGCCACGCCCACCGCTACCTGCAGTTCAAGCCCGATACCGACGTCGCGTTGCTGAACGCACTGATGCACGTGATCGTCGAAGAGCGCCTGGTCGACCCGGCTTTCATCGCAGCGCGCACGGTTGGTTATCCTGAACTCGAAGCCAACGTGGCCGGCTACAGTCCGGAAGCGATGGCGCCGATCTGCGGCATCGACGCCGACACCATCCGCTATGTGGCGCGCCTGTACGCGAGTTCGAAAGGCTCGATGATCCTGTGGGGCATGGGCATCTCCCAGCACATCCACGGCACGGATAACGCGCGCTGCCTGATTGCGCTGTCGCTGATGACCGGCCAGATCGGCCGTCCCGGCACCGGCCTGCATCCGCTGCGCGGCCAGAACAACGTGCAGGGCGCCTCCGACGCCGGCCTGATCCCGATGATGCTGCCGGACTACGGCCGCGTCGACAACCCGGCCGTGCGTGCCAAATTCGAGGCCGCCTGGAACGCCACGCTCGACCCCAAGCCCGGCCTGACCGTGGTCGAGATCATGGACGCCATCTGCGCCGGCCAGATCCGCGGCATGTACATCATGGGCGAGAACCCGGCCATGTCCGACCCCGACGCCAACCACGCGCGCGCCGCGCTGGCCGCGCTCAAGCACCTGGTGGTGCAGGACATCTTCCTGACCGAGACGGCCTACCTCGCGGACGTGATCCTGCCGGCGTCGAGCTTCCCCGAAAAGACCGGCAGCTTCACGAATACCGACCGCCTGGTGCAGCTGGGCCGGCAAGCCATCGATCCGCCGGGCGAGGCCAAACCCGATTTGTGGATCATCCAGAAGATGGCGCAGCAGCTGGGACTGGACTGGGATTATGGCCACGTGTCCGAGGTGTTCGACGAGATGCGCAAGACCATGCCCAGCATCGCCGGCATTACCTGGGAGCGGCTCGAACGCGAGGGTGCGGTCGTGTACCCGTGCCCGGAAGAGGAGGGGCCGGGCCAGCCGGTGGTCTTCACGGATGCCTTCCCACGCGAAGGCGGCAAGGCGCGCTTCGTCCCGGCCGACATCATCCCCGCCGACGAGCGGCCCGATGCCGAGTACCCGATGGTCCTGATCACCGGCCGCCAGCTCGAACACTGGCACACCGGCAGCATGACGCGCCGCGCCGGCGTGCTCGACGCGATCGAGCCCGATCCGGTGGCGCTGGTGCACCCGCTCGACTTGCAGCGCCTCGGCGTGGAGCCGGGCGCCGCGATCACGATTGCCTCGCGCCGCGGCGAAGTGGTGCTGTGGGCGCGCGCCGACGACAGCTCGCCGGTGGGCGCCATCTTCGTCCCTTTCTGCTATTACGAGGCGGCGATCAACCGCCTGACGAATGCGGCGCTCGACCCCTACGGCAAGATCCCCGAATTCAAATACTGCGCGGTGAAGGTCGTGCCGGGCGGGGAGGTGGCGGCGCAGGGGAGCTACGGTGGCGGCCAGATTCTCGCCGGCGTGGCACAATTGGCAATATGAACTGTCCCGACTTGCCACGCTACCGTCCCCTCCTGTCCGATGCCCAGGCCCGCCTCACGCACGAGGTGGAGGCGCTGGACGAGCGCGGGCGCCGCTCCACGCTCGCGATTCCGGCCGAGCGCCCGCTCACGGTCTACGTCGACAAGCGCGAGCTGGTGACCTTGATGACGCTCGGTGGCGCACCCGAAGCGCTGACGCTTGGCTACCTGCGCAACCAGCGCCTGGTGCGCAGTATCGAAGAGGTGGTGTCGGTGCAGGTGGATTGGTCGGTCGATGCGGTGGCCGTGGTCACGCGGAGCGGCATCCAGGGCGTGGAAGAGCGCACCGCGAAAAAGGTGGTCACCACCGGCTGCGGCCAGGGGTCGGTGTTCGGCGGGCTGATGGACGAAGTCGACCAGATTACCCTGCCGCTTGAAGCGCGGCTGCCGCAGGCTGTCGTGTACCGCATCGTCGAGACCATCCGCACCCAGCAATCGATTTATAAACAGGCCGGCTCGGTGCACGGCTGCGCGCTGTTTTCGAATACGGGCGAGCTGCTGTACTTCGTCGAGGACGTGGGCCGCCACAATGCGGTCGATGCCATCGCCGGGCTGATGTGGCTGGAAGGGATGACGGGCGCCGACAAGGTGTTCTACACCACCGGCCGGCTGACCTCGGAAATGGTGATCAAGGGCGCGCAGATGGGTATTCCGTTCCTGCTGTCGCGCTCGGGCACCACGCAGATGGGGCACATGGTGGCGGAAAAGGTCGGCATGTCGCTGCTGGCGCGCTGCAGCGGGCGTCACTTCCTGCTGCTGGCGGGGCAGGAACGGCTGGTGTTCCAGCCCGAGTTGCTCGAACTTCCCCTGCCAGTACGAGCATGAGCGGTTCCGCATGACCCTGTGGGAAGCGACGCAGCACGCGTTCGCGCTGCTGTTTTCGGGCGATGCAGCGCTGTGGCACATCGTCTGGGTATCGATCAAGACCAGCGTCATCGGCCTCTTGCTGGCCACGCCGCCCGCGGTGCTGCTCGGCTACGCGATTGCCATGCACCGCTTTCCAGGCCGCCGCATCGCGGTCTGGCTGGCGCAGTGCGCGCTGTCGCTGCCGACGGTGCTGATCGGGCTTCTGCTCTATCTGCTGCTGTCGCGCCGCGGGCCGCTCGGGCCGCTGGAGTGGCTGTTCTCGCAGTCGGGCATCATTGCCGGTCAGTTCGTGGTCGGCATGCCGGTGCTGCTGGCATTCACGCTGGCGGCGGTGCAGGCGCTCGATCCGCGCTATGCCGAAACGGCGCGGGCCCTCGGCGCCTCGCGCTGGCGGGTGATGACGACCGTGCTGCACGAAGCGCGCTACGGCGTGATGGCCGCCGTGATCAGCGGCTTCGGGCGCGTGATTTCGGAAGTCGGCTGCGCGCTGATGGTGGGCGGGAACATCCAGGGCGAGACGCGCACCATCACCACGGCCATCGCACTCGAAACCAGCAAGGGCGAATTCGCGCAGGGGATCGCGCTCGGCATCGTGCTGGTGACCCTCGCCTTGGTGATGAACGGCGCGCTGATGCTGCTGCAGGGCGAGGCGCATACGGCTGGAGGAAGGGTATGACAGCCCTGTTGACGGTGCGCGGCCTGCGCAAGCGGCATGGCGAGCGCCTGCTGTTCGACATCGACGAATTCACCCTGGACGCGGCCAGCGCCTATGTGCTGACCGGCGCCAACGGCGTGGGCAAGAGCACGCTGCTGCGCATCCTCGGCGGGCTGGAAGCGGCCCAGGTGGACAGCGTGACCTTCGACGGCAAGCCGTTCAATTTGCAGCCTTATCCGAAAGCGCTGCGCACGGCCATCGTCTACGTGCACCAGCACCCGATCATGTTCTCGACCAGCGTCTGGCACAACATCGCCTACGGGTTACTGGCGCGCGGCGAATCGAAAGCCGCCGTGAAAAAGACGGTGGAAGAGGCGATGTGCTGGGCCGGCGTCGACTACCTGCGCGACACGGAACCGGCGCGCCTGTCCGGCGGCGAGAAGCAGCGCGTGGCGCTGGCCCGCGCCCGCGTGCTGCAACCACGCCTGCTGCTGCTGGACGAGCCCACTGCCAACCTCGATGGCAGCGCACGCGAAGGCGTGATCGCCCTGATCCCGACACTGATCGAGCAGGGCAGCACGGTGGTGATGGCCTGCCATGACCGCGACTTGATCGGGTTGCCGGGTGTGCAGCGGCTCAAGCTGCGCGACGGGCGGCTGGAGTACCGCACCCACAAGGACGGGCAAACCTAACCATGCGGGCAGGAGGCCGGCGCTACGGCACATGACGTGTCCGCGCCGTAGCGGCCGGCCTGGACGATCAGATTGCCGGCGGATCGGTTTCGCGCACGAAGGCGCGGTGTCCCGCCAGGGCCTCCTTGAAGGCCGCCAGCGCGGTGTCCGCCTTGGCGGCGTCGGCCACGACCAGCGCCGGATCGGCCGAGCCGTCCGGCAGTGCCTGCTCGATGCCGGCCTTGGCCAGCAGGTCGGCGCCGGCGCCCAGCAGCAGCATCGGCTTGCAATGGCGGTACTGCTCGCGCAGGAAGTCGAGCGCGTGGGCGTTGCGCGCCAGCGCCGTCACGGCGGCGGCGCCGTCCGGCACCACCACGGCGTCGTACATCACCGATGGACCGGCTTCGAGCGAGATCTCGATATCGAGCGCCGCACCGTCGGCGGCCTTGGCCTTGCCCAGCATGTTGCCGACCAGGCGAGGCACCGCGCCGTCTTCCAGCAGCGACGCGTACAGCGCCTGCGCCTGGGCCCCGTCCACGCCCGAGGCAACCAGGATGGCGACGCGTTTGGTGCGGATGCCGGTCTGGCCCGGGCGGCTCAGCAGCGACAGCGCCGGCGACGGCTCGTATGCGGGAATCGGCGCGTCGGTTGCGAGAGGCAGCGGCGCAGGCACATCCATGCCCAGGCCCTCGGCCACCTTCGCCACCAGATCGGCGTCGACGTTGGCCAGCAGGGCCAGCATGCGTTCGCGGATGGCCGGGGTCTGGACCCGGGTCAGCTCGAAGCGGAACGCGTTGGCGATGTGGGTCTGCTCGGCCGCGCTCTGGCTGGCATAGAACAGGCGCGCCTGCGAATAGTGGTCGGCGAACAGCTCCGGCTTGCCGCGCACCTTGTCTTCGCTGACGCGTTCCGGGAAGCTGGTGAAGCCCATGCGCCCGGACTGGAACGGGCAGCCGCCGCCCAGCGAGTTCGGCTCGTAGTTCACGCGGCCACGGTTGATGGCCTGGCGGTGCATGCCGTCGCGCTGGTTGTTCTGGATCTGCACGACCGGCGCGTTGATCGGAATCTCATGGAAGTTCGGCCCGCCCAGGCGCGTCAGCTGGGTATCGAGGTAGGAGTGGATGCGGCCCTGCAGCAGCGGGTCGTTGGTGAAGTCGATGCCGGGCACGATGTGGGCGGTGCAGAAGGCTACCTGCTCGGTCTCGGCAAAGAAGTTGTCGGGGTTGCGGTTCAGGACCATGCGCCCGACCGGGGTGACCGGCACCAGTTCTTCCGGCACGATCTTGGTCGGATCGAGGATGTCGAATTCGAATGCGTTGGCCTGCTCTTCGGTGAACACCTGCAGGCCCAGCTCCCACTCGGGGAAGTTGCCGGACTCGATGGCTTCCCACAGGTCGCGGCGGTGGAAGTCGGGATCGGCGCCCGAAATGCGCACGGCTTCGTCCCAGACCAGCGAGTGCGTACCCTGCAGCGGCGTCCAGTGGAATTTCACGAAGCGCGATTCGCCCGCGGCGTTGATCAGGCGGAAGGTGTGCACGCCGAAGCCCTGCATGGTGCGGTAGCTGCGCGGGATGGCGCGGTCCGACATCACCCACATCAGCATGTGCGCGATTTCCGGCGACAGCGAGGCGAAGTCCCAGAAGGTGTCGTGGGCGGTGGCCGCCTGCGGCATGGCATGGTGCGGTTCCGGCTTGGCGGCATGCACCAGGTCCGGGAATTTCATGGCGTCCTGGATGAAGAAGACCGGGATGTTATTCCCGACCAGGTCCCAGTTGCCTTCCTCGGTATAGAACTTGACGGCGAAGCCGCGCACGTCGCGCGCGGTGTCGGTCGAGCCGCGTTCGCCAGCCACGGTCGAGAAGCGCACGAACACCGGCGTCTGCTTGCCCTTGGCCGCGAAGGGCACGGCGCGGGTCAGTTCGCTGAAGTCGTCGTAGGCCTCGAAGAAGCCGTGGGCCGCCGAGCCGCGCGCATGCACCACACGCTCGGGAATGCGCTCGTGGTCGAAATGGGTCAGCTTCTCGCGCAGGATGAAGTCTTCCATCGCGGTCGGGCCGCGCAGGCCGATCTTCAGCGAATGCTGGTTGTCGGCCACCGGCACGCCCTGGTTGGTGGTCAGGTGGCGCCCGGCCGGGTCGACGCGCACGCGGTCGAGCGGGTCCACGGTGGGGTTCTCGCCTTGCGGCGGGGTGCCGCTGCCGACCTTGTCGGAACTGGCGATCTCGCTGCTGGTGCTGCCGGTGGCGGCGTGGGTGGACGGCTTGTGCGTATCGCCCTCGACCGGGGTGCGCGCGGCCTCGCCGTATTCGTTCGGCTTGGTCGGGTTGAAGGGCATGTCGGCGGACAGCATCTTTTCGGCGCTGGTTTTTTCGAGCAGGCGGTCGGACACCGGACTCGGTGCGCCCAGGCTGGATGGCGGCGTATCGGTCGACGGACCGGCCACGGTGCTCAGGACAGAGCCGGCGCCGGCCACGTTCGAAGGGGTGTTGTTACGAGCAGTCATCCTTACCTCACTGGTTGGTCAAAGCGGTATGTGTAGACCACAAACATAGCCGACACGCCGGTAGGGGAATGTTAAATGACTAACAGAGGCGCGATATGTGCGCTAAATGAATAACTATCGGCTCGATAGTTTTTATTGAAGCGCTTGCTGGAGGTTGCGCCGGGCCAGCGCAGCCAGAGCAGCCTGCATCGCCGGGGTATGGAAGAGAGGCACGCGTTCGAGAAAACGCGCGAGGATGCGGCGCCGTTCGCGCGCGTAGATGTCCTGCGGCACATGGGCGTATTCGGCGCGGATCTGGGCTTCGTACTCGGCAAAGCGCGCCGGCTCGGCGCCCAGGATGGCGAGGTCGATGTCGGTCAGCACTTGCGCGTCGCGCGTGGCGGGAAGCGCGGCGTGGCAAGTGGCCATGACCAGGGCATGGATGCGGTCGCGCACCTCGTGCGCCAGGCCGGCATCGCGCAGCGCGTGCCCGGCCCAGGCGGCCGAGCGCGCTTCGTTGTCGTGGGCATGCACGTCGTAGATGCTGTCGTGGAACCAGAGGGCCAGTTCGACGTCGAGGGGATGTTCAGCCAGGTGCCGCAACGCGTCGAAGTGGGCGAAGCATTCTTCGAGGTGTTGCAGCGTATGATAGTGCCGCTGCGGTTCGCTGTAGGCGTCAAGCAGAGCTTGCAGCAGGCCGCCGGGAGCGGGTTTGCCCAATTCCTGCCACAGGGATTGCCAGCGCTGTGCGAGCGTGTTCACTGCGGCCTTACATCAGGATCACGTCGTACTGCTCCTGGTGGTAACCCTTCTCCACCTGCAGCGAAATCTTCTTGCCGATGAAGTCGCCCAGCATGGCCAGGTGTTGCGACTCTTCTTCCAGGAACAGGTCGACCAC
>Ga0308160_10003668_pt1 | contig 17104 bp, 11 predicted proteins | sample PhyFR1_FD_201036 | JGI IMG/M metagenome (GOLD analysis project Ga0308160, IMG submission 201036) | Phyllosphere microbial communities from UC Gill Tract Community Farm, Albany, California, United States - DLSLF.R1 | ecosystem: Host-associated > Plants > Phyllosphere > Unclassified | place: USA...
AAGATTGCCTGGATACTACTTTGAAACTTTCCATGGCAGAGCAGGAAACATATCCGCTGGTGGCAATCGAGCCGGTCGCGAATGCGCAAAATGAATGGGTGGCGCTCAGCGTGCGCCTGGCGCCGGGCGCCGACCTGTCGCAGCGCCTGCACACCGTGTTCGGCACGCCCGACCTGCTGGCCGCCGTCGCGCCGCTCGATTGCCTGCTGACGCTGGACGATCCGTTCCTGTTGACGCTGCCGGTGCTGGCGCTGCTGCCCGCCGATCGCGTCGGTTTCGTGATCGACGCCAACGCGCTGGCGACCGATGGCGTGGCGCAAAAGCTCGTCGAACTGCATGCCTGCGGTTACCGCATCTGGCTGGACGGCGACATTCCTGACGGCGTCACCGCGCCGCCCGCGCTGCGCTCGGTCGCGCGCAACTGCCGCATTGCCCCATTGCCGCCCGGCCGCCTCGTGGCCCTGTTCGCTCCGCACATCGCGTACGGCGTCGACAGCGCGCGCCGCTTCTTCGGTTGCGAGATCGCGGGCTTCGACTGGTTCATCGGCGACTACGCCTATGATCCCGACATCGCCCCATCGCCCGACGACGACGGCAGTTCGCGCCGCCGCATCCTCACGCTGCTCGGTCTGCTGGCGCGCGACGCCGACTCGTGCGAGCTCGAAGAGCAAGTCAAGCAGGATCCGGCGCTGGCCTACAACCTGCTCAAGCTGGTCAATTCGGCCGCGTTCACCGTCACGACGCAAATCACCAGCTTCGCTCAAGCAATCACGGTGCTCGGCCGGCGCCAGTTGCAGCGCTGGCTGCAACTGCTGCTGTACGCGCGCCAGCAACCGGACGGCTTGCCCAACCTGCTGCTGCCCCTGGCCGCGCGCCGCGGCGCCCAGCTCGAAGCGCTCGCGCGCCTGCAGGGCGACGACCGCGATGCGCAGGACCTGGCCTTCATGACCGGCGTGTTCTCGCTGCTCGACCGGCTGCTGCACATGCCGATGTCCGAGATCGCGGCCGAACTCTACCTGCCCGAAGACGTCTACGGTGCGCTCGTGCACCACAGCGGCCAGCTGGGCACGTGGCTCGAGCTGGTCGACGCCAATCCGACCGAGGCGGTGCTGCAGGCCGCCGGCGTGAGCCTGGAGCACTGGTGGGGCAGCCAGCTGCACGCCTACCACTGGGCGATCGAGGTAGGCCGCAATGTCTGACGTGCGCGAATTGGCCCCCACCGCCTTCGTCCAGGGCACGAGCGCCGTCTGCGACGCCGTCCTGCGCCTGCGCGGCGACGCGCTGGTACTGGAACTGAGCCGCCTGGCGCGCACCCTGACGGGCAGCGCGCAGGGCCGCTTCGTGCCCGGCCCGGGCCTGGTCGATCCGGGCGTGCCCGGCGGGCGCGTGCTGCGCCACGCGGTGGCCGTGGGCCTTGAACAATTCGGCTGGTATGAAGTGAGCGGCTTTAACGACCATGCCGACGCCAGCGCGCACGCGCTCGCCGCGCTCGCACAGCTGACGGCGAGCCTGATGCAGATGCACTCGCTGGCGCAGCGCTCGACCCACGCCTACGCCCAGATGGAAGCGCAACTGGCGCACCAGTCGCAGATCCTCGACCAGATCCACGAGTCGGTGCTGACGATGGACCAGATGGGCTACATCACCAGCTGGAACCGTGGCGCCGAACGCCTGTTCGGCTACACATCGTTCGAAGCGGTCGGCCGCAATATCCTGTTTTTGTATGCCGACGAAGACCTGGGCGACGAGGAGGGCGGCGCGCTGCCCGACCTGTTCGCCGAGCATGGCGGGCGCATGATGGAGGTGAAACGCCGCAAGAAGTCGGGCGACATCTTCTGGGCCAGCCTGTCGCTGTCGCCCCTGCGCGACCTGGCCGGTCGCCCGAGCGGCCTGATCGCCTACCTGACCGACATTACCGAGCGCAAGCAGGCCGAAGAACAGCTGCACCACCTGGCCTACTATGACGAGCTGACCGGCCTGCCAAACCGCACGCTGTTCGCGCGCCTGGTCGACCAGGCCCTGATGGTGGCGCAGCGCAACGAGACGGCCGGCTGCATCCTGTTCATCGACCTGAACCGCTTCAAGCGCATCAACGACACGCTGGGCCGGCGCATCGGCGACGAGCTGCTCAAGCAGGTCGGCCAGCGCCTCAAGGCCGCGCTGCGCGACGAAGACCTGGTGGCGCGCCTGTCGGGCGACGAATACGCGGTGGGCCTGGCCGACGTACGCCAGCACTTCGAAGCCACCACGGTGGCGCAAAAACTGCAAGCCGCGCTCGACGCGCCGTTCATCATCGGCGGCCACGACCTGCGCGTGGGCGCCAGCATCGGCATCAGCGTCTACCCGCAGGACGGCAACGACGCCGAAACGCTGCTGGCGCTGGCCGACATCGCGATGGAACGGGCCAAGGGCGACGACGCCAACCCGGACCGCAGCGTCGCGTTCTACAGCCAGGACATGAACAAGGGCATGCAGGAGCGCATGCGCATCGAATCCGGCCTGCGCCATGCGCTGGGTAACGGCGAGCTGGTGCTGTACTACCAGCCGAAGTTCGAAATCGCGAGCGGCCGCCTGGTGGGCGCGGAAGCGCTGGTGCGCTGGATGCATCCCGAACGCGGCATCGTGCCGCCCGGCGAATTCATCCCACTGGCCGAAACCACGGGCCTGATCGTGCAGGTGGGCGAGTGGGTGCTGGAAGAAGCCTGCGCGCAGGCGTCGATCTGGCAGCGCTCGGGCATCGCCCCGTTCCGCGTCGCGGTGAACGTGTCGGCACGCGAGTTCACGCCATCGCTGCCGGAGCGCGTGGCCACCACACTGCGGCGCTATCAGCTCGACCCGTCATGGCTGGAGCTGGAAATCACCGAGAGCACGCTGATGCACGACGTGGATCGCGTGACGGCCATCATGGACCAGATCACGGCGCTGGGCGTGTCGCTGTCGCTGGACGATTTCGGCACCGGGTTCTCGAGCTTGTCGTATCTGAAGCGGTTCCCGATTCATACTTTGAAAATCGACCGGTCGTTTACGATGGGGATACCGGCCGATGGGAGTGACTGCGCGATTGCGGGGACGATCATCAGCATGGCAAGGCAGTTGTGCTTGCGCGTGATTGCTGAGGGTGTCGAGACGCTGGATCAGCTGGCGTTTCTTCGCGGGGCCGGGTGTGATGAGGTGCAGGGGTATTTGTATGCGGCGCCGTTGCCGGCGTATGCGTTTGAGAAAGCGTTGCGGGAGAATTGGGCGTTGGTGGGGTGAGAGGGAGATCGTGCGTGAGCGCCACTGTCTTGCCTGGCTCAGAACTCCCTCATCCGGCCGATGATTAGGTATAATGCCGTGCAACAGGAAGCGTGGCCGAGTGGTTGAAGGCAGCAGTCTTGAAAACTGCCGACGGTGTGAGCCGTTCGTGAGTTCGAATCTCACCGCTTCCGCCAGAATTTAGAATAAGCCGTTGATTTTCGACGGCTTTTTCTTTTACCCAGTGCGACAAACTCGACAGTGGGTGCCGCATTTTTCATCCCTCATTTGACAGGTTGCGGAAACGATTTCCGCAACTCCCGCCTAATTTCGTCGGCTTGACGACCGCACTCAGCTTCGGCCAACTTTCTGCGTGATCTGCTAGATCGCGTGTCAGAGCTGCTTGTTGGCGCCCATAAGCTTGACAATTTGGCATCCCGCTTCTGGTCGGATATCTCGGTGTGAATGCGAAACTGGTTGAACTTGGACGCGCAGAGTGCCTCAAGGGACTAGGCGTTTTGGTAGTAGAAAAAACCAGAATAATTCAGGCCTCGTTTTTTCACTAGTGGATGCTAGAATAATTTCCTACGACTATCCTGACAAATAATTTGATTGTCAGCTGAATTCTTTTGAAGGTTGACTATGAAAAACCTTGAGTTAATTCACTTATTCACTGACGCAGCTTATCAATGGATTTGTAATGACTGGGCGGCATCGTTGCGTTACGTGATACTTCGCGATAGGAATGGTAGGGATTGGCTGACATCGCTCCTGATTGAGATCTCACCAGTTGACAACTCACAATTTCGTTCATTTAAAATATCTGGGAAATACATCAAGGCGGGGCAGATTGAAATGAGGGGGGTAAGATGGAACGGGTTGCATGCAATAATCGATAAGGCTCTCGCCGGACGATTAGAAATTGAGGAGTCCATTTATGCAATAAGATCGCCAGATCTAGTTGTGGAGTCCGATATGCAGCAACTTGATCGATTCATATGTCCTCTTCACATTAAAGTCTCTGTCGAAGAGCCGAAAACTAATGAGATTTTCGATTTCACTTCGATTGATGCAGAACTCAGAAAAAATGAGTTACCTTTCGATGGCCTCAGTGATCTCGCAGGGTGGCTTGGAGTTAACGACATAGCTCGGAATGCTATTTCGGAAAGCAGGATCATTGTGCGGCCACCCGTTGATCTCGTTTGGGATCAATCGTCATTGCATGACGGCAAGATGGTACTCTCTTTTATCGCTCATCAAAATCTCACCGTGGATCGTTTCACCGTTGCGGTTCGTGCGTTTCCTGGCGAAGGACTTGCATCAAGAAAACAAGTGGCAGAACGAATTGTGTGGGAAGTTGAGGCAGGCTATAAAATTGGAACTGTAAATTTTGAATTGCCGAAGGCAGACACGGCGATGGTCATGCTCATGTTCGGTAACGCGACAGTTCGTCGCCAGTTCTTCATAGATCCGGAAAAAGCAAGTAATGCAAGATATCTAGCCGTAAAGACTTTCGATAAAAATATGGAGAAGTTGGATGCAAATCTCTTTGGAGATAATTCTAAACGTTTTGAGGAGGCCGTGGATTTACTGTTTTTTATTTTAGGTTTTAGCTCTGTTCGCTTGTTGGGAACAGATGGGCCGGATATTATCGTGTGCAGTCCATCGGGCCAGATCGTAATCATCGAATGCACTATAAGTATTAGTGGATTCAGTGAAAAGCTTGGTAAGCTGGTTAATCGTAAAAGCGCGATGGAACGTGCACTTGAGCAAGCGGGTCAGGCAACATCGATACGTGCCTTACTCATTACGGCTCAAAGGACGAGCGATGTTGCAAGTAAGCATGAAGAGCTTGTTAGATTTGGTGTAAGACTTGTAGCGCGAGAAGATTTAGAAAAGCTTGTTGATCGTCTGTCTGCGGCGGTTGACCCTGAGCAGATTCTATTAGACCTCGCTCAGCCATTGGCCTGAGATGTTGGGGAATATGCTTTAGAGGTTGCAGAAACCTTTTCCGCAACCTCCGCTTTATCTGGTCGGCTTGACGATCTCACCCACCCTCCGACATACCTTCTGCGTGATCTGCTTATTCGTGTGCCCGAGCAGCTTACTGGCGTCCTCGAGGCTGGTAATTTCGCTTGCTGCTTTTGGCCGGATATCTCGAAACTGAAACGCCCTGATGCGAAGGGCGAGATCGACGTTGCGGTCTTTTTCGGTCTTCACCGCTGCCGTCAAGCGCGCGCCGTCGAATCGATCCTGTAGCATCTTCAGCGTCAACTGCTGTCCCTGTTGATGCAGTACACGTGCCGTCCAGTTCATAGCTCGCTGAGCGATAAACTAAGTTGAATCGTCCCAGGCCGCTGGAAAGCGGCCTTTTTTGCGCTCCTGTCTTTACTATTCTATAGGCGGCGCGCGCGGCGGCGGGGCGGGTAGAGATGACTTTCGCGCTGATTTTTACCCTTTCGTTCCAGAAAGGAACGAACTAGCGTCCGCTGGCGCAACATCTCAAGACAGGCAAATTTGTCTCGGCGTCCCGGATGCGGCTTTCTTGTCCCGAAGGGCCTTCCGGGATGGGATTTTTTATAATAATCAATGGGTTACTAATGGTTTTAACGGTTGTCCCAACGTCCCGGCAAAAAAAGTAGCGGTTTGAATCGCAGGGTCTCCCAACTGTGCCTTTTAGTGGCATCCCCCTGAGCTAGGCTCTTCCTGGTATAGAGAAACCAAGGGTAATTCAGGCCACGTCAACGTGCTAGCATTCACTAAAAGCTTTTCTTGACAGTTCACCTGACAAGACGCAGGTGTACACTATTGATAACTAAACGGCACTTTAAACCGCATTTTTATTTGGACGGGAATTCGCTATGCATATTTCTTGGGTCGCAGCATCAAGCGGCTTTGCTTACGCAATGACTCCACCTCCTCCTGCGATCGCAGAGGAGTCCTTAATGAAATCATTTGAAGTTACAGGAAAGTTTTGGCTTCCCCATGCTCCTGAGAAGAAATATTGGGGTCAATTAATGTTTTCACCTGGTTCCGGCGTTGAGGTGATTATTGAAGGAAATCTGGTTAGTGAAAAACGCCGTCCCCCAGTTCTCGTTGGGACACTCTACGGCCAGTTATATAATGGTGCGATCTGCTCAATTTTCGATGTGGCGTGTGGTGTTGAGACCTATTACGCAGGAGAACAGTTGCATCAAACAAGATGCGATGCGAGATCGATGATTGACGGAATTCATTGTTTAAGCCCTGCAGAGTGCAAATTGGAAAATATTCAAGTTAAGCTGACTCAGCTTAACCGGTGGTTTGAGCCACCTTATGAGGTAAATCCGGGTGAGGAAGAAAATCAATCAGATGAATTGACATTCAATCCGAGTGAGCTAGTCTGTGAAATTGAATTTCGGGGAGTTAAAGTTAAGCTTAGCAGCTTCAGTAGAAAATGGTATGGGGAAATAAAGTCTGAAGGGAAAAACTTGAATTGGAACTATGACCTTGTGATGCAAGCTGATAGTGTCCATGGTCTCGATTGGTACTTCGATTTGCTAAGCGAAGTACGGAAGCTATTTGTATTCCTTATTGGGGCAGGTGTTTTCGTTCTTAGGTTCATAGGCGGTGTAAGTCCTCGATCCCATGTGACGCTTTATTATCCGGCTACAGTGCCACGAGCTTTACGGTACGATGCCGATCAATTTTCCACCCGCTTTGAGCAAAATAAAGAAGCTCTAAGATTTTTGATTCCTAACTGGTTTGCGAAAAGTGATTCCTTACGTGTCGTCTTCGATAGTTATTCGGAGCTGTTATGTTCTGATGGAACATCGCCGATGACTTTACTTATACGAACAATCCAGACTCTAGAGCATTTTTACGGAATTATTTGGGGTCAGGGTGAGAAGTATGTGGCGAAAGGGACTTACAAACAGTTTTTGAAATGGATCGGCGAAAATTTGCCAAGTGAACTAGAATCTATAAAACTCGAAGAAATGAAAAAGTTGCACGAGGTAAAGAGTCTTTTGCTGAGTAGATTCGGTAATCTGAACGATATATCTTTACGCAGCAAATTGGAAAAATTTATTTCAGAACTTCCACGATTTATAACAGAAACGATTTTCAAAGATACTTTTAAAGATGCAGATCATATCAAGAAATTTTTGGACCAGCTTGAGGCGACTAGGCATTATCACACCCATTATGATCCTAAGCTGAAGCCGAAAACTTTCAATGAAGATACACTCGAGGAAGTAGCCTTAGTTATGTGGGCACTATTGAGTTATTGGCTTTCGGTAACTTTGCATGCAGACATTGAGCTAGCACGTGATATTGCAGAAAAAGCTAAAGAGGTCATGTTCCTTGTAGGCCGCACAGAAAAGCTTTGACCACATGCTCACGTGTTGGGGGCATTTTTGGGGGTATGATGATTAGTAGAAGACAATGTGAGGTAGCGTTCATGCGGCTTTCAAGAGCTTGTTCGACTCCCACCGCTCCGCCAAGCATACTGAACAAGAGCCCCATACGTTAGGGCTTTTTTTCGTCTTATCATCAAAAGTCTGCGCTGCGGCGCTTGTCCGATCGATTGGTCGAATCCGAGCGTGTAGTAGAGATCCGGTGCGCCAAGGAACACGGGCGCCTGGCGCTGCGGTTCGGTGATTTGGCCACGCTAGCGCCGCGCGGCTCACGTTGGTGGTATGACGAGCGAAGAGCCGCCAGTGGCGACCACAAGCCGTTCCCTGCCTGACACTAGTTCCCATGGGCGTAAGCCCTGGTCCTTGGCAAGCCGAATGCGCTGTAATTTCATGGCATCGATCAAATCTGTGGAACACCCGGTCGGGTCCAGCATCGGGAGCGTTTGCTCGGCTTCCAGAAAGAAGCGCAGCCGCGCATCAGCCCCAGTTGAAAGAAACGCTTCCTCCCACCAGTCGGTGATCCGCTCGCTTGCGCGTTCGAGGGTGGCTTGTGTAATCAGTTGGTTCGACTTTTCGTTGTTGATCCGCCTCGATGCAGGCATCAAGTTCCACGCGTCTCCACAGGGCCATGCGGCGAAGGGAAAACAATGGTCGATGTCGTAGTCATCCTTCAGATGCTGGCCCGACCAGACGCAGTAGATGGACTTTCCTTGAGTGCGAAGCCGTTCGACCGCAGCACGTGCGAACTTTGTGTCGCGCTCTGGATCCGCCCACGCAAGGAGCGCATTTGCGGTCTGGCTGATCACAGGGCCGAGTTGTCCTGCGTAGGATTCCATCAGGCGCACCCATTCAGCAACAAGTACTGGTTCCACCCACACATTGTAGTGACGGAGCGCGTCCCAGATAGGAAGGGGAACGTGGAATTCGCCAAAGCTCCATAGAAATGGATCATCGATCCGCAGGAATGACGGTGTTGATGTGCGTCGCTGGTGCTTGATGCGGAAGATGTTCTCATCGCTCGCGGGCCAATGCAGAAACTTGACTGGCATCTCGCGGATGAGCCGGGAGATCTCCCAAAGGCTGCCATGAAGGTGTCGCGCCGTGTCGTCGTGAAACATCATCCCTGCACGAAGGTCAACTGGCCGAACTGGATGCAATGCCGTGAAGTTGTTGGTGACGAAACCAGGTCCGTTTCCGGTCCGGTTGGGCGGCATCTGGGGAAGGCCACCCTCGATGAGCGGTTTGTACATGCGTAGCCAGAATATTGCCACCAAGCCCAATGGCAGAACGACTGACTCGGACTCATAACGGGCAGATCCGGCCGCAGAATCGGCGATTCTTGCAAGAATGCGCAGCAGCGCGATCTTATAGGTCGATGCCTTATTGTCGTTGAGGATCAGGTGGCGTAGCAGCGGAAGCACGCTAAGGCCATCGTCCGGTAGTCCAAGTACGGCTATTGTCCATGAAATGCCGGGGCGGCCTAACCTGTCGGGGCTATCGTCGGTGCGTACCAGTCGGAGTCCAAACTGCTGGGCCATCGCCATCAACTCTTGCAGTGTGACCTCATGCATTGCGCGGGCGGTATCGGGCGGACCAATGCGAAGACTGACAGCGATGCGACCATTCGGCGCCAGCAGCGTCGCCAGCTTTCTCAATGCACGCTGGCGTGCAGTTGGTGGGACGTGCATCCAGACAGCAGAAAGCAGGATGAGGTCGAAGGATAGTCCCAGCCGACGTACATGGGACAGGTCCGGCAGACTGTCGGCCACCCAGTGAATGCGCGGTGAGGGATGGTGCTGGCGCGCCAGCATACGCATCGCTGCCGATGGCTCGGCGGCGACTACATCGTATCCCTTGGCCGCGAACCATGCGGCATCCCTTCCCGAACCGGCACCCACGTCCAGAATTGTCGCGCCGGGCGGCGGCAGAAGGTCCAGCAGGGCAGGGTGAACATGTTCGAAGGTCAGCGATTCGTACTGGGAGACAAATTGTTCGGCGTTCTGATCGTACTGAGAAATGGTCTGCATGACCTTCGGTATGTTTTATTGACCCATCAATTGTATGTCGAAGCATACTGCCGTAGGGCAAGCGATGTCTTTTGCAACATGTACCAGTTTGGCCGGTAGCAGCATCACGGAAGGGTGCGTGGAGGGATCCAACACAGACCCCCTTGCCCGAAAAACAACTGTAAATATTGTCAGACGGAAAGCCATGTTTCTTGTTCGAAATCGGACCAAAGTTTGTGGATAATCGATCCCCTCAGCGACATCGATCGCGCCCCACTTCCCATCCATCATGAAAAATTTCAGCATCAAGCATCTGATCGCCGCCGTCATCGGCTTGCTCATCCTTGCCGTGATCACCGTCGGCGCCCTTGGCTACCACGCCACGCAGCGCTCCGTCGACCTCCTCGAAAACCTCGCGCTCAAAACGGCCAACCAGCAGATCGGCATGTCCGACCTGAAAATGCGCATGGAAACCAACCGTAGCCACATTCTGCAGGCACTGCAGCACAATCCCGAAAACAAGCACGCATCGCTGCACAACCACCCATTGACGTTCCATAGCGACTTCATCGCCAAGAACAGCGAAGAAATGCGCAAGGAGCAGCAGGAGCTGCAGGCGAGTCTGCGCTTCCCCGAAACGCGCGAGCGTTTTGCTGCATGGATGACGGCCAGCGACAACCTGGGCATCGACATGATCGGCAATGCCATGCGCGCGATTCAATCGGGTCAATGGGATGATGCCAACCTGATGCTCGGCAAGCAGATCAACCCCACCTACAACAAGTCGACCGAAGCATTCGCTGCATTGCAGAAGCTGATGAGCGATCGCAACATCCGCCAGGGCAAAGAGCTGCACCAGGAACTCGCCATGCTCAACACGGTCGTGATTGCCGCCATCATCGTGGCGATCCTGCTCAGCATCGGTGCCGCGCTCTACCTGGTCCGTGCAATCAATACGCCGCTGATGCAAGCCGTGGCCGTGGCACGCCGTGTCGCCGATGGCGACCTGAGTCTCCAGGCGCCGGTCCAGTCGACCAATGAATTCGGTCAGCTGCTGGCTGCCTTGCGTGACATGACCGCATCGCTGGCCGGTATCGTCAAGGATGTGCGCAGCGAAAGTGAAGTGATCGCCACTGCGTCGACGCAGATCGCCGCCGGCAATATGGACTTGTCGGCGCGTACCGAACAGCAGGCCAGCGCGATTGAAGAGACTGCCGCGTCCGTCGAAGAGCTGACCAGCACCGTGCGCCAGAACGCAGAAAATGCACGCCAGGCCAATGAGCTGGCGGCCTCGGCCACGCAGATCGCCACCCGTGGTGGTTCGGTCGTGACTGAGGTCGTGGGTACCATGGGCGAGATCAACGCGTCGGCCCGCAAGATTGTCGATATCATCGGCGTTATCGATGGCATCGCGTTCCAGACCAATATCCTGGCGCTCAATGCAGCAGTCGAAGCAGCGCGTGCCGGTGAGCAGGGCCGTGGCTTTGCTGTCGTCGCGAGCGAAGTACGCAATCTGGCGCAGCGCTCCGCCAGTGCTGCCAAGGAAATCAAGGAGCTGATCGGCGACTCGGTCAGCAAGGTGGATGCAGGCACGCGCCTGGTCGACCAGGCTGGTGCGACGATGGAAGAAATTGTCCAGAGCGTGCGCCGGGTGGCGGGCATCATGGGTGAAATCAGCGTGGCCAGCGCCGAGCAGAGCTCCGGCATCGAGCAGATTCACCACGCGATCAGCCAGATGGACCAGGTCACGCAGCAGAATGCTGCACTCGTCGAGGAAGCCGCCAGCGCTGCCACGTCGTTGCAGGAAAGCGCTGCCGGACTGGCCGATCGCGTCAGTGTGTTCAAGGTCGCGCCGGCCGCCGTGTCAGTGCCAGCCAAGCCGGTCACGGCGCGCCGCGCCAGCGCCATTCCTTATCAGGCGCAACTGGCCTGATGTAATGCCCGCCGTTGAAGAACGGCAGTTCAGCGACGCTCGCCAGCCTTGGCGGGCGTCGTTTGCGCCGCATCGATGTCGGCGCCCCAGGCATCCTTGCCCATCACCGCGGTGCCGTTGGCGGTGAAGTCCATGATTGCGTCGGCCGCCCGCGCATAGCGTTCCCATGCCGGCAGTCCGGCCCCGTTCGGATCCCCGCGCTTCGCAAAATTCACCATATACGTACTCATCGTCTTGCCCATGCCAAGATCGCGGGCCGTCGCCTGCGCCCCGTACTTGATGGCCACCGTGTCGAAGAAGAACGGGATATCCGTTGCATGCCCGGCGCCGGCGCCCGGTTTTTCATTGGCCTGATGCACGTAGGAAAAGCGGTACGCATACACGGGTGCGCCGTGCCCGGCCAGCGTGCCGGCCAGGCTGCGCGCACCGGCCACCATATACCCGGTCTTGCCGCCGATATCCGCGCTGGTCGCGCCGATCATCACCGGCACCTTGTGCATGCGGCCTTGAGCGAAGGCGGCGCGCGAATCGATGGCCAGCTTGCCGTCGACATATGGCCCGTGGTACGTCGGTTTGTCGCGCTGCATGAAGTTCGCCAGGTTCAAACCGTCGGCGATCGTGTCCGCCGGCAGCGCCCGCAGTTTCTCCAGCGCTTCTGGATCGTCCGCGGCGATGCCTTTGCCGGTCGCAAACTGCACGCCGATCCGTTCGACGTCGGCCAGCGGCGTCGGCGCCGTGCCGCCATCGCCGCCCGACATGACCACTGCCTTGGCAAACAAGCCCTTGCTCATCGGCGAAGTCAGCAGCGTATTGACCGACATGCCGCCCGCCGATTCACCGGCGATCGTGACATTGGCCGGATCGCCGCCGAATGCCGTCACATTGCGCTTGACCCATTCCAGCGCGGCGATCTGGTCCATGAAGCCGTAGTTGCCAACAACATCCTTAGCGCCAGTTTCGCGTGTGAGCTGTGGATGGGCAAAGAAGCCGAAGCGCCCGATGCGGTAATTGAAGCTGACGACGAGCGCGCCCTGTTTTGCCAGTTCGGCGCCGGAATAGGTCGGGGGCGAGGCGCCGCCGTTGACGAAACCGCCGCCATAGATCCAGACGATCACGGGAAGTAGGCCTTTGGCATCGGCCGGCTTCCAGACGTTCAGGTACAGGCAGTCCTCGCTCGGTGTCGTGCCCAACGGTGCGGCGTCGCTGGGGAAGGGCACTTGCATGCAATCGGCCGCGTAGGCGGTGGCCTGGCGTACGCCCGGCCACGGCTTGGCCGGTGCGGGCGGGCGCCAGCGCAGCGTGCCTACCGGCGGGGCGGCGAACGGGATGCCTTTCCAGCTGGTGACGCCTGCATCGGTCGAGCCTGCCACCTTGCCAGTGTCGATGGTGATCACCGGTGTGCCTGGCGACGCGCTCGCGCCAGGGGCGGCCACGACGAGGGACACGGCAAGCAGGGGAAGCAGGGAACGATGCGACATGGATGGGGCCTCTTGATCGGGTGGTTGGAAAGTTGTTAGCAGATAGTAATCGACCTGCGACAGTGAAGGCGGTACGGCTGACGGCCGGCCGGCCGGCCAGCCGAACTGGCCGGGCGCAATCTTGTCCTGGAGGTGGTCAATCCCCTCAATCTCCGTTACAGTGTTGCAATTCATCCAAAATAGCGGCCAGGAAATGTATTTCCATGGCGCATCTGAATTAATCCGAATTTACTCCCGGTTTCGGCGCTATCATGATGAGCTATTACCCGTTTGCCAATACCGCACATGCAAGGTTTGCTCTGTAGATTCCGACTGTCCACCCTGATGACCCTGGCCGTGTGCGCCACGGTGGCACTGACGGTCGCTCTGCTGCTGGCGGTGGTCAACCATTTTGCGGTGCGCCAGGCCAATGCTGAAGCGCAGTTGCGCCTGCAACAGTTGTCATGGCAGATGCGCGATTCGCTCAACCGCGTGGTCGAGCAGGCCACGGGCGACGCCCGCCTGCTGGCCGCTCTGCCGCAAGTGCGCAATGCGCGCAGTCCGGCGTCCGCACGCGTTGCGCTGGAAAGCCTGCAGCAAACCTTCCCCGATTACGCCTGGATCGGCCTGGCCGACATCGATGGCAAGGTGACTGCCTCCACCAAGGGTTTGCTTGAAGGCGCGGACGTCAGCGCCCGGCCGTGGTTCAAGTCAGGCCAGGTAGGCGTGCGCGCCACCGATTACCATCCTGCCGTCATGCTCGAAAAGCTCATGCCTCACGGTACCGATCCGTGGCGCTTTGTCGATGTCTCCACGCCCGTCTTCAGCCACGACGGCGAGATGTTCGCCGTTCTCGGCCTGCACCTGAGCTGGGACTGGGCACGGCGCCAGGCGCGCAAGCTCCTGACGCCGGCGCTGCGCGAGTACGGCGCCGAAATTCTGGTCGTGCGCAATGACGGGACGGTCATGCTTGGCCCGCAAGAACTGGTCGAGAAAAAGATTTCAACGGAAAGCCTGCGCCGCGCCAGGCTGGGCGACACGGGCGCGCTGCGCGAGGCCTGGTCCGATGGGCATACCTATCTCACCGGCTATAGCCAGACGGGCCAGATCGGCAACCAGGCATCGCTGAACTGGGCGGTGCTGGTGCGCCAGGACGAAGACAAGGCCCTGCAGAGCGCCAAGCTGCTGCAGCACCGGATGCTGATGTGGAGCGGCTTGCTGGGCGTGGTGCTGGCCGTGGTCGCGGCCTTGCTGGCGCAGCGTCTGGCGCGGCCGATGACGCGGCTGGGCGAGGCGATCGAGCGGGTGACAGAAGCCACTGCCAGCGGTCACGAGCTGCCGACGATTCCGCATATCCAGGGCTTCTACGAAGCCAATATGCTGTCGCGCACGATGCGCAACCTGGTCGAGAGCGAAGAGCAATACCGGCGCGCCTTGCAGCAGATGAATGAACACCTGGAATCGAAGGTGGCGCAGCGCACGGCGGAACTGCAGGCACTGCTGCTGCGCGACGTGCTGACGGGCCTGCCGAACCGGCGGGCGCTGCTCGAAACGCTGCCCGAGGCGATGGGCCGCGCCAGCCGGGGCGGGCGCCCGGCGGCGTTGCTGTTCATCGACATGGACGGCTTCAAGGCCGTCAATGACAACCATGGCCACGAAGAAGGCGACGAGCTGCTGCGCCAGTTCGGCGCGCGTCTTGCCGGCGCCATCCGCATGACCGACATGGTCGCGCGGCTGGCGGGTGACGAATTCGTCGTCGTGCTGGAAATGCTGACCTCGCGCACCGATGCCGAGGAAACTGCCTGGAAGCTGCTTGACCGCGTGCGCGAGCCGTATGCGCTCAGCACCACCGAAGTGACCGTGGGCGCCAGCATTGGCGTCGCGGTGTTTGCGCCGGGCGACAAGCCCGATCTCGATGCCTGGCTGGCGCGCGCCGATCATGCCATGTACGCCGCCAAGCGCGGTGGCAAGAATGCGGTGGCGCTGGCTGCCGTACCACTATGAGGCGCAGGCTGGCCTTCAGGCCCCAAGTTGTCCTTTGCGATTGCCAGTAGCCTCCATGAACCAAATCAGCCAGATCATTGCCACCATCAAGCGTCAGCTGAAGCTGCAGGGGCTGACCTACCGTGACGTTGCCGTCGCGCTCGACTTGTCCGAGCCGAGCGTCAAGCGCCTGTTCGCCAGCGAGCAATTTACGCTCGACCGGATCGTCGAAATCTGCAGCCTGCTCGGCTTTACGCTGGCCGAGATCACGCAGGAAGCCCAGGCCGGCCAGCGCCGCCTGCGCACCCTCAGCGCCGGGCAGGAAGCCGAGCTGGTGTCGGATCCGAAGCTGTTGCTCGTCGCCGTCTGCGCGCTGAACCACTGGCGCATGCTCGACATTCTGGGCGCCTATGCCCTGACCGAAGCGCAATGCGTGCAGCACTTGCTCCATCTCGACCGCCTGCAACTGATCTCGCTCTTGCCCGGCAACCGTATTCGCGTGAACGTGGCGCGCGATTTCGACTGGCTGCCTGATGGCCCGATCCGGGCCTACTTTCGCGAGCAGGGCTTGCCCGAATTCGTGGCCGGCGCGTTCGGCGGCGTGGGCGAGTCGCTCGATTTTGTGCATGGGATGCTGACCGAGAGCGCGCGCGCCAAGCTGCAGCACGAGCTGCGCCAGTTGCGCAGCCGCTTTGCGCAATTGCACGACGAAAGCCTGGCCGCGCCGCTGGCGCAGCGGCGTGGCACCGGCCTGCTGCTCGCGCTGCGCGAATGGGAGCCAGCAGGCTTTGCGGCGCTGCGCCGGTAGAGTATGATCGATTGCATCTGCTGCACAGTGCCGGAACGGAAGCAGACGCTTCTGCGAAGTAATGTGAAGTAATAGACAGATGGGTTCGCGGCATTTCGCGGATAGTAGGTGTCAGGGAGAGTGTGACGCCATGAAAATGTCTTTCATCGCTATGGCCGTGCTGGGTTCAAGTGCGGTATGTGCTTCGGCGCAGGAATCGGCGGCCACCGCAAGTGGCGCCGGCAATGTCGCGATCCCTGAAACCGTGTGCGCGCATGAGTGTCTGGCCCAACTCCAGTTGGGCGGGCGCGCCGATGGGATGAATGCGCCCGCCGGCAATGCCATCTTTACCCGCGAATCTGCCGGCGAGCCCGAGCCAGCCCCTGCGCAAGTCGGCGCCGGCACGCTGACCGTTGGCCGGCAATTCAATATCGACTACACGACGCTCAACGATGTGGGCGACCCGTTTCACGGTGGCCTGGCCGCGCAGGCTGCGCCGCGCGGCGAACGCGCCGACGACAGCGTCGCCTACGAAGGCAAGCTTGCCGGTGTGTCGACCGGCGCCAAGTGGGGCAAGGGCGATGTCGATGGTTCGCCCTCGGGTCGTGCCTGGGGCATGTCGGTCGGCGTCAATCTTGGGCCTTTAACAATTCGCGCGGCCCATCAGAACCGCAATGTGGCCAAGGTCACGCGCTACGACCAGGTCGATATCACGATGGCGGCCAAGAACTCCATCGTTGCTGCCAATATGCGCTTCGACTGGGGCACGGCGTATGCCGCCTACAGTGCCAGCCGCGGCTGGGGCAGCTCGCCGCTGTTCAATCCCGATAATCCCTACAGCGCCGGCGTCGCCGCTACGCGCTCCACCAACAGCCGCGACGTGCTGGCCGGTGTGGCCGTGCCCATGAGCCACTCGACCACGCTGCTGGCCTCCTATATCCGGCGCAACGACCGCGACCTGTCCAACCGCGACGCACGTCAGGTCGCTGTCGGCGCCAGCTACGCCGTCTCGCGCCGCATGGATTTCTACGCCGCGTATTCGCGCATCCAGCATCTGGCCGGCGTGCATCTGGGCGTCAAGTCCGGCAATGGCTCGTCGCTCAACGTCGGAATGCGGCGCGCGTTCTGATCACAGCGTGCCGGTTCGCACAGCGGCCCTGCGTTGCGACAGGAATCGGCAAAATTCAGTAATGTGTCTCCATGGTTCATTAACTATTGAGGAGACCTTATGACTGGTACCAGCACACTTGATCCGGATAACTTCCCTGAAGCACCAGACCGCAGCCTGGGCAAGGGCCATGGCGTCG
>Ga0308160_10003669_pt1 | contig 17097 bp, 26 predicted proteins | sample PhyFR1_FD_201036 | JGI IMG/M metagenome (GOLD analysis project Ga0308160, IMG submission 201036) | Phyllosphere microbial communities from UC Gill Tract Community Farm, Albany, California, United States - DLSLF.R1 | ecosystem: Host-associated > Plants > Phyllosphere > Unclassified | place: USA...
CGAGGCTGCGGGCTAAGGAATCGGGAAGGCAATGCAGGAGTGTCTGGCAACGGAACCGTAGCCGGATCGAGTGGATTAGTGCGTGAGAGACATTGGACCGTGTCGGATGGATAGCACGGCGGAGGATTAGGGCTCATTGTAGAAGGAGGTAGAAGGGACAATTTCGTTGGCGAAACATTGCGTGCAGTGTTCATGCCGGATTGGCGGGTCGACAGTACGGGAGAGTCTCGCACACTGCTCGAGCTGTCTGAAAGGACGACTAATTGTAGAGGTGGATCGTTCCTGCTTGCAGAACTCTCGAGGTTGTGTCGATCAGTCTGGAAGCGGCAGGAGGAAGAGGTAGGCAAGGTCGGACGTCGGGGGGTGTCAGGCAGCGGAGGCAAGGCCGATAGGTGGTCATTGTTAACCAGCGACGAAGTCATGCTTGTTGTGAGCTTAGCCACTGGCGCAGACGATAGGACTAGAAGACTCACGCGCTTCGGTGAAACGTGTGGGAGAATCAAAGGTCTACAGCAGCAAGAACAAGTATAGACGTTGAATCAACAAGACAGTCGCGTCTTGTCAACAACCGGAAAATCAATACAAATTCGTTCAAAAATAATGGTCAACCGTCTTCGCCATCTCGTATGCATGTGGATGTCTACTACACGCTCTACATACCCTCCCTCCGTCGTGGAGCACTTCGCAGGATGTTGTCAACACTATCGATCAGCATGCGCTCGCCCGTCAAGGAAGAAAGACCTGCCGAAGAATCATTTCCGCCGCTTCGCTCGCGCTCACAACTACTTGCTTCTTGAGCTTGAAAGACTCGGTGACACCCAACTCGCGCATGGACCCAACCGCGCCCAATTCCATGTCTGCGAATGAGTACAATACGAGAGAGTATGTAGCGACTCACCCAAACCAGCATCAGATTGTCCCTCGTAATGAGCGGCCCTGAGCTTTGTGACGAGATCAGACGAGTCGTAACCACCGTTGTCGGCCAGGATTGTTGGAATCTAACGTCAGCTCTAACCCGACAAGTCCCTCACCTGTCGCAGAGCTCGAGCGAATCCTTCGACGGCCAGCGCCTTCTTGCCCTTCACAGTTCGTGCCGCCTCGTCGACCTTGCAGCTCATGAGCATCTCTGCACATCCACCTCCGAGCGTGACTCTCGTCTCCTTGACCGTTTGGGAAAGGACCGATAGGGCATCGTGCAAAGATCGATCAGCTTCGTCCACCATCTGAGTGGTGGCTCCCCGCAGCACGACCGTGCAAGCTTCTCCGGCAGCGACACCGGAGAATTTGATCAGCTGCCGTTAGTGCCAAAGTCTCAAGCTTCCCAGTCGCCGCTTACCTTGTCTTCGCCAATCATAATCTCCTCGATGAGATCACATCGACCGATTCTGACCTTATCCGGGGCGTCGAAAGTACTGGCAATCTCTCCGCCGGTGACAAGCGCCAATCGCTCAACACCCTCAAAGTCGGCGTGCTCGATCGCCATGATACCTTGCTCGGCAAGAAGAGACTCGGGGTAGTTATAAATGAGCTGTCGGTTGACAAAACAGGTGATCCCATGAGACGCAATGGAGGCGACCTTTGCCTTCATCTTCTCCTGCCTCGTCAGCTCGAGCGGAGGGGGAAACCTGCCTTTTCTGCGCGCTCCAACTCGGCCAGCTTGCCGGTGCCGTCTACTCGGACTCGCGCACCAAAGATTTTGATTTTGTCAGTGTCCATAGCTGGTCATTAGCCTGGAACTGATGTCACAACTTGCAGGTGTTGGCGATGAGGATTTTGGCGTTTTCTATCCGCTTAGGCGAGTTGGTCGCGATCGATTTGTCCAAGATGAAACCTTCGTCGAGGTAAGAGTCGGTCAACTTGCCGCCGACCTTTTTGATAATTTGAATGTGCTCCAGATCCGTTGAACCCTTCAATCGCAGAACGGCGTCAACGGCGAGGTTCGCAAAGTAGTCCTTTTCCTGCGACAAGACCTTGCTCGAGAGTGTCGTTCGGGCAATGTTGAACAGGTCTTGTCGGAACGCCTTTTCGTCTTTTCCGTGATCGATGGCAGAGTTTGACAGCGCGTCAAGGGCGGCGCGACTGGCGATTCGGAATCCTTCGACGACAGTCTGCGGGTGGATCTTTTGGATGGTGATCAGTTTCTCGGCTTCGCGCAAGAGCTCCGAAGCGAGAACGCAGACAGACGTGGTGCCGTCTCCGACTTCATCGTCTTGCACTTTGGAAATGTTGACAAGGATTTTGGCGGCTGGGTTGTCGAGGTGGATTGATTTGAGGATGGTCGCGCCATCGTTGGTGACGGTGATGCTTTGGTTCGATGCGGATTCTGGGGTTAGCGATGGGCGAATAGGCTAAGTGTGATCTCACGAAGGATCTTGTTCATTCCCTGTGGATTAGCGGTGAGCCTCGCGCGGTCGGCTTACCTTGGGTCCGAGCGTCGACTTGACCAAGTCACCGAGAGCCATAGCTCCGACAAAGGAAGAAAGACGAGCATTCTCGCCACGTTCTTCGGTAGCCTGTCCAGTCAGCTTGTCGTTGAACATGACGGCGCACCTCTTCTGCCCAGATGTTCATGATAGATCAAGAGTGGAGGGTTGAAGGTAGCGTAGTTGGTTCTAGGGTCGACTTCGAGTGCGACTTGCGGTTTTGATCGACGAGGCTGAAGCTGAATCCTGCAGCTGAGCGGGGTGATAGGAGGATGAGAGGACGAAAGTTGAGGAGGACAAGTGTAGTTGAGCGTAGTAATCTCTGCACGACACGCTCGAACGTCTTGGAACGCGCGAACTTCTGGGGAACTTGTTTGAGGAAACCGTTAAGTCGAACACGGGGTCTCCACTCGAATTACTCTTCTGTTACCGCTGATATTGTCGACGTGCTCTGATCAACTACTTTTAGATTCAGGTGGCATTGGCATCATGGGCCCGTCAATGCAAGTCACTACCAGTATAAACAAGCTTACTCTCAGCCTTCTACAATGGTCACTCTCACCACCACCGGCCACACTGACCGATATCATCATCTCCAGGCTGCTCGAGCACTACTCTGTCCGTTGCGTCATGTCGCGCCAAAGGCTTCCGCTCATCCACAGCTGACCCAACCTCAAAAGTCAATGGTCCACTTTCGAACTTTCAGGTCCAGTGCCGAGTCTCAGCCTGGATCTGCGACTCGTCTGCTTACCACGATACAGTACTCTCAGCCTGTTTCGATATTGAGCCAGGAGAGATCTGCACCGCGAGATGACACGACGTATCTCTTTCTCGAAGATCGTACACGGCCTGAGCCGCTAGCAGAGGCTGCTCAAGTACCCGTCGCTGTACTCGCGGACCCAACAACTGGACAGCCAAAGAAAGAGCCTGAGGGCGCGACCGCGGACACAAAGGACGAGAAAGGGCTCGAATCCGATGGCTTTGAAATCATCGACCTGCCGCCAGACACGCCTTCTGTTCAGCCTGCGGGTACCGTCGTCCCCGAGGCCACGTCCGCCGGGCTATCACTACCGAGTTTGCCCGCTTCAGCCTCAACACCCATGGCGAGGGGCAAGCGAGGGATATACCGGATATTGGCCATCAAGCCCAGCGTAAACGTTTTGCCGCTGTTGCAGAACCTGCTGAGCCCGCTCGTGATGGGATTGACAAAGTCGGCTCGAGCTGTACGTGGTGTCCCGCTGCGAGTCGGCCTTCCGCTTCGAGGTTCAGATTGCAGAGCATGGACCGTGCTGACAGCAGGCCGCGTCCACAACAGCACAGACAACCACTCCAACACCACTCCCAGGCACCCCGTTCACCCTCACCGCTCTGACATTCCCTCCGCTCCCTCCTCCGCACCCAAGTATAATTATCACAGTGTACTTCCTTGCGAGCTCGTCCTCTTCCATCATCTTTCTCGAAGCGGAGTGGGTGGGACAACAAAGCTCTGCCCTCTCCCGGGCGGTACTGCGCGAGTGCTTGGCGGGGTGTGTCCCGGAAGATCTGGGAGGGGACACGCGGTTTCATGAATGGGAAAGTGGGCAAGAAGGCGGATGGGATGGCCCAGAGAAGACAAGGCGGATGACAATGTTGCTGGCGAGATGCCTGCGAGAGGCGAGTTACATCTGAGTCGATCTCTCAAAGCATAAAAAGGAACGCGGTTTGAATTGTTGTACAGTACTATTTTGCATGTTGCAGTATGATCTGCCAGATGATCTGTGAGCCGTGAAGCCTTTTATCGGTCTTCAAACAAGTAGCTCATATCGCCGTGGCGTTTCCGTACGTCGTATTGTCCAGACCACGACTGACCAAGGCGAAATCGTGCAGGGCCTCTCTCATCTTCCGTGCGGTTCGTGATCTGGCGTCAGGTCGGCCGTGGCGGGTGTTTTTGGGCACATGACTGTTTGATTGTCGGTATGACTCACTTCATGACAACCTCCTTCAGCCTTGCCTTGGCGGCAGGCGTCGCTCGAGCGTCCGGGAATCTCTCTTCGGCCAGGACCTCTGCCATCCACCTCATCATCTCCTCTCCCGGAATCCGCTGCACAAAGCTTGCTAGTAGCTCTGCGAGATTTGGAATAACGCTGCGAGGGCCTTCGCTGCCGGCTGATAGTAGAACAGCTCGCAGAAGCTGTCTGCCAAAGTGTTTGAGAAGAGTGTCGGCGAGGGGTTCAAGTGGTGATGGGAAGCGCGTCCCTGATAGAAGCGCAACCTGATGTGAGTGCAGCTCTGTCGGCCTTGAACATACGAAAAAGTCGCAAGTCGATTTCAACGAGAAACGCTCGTGAGCTGCCAAGCCCATCAGCCCCAATGACACGTAAGCTTCTACGAGTTGTGCTGGTAGCCTCAACAAAACACCCGGGAACCGTACGGCCATCTGCCGCGTCAGCTGTTGTATGCGGAATCAAAGACTACGCTCTGATGACTCACCGCGGCGCAGAACTTGAACCAGCCTTCAACAACATCCGGGTGCTCTCCCATACCTCCCGCTGCGCCCAGCATATTTCCAGCGACGACAACCAGTCTCGACGCCGCATCACCGACCACGTTCCACCTCTGCAATTCCTCCGCTCGATGTGTTTGCTCCTCCGCCTCTGATCGCTCCTTTTTCATTGTCAGCAGAGTTGGGGGAGAGTTGACGCGTAGGACTAGGGTAGACGCGAGGGATAGCCAAAGGGCGGATGACGATCTTTCGGCTGCAGTGGTGACTAATGCGAGGAGGGGAAGTGGGGAGAGCGAGATCAGTGTCTCCGCTGCAAGTGTCGAGTGCTTGACCAGTGACGATATTGCCTGTGTGTCAGGAAAGCCTATTGTCGCAACTCACATCGGCGACTTCGCCATCGCCATTCCAGACGCCGACTACACGGCCAACCAGCTCTTCTATTCGCCCTCTTAATCGCACCATTCGCTCGTCGTCACGAGCCAGCTTGACGGATGCCGCCTTGTCATCCATGGAAAGGCCGTCGTCGTCCGAAAGATCGAAGATCTCATCATCCGAAGGCGACAGACCCTTGAACGATGCTGTGAGGGCTGAAAAATTCAACACCAGCAGAGGTTGAGCTGTAGGATCTGTATGCACAGCGTTGACAGCGAGAGTCAGGCGGTCGATGATCGGGTTCAATATGCCCTGAAATGAGACGTCGCCGCGATCAAACCTACCTCGACAGGACCAATCGCTTCTGACGGCGATAGCGCTTGGATGACGCTTGTGATCGCTTGGATTACCTTCGTCTGCTCGTCCGGCTAACGGTCAGTCTTTCCCTCGTCTTGACTACTCACACCGAGATCGCCGATCTTATCGTGCAGCTGCGCAAAAGCACCGATATGTTGGACCAGCTTGACTCGGCAGATATCACACAGCGCTTTGAGCGCATCGGCGGCTGTCCGCGACACTGTTGAAGACGCAGTCAGAGACGGGACAAGATATTCCAGCACTGGTGGCAAATGATCAGGATGGAGCTTGAACCACTCCTCGTAGGATTCTGCGCGTCAATCAGGGTGCGAGATCTGGGCCAATTTGCGTACGAATGACGCAGATAGCGGTGAGACGTAGACGCTCCTCGCCTTTGCCGATCTGAGGCCGCTGGGACAGAGCACCGAGCACGCGTTGGGAGAACAAGATCGGGAGTGTTTCCGCCTCACCGAGCGGAACGCCTTCTGAGGAATATCGAATGCAGTGCAAGATTGCTTCAACGTCCTGCGAGTGAGCCAAGGTCTGACGATCATAGGCTCACCTGCCACTGCCCTCTTGGGAGGCAATCCAGCAAATTGTCCATGAGCGTTTTCAACATCTCTTCCCGGAGGATATAGTAGCTGCGATCAGTGGACGCTGAGATGACAACTCACGCTCCCACGATGACCTCCCCGGCGTCTCTGCGCCACGTGTCGAAAGCTTCACGATCCTCCCTGTCCAAACCGCCTAGACCGCCACCACTCTCGCCAATTCCAGCCCACCTGACCTTGCGCTGTGTGATAGTGACCAGTTCGCTGAAAAACCCCTTGGCGATCGCCCATTCTTCCGCCTGTTTATGATCCGACGAGAAGATTGGCGAATCCATGACCGCTTCTTGCAGCAACGGATAGATGGGGAGAGTCAACTGATGTCAATACGCGTCGAGGGGAGGCTCACCTCAGAGACATTTTCATCCACCCCTCCCACCCCTTCCCACCCGGTTATTCGGAGGATGATCCCTAGGAATGCCTGAATGTCTTGCTGCTTGATCCGCGACACTATCCACTCGGATGAATGCTCGACCAGCGCACAGAGTAGCTTGGCGTATGCGACCACCTCATCTGATGGCTCTTCTGACGAAGGACTGAGAAGGCTCTGACCCATGGGAGAGAGAGACCACGCGATGAGCGGCTCGGTGAGCACTTTGGTGCCTTTACCGTACTTGAAGATGCTCTCAGAAAGCGCTTCAACGATGGCTGAACTGGCCGCGGGAAGGGGTAACAAGGCGTATAGACTCGGCAGCAGGGCAGTGAGCTCGCTTCTCGTCAGTGAAAGGCTCGACAGTTTCAAAGCTTGTGACTAGAGACTCACTCTGCTCCCAGTCCATAGCCGATCCACGCTTCGGCACACCGACTTGCCCCCTCGCACTCTTTCAAAGCCTCTTCCCGACCTCCGGCCGAGTCGAAGTCTCGGTGCACGTCCATGCTCCCCTTTATCGTACTCATAACTCCGGGGAGGTCGACTTCCAGATGTCGCTTGAGGGCTTTGCGCTTTAGTTCGCTGATCCCCGCGCGACCGATTTCTTCGACGACGATTGTGAGCCACTCCAGCGCCCACAATCGCATCTTCCAGCCGGATCGGATGATATCTTCGGATGTAGAAGCTTGAGACGTTGGTGTGTTCCATCCCGACCCGGGGAGCGAAGGCGGTAAAGATGTGGTTTGAGCAGCGTTGGACAATGTTTGCAGCGGAGTAAGAAGGGGTGATGGGAAGAGGTGGAACGGTAGCCGGAGCAAAAGACTTGCCAGCTTGTCGTCAGCCAAGTGACCAGTGGTATCATGGATTAGACTCACACTGCCAAAGAGCTTCCTCACGACGAGGGTGTTTGCGCTTTGATACGAGTGCGGGTTGGAAGGGGATACGGCGTGAGCGAGATTGTCGAGCAAGAGCTTCAGCAGCGCAGCGTGCAGTCCTGCTGGTAGAGAGTCCCTGTGAGTTAGCACGGCAGCCAGATACGACGTGTGTGCAAGGTTGCATGACGACGTACCAGTCACGAGAAATCTTGACCTGAGCAGTGTGAGCGCCGAAGAACCGAACATTAGGGTCCTACGGGTTAGCGAGCAGCTCTGGGCGCATTTCAGGCAGAGGTAAGCTCGATCTGCCGCCGGTCAGTGATCTCAGACCCGCGCTGATTGTACTATGCGCTGGCCGTACATTGCGACACACGCATAGACGACAGAATGTCGGGTCCCGAAATCATACGCAAGCCGAATCGCCCAACTCACCTCGTGCCCGGCCAAACCATTGATCAGGCCCCAAGCTTCCGACGAGCTTTGGACGGATTGCAGCTCATTCTGGAACGCCTTCGCCAAAGCGGGATCAGACGAAGTCGCCGGTGAGAACAATTGTTGGATTGTCTGTCATGAGTCGGAGCTCTCATTTCCGTGATTTGTTGACATCGAACGGCGAAGAAGCGACTCACTTGAGCAACTCGAGCTATGTCATGGCTTTGCAGGACGGGAAACGACAGATTCGACGTTTGCTCCTCTTCCATCGTGTCGACCCAGACCGACTTGACGAAGATGGGCAGGATTCGCCGCAGTGTAAAGAACGGAGTGTGAAACGCGAAATCTCAACCGCAGTTTAGCCTGACTTTGACGTCGTGTTTCGTAACGCCCACGCTATCACACAACTCGAGCCAAGGACAAGGAGAACTTCATAATTATACATGCAGTCCGTCTGCAATGGTTTTGTGACATGCTGGTATTCACTACGGAACGATGCCTTAGTGCCCCTCACTATATGTGGCTTTCGCGTCAGCCCACCGGAACCCATTCGTACGAGCTATTGTAAAGTCGAGCGGAAAGAAAGGACGAAAACGAAGAAGATGGGTGAGAAGAAGGCAGGGGGAAGAACGGAAGCGCCGTGATCCTCCCCCAGCGATGTAAGACAGAATATTCGCTAGATCCCGTCGACGACGGGAACTTCGTCTTCAATGTCGGTGACGGCTTCGGCGGGTGCCTCGACGTCGGTTTCATGTGCGGGCTGGGCGGTCACTTCGGATGGCACGTCCGCTGGGACGTCTGGCAGGTCGGTCGTCGTAGCGGGCTCCTTTGTACCGACAGGTGAGCTCATGTCACCCAAGAGATTCCCAAATGCTGTCCCTTCCGCCACGTCTACGGCAGGTGACTCGGCTGGCGGAGAGATCTCGACCATAGGTGAATTCGGCGTGTCCTGATCCTCCGCTTCGCCGGCTTGCTGTGTGGCCTCAAAGGTGGTGGTGTCAGAGAAGAGGCTGTCCGACGAGATATGCTGGGCGAAGACTGGCGGCTCGCTCTCCCCGAGAGCTTCCGGGATCGGCGCCGAGGATGCCTGCAACACTTCGACCGGTGGGGTATTCGGGACGACCGGCTGTTCGCTAATCTCTTCGGTCGGGATCTCAGCAACAGGGGACTCGGCTCCATCGACAGATGGCTCCACAGGTGGGACGGCGACTTGGCCTTCTGCCTGCTGGGCGATATCCCTCACACTTGCCTCGTCGGTCGGGAAACTCGCGCCAGGCTGCATCTCCTCGACAGCCTCCTCGAACGCTGGAGCAACAGACACTTCGGCAGTTTCCACCGGTGGCGCGGGCTTCGCTTCGTCGCCGCCCATGAGGTTGGTTAACTCTCCCCAGTCCTGCCCTGCATTGCGGTCCTCGACGTTGGGGAAGGAGAGGTCCATGTTGCCAAGGGAGTCGCCAAAAGTATGAAATCCGTCCATCTCGATCGGCGCGTCCATCTGCGGCGTTTCCTGTTCCGGCGTGGGCTCTACATCGTGGGCATACGAGCCGAACATGGTCTCTTCTGCCCCGCTTGGTTCGGCTTTTGGTATCTCAATCTTTGGCGTGACGGTGAGTAGCGGTTGTGCCTCGGTCGGTTGGGATTCTTTGATGACAGGTTTGGGAACATCGACGGCCGTTTCGGGATATATCCGCATGGGCACGTCCTCGCCCCGCGCCCTCGCCGCGGCGTCTTCTTCATATACCTTGCGCGCAGCTTCATAGTCTTGCTTGTCCTTTTCGGCCTGTTGCAGGAATGGCTACCGTCAGCGTGGCGGGCGAGGCGAGATTCGCGACTCACTCTTTTCTCATCATCGGTCAGGCTTCTCCACCTTTCGGCGGCAAGCACGCTTTGTTTCGTCGTCTCGCTTTCCTCGCCCCAAACTCGAGCTCGCAACGCATCGTCCTCTCTGATCCCTTTGAGAAACAGAAAGTAAGCCGAGAGAGGCTTTTTCGGCGCGTTGGGGTCTTTGAGATTGCCCTTTCTCGACTTGCCCTCTTTCCTCTGCTGCGCTCTGAAGGCGTTCTCGACGCGGATGTCCTCTGGTGTCAAAGTCGCCTGCCAAGCGGACAAATCTTTGGCGTATTGGTCTTTGCTCTCCTGCACCTTGTCGGTGTAGTATTGCTTTTGCGACGGGGTGAGGTTAGCATAGGCGATACCCGCGTCTTTGGCGATTTGCGCTACGTTGAGCTTTGCGTGGTGCGGGGTACCGCCTGGCGAGTCGCCCGACGCGGCGGCAGCTTTCGCCTTGTTGAGCTCGTCGGTGAAGAAGAGTTGCCACATGGATTGGGCTTGGCGGGGTGGGTGAAGGTGGGACTTTGCCGGGGGTTTTGGAACGACTTCTTCCTTTTCTTTTTCCTTCTCCTTTTTACCCTTCTTCTTCTTCCCGTCGTCGGCTTCATCCTCGGTGCCCGACTCGACAGTGCGCTTGCCAAGCCCGTCGTAGTCCTTGCTGTCCTTTTTGGCGTGCGTAAGCGGTGCCGACGGGTTGGCCGAGTTTGGCGTGACCGGCGGGTAATAACCTTGAGCGTTCCACTGTTGTTGCTGCCAACCCGCGTACTGGCCCTGCATCTGCATGTGTTGCGGGTGCATCGACTGCTGCATGGGGTGGGGCGGGTAGCCTTGCCACTGTTGGGATTGAGGCGCGCCCTGGCCCGACATGCTGTATCGGTTGCTGGCGGTGACCGGAGTTTGCCAGTGTTGCGTATGGGGCGCGGATGCAGCGCGTTCGTGACCGCCGCCGTTGTATCCTTGATATTGGCTATAGTCGTACGGTGCGCCTGATTGTGATGAGCGGTGTTGTGGTGGTTGTCCGGGCGTCTCAGAGGGCACTGCCGTCTGGGGGGTGGTGGAGGGGGCTGACGCGCGGGTGGGCTGGGAGAACGATCCTTGTTGCTGGTAGTGCTGCTGCGGCCACTGTCCCTGTTGGTGGTCGTAGTAGTTGTAATACCCGCCGCCATAGGGGTGTGCCGTTTGCGGCTGCGAGTTGGCTTGATGCCCAGCGACCTGAGGAGGAGCAGAGTTGGGCTGGTAGGGCGATTGGGCGGACATGGCGTTTTGGTTGGGATCCGGGGTGCCCTGTTGATTTGGGTAGAAACGGGCCCCGGGCGACGGATTTGTGGCCGCTGCAGCGGACGCAGGGGGTGTCGATGTCGGTTTGTTCCCGGACGCACGTCTGTGGGCGTTTACGGGCGACGCTGTGGCGTAGCCCGGTAGTCTACGATCAGCGCGTGCGACGGGTGTGATGGGATTGCGCTTACCCGACTCCCTGCGATCCGTACGGATAATTGGCGTTGGCCATTGGGTAGCCTGCTCCCTGGCCCTGCTGATACGCATAACCGCCATCCTGATACACCGGTTGTTGTCCATCCTCCCGTCGTTGTTCGCCAGAACCTGTCATGTCCGGAGCGTTGTACGCTCGTGGGTTGCTCGTACTACGTCCTTGTACCGGTGTGCCATACATGTTGGGCATCCCGCCGGCCTGGAGAGGTAAGCATGTTGCGTCGAGGTTGGGGTTTGTCTGGGTATCGTGTGAAAAGGGACAAGGCATCACGGCGGGTCAAGAGGATATTGTGCGAGGAGAGAACCGCGTCGCGGGGGAGAGAAGCTTGCAGGTCCGACACGAGGAGAAAGGAGGTGGGAGAAGGGCACTCACGTTTGGCCAGGCGTGGTTTGCAGCTCCGCCGGCATGTGAGGCGGTCGACGCGTTCTGCATCGGGCTGGGATGGGAGAAGGGAGGTGAACATGCGAAGACGTGATGGACGGCGGTGGGCAGAAAGGTGATCAGCTGGGCACACAGCAGCAGTAACCACTACTCACCTATCGGTCGGACGTTGTGACACAGTTATCGATAAGGATTTGTTTGGTCCACACGTTGCGGACGGGTCGGGCCGCTAACAATCTCGACCAGGGCAAAAGCAGAGGGACGTGTATAGAAGCGTCGGGCTTGGATGACGATCGTCCGGGTGGCGATGCTGAAGAGCGTAGGCCTTGTGCTTTGTGTGCTTTACAAGTGACGTGAAGGACGGGGGGGTCCTATGGGGCGAGAGGTGGCAGGAGTGGTTGTTTGGGTTGAATGAGGATCGGCGGCAGACGAACTGGGACGAGGTAAGGATAAGGTAATAATAAAGGGTCTAGACGGCGGAAAGTGGAAGCAGGCTTAGGAATCGATGGCGACTACTTCCGACGCCGGTAAGGTGCCTTTCGCCCGGTTTGAAGGGTGGGGAGTTTACGCCGGGGAATCGGGAGGTGACACTGAGTTGGGTCGTGAAGTAATACACAGGGGGGGCTACGTGGAGCGGTACCGGTGGGCGGTGAGCTGAAAACAGCACGAGCTTACGCCAGGGAGGGCTTGTTGGCGCGTGCACGGCGGCTTCCTTGGGTCGCTCGGCGAATCAATCGCTTCGGGGGTGGAAGCTTTGCTTGGGAGCCGGTTCCCGTTTGCATGCCGTGACGAGATCGAGGCGTGATTGGTCGGCAGGGGGAAACGGTTACCGCTTTCGGCAGAAGGGGGACGGAGGGGACGAATGTATTCCCGCATATTACCGCGGATGCAAGCCATGTGGCAAAGATCGGCATCTGACCACGTGATTCATGTCCGGACATGACCGCCAGGAACGACCCGCACAGGTCCACTTGAACACGCTGTACACGCTGGCATCCCTAATTTAGCACAATTCAGCACCACCCCTCACATCATGCCATACCCAGCAGCCACGCCGTTCGACGAGGGTCACCTCAAGGTATCTGACATCCACGATCTGCAGTAAGGCATCGTATTCACCGCAAAGCTCACGTCAGCTACTTTCAGTCAGGAAATCCAGAGGGTAAACCAGGTGAGCAAGCCGTCTCACTGGAGTGCAGCACTGACCTCAGTCGTCTTCCTGTATGCTATAGCCTGACCAGAAATTATCCAGCTGATCCCAGCCATGGCGGTCCGGGAGGCAACGCCAGCGATTCCGACACGATCTATTTCGACCCCAAAGTCTTCCGCGTGGTCCTCTTTTCGCAGCGAGGCTGCGGCAAGTCCACCCCGTAAGCCAGATCGCCCTTGCACGCTGACCACAGGGCCGGTGACACGCGGGAGAACACTACTTGGGATTCAGGTGAGCTAGTCTATCATGCCAACCCGTCAAAGATGCTCACCACAGTCGCCGACATTGAGCGACTCCGCGAGCACGTCGGCGTCGACAAGTGGATGGTTTTCGGCGGATCTTGGTGAGTTTGGAGTTGATCTCCGCTTATTCTAGGGGATCCACCCTCGCCCTCGCCTACGCCCAAACACATCCAGACAAGGTGCAAGCTTTGATCCTCCGAGGCATCTTCCTTTTCCGCCGAAAGGAGATTGACTTTTTCTGGCGCACCGGGACGAAGTGTGAGTGGTGGTTCCGGGATGTGCTGACGTCTAGGGTTCTGGCCGGCCGAATGGTAGGCAGGATGCGCTCGACGGGTCTAATTCATAGGGAAGAGTTTGTCGCCCCGGTCAAGCCGGAAGACAGAGAGGACTTTGACACGTTCAACCACGCGTACCACGCTCTTCTGACCAATCCCGACGATGAAATCAGCCTGGACGCCGCGAAGCGCTGGAGCAGATGGGAGAGTCAAGTCGCAAGGCTCATCCCGAAAGCGGACGCCATTGCGAGGAGTGACACTGATGTGCGATGGGCTCGGTGAGTTTTGGAAGGAGTGCATCCCTGCAGCTAATGCGTAGGACCTTCGCTTTGATGGAATGTCACTACTCGATGAACGCTGTGAGTAGGCACCGTTCTGCTTAGTCATATCTGACAGTCAGGGATTCATGCGCGATGGGCAACTTATCGAAGAGGCAGAAATAGCCAAGATGTAAGCAAAGGTACGCCATTATACTAAATGTAGCCGACATATTCCGTGCGTTGTCGTGCAGGGTCGTTATGACTTGGTCTGCCCGGTAAGCTGACGCCGCCGCGTTCGCTGATGCAAGGTGCAATCTGCTCATGACCTTGCCAAGGCTTGGGGTGAAGGCCTGAGGATGCACATTGTTCCCGACGCTGGGCACAGCGCCACTGAACCGGGATCGACGAAATTGCTCGCCGAGGTGAGTTCTTCGATTACGATCGGTCCCGACTGCTGACCCGCACAGGCTATGGATGAGTTTGGTCGATTGTAGCGGTAGAATCGCTCATAGCCACTTATTTGAGGAGGCCGCGCCCCGCGGTCGGCCAGCTATATGCACGCGCGACTTTGAAGCTCTATGAAATCTGACCAGGTGTAATTTCCGGCAGGTGTGATTTCCGGCTGACTCGGAGGGTTTCAGATATTAACCGCCTCCGCGTTACATTTGCTGGAATCTGACCCTGAGACTTCGGCCGTTTGCTTGAATTCTCCTGTCAGCATGACCGCTTGATATTGAAAATACACCATAACAAGCTAATGTGGGTGTTCGACGGTGCCTAGCGTCGATATAGCCAAAGCGCAACATCCGCAGACCCAATCCTAGCCCGTCATCATCGCCGACACTTGCCCGGCCGATTGACAAGTCTCCGGGGGACCCGGTCAAAGTGGTTGCTGACAAAGTGTTGTGTTGCCCGAGCCCGTCAAAGGAACGTCTGCGCGCGTTGATTGACATCATCACTTTGCGAAAAGTTGTGACCGATCTAATGACCTCATGAAATACAGGTGAGTCTTCGATCGAGACGGCGGCTGTGTATATATATCCCGTCGAAGCATGTACAATTGTCAACCATTCCCCACCCCAAGACATGTTCTCAAAAGCCATCGCTGCACTGCTCCCTCTGCTCGCCATCGGCGTCACTGCCATTCCCGCCCCGATCCCCAATGGGGGTGTCGGCGTGAGGATGAACGACACGCCTCCTGCCTACGCTGCGGTCTCCGACTGTGAGTGTCACGTTGGCGGGTTGGACAAGATGCTGATATATAGTCGACTATCAGTCATTCATCGTCGGTCTGAACCAAGAGTGGATCGAGCTCGACCTGTTCAACTATGGTGTCTCCCGATTCTCAACGGAAGAGTTCGCCGAAGCGGGTCTCGGCCCCGATGACATTTCCCTGATCCAGTTCATGGCCAATCAGGTGGGTTCGGAGGTGGCGGCGATGGACAAAGCTAAACTCTAGGAAGTTGGCCACGCCGAGCTTCTCACTACGATAATCAACAACGGCGGTCACACCGCGCCACTCCAGTGCAAGTACAAGTACGACTTTGACACTGTTCGAGACTTTGTCAACTTTTGCCAGCGTCTGACCCGATGGTGAGCTTTCGATGTGCAACGGTGGCGCTGACGTATCAGGGGTGAATCCGGAACCTATGGCTTCCTCCCGCATCTCGATTCCCGCGACTCTGCTCAGCTACTTCTCCAGTCTATCACCACGGAAGCCAGGCAACAAATGGCCTTCCGTCAGTTCTCCGGAGCGCACCCGTTCCCCGTGTGGTTCGAGTCGGGCATCTCGCAGGCCATGCAGTGGTCGCTGCTTTCCCGATACATCATCGAGTGCCCGGCGCAGAACCCTCGCATCGAGTTCCCGATCTTCCCCTTCCTTTCGGTGACCAACGAGCCGAGCCTCTTGCAAGATGGCTACAACGCGGCCATCACCCACAACCGCACTTCTCTGTCGCAGCCGGGAGACCGCATTGAGCTCAGCTGGGAGAACCCTGGTCAGACTGTCTCGTACAACAACAGCTACAACACGTCGATCGGCGGTCTCATCAACTCCACTGCGCCAGCCTTCCTCGCGTTTATCAATCAGCTCAATGTCACCTACGCCCCAGTAGAGGTCACGGGAAACAACACCGGATACGTCATTCAGCCCAACGGCACTGTCTTCGAGGACACTCCGGAGAACCCGATCGTAAGTGCTACCTCGCATTTCACGGGCAACGCTAATGGCAGATCAACGGTACCGTCCACATCGCGCTCACCGACACTGACCTTTACGTCACGCCGTACAACTTGTCGCTGTTGAACGACCACATCTTTGCGTTTGGCCTCTACCAGGCCAACTAAGCGAGTGTGCACGTCGACAAGTGAAGTATAATTGCGACTCCGAAGCTCAATGGACAATCGTTAGTGCCAAGATACAAACATGTAGCATACAGCGAGATATGTATTTGCGTATCTCCGTACAATTGTGTAACGGTCGTCGGGATCGGGTGAGCCGCACGCCTATCTGCTGGTCAGCTCAGATGGTAACGTCCCAGTCTGGACTGGAGCCGAGCGCTCGGCCCAACTGTCAGCTGCGATCCATCCCGGACATCCCGCACTACACGGACAGTATAGCCAGGTCTATTCGGCCGTGCCATGGGCGGCGTCTCGGATGGTGGCAGGAGCGAGGACTGTCTGCGTGTTTGCCACTGATCAACCGGGCATCCAAGCACACAATTCGTTACCGTGCGGCGCAACATGACATATCTGTTCGGCGTTAGGTATCTCATTGCACTGGTTGGGTGCCAGTATATAGTTTGTGTGCTCAGAATAGACTCAGAACGGCAGCGGGATCTTCGCGTTCCCGTCCACAAGGACCCCTTCGATCAGGAGCTAGCGTCGCAGGCCTGATTTGCTACATGTGTCTCTCGCTTGGGAAATCCACATGTACAGTCCCGCGGGTGTCCGGTCGAATGATGTAGCAATCCGCCGTTTCTCGCGCTTTCCACCCTTTGACACGTTGCCCAGCACAGTCTCCATGAAAATCCACCATAGTCCTTTGATCTGCTGCCCACGACCGGTCAACGAGTATATAGTCGGATGTCTCCCACCGGTATGAGCAAATACCTTCACGCCACACACCTCCGCAAGCTTTGCCTACGTACCAAGACACAACGATGTCGACAGGAACAGTATCACCTGGATGGGACGATCCAGCAGAGCGAGCAGTCGCATCGAATAGATCCGAGCCCCCGACCCAGGCTTTGGAGAAGGTAGGAGATCACTCGCCTTCAACGTGTCAAGCGTCTTCTGCTCATATGCCGCTCACCCCACCGGTCCAGCTGTTCGATTCCCTGCGATCCCTTCAGTCTCCCCGGCCCTACTCTCCCACAGGCCCGCGTAAGCTGTCCAAAGACGAAGCAAAGCAGATCAAGCGGCTCGGCAGCGCGGTCCTTTGTGTTGCCGATTACTTTCGTTCCACGGTTGGTCCTCTGCATGATCCGAAT
>Ga0308160_10003670_pt1 | contig 17091 bp, 19 predicted proteins | sample PhyFR1_FD_201036 | JGI IMG/M metagenome (GOLD analysis project Ga0308160, IMG submission 201036) | Phyllosphere microbial communities from UC Gill Tract Community Farm, Albany, California, United States - DLSLF.R1 | ecosystem: Host-associated > Plants > Phyllosphere > Unclassified | place: USA...
ATCGTGACCTAGAAAAAGTTCGGCAGATCGTAACGCGTCACTTCAATGTACCGGAGCAGGATTTCCGTAGCCGCTAAAAACATGTCCTCTCCTCTTTTAAAATCAAGTACTATAAAAAAGTAGGATTAAACTGACAATACAGACAAGACGGAGGAATAATCATGACTAATAATCAAGCAATTGCTTATGCTGCCATCGCAATGGAGCAGCTCGGCTACACGCGTGAACAAATCGAGAAGGTGCAAGCGAGTATGCTGTCTGAAATGGACTGGACAGATGAAAAAACTGCTGAGAAAAAAGCTAGCGAAATCCTTAGTATCTAAATAGAAGGAAGCTCACTAATTTGAAAGTGAGCTTCCTTCTTAAATTATCTGTATTAATTTATCTAGTAACTTCAATTTTTTCGTCGTTAGCATTAAACACTTCATATTCCTCACCATTTATTACCTTTGAAACTAGAACAAATGCTTCTTTAGAGTATCGGTGAAGAGGAGAAACTACTCCTAAGTCAACATGGTAACGATTGCTTGAATCTTTGATAGAGAAACCTGTCTCTTCTTCAATTTTCACTAAAGCCTTATTAACTTTATGCCATGAACTGAAGCCGAGCTTTGTTCCTAGATCACTTAGTCTGTAAGGATAAGTAGCTTTCAATTGCTCTGGATCACTTATTGTTCCTAACCCAAGAATTGTTTGTTCAATTGTAGATTGAGTTTCTTCTTCGTCATGACTTTTTATGCCTAACATATTAGCCAAAGAATTTTCATCTTCAACTCTACTCATAGTGATCAAGTCAACTTCAAGATCAGTAATAGACTTACTTTTAATAATGTTGTAAACTTTTTCTTCAAGTATTTTCAAAGCAGATATATCTGATACGTCTTTCTGATTTAGATTCTCAAATAATTCTTCGTATGAATGCACTATTAAGTAGTTTACTCTAATACTTTTTCCTGATCCTAGGTCGATACTTTTTTCTGTTAATGGCTTTTGGTCATAACCAATAGGAACTTCGCTCCATTCAACAAACCAAATGTTCTCTACAATTTCTGAATCTGATTCAGCTACAACTTCAGAAATATCAGCTAGTATTTTTTTTACGTTAGGATCAGAAATAGAATACCCTAAAAATATTATTGGATGCTCCATAAAGAAAGTTAAAAGCTTAGCTACTAAATACTTACGTTTTTCATGGAAATGTATATAATCTTCTGAAGAAATTACTATTTCTTGTGGAGTATTAACACATCCATGTATTTTTAAAATTTGTCCAATATCTAAAGCTTTTTTAGATTTGATAACCTGTTGTCCTACAATAACTGAATGCTTAGGAAATAACGATTCAATTAACATGTCATAATTGGTTGTTATAATAGCATGTGGTTGCAATTTTCTAAGTAATTCTATTTCTGTTGCATATTCATGGTTTTCTAAATCAATTGAATGGCTTAGGTTTTTAAAAAAAGAACTGATTTCATATTTTAAAAACATACTGGATGAAGTGTCTGCTTCAAATAGTTCATCTGGAAATATTGATTCTTTGTAATTGTCCCAAGCATATGTTTTGTACTCTTCAATTAGTAAACTTGCAATTTCTGGATTATCAGCTGTATTTTGAATATAGTATGCAACTGGGTACTTACAATTCGGATTTTTTTCGATTAAATGTTCTAGCAAACCAATCCATGATGGAGCCCCAATGTATCTTCTTGAAATTCCAGTGCCTACGAATAATATCGGTCTAGTTCCACTGTCATCAATTATACTTTTTAATCTTCGATATGAATCTTCTAAATATTGTTCATACACAGCAGTTCACCCCCATTAATTTTTCTTTGACGATCATTAATCACTATTTTATTCGTATATGCTCCGAAATTATTTATTCTGTTAGTCTTCCCATAGTTCTTCCATCAACTCATCGATTTCACTGGAGAGTCGTTCCCGTTCGCGATCATCCTTCTCAATATGACCATACTCATCCATCCAGATGACATCGCCTGATTCGACTGTCATCGGGAAGCGGGAAATCAGGATGTCGCGCATCCCATCATCGAACTCGACGACGACCCACTTCTCTTCAATTCGGTCGATGATCCCTTTTCGCTTTTTCATTTCGACTTCTTGATCGTGTAGGACGATCCGTTCCCTTCGAAGACAATCGTGCCGCTCTTATCGGTCCGCAGCATCGTCGCCTTCGCTCGCTTCAGGTTCGTCACAACTTCCTTCGTCGGGTGTCCATAGGCATTCTTCCCGACACTGATGACGGCGTACTTCGGTTTAACGTACTTGAGGAACGTCGCGCTCGTCGATGTCTTCGCCCCATGATGCCCGACCTTGAGGACGTCTGCACGTAGCGTCTTCTTCTTCGCGATCATGTCTTGCTCCGACTTCAATTCCGCGTCTCCCGTGAAGAGGAACGTGTTCTTTTTATAGGCGACGTGCAGTACAGCACTCCAATTGTTCAAATCACTCTTTGCATAGTCTTTGACCGGTCCGACGAACTGCGCCTTTACGCCTCCTTTGACCGAAAGCGAGACGCCCGCCTTTGCCGTCTTGATCGTCAGCTTCTCACGCTTGACCGCCAACAAGAAGTCCTTATAGGCTTGCGTCGTGTGCTTGACCTTCGGTGCATAGACGCTCTTGACCTTGAACGAGTCGAGGACTTCATCGAGTCCCCCGATGTGATCGGCATCCGGATGCGTCGAGATCAACACCTCGATGTCGCCGACCTTCTGTTTCTTCAGATAGGCAACGAGTTCATCGCCCTTCCCCTTGTTGCCACCATCGATGACGATATCTTCACCACTTGGCATCTTGATGTAAACCGCGTCGCCTTGACCAACATCGATATAGTGGACCTTGATTTTAGGGGTCACCGCTTCTGCACTTTGTTGTGGTCCAACGAGTAATCCAACACTTGCGAGCGCTAAGCTAGCCCCCATCCATTTTCGCTTCACCTTTCATCGCTCCATTCTCGATTTGTAAGTTATCTTCAGTATACAGTGAATACCAGGATAAAGTTGGTTATATTTCCCACCCACTTATTTTTATTGATAGGTTAGTTTATATGTAAGTCTATACAAAAAAACAGACCTTAATGGGTCTGCTTGTTAAAGTGTGTCTGCATGAAGTCTGTCAGTCGATCAACATCAATGAACCATGTCACATGCTCAACCGAACCATCCACTTCTCGTACGAATCGAAGCTGGGCATCAATCAATGTTACCTTATCTGGTACCTGTTTCTCCTTTGCTTGATCCATGACCTCAAACATCTCAATTATACTCATGTACTCCACCCCTAATCGTTTTGTTAAGCACAGCATAGAATGATTTTAGAGTCTGTACGAATTACCTTAGATAAGATAAGCGAAATGATATGTAAGATAACTGGGTCATTACGAAACAATGTACGATTAATTTTTCACACATAAAAAAAGAAACGACCTTTTGAAGATCGTTACTGTCATAAAAATGATTAGTGTTTCCTACGCACATCGAATCAATAGAGATAAATAAGTACACCTACGATCAAAATGAACGGAACCAATAATATCTTACCGGTCCGGCTCAAAAAGCTCTTCTTTTCTTTTGTAAACAAGAAGTCGATCAATAAGAAAAGTCCAAATGCAATCGGTACGAGGTAGAGTAGAGGGGCATTTGTAAGTGCTGCACCTAATACATCAGTCGATCCGTCAAATTTCATATGTAGTTTCTCCTTTTTAGATATCCTCGCATACGACACATCATTCACGACCGAAGCACTAACGACGATCTCATACGTGGACAAGAATCTTTCCTTTAGTATGCCATTCCTTCCACTAAACCCTAACCTTTTATTTTTCTTTTTATAATTCTATGTAACGCTTCGTGCCCTCCGTCGCAAGGAACAGGAACGTAGAAATCCCTCGCGCAGGCGAGTCGCAGCTCTCGTTATCGGTTCGAAGCAGTGCGATGAGGATGTTGCTGTGTGCAGCCTACAACCTCACGCATGAGCTCGAAAGTCTTTATGTCGTCCGCATTACTATGGAAACATCAATCCTCTATCCATAGAACTCCGTCCATTCACTCACTTCTTCGCTCATCCATGCATTGCAAAACTTCTTCAATTCTGTCACAAAATAATTTTTCCAAAATATAACTTTGTATACAATTGTAAATTACATAAAATCGTTATATTATAAAAGGTAATAAAGTATTGTGAACGTATGAAGAGTAGAAATGCTTGTATCTGGAAAAGTATATTTATTTGCAACAATCCATGATGAGAAAATGGATTGGCACAACCCAGTTCCTGCTTATGGAGAAGTTCTTATTGAAGATGGCGAATATATTCAAACTGTAGTTGATACGTATGAAACTGCATTTGAGAATCAAACGATCTCACCTATCATGGGGAGACACGATGAACTCGAGTTAAAAGAATGATTTGTTGAGGAACAAGCCACTCAATAAGAACACTTAAACTTTTTTAAAAATAATCTTTATCAAAGGAGAGCGTTTTATGGGTAAATTTAAATGGATGGGTGTTTTAGTAGTATTGGTTGTTCTATTTTTTGTGTTTGACCCTTTTCGTGGGGAACCACCAAACCCCAAAGTAGAAGCACAAGGAAAAGATATTCCAACGGTTCAAGGATCATTTTGTTGGGATGGTCTATTGCGCAACCAATGTGTCGATAAAGTATATGTCGACGGACTCGATATGACGAAAAAAAGCAAACCAACTGTAGTATCCTCAAATAAAAAAATCGATATTTCGTTTGAAGACGAACCGGAATCTATTGAGATCGTTCGTTGGAAAGATAAGCAAGATGCTGAAAAAGTTACTTTAACTGGCGATGCCGTTACTGTCCCGAAAGAAACAGGAACGTATGCCTATGAAATCAAAGCAAAGTGGTCCAATGGTGACGGACAATTCGCTTTTTTGGTTAAAGTAGACTAACCCCCTCCCCTTTCCCCATACTTCCTCTTCTACCAACAGTCAATTGGCTGTTGGTTTTTTTTATTAATAACCAAGTATTTGTGATAAGACCTATATTTTAAATTAATTATTTCTATTTTTAAAACGCTCCGTGCCTTCCGTCGTAAGGAACAGGAACATAGAGATGCCTCGCGCAAGCGATGTGCAGCTCTCGTTATCGGTCCGGCAGGAGGGCAGCGGTGCGATGAGGGTGTCGCTGCGTGCAGCCTACAGCCTCACGCATGAGCCCGAAAATTCTTCTTCTGTTGTACATCCAGTAGAAAGAGCATCACTACCTATCTACAAGAGGATCGATTCACTTCAATCAGCTATCTCTCCTCGAACCTTCGTACACTCCACTACTGTCTCACTACTGCATCCTCCATAACACCCTTCTACATAGAACAGACCAGATGTACGTTCTCACCCGCAGTGGATCATCCGTCCACTGCGGGTCTCTCATTGCCCTTGGATTCGGGACGAATCCATTCCTTACTCGCTTGCGCTCTCTGGGGTCCTACCAACAAAACGCGGAAAACATACGCTAAGCAAATTTCGACATAAAGAAAGCCGATTTTTCCTACGCTAAGGAATCATCGGCTTTTAGTATTATTGAATAAGAGGGCGTAGTGAATGTAGACTTGCTACTTTACTTGCATCAAAGTTGTATTCACCAAGAAAATTAATGTGTTCCCATCCTAACGGAGAAACATGTTTAAGTAAATCTTCTCTCAAATTCCCCTTTTCCTTCAATAATTTTGTTGCTTCTGTAAGATAAACGGTATTCCATACGCTAATAGCATTTATTAGAATATTTAAAGCACTTGCACGTTGTAGTTGGTCTTGTATTCCTCGTTCTCGTAACTCACCTCGTTTTCCAAAGAATAAGGCTCTTGCTAACCCATTCATGGCTTCCCCTTTATTTAGTCCTCGCTGAATTCGACGGCGTAGTGTTTCGTTAGATATGTAATCCAAAATAAAAATGGTCTTTTCGATTCTCCCCATTTCTCGCAAAGTAGTTGCAAGTTTATTTTGTCTCGCATATGACCCTAATTTCCCCATAATAAGTGAACCAGACACTTTTCCTTCTCGAATAGAATGAGCTACACGTAATACGTCATCAAAATTCTCTTGAATAATTTTAGTATTAATACGACCACGGAGTATATTTTCTAGTTTTGGGAATTCATTCGGCGTTTGGATGGTGAATAGCTTAGAGTCAGCTAAATCACGTAGCCTTGGTGCAAAACGAAATCCTAGTAAATGACTCAATCCAAATACTGAGTCGGCGTAGCCAGCTGTATCTGTAAAATGCTCTTCAATATTTAAATCTGTCTCATGATGAAGTAATCCATCGATAACGTGTACAGCATCACGAGCATTGGTATTAATGACTTTCGTATAAAAACTTGAAAATTGATCACTGGTAAATCGATAAATGGTTGCCCCTTTTCCAGACCCATAGTGTGGATTGGCATCGGCATGTAACGATGAAACACCAACCTGTACGCGCATTCCATCAGAGGAAGAAGTACTTCCATCTCCCCAATAGGAAGCTAGTTTAAGCTTATGTTGAAAATTTACTAATGTCGCTTGTGCACGACTTATAGCATCATCGAATAAACGCCATTGCGCTGCATTAGCCATTTGATGATAGGTAACTCCTGGTGTCGCTTCTGCCATTTTAGTAAGACCTATGTTAGTTCCCATCGCCATGAGAGCAGCCATGAGAACTACTTTTTCCTCTCCCTTTGGTGGGCGATTGGTTGAGGCATGTATCAACATTTCATCAAATCCTGTCCAGTGTGCTACCTCCATTAAAAGATCAGTGAGCTTTATTCTTGGCAACATATTATATAAAGACAGGCTAAAAGCTCTCGCTTCTTCGGGTGTATTCTTCTCCAAACGGTCCACTCGGATCTTAGCCTTTTCGATATTTACTCCTTCTAGAGAATCAAGATTATTTGAAACCCATGTAAGGCGTTGAGCTAGTGACTTTCTTCTTTCCTCAATATATTCATCTGCCGATGAACGAACGGCTAGTTTAGTTTTCGTAAGACGAGTTGTTGTCCAATCTTTTTTAGGAACAAGATACTCTTCAAAATCTTTATGAAGTCTACTACCGACTACGGATATGTCGCCTGAACGAATATGATTTTTCAACTCTGTTAGTGCAGCCATCTCATAATAGTGCCGGTTAATTATTCCATCATCACCATAAACATGCTTCTTCCAACGTTTAGGAATAAAATCTACCGGGGCATCATTTGGAATTTTTCTTTTACCAGATTCATTTATTTCATTTAGCGTTTTTAGGGCTTGCAATAATGGCTCTGTACCTTGTGTAGAACGAAATTCAAGAGATTTAAGAAAAGTAGGAGTATATTTTCTTAGATAAGAAAACCGATTTTCTAACAAATCTAGATAATCGTAATCCATCGGTCGGGCTAATTTTTGGGCTTCTTCAACGGAAGAAACAATTTTATCCCACGGCATAATCATTTCAATAGCATTAAATGGATCAAGCCCTTCATTTCGTGCTTGAATAAGTGCAGCACCAATATCTGCAAAATGCACGACTTTTTCATTCACTGCTTTTCCATTTTCTTTTTGCATTTCCTCTTGTGTTTTACGACCCTTTGATTGTAAAATCATCATTTGTCTATCATGAATTTCAATTGCTTGGTCAATTAGATCTTGGCTTAGTGTTACTAGATAGGCAACAAGAATTGCATATTTCTTCATTTCTTTAAATCTTCGAAATGAGTGTGGTTCATACCGTGCTCCAATACGAGATAATTGAAGTAACCGATTGGGATGGATTTGTTCTGTATTTATTTCTAATTTTAATTCTCGAATATATTCTAAGCGCTTTATGACTTTTAAAAAGGCTTCAGGTGAAGATTGGCCGGGAAGCTCCCTCAGCCATGCTAAAGGGGTTTTTCTATTGTCTACAAATGGATCTATAAGTTTATCTAACTTTTGTTTTTGCCATTTGGAAAGAGTACAAGTTAATGATTTAAAAATCCTTTCCTCTGCTCGTTGACGAGTTTCCCAAACAAGCCTTTCTATAGTAGTCATGCCAGGGAGAATAATTTTCTGATTACGTAGTTCTTCTTGTGCTGTACGAAGAAGATACATTGAATTTCCATTTTGAAGGGCATGATTCAAAAGAAACTGAGCTGCCTTGCGATAGTTCCCTAAGGAAAAATTTTGATAACCATAAACTTGACGGATTTCTTCCATATGCTCATGTTTAGTTGGCTCTCGTTGGGCATATAAAGAAAATGAATTAGGATTAACATCTATTTGGCTAGCTATGTATTCGATTATGTAATCTGGAATAGGTCCAACATCTGAAAGGGACCATCCAGGATAGCGTAGAACACATAATTGAACAGCAAAGCCTAATCGATTATGATCTCTTCTGTGTCGTTTAATAATTTCAAGGTCATATTGTGAAAAAGTATAATAAGTTTCTAGTTCACTTTCGCTCATATCAGCTGGAATTCGTACAAATTCCGTTCTTTGATCTTCTGTTAGTAATTCTTTCCCTCTCATGCTACAACTCCTTGCTAGATATCTTTTTTCTTTTCTAGATAACGATATAAGGTTGTCGCTCCAATGCCTGTTGCCGTCTTAATTTGAGATAAAGAGTAATCTTTGCTTTCATACATTTTTATAGCAAGTTCTATTTTCTTTAAATCAACCTTCGGTCTGCCTCCGTTTCTTCCCCTAGCTCTAGCAGCCGTCAATCCATCCTTCGTTCGTTCACTAATAATATCTCGTTCTAATTCTGCTATGCTGGCTAACATTCTGAAAAAGAACCGTCCCATAGCAGTTGTGGTATCGATCTTGTCTTGTATGGAAACAAAATGAATTTCCTTTGATTCGAAATATTCCATAAGCTCAATTAAATGTTTGGTACTACGACTGATACGATCTAATTTATAAACAATGACCGTGTCATCTTTACGTAAAACTTTAAGTAGTTCATCTAATTGAGGTCGATTTTTCATTTTTCCTGATTCTTTTTCTTCAAAAATCTGATCCACTCCGTAGTGAGCTAATGCATCGAGTTGTAATGATAATGATTGATCTTGTGTACTTACGCGTGCATATCCAAATTTCAACACAAATCTCCCCTTTTCTAATATGTTAACTATACCAAAAAGGGGTTTTAAATAGATATATTGGTCTTTTGATTTTGGTTATATTTTTGGTTATGTATTTAAGTAGTTTTTAAGGTTTTTAGAGAAGTTCTCTATTCATAACCAAAAACGGTCGTTTATGGTGATTTGTCCATGAACTAATGAATTAAATGGCTTTTTTAATTTTGTTCAATAATCGGGCCAGATTGTGGAACAACACTTTTAAAGAAAATTGGATATCTATGTTAAATTTCAGAATAGATGGTAAGGTTATACTTAACTAATGGGATAGTTTAGTTTTAGAAGATAAAATAATAAATCATACTTGACCCTGTACTATGGTACAGGGTTTATTCTGTACTAGGAAGAAAAATTCCTGTAAATAATTGCAGATCAAATAGAGGAGGCAGCAACATGAATCAAAATCATTTGAATACTTCGTTAAAGGACAAGGTGTTACAATCACTTGGTTTGCCAGAAGAAGGATTTGAGGGAAAAATCCGTTTATTGTCTCCTTCAGAAAATAGTATCCGTTTAGACATTCTTCTTTTCATGGCTGAGGGAAAAATCGTCAACATCAATGATTTAACTGCAACAGAGGAACAAATTGATGTCCAATCTGCTCTTCAACGTTTAAGGGAATTGGATTTAATTCACTGGGACCAAAACTCTGGGGATGTGAACGTGGCGTATCCTTTTTCAGGAGTTCCGACTCCACACCGTGTTACATTGGCTGGAATGTTGCCAGCTTATTCCATGTGTGCGATTGATGCCCTTGGCATTCCATCGATGTTTACAGATGCCGTTATTGAATCGGAATGTGCATTTTGCGGTGAAAAGATTACCATCGATGTGAAAAACAACATGCCCGTTGCCAATCCTGATACCGTGGTTGTAGGCTTGGGAACAACGGATGCTGCCGATACCAACGCATGCTGCGATTCTTCTTGCGAATCGAATGAGCCAACGTCCATTTCTACCAGCTGTTGCCCAGCCATTCAATTTTATTGTTCTGAGGAACATTGGCAAAAAGCGAATGAAAAGAATTCAACAACGGCGAAGGACAAGCTGACTCTTGCGGAAGCCTTTGAGGTTGGGGCTGCTGTTTTTGGCGGCACGTTATCTGGCTCTAAGGGTAAGTAAAATCTCATGAATGAAGTAAACTATATATTTACCCTGTACTAAGGTACGTGGTTTATGCTGTAAGTGAGGTGAGACGTATGAAATTTCGTATCGGAGAACTGGCTGACAAGTGCGGTGTTAACAAGGAGACCATTCGATATTATGAGCGTTTAGGCTTAATTCCAGAGCCTGAACGTACGGAAAAAGGATACCGAATGTATTCCCAACAAACGGTCGATCGATTGCATTTCATAAAACGAATGCAGGAATTAGGATTTACCTTAAATGAAATTGATAAATTGCTAGGGGTTGTCGATCGCGATGAAGCGAAGTGTCGTGATATGTATGATTTCACTATTTTGAAGATAGAGGACATTCAACGTAAAATTGAAGATCTTAAAAGGATTGAACGAATGCTGATGGATCTTAAAGAAAGATGTCCCGAAAACAAAGATATTTACGAATGCTCCATTATTGAAACACTGATGAAGAAATAAGAGGTGAAACAGAAATGAAAAACATAATAAAAAGTTCAGGTTGGTTTCTTGTCGCACTCATCACATGCCCGTGTCATCTGTTTTTACTACTTCCGTTGATTGCAGGAACAGCACTGGGATCATACTTCACGGAATTTAAAAATGTTATTTTCATCATGATGGGTCTGTTATTCGTTTTCGCTCTTTTCAAGGGCTGGAGAAAACTTGATCCAGAAAAAAAAGAGGAAACAAAGAAAGATACAACCACACATGATTGTTGCAGCATGGAGAAGTTCAAGTCATGAAAGAAAAAGTTTCACAAGTAGCCACTGTATTTTCAGCTTTTGTTATGGCGGGTTGTTGCCTGGGTCCACTAATCTTGATTCCCCTTGGACTCACTGGGTTTGCAGGCGCAATCGCATTCTACTCGTTGAAGTATCGGTTATTGTTCAGCATCGTTACCATTGTCCTTCTTGCGTACTCCTTTTATATGGTTTATGGAAGAAAGGGTAAAAGGAAAAGTTCTGTCATTGGCTTATGGATTACAACGTTCCTTGTTTTTACCATGTTTCTTTTCTTATTTTCAGTTGAAAGTTGACTATAAAAAATGGGGTGTATTATGTGAAAGTACAAATAATCAGGATTATGATGTTGCTATCCCTTATGCTAGTGGTTAGTGCATGCAGTAACGAACAAGAAGTCCAAAAAACTGAAGTATCTAAGAGTGAAGTGAAAACAACTGCTATGAATTCAGAGAAGGATGTAAAAGCTATTACTGAAGCTGAGAAGACGGGGACATTCATGGTTATAGCAGGGATGGATTGCTGCCCGCCATCAGTTGTGGAAGATGCCATTGCACAGGTTGAAGGTGCTGGCAAAACAGCCATTAAAGTTAATGGAAGCACCGCGGAAGTAACGGTTTCTTTTGATGATACGAAAACCAATTTAGATGCAATTAAGACGGAGGTTTCAGACTTGGGTCTCCCCGTCGAATAAAAGGAGGATATTTTTACCATGAAAAAATATCGAGTGAACGTGCAAGGAATGACATGTTCGGGTTGTGAACAGCATGTAGCTGTCGCTCTTGAAAACATGGGTGCAAAAGCGATTGAAGTAGATTTTCGCCGTGGAGAAGCTGTATTTGAGCTTCCTGATGACGTGAAAGTTGAAGACGCGAAAAATGCGATTGCTGACGCAAACTATCACCCGGGCGAAGCAGAAGAATTTCAATCGGAACAAAAGACGAATTTATTGAAAAAATATCGGCTAAACGTTGAAGGAATGACCTGCACTGGTTGTGAAGAACATATTGCGGTTGCTCTTGAAAATGCAGGTGCAAAAGGGATTGAAGTAGACTTTCGTCGCGGAGAAGCACTGTTTGAACTACCGTATGATGTAGACATTGATATCGCGAAAACAGCGATTACTGACGCACAATATCAACCGGGCGAAGCAGAAGAAATACAAGTGCAATCGGAAAAAAGGACAGATGTAAGTTTAAATGATGAAGGTAACTATGATTATGATTACATCATCATCGGTTCTGGTGGAGCTGCCTTTTCATCTGCCATTGAAGCCGTTGCTTTGAACGCAAAAGTGGCTATGATTGAGCGTGGAACGGTGGGTGGAACTTGCGTTAATGTCGGATGCGTTCCTTCTAAGACCTTATTAAGAGCAGGGGAAATCAATCATCTAGCAAAAAATAATCCATTTGTGGGATTACACACTTCGGCTTCAAATGTTGATTTAGCGCCATTAGTAAAACAAAAGAATGATTTAGTAACCGAGATGCGAAATGAAAAATATGTGAATTTAATTGATGATTATGGTTTTGAATTAATAAAAGGTGAAGCAAAATTCGTAAATGAAAATACAGTTGAAGTAAATGGCAATCAAATCACAGCCAAAAGATTTTTAATAGCTACAGGTGCTTCTTCAACTGCACCTAATATTCCCGGATTAGATGAAGTAGATTATTTAACAAGCACTAGCTTATTGGAATTAAAGAAGGTTCCAAATCGTCTTACCGTAATTGGTTCAGGATATATCGGCATGGAATTAGGACAACTATTTCATAACCTCGGGTCAGAAGTCACTTTGATTCAAAGAAGCGAGCGTCTATTAAAAGAATACGATCCTGAAATTTCAGAAGCCATTACTAAGGCCTTAACAGAACAGGGAATTAATTTAGTAACAGGTGCAACCTATGAACGAGTTGAGCAAGATGGAGACATTAAAAAAGTTCATGTTGAGATAAATGGTAAAAAGCGAATTATTGAAGCAGAACAATTGCTAATTGCCACTGGAAGAAAACCAAATACAGAATCATTAAACTTACATGCAGCAGGCGTTGAAGTTGGTTCCCGTGGTGAAATTGTCATTGATGATTATCTTAAAACGACCAATTCCCGAATTTATTCAGCTGGAGATGTCACTCTCGGTCCCCAATTTGTTTATGTAGCTGCTTATGAAGGTGGACTTGCTGCTCGTAATGCAATCGGAGGACTAAATCAAAAGGTCAATTTAGAAGTGGTTCCAGGCGTTACGTTTACTTCTCCATCGATTGCAACGGTTGGTTTAACGGAGCAACAGGCAAAAGAAAAAGGATATGAAGTGAAAACATCGGTATTGCCGTTGGATGCTGTTCCAAGAGCGCTCGTTAATCGGGAAACAACAGGTGTTTTCAAATTAGTGGCAGACGCGAAAACATTGAAAGTGTTAGGGGCGCATGTAGTGGCAGAAAACGCAGGAGACGTAATTTATGCAGCAACATTAGCTGTGAAATTCGGTTTAACTGTTGGAGATCTGAGAGAAACGATGGCTCCATATCTAACAATGGCAGAAGGATTGAAGCTGGCTGTCCTAACTTTTGATAAAGATGTTTCGAAATTATCTTGCTGTGCTGGATAAGTTAGAAAAAAGATTCCTGATTATTGCTCAGGAATCTTTTTTCTGTTTTATGAATAAGGTTTTCCGTACTTTGCCAAATTAACTTTAAACTGTTTAAGGAAATGAAATATTTATATAGCATATTTGTTTTACACGGTTTATTATGTCAACAATCTGTGCACTTTGGTTAAGTCTTCTTGCTATTGAAATCTATAAAACTTACTTAATAAAAAGGATTGAGTTTCTCTACAAATTATCGAGGAATGACTAATGGTGGCAGAGGAATAAATCCCTTTTTAACAGCCATTGAGTCAGTGGCTAGGTGCAACGATTTGCACGATGATAATTACGAATAAATGCATCACTTACGTCTGCTCGATGGCTCGAAATTGCCCCAGTATTCCAAAGTCCATAAATCCCTGTACGGCGAAATAATGTCCAATGAGTATCTTCTGGTCATCTATAAACAGGCGTTTGAATATCTCCTAGTTCCTTAACTGTTTTTGATTCCGAAATAGCATTATATGGAGCTGGAACAGTGTAACCAAGACGAATTAAAATTTGATATAACTCTGTTAGATTGGGTTCGCATACATCCCGACGATAGATTTCCATAAGTTGTTTTAATTGAAGATTCTTTAAAATCTGAATGTATAAATTACATTACCCCAAGCAAACCCATTCGCGAAGGTAGCCTTGGGTTACCATATAATACTCGCTAGTATCAAGGAAACGGTTTTCATGTCGAGTTTATTATAGAAATGTTGCAATAACACCATTTTAAAGATGATGTTACTTCTATCTCCTGATTAAACTTTGTATTTAAATTATAAAATTGCACTTGACCTTCCCCTAAGGTGAACGTTGTAAACTCTAGTTAATTCAGTGATGGTCTTCCAGTTAACGAAAAGGGGGGAGATAATGGAGGATTTAACGATTGGTCAACTAGCCCAACAAACAGGAGTCAGTCGAAAAGCCATTCGACTGTATGAAGAAAAGGAATTGATACTGCCTTCTATAAAGCGTAGCGAAGGTAATTACCGCGTTTATAACCAAGAGCATGTGTTTTGTATCAATGGTATTAAACAACTCCGATCATTAGGCGTATCACTGGAGGAAATGAAAGATTTAATAGTGATTTTCGAAAAAAATACGGTGGAGATAGAACCGCATCTACAACATTTGTTAAAAGATAAACTGACCAAGATAGACGAACAAATCAACGAACTACAAAAGTTGCGTAAACACATTGAATCGTACCTTGATTCCCCGAAAGAGGTATTCAATCAAATGGAGGGATTTAAACAATGAAGAATAAAACAGAACTCAAAAAATTTTATGAACTATTGTTAGCTAAGCTGCCTAAAGAATCAGTGCCTATTCTTCGGACAATTTTTTTCTCCATTCGTGATGGGCAGGCAGTTACAGAAAGTTCTTTAATAAATCAAACGGGAATTAATACAAAAACAGTTCAGTCAGTAGTGAAGATATTAGCCCAACGGCAGATGATCGTTCGGGAGGCGGATCAAAAAATAGTAGGGGCATTGGGCTTATCGATTATACCGACTACTAACCAGATTCATTTAGGAGGACGAACTTTATTTGCCTGGTGTGCAATATCGACATTGGAGCTGTCAACTGCTCTGGTTGCTGATGTCGATATACATTCCCGTTGTGCGTACACAGGTGAACCGATTGAGGTAACTGTCCGAAATGGAAAATTAGCAAAAACAACTCCTGATTCAACAGTAATCTGGACAGTGCCGTTTGATTCTGAGGCTCCATGGGCCGGAGGAACATGTAAACAAATTCACTATTTTAGCTCAGTTGAGCATGCAAACAAGTGGAAAGAAGAACATCCAAAATTGCAAGGGGAAATTATGACTTTGGAACAAGCTCTCTCTTTTGGAAACGAATTGAAAAAATTTTTATCATAGGGTAGAGCCCATGAAGTTTCAAAAATCAGACAAGCTATGAAAAGGATGCTTTTATCGGTCAATTAGTCCAACAAATGGAGTTTTTAGGTAATGAAAAGTAATATCGAAAATAATAATAGGAACAAAAAATAACAAAGGAGGAAAAAGACATGAAAACTGAAATTCAGGAAATCGTAACCCGACTTGACCAACAGTCGAACAAGGGAGAGGGAGGAGAATCCATGAAGTGGCTGTTTCGCCCGTTGTTACAAATGCTAGCAGGGGGGGAGTCTGTCACCATTGAAGATATGGCGACAACGACCGGAAAACCTGTTGAAGAGGTGAAGAAAGTTCTCCAGTCTCTGCCAAGCGTGGAAATCGACGAACAAGGCCGTGTCGTTGGTTTAGGTCTTACCCTTATCCCTACCCCTCACCACTTTACGGTTGATGGGAAGCAACTATATGCCTGGTGCGCCCTTGACACACTTATATTTCCAGCACTCATCGGTCGTTCGGTCAACATCGAGTCACCCTGTCACAGCACCGGAGAACCTATACGGTTGAATGTGGAACCGGACCACATTGTAAGCGTGGAACCTTCCACTGCCGTTGTCTCAATCGTGACGCCAGATGATATGTCCTCGATTCGTACGGCATTCTGCAACGAAGTCCATTTCTTCAGCTCACCGAATGCAGCCGAAGACTGGCTTGACCAACATCCAGGGGGAAAAGTGTTATCTGTAGAAGATGCCTTTGAACTGGGTCGCCTAATGGGGACGCGTTACGAGGAATCTAGACCTGCCAATGGGTCATGCTGTGATATTTAGTCGCAAGTAACCACGATACCAGAAGGAGCCACAGGTCTGAAAGATGAAACCCAGGGCCAGCTCAGGACAGGTTTCCCTCTTTTATACCTGATTTCTTATATCTCTGACCGCTAACTACGCGAAGTATGCAAAGGTGGTAAAACCTACAAAAATACCCGGTATTTCTGTACTAAGGAGCCGATCCGTATATGCCATGGTACCGGAGTATTTATTCGATGCTACGATTGAAGGCTTTAAAGACGGAAAAACAGTACAAAAATACAGTTAAAATCCATAAATCATGGAGGTATTGAATAAAAAAATTCATCATTCTAGGAGGGAAAAATATGCAAACATTAATCTGTCCTGCTTGCGGATGTTCCCTCGTACGACTAGGGATTGAAAAAGATAGGGCAGCTGTGTACAAATATAAGTTTACGAGAAGACCTGCTAAAACATATTTCTCCATTGGGATGGGAACATATTAATTTTCTTGGCGAATACACATTTGATATGAAGAAAGTAGCAAGTTTATATTCACTACGCCCTCTTATTCAATAATACTAAAGGCCGATGATTCCTTAGGTAGGGAAAATCGGCTTTTTTCCTCCCAAAATTCTCTTAGCGTATGTTTTCCGCGTTTTGTTGGTAAGACCCCTCTCTCAAAAGAAAAACGACGTCGTTTTTCGTCCATGCTCTTGCGCGCGCGGACAGGACGGAGGTATCCCGTCCGTCTACGCTCTATCGTCTCTTTACAGCACACCTTGTG
>Ga0308160_10003671_pt1 | contig 17084 bp, 25 predicted proteins | sample PhyFR1_FD_201036 | JGI IMG/M metagenome (GOLD analysis project Ga0308160, IMG submission 201036) | Phyllosphere microbial communities from UC Gill Tract Community Farm, Albany, California, United States - DLSLF.R1 | ecosystem: Host-associated > Plants > Phyllosphere > Unclassified | place: USA...
AGAGGACGCCACCGCCTAAGAGGCATTCACTTTATATCAAGGGCATCCCGATTCCTACTTCCGAGGATGAGCTCAAGGCTTTGTTCCCCGATTCTGTGAAGGTAGGCCTTGCGGTCACCCCAAAGAGTCGAGCTCACAACAGACCACCACAATCAAGATCATCCAAGACCACTTGACGAAGAAGCAAAAGGTGCGATCCGCGTCGGATGTCACAGTGTGCTGAAAATTGAACTAACATGTAGGACTTTGCCTACGTCGACTTTGAGTCGGAAAGCGACATGCAGGAGGCTTTGAAGGCGCACACCAAGGTAAGTCTCACTGCTCAACAACGTTCACCACTGACGAGCAGACCATCCGTGACACCGAGGTATCCGTGGTCATCTCCAACCCGCCTGCCAGGTTCTCGACTTTCGGAGGCGGTATGCGCGGGCGCGGCAGTTTCCGTGGAGGCAGAGGCGGTCGCGGCGGTTTCGGTAGGAAAGATGACTAGTAATCGTCCTCCGCCGACAACGCGCGCGAAGGGTGTGCCGACAAGATCCGGTGTTGTGTAGAGTATACGTCGATGTGGACGAGACGATGATTCATGTTTCGTTTTAGGACATAGCGGGTGGTGGTGCGTCGTGAGGCAGAGGTAAAAACGATACCGGCATTCTTGTAGAGATACCCAGCGGGATGATTTGTACATGTAGGTCTCGGCGGTAGAAGGTAGAGAGCGCGGAGGGGCGCATCCACATGGCATTGTTTATATTTCATGAACGTCATGACGCGTGCGATGGGGTGCGGTGACGTGTGGTCGGACACGGCTTCGGATGCAACGGGTCTCGGGGTTTCTGGGTCTCTTCGAGCTACTTGAAGCTCATCATAGAATGGCGGCGAACGTAAGACACCAGATGTACTACCGGGATAAGAGCTTCATCGGATGCGGCGCGCCTGACCTTTCTCTGAGTGGGCTACCGCTCCGCTAAAGTGGTATCGACGCCACGTTCGTAGCAGACTTCACAAAGAATACATTCTTCTCGCGCCCCAACAAAGTACAAGTGATAGCGCAACTCTTTCTTCGGTTGTGTAATACCGCCACAGCATCTGGTTTAATGCTTCGCCAGTGCCTTCTTCGTCTTATCATCGACAAACTGCGATTCCGTCACACCCGCGCCCATTGCGGCGGTGGAAGAGCTGGAAGTCAGCGTCCCGCACTGTATCCGCCTCTTCGGCGAGTGGGAGTCTACTCACATTCCGCCCGTAACGGTCATCATCATTGAATCTGCGTAATCTGCGCCAGACCACTGGTCGTTAGAATTGCGGGTGCCTCCAGCCACTCCGACTCACCTTTTGATGCGTTAGGACATCTGTGCCTAGCTCTCGCTCTTTCCGCTGGACGAGCTCGACGTAGGCTTTCATACCGTCCTTCTTGAAGTTTTGCGCGAACAAATCCGAGATGTAGGCATTGGAATGCAGTCCGGCGAGCTGGGGTCAGACGGTGCACTGAGTACAAGTGCCAAAGCGGCAAACTCACAGTGATGAACTGGAAGATGAAGCCGAGTTTGCCCAAGTCCCACACATACTCCTTGATCTCTTTCTCGCCCATGCCCGCTTTCTCCCAGTTGAAACTCGGGGAAAGGTTGTATGCCAGCCAATGACCCGGTCGTTCCTTGTGCACACCCTCGGCGAACTCTTTCGCCTGAGCATAGATCGGACTCTTCGTCTCCATCCATAACAGGTCGGCGTGGGGGGCGAACGCAATAGCTCGGTTGATGGCACAGAGGGTACCGCCCTGGTATCTGTAATAACCCTCGCGCGTTCTCGGGGAATCCCAGTCGAAATGCGGCGCTTTCTTCAGTCCGAACTCCTTTTGAGCTAGCTGGAGCGCGGCAGGTCGGCCAAGGTGTAGCGAGGCGAGCTTCTTCTCAAATTCAGAAACCTTCGAGTCGGAGACGCCTTGGCTGCGGAGGGCGCGGGCAAGGACGACGGGGTAGGTGGAAAGCTGGGCAGAAGACGTCCACTCATCTTCGATCCTTTGGAGTGTCGGGCCGGACTTCCCTTGCAGCTCACCGGCCACCATCAGGTCGTTGAGCGGGAGCAGGTCGGGGTTGGTGGAACCGAGAATAAACGCGTGGTCTCGCGGATCAATGTTCGTCGTGAGCAGGGTAGCCGCTTCGGAATCGGTTCGAGCGATGACGAGATTGGAAGTGCCCATGATATCGCATTGAAATCGCATGGCGACGAGACGGTTGATGTGCTCAGAGATAGGCACAAGGACCTGCTTGTCAGCGCTGCTCGCCACGCTGAGATAACATGAACTAACCTTTCCAGCCATGTGTCCACACTTTTTCGTTCCCGGAGCTTGGTCCTCGATGTGAATACCAGCCGCACCAGACTCGACCATCATCTTCGTCAACTTCATCACGGCAGTCAGACCTGTCATCAGCTAGAGCCAAGGTCCGGCGGAAAGCAGACTCACCGCCATGACCGGTATCCGCGTCAGCCACCATGGGTCGCAGGTAGTCGATAGCAGGGGGGAGTTCTTCGCCTTTCGCGGCGGCTTGGGAGCGCGTCCACCGTTGCTTGCGGTCATGGAAGAGCTGAGCCTGGAAGAGCTGGGCGACTTTGTTGGGCACGGTGTTGGAGGGGTAATCTGAAAATTAGTCGCGGATGCGGATGGAGAATGCGGAAGGGGGAGGTTGTTTTTACCAGGAGGACAGGCACATCGCACTCACCAGCCAGATCCGGTCCGGGCTCTAGAGAGCTCGAAGCGGTTGAAGAGCATTGCCATCCGGACACGTAGACAGTCTCGAGGTGTTTCGCCATTTGGGTGAGCTGAACCGGGTCGAGTCTGGGATTAGCTATTAGTCGGCGGAAAGCCAAGGCAGGAGAATGAACAGGTTGCAGACTGCCCAAGCTGCCAGGCGCCATGAAGGCTAAGGAGAGGAACGATTTAGGTCTTGGATGAATGCGGTGAAGAAGGTCCACTCACGCTCCGTAGGTGATCGAACAGCCACCGCCTTCACCCCTAGCTTTCGCCTCAAGGATCTTCCACAGCTTTTTGGCCATGATGTCGGAAGGGTATTGTACCTGGATTGTCCCTCGCTTGTTGACGACCTCTGCGGAAGGGTATGGTCGGTGGACGCGTCCGAACCGGGGTGACTGGGGTGAGACCAGGCTCGGGGGTGGGGGAAGGTTTCGACTGGCTCACCTTCTGGAACTCTTCGAGAGCTTTCAGCTCAGCATCGAACATTGATTTCTCAGACGTCATGTTGGTAGGGGTAGTTGTGTGTATCACAAGAGTTGAAAGGTATCAAGTGAGTCGCGTACAAGAGTACAAGTGCGGTGTTGTTATATCGTCGACTGACCGTCAGCCTCTTGCGTCGTCCAAAACCCGAAACTCACTCGACAAGCGTTCAGTTGATGCAGCCGGCAATGGACGACAGCCCAGTACTTATATACATCACTCATGACGCCCAGCCCGACCGACTCGTCTCCCATTTAGCCGCAATACCCAGCTGCCAGACTGCGTATGACCAGCTCGCTCGACGATTCCCGCCTTGAAAAAGTCTATACACACCATAGTCGTACCGGTCATTCAACGTCGCCGGTCCTTCCGGCTTCTTGAACGTACCGCTTAACCGGAACACGGCACCAAAACGACGTGGTGAGATGCTGGATTCAGTCCCCTAGTGCAAAGTATTGTCGGTTTTATTCGGGCAGACGTGTGATGCATCAACTGGGCATAATGAAAGCCTACAAACCCGACGAGGAGTTGGCGAGTCGAGACGGACATGACCGTGCGAGTGAGATTCACCGTACCATACTCCGTTTGGGCGCGCGACGGACCAGGCTAAGCTCACGACACAGTGTGCCTCGAGATCGCGATGTCCAGCTTTTACCACCTGGCGATACTATCGTGATGAGTCACCTGGAAGGTGGCAGCTTGCAGTGTGTCCGGGGCAAACGGAACCCCCCTATCGCCGGCTACCGCTTCCGGCAAGCTGTTGACAGAATCGACCTCGCCACCAGCGTGAGCGGCGGTCAGCGCCAGCCAACTTGTCACTTTCATGTTCGGTCAGTCTGAGCGCGTCATTCTGCAGCATACGGCATCAACCCCGAAGCAGCCTGATGGTTTGTCGCTTTTGAAACGCCTCGCACGGATTCTTCGGAGAGGCGTCGAAGTCTACCCCTTAATCAATCACCATCAGATCCTTTCGATCGCCTTCTGATCTCGGATGCTCTCGTCGTGTTCGTCGCTCTCGTCGTTTCCGAGACATTGGCAGGCCGAGAAGTCTCACTTGGATGTGTCACTGATTTTCTTTCTCATCGGCATCGTCGCGGCACTGGTCTGCTTTGCTCACTCTGAAAACAAGCTCACAAGACCCTTGACGACTGAAACGCTTCGACGCTGCCGACTTGCTCGACACTTGCAACTCAAAATCCCACGACGACAGGACGTCCACGAGCGCATCAATCACTCACCGACTTCATCAATCAGTCACGGTTTGCCCGACGACGATATCTGTACAGCTGTATAAATAATCCGGGAGCGTGACCAGCGCAAGAAGATTCGACATGTGTATATAAGTTGCACACACGGTACGACAAGCAAGGGCGCACAATCAACGAGCGTCGGATAGTATTTTTACAACGTTGCGAGGACGGCTCGCAACTTTCGTCGAAAGCCAGCTTGCTAGCGACTAGTATACATTGGATACCTAAGGGGCAACGTAGACGAAGATGGACTCAACGATGGTGTTCGACGAGAACCTCAAGCTTGGCTCGGCCTCGGAAACCGCCGGCATGATTAGCACCTTGTCAGACTTCCGTACGTGACGCGGACTGGGAATGGTCATAGCGCGTAGGCAACAGGCTGATCCGTAGTTGGCCCCTTCTTCCTCGGCTATGCGTTCGAGATGTTCGGTACGTCGTCCTATGCCTGCTAAAAGATCGCAGATACGGACGAGCTGATCCGCAGCTTTGGGAATACTGCTCGTTCTCTGTAGCAGCTACTTCGTGTCGGTCTTTTCTCACAAGAGAAACGCGGCGGACTCGTCAAGATGGCTCGGGATGACGTTGGTCCTGGTTTCGCTCATCATCAACACTGCGCAGACGGTTGTCGATCTGTACAGGGGTTACATTGTGAGTTCTCGATCTGACTTATTCGCTTCTATGGTCCTTGGCGTCTTTGCCTCAGACTGTATGACTGGACTGGAGCAACCCAGACCCGCTGCCGCTCTTGCAGATCGCGCCAGCTCCATGCTCACGCCAGATGTTCGCGCTCAACTTCGCCAACCTGCTCGCGCTGCTTCACCCGAGCGCACTCTTCTTCGTCTCGCCGTTTCTGAGCCTCTTCCCCGCTCTGATCACTCAAGCTTTCCTTCTTCGCAGGACCATGCTCTTCATCTCGTCCTTGTCATCCTTCTGGCCTCGACTGGCATCGCGCCCCGCCCGAATCATCTTTGCAGTCTTCATGACCCTCTTGATCTTGTTCAGTTTTGGAGCAGGAACAGTCGCGGCAGTGTTGGTCTGGAAGAGTGGGAATCTGTATACGCTGTACAGGGGGGATCTGTCTAGCATCGCGTGAGTTTGCGCGCCGTGGTTTGATCGCCGTCCCTGTACTCCAGTGCCTGCGGTACTACGAAACTGCAGAGCTTTCATATCGCCCCATGGAGGACGATGGCGTTATCGCGAGGGCGAAGTCTCACGAGCGACCGCTGCTGACATGCAGCTTCCAGCGAGCGGAATTGCTTTGGCTGGCTACTTCGTCGGGAGTCGACCTGTTACTCAGTTTCGTACTTTGCTTCGAGCTTTGGTGGGCCCGGAGCCGTCTGGCGACGCAAGGTGGACACATGAGGCAGGTGGTTACGAGATTAATGGTGAGTTTGCTCGCTTTGGCAGTCTCAGCGGCAGGCCGGACGAGCTGACTTGCAGATCGTCACATTTCATGGCGGCCTTGCCGTGACCGCTATCCAGCTCACGACGTTGTTCCTGTACCAGTTCTCCTCGAAGTCGGCTTGGTGTTACTTTCCCATGCTCTTTGTGAGTGCACCTTCCTGGCTGAGGATCTGGTCGATAAGCTGTGCGCTAATCTCAGCTTCCCAAAATCTACACGATCACTCTCGTCTTGTCGCTTTCGCTCCCTCAGTCGAAGACTCCCGGCCCATCGCCTTCGCACGTCTTTTCCCTGCCGACCATCCAGGCCAACGATTCTGTATCGCCGTACTCGGTTTCCTCCCCGTCTCAACCAACTCCAGCTTCGCCCAACCCATCGACGGCTGGCCTCGCCTCTAGTTCTGGTCAGAATGGCCCTGACACCTCGTCGGAGAAAGGGGACTACGGCAAGGAAGACCAAGAGGCAGGGTTCTTGCGCACGAACGTGATGGGAAGCTGGCGTAGGTCGCAAAGCTGGCTAGGTTGGAGTCTGGTAGGCCAGCCCCGAACGTTTCAACGCCGTCCATCGCAGACGAGGTCGGAAAAGACGCCGAAAGATCTCGACCTAGAAAGTCACCCTACCTTCCGGCCTTGGTCTCGACAAGAAGATGTTTCGGAGGCCGGAACATCAAGTGAGCCCGTTCTGCCATCTTTGGTGAGTTGGATGATCGAGGAAGGCTACTCACACTGACCAGCAGGCCAAACAGATCGACTCGGACTATTCTCGTAGACCTTCCGACCCGAACTCCCTTGCGCCATTATTGAATGCGACTTCGCAGAGACGTCCCTCAACATTGGTTACGTCGACCAGCAGCCCTACATCAGAGGTTGATATGGCTACTGCGCAGGAATCAACATATGACCCGCTATCGCCTCAAATTCAGCCCCTATCAGCAGCGATAGCACCGACTCCTTCGAATGGCTCAACGATTGACCGGAATAGGCCAATCAGCAGACGGGCATCGCTGCCAATCCACACAACGGGTTCGCCGGTACCAGTCCGGGGGAGTTCTACCGCTGGTTCAGGGTCGAGCCGGCAGAACTCAGCCGAGTCAGAGTATCTGACCCCTGATACTGGTTTGTCCAACCCAGGCATTGGTCGGACACTTCCCGCGTCGGTCGGTGCGTCCGCTATTCGCACGGCTCAACGCAACACCAGACCTTCTTCTTCTCCGACTGAGCAGACCGGCCGGACAGATCTCGGATCGCGAAGAGGCCTTCAGGGCCATGGAAAGGACGAGGACGCGTTGAGCAGGGGTCCTGACGATGACAACACGAGAGGAGGGCGAGAAAGGGGCGGGAGCGGGATGTGCAGTTTTGAGGATATGCTGGAGGCCGGGCCAGAGGGATTCGAAGGTGCACGGCGGAGTGATGGAGGTCAATGAGACCTTGCATCGCGCTTTTGATGTTGCGCCTCGAAGAAAGCCGAGGAGCCGAAGTCCAGGAGTCAAGGACGACGATACATGGTGCGCAGATCGAGAGCAGAGAGGAAAGTCAGATTCGGGGTGTGTGAGAGAACGGATGACACCTGAGCCCGTAAATGTTGAACGCTAAGAAGGGTGAAGGCTCGGTATCGGCCACGGTATATACTGTATAATACCTCATGCATTGTATCATACGTTTCCAGCGGGTGGAGCGCGATCCACCGATCCGCCAAAATCATTTCGCCTTACCACTGCCGCTATTGCCACTGCCGCCACTGCCGCCCGTTCTCGCACCGCTCGTACCGCCAATTCCTTTCGCCAGAAGCATCTGCCGTGAGCGATGTCTCATGGGCCGCAGTCGTGTGCGAGATATGAAGAGCAACAAAAACGCAAGATAGCGGGAGATCACAGCAGGAACAGGGTGCAGGGTGATGACGCGGTGTGGCAGGGAGATTGGAAGAGTCGGGGTTCATGGGTACAGGCGACGTGGGCGAGAGGGTTAGGAGGAATCTGCGAGGCGGCGCTGTCAGATCCTTTGGTCATGTCAGGAGAGCAAGAAGAAGCGAGTATGGCTAGAGTAGCAGGAGGTGTCGCGAAAGAAGACAGCGGCGAGAGGGACAGTCGCGCGGACGAAATAAACGGCAGTGGCGGGACGAGCGAGATCATCGGAAGAGTCGGAGATCCGAGATCGACAACAGGTGGTGTGAAAGTCAGATAATCAAGGGCGGGACGGTCAAGAGAGGACCAGCAGGTAACCAAATCAGAATGATCGGTGAAGAGAAAGCAGAGCAGCGGTACGGCAAACCTCAGGGCCACCAGAACCACAACCACGACAACGCCAGCGAACCAGACCCGACCGACGGAACATCAACTTACCTTCGCGTGGTATTGCACACCATAGCTCGTACGCGGGACTAGTCTCCCGTCAGCCTTGATCTGACTCCAGAGGTGCGTGCGGATCAGGTCGTGTAGGATTCCAATGAGGATAGCGTCTTCTTTAGCGGTCCAGGGCTGGAGTCAGTGCTCGATCTGGTCGGGCGGGGGCGAGGAGAGCGAGGCCGAGGTAGTGCGGTGATGAGCAGGTGGTATAGGCTGAGATTGGATGAGGAGGGGGGGGATTTGGGAAAGACAGAAGAACTACGAGCGCTGTCGAGTTATGCTTGACCCTTGTTTCGGCGCTCGGATGCCAGCGCGTCCCAGACGGATCTGTCTATGAAGGGTAGACGGACGACCGGGTCAAGACATTGCTCTCAGATGATGACGTGAGATCGATGGAGTACAGGCACTTACGACCTTCGCCGGTCTGTCCAACTTGGGTGACTTGGGCGACTTGGGCGACTGGAGCTCTTTCTTCACTTGCCCAGATGCTGGACGTTTCTTCGGCGTTGTTGGCGGGGTGCATGCTTTCGAGCTGTCGCGCGTCTTATCGCGTAAGCCATCGAGAGATCCTTGGCTATCGTCATCGCCCGCACTAGGGTGGATAGTCGGCTTGATCTCCTCGTCGTCTGAGACAGTCCCTTTGGGCATTGTTAAGACGTTCGTGATCGCGGATCGCGTTTGAAGTCAGAGTAGTAGCACGAGATCAGCTTCACTCGGTATTGACGAGTTTCAAGGTGGGATGCTCGTGCTCCGACCTCTGTCCGGTGCCTGTGTAGACTTGATGACAATCAGGCGGGCGCATCACCAACCCCACACACCATCACTTCGGCTGCCGACTGCATCTGAGCCTCTGTGTTCCCGCACAGCTTGCCTGCGTCGGAGCAGACTGCAAGTCTCTATACCGGCAGGACGATAGATCAATAGACCGATACTGGTCAAGGTGATCGAGTGTCAGACATCAGTCCACCGTGGCCTCATTTCGCCAAGAGGCCAAGCAGACGGTAATTGCGCATGGATCTAGGCACGGACGCGAGCACTACTCACCGCTTAAGGCGGAGCTGGTCCGCGCCGTCTCCAAGCAGAGACCTCAGACAATTGCATGCACTCTGTTCGCGCTGCCACATCTGTGCTTGATGTTCAGGCAGACAGGGTTGCGTTGCAGAGCGAGCTGTCAGGGTGTTTGTTGTTCTATTTCGGTGCGCTCCGACACCCTGTTCCCGAAGCACTGTTGTTCGGCCATAGAGTGAAAGCTGTCCGCACCAGTGAACAGATCCTCCAAGCACTCGCTACTCGGTACCGTGCATACCAGTATGATATACGACAGACTGTGAGGGGTACAAAGCACGACGCTCTGAGCGGCAGCACTCCCGTGTGGACGCCTTGATCAAGTAGGTTCGTAGACCCGCAAGCCATGTTGCCCTGACAAATCAAACGCGACGCGTCTCGCGGGCATGTTTCACAAAGCGGCGGCGAAATTCAAGCTGGTCGGCCCGGCGACCAACTGGCCAAAGCCAGCACCTGCCAGGCTGGTCGATGCATGGCGGGTTGTTGCGAGCCCAAGCATCCGCCCGTTGGTCCATCGCTATGGTTTATGCGACCCACATGCATGCACACAACACAGCGGTTGCCAGTGCGAGGTGTCTCGCAAGGTACGCTATGGTTCAGGGATCGATTGCGGCGGCGTTTCTGTTTTACCCTTCCGACGTGACTTGTTGTTTTTGGCGATCAGTGCGAGTGTCAACCGGGTGGGACGGGATTGGGGGTGACCGCACATCTCACTCGTCCTCTTCGTTCACTCTCTGCCGTCACTTTCAAACAAACCCATCTCCGCATTCATAGACCACATCATACCAATCTCATTGTCCATCATATCTCATCACCATCAACCCATCCCCCATCACCCCTTTGATTCCTTTACAACCGACGCTCCTTCCACCCGCACCCCACTCGCCGTTGCTGGCTGATCCATCGCTCTTAGAGCTTCACACTCATTAACAACCCTCTGCATCCTCCCACGCATTCCCGCACCACCCACAATGCCGTCTCTCCTCCTCGCATTTACTCTCTCCCTCGTCGCCTCCTCCGTCTCCGCCGACCACAACCTTGGCTTGCACCAACGCACCTCCAACACGCGGCATCGTGATCTCGCCAGAGGGCTCCCTCGGACTCAAAAACGAGCAGCAGGAGGACTCGATGCGAACCCAGTCTTGGGCGGATACAAGATTGTAGGCGATTCCGGAGTCTCGGCGCAGATGATGTTCCTCGGAACGGAGAACACAGTATTCATCCTTGACAGTGAGTGCCCTTGGTCGCCGTATTTTGGCTGCACGCTGACATGGCAGAAACCGAAAACAACTCTATGACCGTCACGACCCCTGAAGGCCTCACCCGACCAGCTTGGGGAACATCCTACGACCTGACGACAAACATCGCCACGCCAATGTCCGTCACTTCCAACACATTCTGCGCAGGAGGTATGACATTGGCCGACGGGCGATGGGCAGTCTTCGGTGGAAATCAGCCGGTCACATACCAAGGCGCGGCGGTCAAGGACCAGCCAGGCAAGGCGAACCCGTACGGAAACACGGATGGAGGTACCGCCATCAGGGTGTTGACGCCGTGCGACGGCGGGGACTGTGCGTATGCCGAAGGAGGCGACGAATACACCATGACGGTAAGTACTAGGGCCAAGACAGGGATTCCAGGGCTGGACGATCTGCGCTGGGACTCCGGCGGCGGTGCGATTGCAGCCGTCTGGGCGGGATGTGCATATCTGCGGACCAGATGACATGACCAAAGACCACACTGACGACAGGGTAAACGATGGTACCCTACTATCGAGGCTCTTGCCGATGGTGCCCTCATGATCATCGGTGGAGACGAGAATGGAGGGTGAGTTCTTCGTAACCCAAATCGACTGCACGAGCTCACGGTAGATACGTGTCGACGAAAGTCCAAAACAACCCGACGTACGAATTCTACCCGAAGAAGGGTGGCGCCGTCAACATGAAGTTCCTCGACGAGACGGTCCCACTCAACCTGTTCCCCCTGACATGGCTCATGCCGAGTGGTCCGTGCTTGTCACTTCTCACCCTAGCTATGCTAACCCACAGGCAAGCTGTTCATGCAGGCCGCGTACAGGACCATCATGTATGACCTCACCACCCAAGTGGAGACCTCTCTGCCGGACATGCCCTACGCCGCCCGAGTTTATCCCGCTTCCGCCGCCACCATCATGCTTCCCCTCACGCCTGAAAACAACTACAACCCTACGCTCCTTTTCTGCGGAGGCTCTAGCGCTCCGTTCGAAAAGTCGAGCGATGGTGGAGCTGGTTTCAATGTCACCGCCATCCCGGCAGACGACTCCTGCGTCAGGATCACCCCCGAAAGCGCCAACCCAGCATACACTGACGATGACGATTTGCCGGAGGGCCGATCGATGGGTCAATTCATCTACCTCCCGGATGGAACAATGTGGATGGGCAACGGGTGAGTAGACTTCTACCGCTGTCTACAAGAGCTTACGTTAGTGTCGCTATGGGAACTGCTGGTTACGGTGATGAAGGATGGTCATACGGCCAATCTTACGGCCAGTACCCCCTCTACACCCCGGCAATGTACAAGTGAGTCTGCCCAAGTTTCCATACGAGGCACACACTCATCTCAGCCCGTCCGCACCCGCTGGATCTCGATTTTCTCGTCAGGGATTGCAGGCGTCCGAACAAGAACGAATGTACCACTCCTCTGCTATTCTTCTCCCCGACGGCGCTCTCCTGGTTTCCGGCTCCAATCCGAACAAGGACGTCACGTTCACTCGCTGGGGAACTTCGTACGAGGTTGAAAAATTCTACCCGCTCTGGTACTCGCAGCCACGACCTGAAGTCACTGGTTTCCCCGAGTCCCTCAGCTACGGCGGCGACTCATGGAACATGACGTACACGCCGAAGGACAGCACTCTCGACCCGTCTTCTATCAAACTCGTCGTGATTCGAACAGGATTCAGCACGCACGGCATGAACATGGGTCAAAGGTTCCTCGAGCTAGCCACCAGCTACACCAAGATGGAAGCGACGGGCGAAATCACCATGCACATTTCGCAAATGCCGCCCAACGCCAACATCTTCCAACCCGGTCCAGCTATGATTTTCTTCGTCGAGAACGGCATCCCATCTATCGGCAAAGTAAGTTGTCTTCTTCGCTCTGAACCCGTACAAATCGCTAACGTACAGTTGATCATGGTCGGTTCAGGCCAGATTGAGACGCAACCCATCCTCGCCGCGTCGGTTCTCCCCGGCTCAGCGGTTATTGTCGCCGGCCAAACCCCCGTCGCCTCAAACGAATCCGTCACGGCGGCCACTGGTCCTGCCGCAACCGCGCAAGCCGTCATCGCATCCACAGGAGCAGCTTCAGCTGGACTGAGCGCTCCGTTGCTTGCTCTTCCTTTCGCACTCTTCGCCCTTGCCGCGACACTGCTCTAGGTTCAGCTGCAGCATGATGACGTGACGATAAACCGACCCTCCGACGATCTACCCACCCTCTACCCTCCACTCCCTAGACACCTCTAGTCCATAGGATACCAAATTATCTATACGCTTTGTACATTTAACCGATTTCGACGATAGCCAACGAGAGACGTGCTGTCTAATGCATTTGCCTTCTCGCTTGCATTGTTTCTGGCTTGAGTATGAAGGGTGGATCGCAGAGAGGGGAAGAAGACTGATCGATGACGACGAAGAGGATGCAAGAGACAAGCAGTCCGCGAGCCATCGCATCAGGATGATTATGCATGTCAATGCTGCCAGTGTTGCCATTGCTGCCATTGCTGTCATTGCGGCCTTTGTACAACCTCAACCGGCTACTGCATAATCGCCTTCCCGCGCTCTTCGTCGTACATCTCGTTGAAGCCTCTTCCGATCAACATCCGCCTGATCTCCTGTGTACCCGCACCGACGGTGTAGAGCCTCGAGTCGCGCAACAGACGACCCGCATCGTAGTCTGGCATAAGCGGAGTTCTTCCGTGAGAGTCCTTCTCGCAGCCAGTCTTCCTCAGGTCTGAGGTTTTTTCGCATGTCTTTCCCACGAGGCAGTCTTCTCACGCTTTTCACAGCAGGTCGGTCCCCAGAGATGATCTTCTGACGGGACCAGGAATTGAGACCGGATTGAGACGTCTAGAGAGAGGCTTACCGTTGATATACCCGTTACCGCCCTGTATGTCAGCGTCATTCCTAGGCAGACAACGCGACGCCTGATGACCCCAAATTGGGCTTCATATAGGATGGAACAGGATCATGCACTCACCAAACATTGCTGCGCCTCCATCGCGACCTCAACAGCCCGGTCGGATGAGTAAAGAATCGCACCCGCACAATCCTTCTTGTCAACCTTGTCCGAGCACAGATCTCACCTGTCTTGAAACATTGCCCGAATCACACGCACGCGCTACGGCGTACACGTACGCTCTTGATGCGGATAGCTTGGTGTACATATCTGGAGTCAATCTTGCCAATTTTCAAACGCCACATTCCGGCGGACCAGAGCCCGGGACGACGCAAAGTCTCGAGGAAGAAGACAAGGCAGGCTGAGAATAAGGTAGGAAGAGTACGAGATCGATCTGTGATGCGAGGCGTGCACAAGAACAATGATGTCCACGGGCAACTCACCAGCCAGCTTGCCTTGCATGAGTTGAAACGTGGCGATTTTCTGTCCAAACTGTTTCCGGTCGTGCGTGTAATCTAGCGTGATATCCAGACCGGCCTGCATGATGCTGAGGTCAGCTTTGGTTCTGCCCGTTTTTTTTAACAGCCAGCAAGACAGAGCACGCGGTCGCCTCCCCTGTCGATCTCTTGGGTTCACGGTGCAAAGGCTACTGCTGGGGCACGCGCGAGCTGGACTCACCCTAGTGGTCCGCCACTCAGCACAAGCCGTTCGAGGTCCAAGCCCGACATGAGGACCCTGGCGCCTTTGCCGACTTCTCCTAGAACATTCTCTGTCGGTCAGCTTGCTGTCCACTCCTAGAATGAGATCCAGCTCACCTTCGGGGATCTCAACATTGTCGAAGAAGATCTCAGCCGTGGGCGAACCACGCATCTGCCATTAGCTCCATCCGGCGCGTCACTTGCGGCAGGTACAGTCCCCGCTACACTTGGCGAAAGGGAACATTTGACGGTTTGTTCGAACTTACGCCGAACTTGTCGAGGGACTCTCCCACTTCGAACCCCTTCCATTTCCTCTCAACCAAGAACGCCGTGATACCTTTCGAAGCCGGGCCCTTAGTGTCTGTCTTGGCGTAGATGATGAAGCTGGAAGAGAGCGGCGCGTTTGTGATCCTGAGATCAGCGATGAACTGTCGTGACCCCATAGCGCTCAGCAGACTCGACACTCCAAATCTGAACCCCAGACCGGATATCGGCAAGAGCGTCGATACGCCGATAAAGCCTTGCTGCTCGTGTTTGGAAGAGGAGCACTTTCGACATACCAGCACTTTGATCCGTTCAATATCCACTTATCCCCCTGTTTCTCCGCCTTCGTCTTCATTGACACGACGTCGGATCCAGCGTTCGGCTCTGACATTGCCAGACTACCGATATGTTCACCCGAGAGCAAAGGTGGCAAGTACTTCTTCAGCTGCGTCTCGGCTGGCATAAGCGGGCTTCGAGGCAGGCGCTCTTTCCAGGTCCTTGCGCCCGATACGATCGCGAGCAAAAGAGCGGTTTAGATTCCCCTCCCCGGATCACCGCCTTGAACGAGTCCAACGAGGGAGTAGAGTCGAGCTGGAAGAGACACTCACTTCCCCACCGCATGAGCTGATTGACCATCAGATTCGAGTGCGCCTTTGGTCAGTTTCCTTCTCCCTCAACCCGCATTTCGGCCAGTTTGAGCGACTCACTCCGTAACTGAGCGCAACAGAGGCTGATGCCCTCGTCAACTCTGCATATCAGCTTTCCATCCAGGGAAAGAGCCTCAGCGACGCTCATATCGCCCCAATGCTCAATCGAACCGAGGCCTAGCCACTCACCTTCCATCGCGATCGTATGGTTCAAGTAACCCAAGCCTAGTCCTCCCCATTTCTCGGGAACAGTCACACCCAGAAGACCCATCTCGCCAAGTTTCGGGAAGACGTCCTGTCGTCAGTGCATGTTCAGCCAACGTTCGATTGATGAAGGGTTGCCTCAAGCCACCTTCCAAAGTCGGCTCGACGAACGGATCCGATCCGACCGCTCGTGCGCTTCGACCACTCGCCCCCTCACAATCAGTAGTCGGAGCATAACTCACAGCGGGCATCTTGTTCGTCTTGTCAATTTCGGCGGCTCGAGGGGCGATCTCTTTCTGCGCAAAATCATGTACGACTTGTCTGAACTGCGAGTCAGTGTGTGCCACCTGCCAACGCTCTTCCTTCCTTCTACGCAGTACTCTTCCTCGCAGCTTCATATTGTCGGGCGCAGCGTTCTCCAGTGGTTTTCATATTCAAGGTGTATCGAACAACTTTGACCTACCTCCTCTTGTTCCGGCGTCAGCCCGGCCACCGCGGAGTTGTACGACAGCGGCCTAACGGCTACACCACGCATCAAAGAGGGCTACCGTCAGCCCACACGACTGTTTGCGAATGGCAACCTCACCAGACCCCTCGATTGCGTCAGTGCGGACCTCTTTATCGTTGATAACATTTTGATGCGGTGTGATGCGTTTGAAAGCAACATGCGTGCATATGGCTGACCGGTAACATGGTCTTAACCGGCTTTTCAGTTGATCCGGCCGAGATCCGGCCCGAAGTGCTAAAGTCTTTCGCACTTCTACATATTCCATCTGCCCAGTCAGTAACGTGCCACCAGCGAGCCGTAGAAATAGAATGCATCGTCGGGACATGTATGCCCGATCCCTTGTTACGCGCGAAGACTTGCGCGACAAACGCATGCACCTCTCAGCACCCAGCACAAACCCAACGAACCGTTGCTCAGCCGAGCTCGACTTCTAAATAATAACCTGTTCTAGCGCTTTTGCCAGCTTTCTCTCCCGTTTCTGTCTCTCCTCTCGCTTTTCCGTGCTCGAGTCCCAGTCTACGTCCGCTGCGACGAGCTCCGGGTGGCCATTCTTCTCCAACTTCGAGTCGAAGAAACCGTCTCGGTATCCCCTGACGATTCGCTCCAGTAAGTCGGACGTGGAGATCGCGGGAGTTCGTCGTGTGGGGACGAATCGGCCTGACCGTCAGCTTGTATCCGATCTTTGAGATCAGTGAGCTCACCTTGACTCTTGGCAAAGGCATAGACGTCATCGTGGCCTGCACCAGGGTAGACCAGCTCGTCATGTGCGATATAGTCGATCTTGTGCTTCTCCAGCCAAGCCTGATCAACCACCCACGGCGCGTCCGGAAGAACCTCGTCGACCCATCGACAATGTCGGATAGACTCGCATCGCTCGGCGTGGGTCATGGCCGGGGCGTTTTTGTGCCCGGCACATTGGCTGTCTGAGCTGACACCAACAAGTAAGTGGACTTGCGGGAACGACAGCTTCGCTTGGCGTAGCTGTAAAGCGTGACTGAGGTAAGCTAAAGAGCCTCGGCGAAGAGACCGCTCGATTTACCCAAAGTGGAACAAGTCATAGACACCGTCGGCATACACCCTCACGACCTCACCCTCTGGCGGCGCGTTCGTCTTCCACCATCGCTCGACACCGTCTTCTTCGCCACGTCCATCAATGGCACGTTGCACGAAGCCTCGAATATCCTCCAGAGGTAGTTCTTTCGGTCGGGTGGTCATCTTAGCCGGGCCGAGATCCGCCCTGCTCGGTTTGCTCGACAGAGGCAGAGTCTGTGACTTTCGTGCGGCAGGCAATGATACAGAGATGGCGACGGGCACGTCTGCCGGCGCA
>Ga0308160_10003672_pt1 | contig 17082 bp, 4 predicted proteins | sample PhyFR1_FD_201036 | JGI IMG/M metagenome (GOLD analysis project Ga0308160, IMG submission 201036) | Phyllosphere microbial communities from UC Gill Tract Community Farm, Albany, California, United States - DLSLF.R1 | ecosystem: Host-associated > Plants > Phyllosphere > Unclassified | place: USA...
AACATTTGAAGTCGTAGCAGCATTTGCAACACCGTTATAGGTATCGTTAGCCAAAATGTTGGCAATTGCTGTTCCACCCGTTGTTCCATTTTGTGTACCTGCATCGGCAACAGCTGTAATGGTTCCGTTCGTAACCGTTACCACTGCATTTGCTGATGATTTTTTATTGGCATCAAGCTTATCAGTAATGGTATAGTTGATGGTATAAGTACCAACCGGGGTTCCGGCGGCTACAGTAACTGCTCCTGTTGAAGCATTTAAAGTTACTTTGCCATTGCTATTGTTGGTATTCTCGGTAATGGTAACATTTGATGTTGTAGCAGCATTTGCAACACCGTTATAGGTATCGTTAGCCAAAATATTGGCAATTGCTGTTCCACCTGTCGTTCCATTTTGTGTACCTGCATCATCAAAAGCAGTAATGGTACCATTGGTAATGGTTACCACCGCATTTGCTGATGATTTTTTATTAGCATCAAGCTTATCAGTAATGGTATAGTTAATGGTATAAGTACCAACCGGTGTGCCAGCGGCTACAGTAACTGCTCCTGTTGAAGCATTTAAGGTTACTTTGCCGTTGCTATTATTGGTATTCCCGGTAATGGTAACATTTGATGTCGTAGCAGCATTTGCAACACCGTTATAGGTATCGTTAGCCAAAATGTTGGCAATTGCTGTTCCACCCGTTGTTCCATTTTGTGTGCCTGCATCATCAAAAGCAGTAATGGTACCATTGGTAATGGTTACCACCGCATTTGCTGATGATTTTTTATTAGCATCAAGCTTATCAGTAATGGTATAGTTAATGGTATAAGTACCGACCGGCGTTCCTGCGGCTACAGTAACTGCTCCTGTTGAAGCATTTAAAGTTACTTTGCCATTGCTATTGTTGGTATTCTCGGTAATGGTAACATTTGATGTCGTAGCAGCATTTGCAACACCGTTATAGGTATCGTTAGCCAAAATATTGGCAATTGCTGTTCCACCCGTTGTTCCATTTTGTGTACCAGCATCATCAAAAGCCGTAATGGTACCATTGGTAATGGTTACCACCGCATCTGCAGATGATGTTAGTGTTGCATCAAGTTTATCGGTAATGGTATAATTGATAGTATAAATACCAACCGGGGTTCCGGCAGCTACGGTAACTTCACCAGTAGTGGTGTTAAGCGTAACCTTGCCCGCACTGTTATTTGTGTTTTGGGTAATGGTTACATTGGCAGCAGTTGCCGAATTTGCAACGCCATTATAGGTATCGTTTGTTAATACTGAGGCGATTGCGCTACCACCTGTTGTTCCATTTTGGCTACCAGCATCATTTTGAGCCAGAATAGCACCATTCGCAACATTGACAGTTACAGTAATCGGATCAGACGTTACTCCATTTAATGTTAAAGTATAAGTAAAGGTACTGGTTCCTTTAAATCCATTTGCAGGAGTATAATTAACCGTTCCGTTTGCCTGAACAACGGCTGTACCATTAGCAGGTGCTGTTACAATATTTACAGTTGCACCTGATACCGCAGCACCATCATTAGCTTTTACGTCTAGATTTTTTAAGGTATTAATTGATGTACTGAAATTATCGTTCACACCAGTAGGTTTCACCGTAATGGTTGCACTTTGACCATTAATGGCTCTAGAACAGCCGTTTGCATCCGAGATGCTTACCAGATTATAAGTAAAAACACCTGGGACTGCAGTCGATTGCGCCACAGTTGCAGTTGTTGTTGAACTATTTAAGGTAGCATTGGTACCTCCATTGATATTATAAGTAAATACAAATGGTGCAGTTCCTGCAGTAGCTGTAAAAGTTACATTCGGATTGGCAGCGCCAATATTTACAGTAGTAGTACCAGCGATTGTGGCGTTGGCTAATGGGTTAACTGTAATGGTTCCGCTAAGGGTTGGGTTGGTACATGGTGCAACTGAACCCGTTGTGCTTACCGTATAATTTGATGTAGCAGGCACGGCACCGCTGATTGTTACCGTTTTGTTTGTCGTGTTGACCGTATAATAAGAAGCGGTAAGTCCGGTAACCGTAGCTCCGGTTGCACCGCCACCATAAGTGTAAACAATGTTGCCGATAGAACTTCCAGAGCAGATGGTCTGGCTTGCAGTTCCACTTGTTAAAACCAATGTAGCAATTGGGTTAACTGTAATCGTTCCACTTAGCGTTGGATCGGTACATGGTGCAACTGATCCTGTTGTGCTTACCGTATAGTTGGCTGTAGCAGGTACTGCACCGCTGATCGTTACCGTTTTGTTTGTCGTATTGATCGTATAGTAAGTAGCAGTAAGTCCGGTAACCGTAGCCCCGGTTGCACCGCCACCATAAGTGTAAACAATGTTGCCGATAGAACTTCCCGAGCAGATGGTCTGGCTTGCAGTTCCACTTGTTAAAACCAATGTAGCAACTGGGTTAACTGTAATCGTTCCGCTTAGCGTTGGGTCGGTACATGGTGCAACTGATCCTGTTGTGCTTACCGTATAATTTGATGTAGCAGGCACGGCACCGCTGATTGTTACTGTTTTGTTTGTCGTGTTGATCGTATAATAAGAAGCGTTAAGTCCGGTAACCGTAGCTCCGCTTGCACCGCCTCCATAAGTGTAAACAATGTTGCCGATAGAACTTCCCGAGCAGATGGTCTGGCTTGCAGTTCCACTTGTTAAAACCAATGTAGCAATTGGGTTAACTGTAATGGTTCCGCTAAGGGTTGGGTTGGTACATGGTGCAACTGACCCTGTTGTGCTCACCGTATAATTGGCTGTAGCAGGCACGGCACCACTGATTGTTACTGTTTTGTTTGTCGTGTTGATCGTATAATAAGAAGCGGTAAGACCGGTAACCGTAGCTCCGGTTGCACCGCCACCATAAGTGTAAACAATGTTGCCGATAGAACTTCCAAAACAGATGGTCTGGCTCGCGGTTCCACTTGTTAAAACCAAAGTAGCAATTGGGTTAACAGTAATCGTGCCGCTTAGCGTTGGGTCGGTACATGGTGCAACTGACCCCGTTGTGCTCACCGTATAGTTGGCTGTAGCAGGTACAGCACCGCTGATCGTTACTGTTTTGTTTGTCGTGTTGATCGTATAATAAGAAGCGGTAAGTCCGGTAACCGTAGCCCCGGTTGCACCGCCACCATATGTGTAAACGATGTTACCGATAGAACTTCCAGAGCAGATGGTCTGGCTCGCAGTTCCACTTGTTAAAACCAATGTAGCAATTGGGTTAACTGTAATCGTTCCACTTAGCGTTGGATCGGTACATGGCGCAACAGATCCTGTTGTACTAACCGTATAATTGGCTGTAGCAGGTACAGCACCGCTGATTGTTACTGTTTTGTTTGTCGTGTTGATCGTATAGTAAGTAGCGGTAAGTCCGGTAACCGTAGCCCCGGTTGCACCGCCACCATATGTGTAAACGATGTTGCCGATAGAACTTCCAGAACAGATGGTCTGGCTCGCGGTTCCACTTGTTAAAACCAAAGTAGCAATTGGGTTAACAGTAATCGTGCCGCTTAACGTTGGGTCGGTACATGGTGCAACAGATCCTGTTGTGCTTACCGTATAGTTGGCTGTAGCAGGCACGGCACCGCTGATCGTTACCGTTTTGTTAGTGGTATTGATGGTATAGTAAGTAGCAGTAAGACCGGTAACTGTAGCCCCGGTTGCACCGCCACCATAAGTATAAACAATGTTGCCGATAGAACTTCCAGAACAGATGGTCTGGCTCGCGGTTCCACTTGTTAAAACCAAAGTAGCAATTGGGTTAACAGTGATCGTTCCGCTAAGGGTTGGGTTGGTACATGGTGCAACTGAACCCGTTGTGCTTACCGTATAATTGGCTGTAGCAGGCACGGCACCGCTGATTGTTACCGTTTTGTTTGTCGTGTTGACCGTATAATAAGAAGCGGTAAGTCCGGTAACCGTAGCCCCGGTTGCACCGCCACCATAAGTGTAAACGATGTTGCCGATAGAACTTCCAGAGCAGATGGTCTGGCTCGCGGTTCCACTTGTTAAAACCAATGTAGCAATCGGGTTTACCGTAATGGTTCCGCTAAGGGTTGGATCGGTACATGGTGCAGCTGATCCTGTTGTGCTCACCGTATAGTTGGCCGTAGCAGGGACAGCACCGCTGATCGTTACCGTTTTGTTAGTGGTATTGATGGTATAGTAAGTAGCAGTAAGTCCGGTAACCGTAGCCCCGGTTGCACCGCCACCATAAGTGTAAACAATGTTGCCGATAGAACTTCCCGAGCAGATGGTCTGGCTCGCAGTTCCACTTGTTAAAGCTAAAGTAGCAATAGGGTTAACGGTAATCACAACAACATTACTCGTATTCGATCCAGTTACAGATGCTGTTACTACTCTTCTGTATTGAGTAGTTTGCGTTAAGGCAGGAGGTGTATAGCCAGGAGTATTATTTGTTCCAACGGCAGAAACCCAAGTTGTTCCACCATTAGTACTTTGTTGCCATAAATAACTATATGTACCACTACCACCAGTCGGTGCTGTAGCAGTTAACGCTGCCGGTGTGGAACCGGAACAGATGGTTTGATCAGCGGAAATGGTATTATTGCTTACCTGAGCAACTACTGCAATGGTATTATTTGTTAAAATATTATTACAAGTCCCACCTTTTCCATTGTTTGCACATTCGGTATTGGGATTACTTGGCGTTGTTGTTGTTGCCGGATCGGTTGCATCAGGATCAGTTGTATCTGCCGGACGTAACATACTGGCTTCAACATTGATGGTGTTACCAACAAGTGCTGATCCAACTGTTCCTACAATAGTATAAGTAGCTGTAGAACCACTCACCATATTCAGTTTTGAATTGAATACTGTACTACTATTAGTAGAACTAGTTTCTGTAACTACTCCTCCTGAGGTAGCGGTTAATGTTGCACTTGTAATGGTAAACCCCGCAGGAGGAAGAAACCTGAATCCTGCTCCTGTTACATTACTTATACTACCTGTACTGGTATTATTTATATTTTCTACAACAACGGTATAAGTTACTGTACTTCCTACTAAAACCGGGCTTGGAGACGAAGTGGTTACACTGGTGGTTTTTAGATCTGCTACAGTAACATTGATATTAACTGATTTGGTAACCTCCGCACCAGAAATATAGGTATACGTATCCATTGATCTCTCGTTACCGAAATCATACAAACCATTACCACTATTAGTAGGTGTAACGGCAGTTCCGGCGCCGTTAAAATATTCGCCCCATTTATGCCCACCATTAGCAGTTGTTGATGATGAACCTGTACTCTGCACAGATGGAGAAGAACTTCTGGGATAAGTGCCGGCACCATTAACATCTGAATCATTCCAATATACTTTATCGTTGTATACAACGGGGTCAGTACTGGCAGTTTGTACATTATAATTATTTGTATTTTCAGTTAATTCAACAATAATTCCATTGGGGTTGATCTCCATATCAATGTATGGAAAGTGAACCTCGGCTGTTAGCAGTTTAACTTTGATATTACTAATTGCAGTACCTGCAGGCATTACTGCTCCATCACCACCTTTACCATCCCAAAATACAGTATTAGATCCTGCATTTGCATCTCCTATCAACACCCGTGGCACCGCCGTTGGAATCGTAATCTGATAAGTACCATTCTCTGAAGCTGTAAAAGTAATATTCCCCCCTTTCTGCCCTGCTTGTCCAACCGTTCCTTCTACTCCAGTAAGATTTACATTTGAAACCGTTGGAACGGAGGCCACCCTTTTCAGCCATGTGGTTGTTGGTGTAGTCCCCGTAATTGTAACCGGCTGATCTGAAGTTGGTAAGTCTGCAGCAGGTTTAGTGTAAAAAATCTTATGGGTAATTAAGACACTAGGAGTTGTAGCATCCTGAACTGTTGGATCATTAACTACAGATAAAATACTAGCTCTATCAGAAAAATTTAAACTTTTAAAAGTTGCATTTTTATTAGCATCCAAAAAACCCTTATTGTTAGCAAAAAATGAGAAAAAAGCGCCGTGATTACCATTGGTTTGCACCCTGTAAGCTCTACCATTTTTTGTTAAAACATAATTTGTACCGTAATAACCCGTAGAAAAATTCGAATTATAAACCATTAAGTTTAAAACATTTACATAAACCCTTCCTGGTAGAGAAGCTGTTCCTGCTGAATTAATTACCGAAACATCCCAAGCCGCAATTAAACTTACACTATTAGCAGTGGTAGGTGCAGTCCAATCAACATTCGATAACCGATCTGTAGTTCCTAATTCTGTTGTATTGAGCGCTGTTGCATTTTCAGCACCAGCTGGCAAGAATTCTACTTTATAAACACCTGTAGTTGTAACTGGATAATAAGCAGGTAGATACCTATTTGCTGTTCCATCAGCAGCTGTCAATTTTGGACCAGCAACTTCATTTGCCCTGGCGGTGATTTTTCCAACTGTACCAGAAGTTGCTACAGTTATCGGGGCTCCCCCCGATGGAGATGTTATCCTAATACTGGCTGCCCCTATACCAGCAGAGCTAAATGCCAAAGCCAGGGTTTCACCTGAATTTGCAAACACATAATGTGCGCCAAGAGTTTTAAAGGGCCAGGAGTTTAGTGTTCCGTTTGGATCAGTACTACTAACATTACTATTACTGTACAAATAGGCTCTTCTGCCACTGTAGTTCCCTGATACAAATCCTTACTCCCATCAGCAAAAGCCGATTTTATGTTCGCAAAAAGAAGTATAATGGCTAAAAATAGTGTGAACGAAAAACATTTACCGAAACTGTTCGTTAAATATTTGATAGTCCTAGAAAAAGCTCGTGCAGGGATACACGAAGAGAGTAAATTTTTATTCATACACGGGATGATAGGGATATCACATTACAGGGATAATGCAATTTTTAATAGCTATTTGTCGGTTTTATAACTACTTACGTAATTTCAAAACCTACGGTTTTAAAAATGAACAAAGAGCGAACATTTTTATTAAATAGTGTTCATTCTGTTCATTTCTATCGACAAAGATATATTATTAACTATCACTGTTTTTATTTCGATGGCTGATTTTGTAGTTTAAATACTACAAAATAATCAAAATTTGACATTTGTCATAAAAAATATAGGCATAGCGCACGTAAGAAAGCTTTTCCAAATGCCTTCAATCCCAACATTTTTGATTTTGGTCAAACATTAGCTTACAACCGTTAGCTATATAATAGTTTTGTCATTTTAATAAGACGTTATTTAGCTAAATGGTAAGAAACATATCTACCGCGCAAGAACGTACAGAATGGCAATAATAAAATGTACTACTGCATGATAGAAAGGATAGATAAAAAAGAATGGGGAATGCAGAATCTCCCATCAGCATAATTTATTATACAGTTGCCATAAAACTTTAGGTGTTTTAAGGTGTTATCTCAATAGTTAAACTGGATAAATATGAAAACGAAAAATAAAGAAACCGAAAATAAAACAAAGGGTAGTTCAAAAGAGAAGGCATCATTTGACCAGAACGGGAAAGGCGCTTCAGACAAATTTGGCCAAGCTGGATCAACCCCGAACGAATCAGGAACGGCTGGAGCCGGCACCGTTAATAAGGATAAAAAGGCTTAGAAAAGATAAAAAGAGTAAAATACTCTTTTTATCTTTCGTAGATACTCATTTTTTCAGCAAGTTCTATAATACTTTTTATTTTCAGTTTTTGAAAAAGCCTAAGTTTATATGTACTTACAGTACCCATTTGAAGATTAAGCTGATTAGAAATTTCCAATACGCCAATACCTTTGGTCAATAATTCTGCAACTTCTAATTCCCTGCCCGAAAGTTTGGTAAAAGGATTATCTGCATCATTACCCAATATGCTGTTGAACATATTTTCTTTCACGTTTCTGCTGGAATAACGGCTTCCGGCTAAAATTGTAGTAATAGCAGTTACAATTTCTGATTCTTCTGCATTTTTGGTTAAATAACCTGATGCACCAGATTTTAAATATGGAACTGCATAAATATTCTCATTTAAAGATGAAAATACAAGGATTTTAGCATTCGGCTGAACTAATTTTAACTGATCAATTACCTTAAGGTTGTTGCCACCAGGTAAATTAACGTCAATAATAATTAAGCTTGGCGACTTTTCTGTTTCGATAAGCGCTTGTTCCAAAGTAGACGCGTGGATGATTTCAACACCAGGCCAAAAGTCTGATATTAAACCTTTTAAACCACGACGGATGATTTCATGATCATCAGCGATGAGTACTGTAAAAGTACTTACGGCATTTTTTGTTTTCATTATTTATAAGAATATTCTGCAAGTTAGTAAAAAGTTATTTTTTTGTACGCAATTGTAGTAAATTTTTCGCTTAAATGTGTAAATATTATTATACACAATTAAAAAATTTTGTTTAAAACACCCTTGGGGTTGCCAATCTGATGTTAGGTTTAATGAATGAATAAGACAGAGAGATCTCATGCGTTCCACCGCTGTAACCCTGCAACGGACCGATCGAGAAATCATATCCATAGCCAATCCTGATTTTCTCTGAGGGAAAAATCTGGATCGCAGCTACCGCTGAATTGCGCGGGGTAAGGTCACGCTGTAAATAGCTTTTATCATACAACTTTACTCCTGTACGGTACGAACCACCCACCCATAGAAAATCTTTGATCAATAAGAATGCATTTACATCTAAACTGGTCGGGCCGCCACGGTCGTCTTTTAACAGAAACGAAGGTTTGATCTGAAAATCTTCATTGAGTGGAAACAATGCACCAGCAGTTAAATAATAGTGCGGTTTTGGCTGTGGGATAAAGGCATAACGGTCGATATTGATGTAAGTGGCAATCAGGTTATCTACCGAGAAACCAGCATAATATTTATCGTTGGCAAAGTACACTCCTCCCCTGGCATCGGGCACAATGGTACTCTGTACGCCTACAGGCTGGTTGGGCTCGGGGTTGTTCGGATTGAGCATCGATCCGTCGATACCCAACTGTACCATCCCTACTCCTAAACCTAAAGCCAGCCTCGAGCTACCATCATCATTCATCCTGATGCGGTAAGCATAATTGCCATAAACGCTCAAATTGGTCTGTGCACCCAGTTTATCACTGGCCACCTGAAGGGCAAGTCCAACGTTACCGCTGTTTGCAATGGCATCGATGGCAAGCGACATGCTTCTTGGTGCTCCGGTGATGCCCGTCCACTGGCTACGGTAAAAGCTATGCACATTGAGCACTTCTTTATAGCCCGCATAGGCCGGATTAATATAGATCCCGTTAAACATGTACTGACTGTACTGGGCATCCTGTTGTGCAGCCACCGGCCTCGAAAGTAATAGCAACGAACCTGCTATTAAACCTAATATTTTCTTCATCGTATCTCCGCTCATTAATTTTTAAACGCCCTGATCAGGGTGATATAGCCTTTAAATACTTTCCATTCATTATTCCCGCCTTTTTTAACACGCAGCAAGTAATAATATGTACCCTCGTTCAATCCCTCGCCTGTCCAGTTGTTTTTGTAACCTTTAGCACGGAATACTTCATTACCCCAACGGTTAACGATGGTCAGTTCGTTTTCTGCAAACTCGGCAAGTCCGTTGATTTCGAAAGTATCGTTTATACCATCCCCGTTTGGTGTAAACAGGTTCGGAATTAATAAATCATCGCCCGAAATGGTAGCAGCATCCGCAAGTACCAGGTTATTATTGGTCACCGGATCTGGCTGATCGCCTTTTACCGTTGCAGCATTGTTTAATGCACCAGCAGCCAGCGTTCTTGATTTAAAGGTCAGGGTTGCAGTTTGATTAAAATCCAAACTTCCAACCAACCATACAAAATCTCTTGTTGTGGTAGAGTAAGTAGTGGTACCAATGGTAACGGTAATCTCTTTCGGCGCATCGATTATGGTAGAAAGACGATCGGTAACAGTAACACCTGTTGCCCTGTTCGGTCCTTTATTGGTTACCGTGATTTTATACATCACATCCGATCCCGTTTTGATATCGCCTTTGGTTAACAGCTCTTTGGTCACCATTAAATCGGCTGATTTATCTACATCTATAGCTGCCTCCGGATTTAAGATTTTTCCATTCGGAGCAATCATCACAGCCACGTTTTTAATGGTATTGTAACTGTTCACATCTGGAGCAACTTTGGCATCTAAAGTCAATACTGTGCTCGAATTGGCCTGCATGTTGATGGTCCATTTTAAGGTATTGCCCATTACGGTGCCATAGCCAGAAACAGAACCCGGCACATAAGTTAATCCGGCCGGTAACTCATCGGAAATGGTTACACCATTCAATGCAGATCCGCCTGTATTTTTAACTGTTATAGAATAGGTTAAAATCTCGTTCGCCTGCGCTTTACCATCTTTATTTCCTTTAGTATCAATTACTGATTTACTGCCTTCCAGCATACCTTCAGTAGGGATAGAAACTGCCGGGCTCAATGGTGTTGATGCATTTCCGGGATCGGTTACGGAAGCTGTATTGTTTATTGCTAAGGTACCTGAAGGAATAACGGCATTAACGGTTACTTTAAAGTTAACCACCACCTGTCCGTTGGCCGGAATAATTAAATTACTCCAATTGATGGTGTTACCAGCTAAAATACCACCATTATCAGCGCTGGCATTTACATAAGTAGTATTTACAGGAATTGGATCTACAATTTTAACCCCGGTCCTTGCGGTATTACCATTGTTCTTAACGGTAATGGTATAAGTTAAAATTTCATTGGCTTCTGCTTTACCATTGTTATTGGCATCGGTAACGGTTTTAGCACTTACAATTTTTGGCAACTCTAAAATAGTTGGATAATCGTTATCTTCTTCAGTTCCCGAAACATCAGAAATAGACGTTCCTGCTGGTGAAGTTGCCGTTAATGTAGCTGTATTTCTTACCGAACTTGCATTTTTCTCTGCCTGGCTAATGGTATAAACTGCCGTAGCCGTAGCGGTTTCATCAGGTGCAATACTAGCTGGATTGAAGGTAATGGTTGATGAAATTTTTGGATCAGCCAAACTGAAATTCGTCAGCGTTACATTACCTGTATTTTTAGCGGTAAAAGTATAGGTTACCGAGTTTCCATCGGCACTTAAAACGCCTGTTTTAACCAAAGTTAAACCTGGTGCTTCTTTAATCAGGAACACGGTAGGATCATCAGGTGCCAAAGTTTTTGGATCATCCGAAAGTTTGCTCAATTTACCAACGCTGGCAAATTTCGCTACTAAACTGGCCTGATTTACAAACTTACCATAGTCAATTTCCGACTGTACCAACGTGTGTCTGGCCAAAATCATGGCAGTTTCGGCAGGTTCTAATTTACTGATTACTGAAGGAGTGATACTGCCCGCGTCTGCTCCCGGATCCGTTACCACGATATCGGTTAACGTAATATTACCGGTATTGGTTACCTGGATGCTGTACTCAATGGTTTTTACAATACCCGCACTATTGGCGACCATTTTGGTAAACCTTACAGATGGATCAGGAACAATCTTAGTAAAGGTTGCATCATCTGCGGCAGGTGTTGATGGATCATCAGATACTTTTGTAATTGTATTTCCTTTAGGATCTTTTACCGTTGCGCTTACCTGGTTGCTAAAACCTCCAGCATTAACATCACTTTGTTTTACAGTATGTTTAGCCGTAATACTCACCGTAGCACCCGGTAATACCGACGTAATGTTTGATGGGGTTAAACTTCCTGCATCTGCATTGGCATCAACTAAAGCAATATCGGTTAGGGTCACATTGCCCGTGTTTTTAAATACGATGTTGTAATTGATAATATCGCCGGCTTTATTTGCTGTGTTTGTGGCCGATTTGGTTAAAGTAAAACCTGGTGCTGGCGTTAATTTGGTTATGGTTGGATCATTCAGTGCCGGAGTTGAAGGATCATCAGATACCTGATTAATGATATTACCTTTATTATCAGTCACTTTTACTGAAGCCTGGTTCGTAAATAATCCCTGATTCACATCATTTTGAGTTAATGTATGTTTTGCCATAACATTCACACTGGCACCAGGTGCTAAGGTGGAGATACTGCCTGGATTAATCGATCCGGCATCAACAGCAGCATCAGTTACACTTAAATTGCTAAGTGTAACAGTTCCCGTATTGGTTATGGTGAAGGTATAATCAATCGATTCGCCAACTTTGGTTCCAACAGCACTCGCTACTTTCGTAAAAGTGAATTTCGGAGCAGCTAAAATTGGTGTTTCGGTAGGATTATCGTTAGTATAATCTGTTCCGGAAACATCTGTAATGGTATTTCCTACAGGTGTTTTAGCACTAACCGATGCCGAATTAGTTACCAAAGCCGCATCTTTATCGTTTTGACTTAAAATATAAACCTGACTGTAAGTAAAGTTTGCTCCTACTGCCAATATGGTAGGGAAAGTTTTATTTAAGCCCAGCCTGGCATCTGTTAATGTAATGCTGCTTAATTCTACATCACCAACGTTAGTAACCTTGAAAGAATATGTGATGTTATTGCCATCTGTGCTTAAAACACCTGTTTTAACCAGGGCTATTTTTCCTTTTAATAATGGTGTTGTTACAGTTGATTGGTTGTTTATACTTTCCGGATCATTCGTTTTAGAAGTTGGTGTTAAGGATACACTGTTAACTAAATTAGTACCTGTAAACCCAGCCGCAACACGTCCGTTAACAGTTAAACTAACCTGTTGACCAGCGACTAAATCGGCAGTTAAAGTAAAGCTATTTCCAGTTGAACTGTACGTTCCACCAATGGCATTATAGGTTATGTTTTCCAGTCCTGCCGGAAGATTTTCAATCAGACCGATCGACTCACCGCTTAAAACAGTAGCGGGTCCGTTATTTTTAATAGTAATGGTATAACCGATATTTCCATTGCTTTCTACACCAGTAACATTAGCGGTCTTACTTATCTGAAGATCAGTGATCCAGTTAGGTATAGTTACCGTTACTACTGCGGTAGAAGATTTTGTTACATCTAATTTATCGGTTATTTGATAGGTTAAAGTATAAACACCTGGAAGCGTTCCTGCTGCAACATTTACTTTTCCGGTTGCCACATCTATAGTAACATTCGAATTTGAAGTTGAAATCTGATTGATCTTAACAGTCGAAATGGTTGCAGTTGTTGCATTATTATAGGTATCATTAACCAATATATTTTCAACAGCTACCCCTCCTGAGAAACCATTTGCGGTTCCTGAATCATCTTTAGCCAAAATAGCACTTGTTCCCACAGTGATGGTTACGATAGCAGTCTTAGTCTGACCTGGGTTCAGTTTATCTTCAATCTGGTAAACGACTTCGTAAGTTCCTGCCAGAGTGTTCGGAGCCACGTTCACTTTACCGGTAGTTACATCTAAGGTAACGTTAGGGTTAGTGGTCGAAACCTGGCTTAATTTCATTTCATTCAAAGTAGCCGGGTTGCCGTTGTAGGTATCGTTCAACAATACATTTTCAACTGCTGCTCCACCGGTATAGCCGTTTGCATTTCCTGAATCGTTTGTAGCAACCATTGCCGGTGCTGAAACGGTTACAGTAACGGTAGCTTGTTTTGTTTGACCTGGGTTCAGTTTATCTTCAATCTGGTAAACGACTTCGTAAGTTCCTGCCGGAGTATTCGGTGCAACATTCACTTTACCGGTGATTACATCTAAGGTAACGTTAGGGTTAGTGGTCGAAACCTGGCTTAATTTAACTTCGTTCAAAGTAGACGGGTTGCCGTTGTAGGTATCGTTCAACAATACATTTTCTACCGCTGTTCCGCCGGTGTAGCCGTTTGCATTTCCTGAATCGTTTGTAGCAACCATTGCTGGTGCTGAAACGGTTACAGTAACGGTAGCATTCTTCGTCTGACCTGGGTTCAGTTTATCTTCGATCTGATAAACGACTTCGTAAGTTCCTGCCGGAGTATTCGGCGCAACGTTCACTTTTCCGGTGGTTACATCTAAGGTAACGTTAGGGTTAGTGGTTGAAACCTGGGTTAATTTAACTTCGTTCAAAGTAGACGGGTTGCCATTGTAGGTATCGTTCAACAATACATTTTCAACTGCAGTTCCACCGGTATAGCCGTTCGCATTTCCTGAATCGGCTGTGGCAACCATTGTTGGTGCTGAAACGGTTACAGTGACAGTAGCATTCTTCGTCTGACCAGGATTCAGTTTGTCTTCAATCTGGTAAACGACTTCATAAGTTCCTGCCGGAGTATTCGGTGCAACGTTCACTTTTCCGGTGGTTACATCTAAGGTAACATTAGGATTGGTAGTCGAAACCTGGCTTAATTTAACTTCGTTCAAAGTAGACGGGTTGCCATTGTAGGTATCGTTTAATAATACATTTTCTACCGCTGTTCCACCGGTATAGCCGTTTGCATTTCCTGAATCGTTTGTAGCAGCCATTGCTGGTGCTGAAACGGTTACAGTAACAGTAGCTTGTTTTGTTTGACCAGGGTTCAGTTTATCTTCGATTTGGTAAACCAAAGTATATGTACCAGCCGGGGTATTTGGTGCTACGCTCACTTTTCCGGTGGTTACATCTAAGGTAACGCTAGGGTTAGTGGTCGAAACCTGAGTTAGTTTAACCTCGTTCAAAGTAGCCGGGTTGCCGTTGTAGGTATCGTTCAACAATACATTTTCAACTGCTGTTCCACCGGTATAACCGTTTGCACTTCCTGAATCGGCTGTGGCAACCATTGCCGGTGCAGAAACGGTTACAGTAACGGTAGCTTGTTTTGTTTGACCTGGGTTCAGTTTATCTTCAATCTGGTAAACGACTTCATAAGTTCCTGCCGGAGTATTCGGTGCAACGTTCACTTTTCCGGTGGTTACATCTAAGGTAACGTTAGGGTTAGTGGTTGAAACCTGTGTTAATTTAACCTCATTCAAAGTAGCCGGGTTGCCGTTGTAGGTATCGTTTAATAATACATTTTCTACCGCTGTTCCGCCGGTATAACCGTTTGCATTTCCTGAATCGTTTGTAGCAACCATTGCTGGTGCTGAAACGGTTACAGTAACGGTAGCATTCTTCGTCTGACCAGGGTTCAGTTTATCTTCGATCTGGTAAACGACTTCGTAAGTTCCTGCCGGAGTGTTCGCTGCAACGTTCACTTTTCCGGTAGTTACATCTAAAGTAACGTTAGGGTTAGTGGTCGAAACCTGAGTTAATTTAACTTCATTCAAAGTAGCCGGGTTGCCGTTGTAGGTATCGTTTAATAATACATTTTCTACCGCTGTTCCGCCGGTATAACCGTTTGCATTTCCAGAATCTTTTGTAGCAGCCATTACTGGTGCTGAAACAGTTACAGTAACGGTAGCCGTTTTAGTCTGACCAGGGTTCAGTTTATCTTCGATCTGGTAATCCAAAGTATAGGTACCAGCCGGGGTATTTGGTGCTACGTTCACTTTTCCGGTAGTTACATCTAAGGTAACATTAGGGTTAGTGGTCGAAACCTGGCTTAATTTTACCTCGTTCAAAGTAGCCGGGTTGCCGTTGTAGGTATCGTTAGTCAATACATTTTCAACCGCTGTTCCACCCGTATAGCCGTTTGCATTTCCTGAATCTTTTGTAGCAGCCATTGCTGGTGCTGAAACGGTTACAGTAACGGTAGCATTCTTCGTCTGACCAGGGTTCAGTTTATCTTCAATCTGGTAAACCAAAGTATAGGTACCAGCCGGAGTATTCGGTGCAACGTTCACTTTTCCAGTGGTTACATCTAAGGTAACGTTAGGGTTAGTGGTCGAAACCTGGCTTAATTTAACTTCGTTTAATGTAGCCGGGTTGCCGTTGTAGGTATCGTTCAACAATACATTTTCAACCGCTGTTCCGCCGGTGTAACCGTTTGCATTTCCTGAATCGTTTGTAGCAGCCATTGCTGGTGCTGAAACGGTTACAGTAACGGTAGCATTCTTCGTCTGACCTGGGTTCAGTTTATCTTCGATTTGGTAAACCAACGTATATGTACCAGCCGGGGTATTTGGTGCTACGTTCACTTTTCCGGTAGTTACATCTAAAGTAACTTTAGGGTTAGTGGTTGAAACCTGGCTTAATTTCACCTCGTTCAAAGTAGCCGGGTTGCCATTGTAGGTATCGTTTAATAATACATTTTCAACTGCTGTTCCACCGGTATAGCCGTTTGCATTTCCTGAATCGTTTGTAGCAACCATCGCTGGTGCTGAAACGGTTACGGTAACGGTAGCCGTTTTGGTCTGACCTGGGTTCAGTTTATCTTCAATCTGGTAAATCAAAGTATAGGTACCAGCCGGGGTGTTTGGTGCTACGTTTACTTTTCCGGTAGTTACATCTAAGGTAACGTTAGGGTTAGTAGTTGAAACCTGGGTTAGTTTCACTTCATTTAAAGTAGCAGGGTTGCCGTTATAGGTATCGTTTGTTAATACATTCTCCACTGCTGTTCCACCGGTATAACCGTTTGCATTTCCTGAATCGTTTGTGGCAACCATTATTGGTGTAGAAACAGTGATTGTAACAGTAGCCGTTTTGGTCTGACCTGGGTTCAGTTTATCTTCAATCTGGTAAACCAAAGTATAGGTACCAGCCGTGGTGTTTGGTGCTACGTTTACTTTTCCGGTGGTTACATCTAAGGTAACGTTAGGGTTAGTGGTTGAAACCTGGCTTAATTTAACCTCGTTCAAAGTAGCCGGGTTGCCGTTGTAGGTATCGTTCAATAATACATTTTCAACTGCTGTTCCACCGGTGTAGCCGTTTGCATTTCCTGAATCGTTTGTAGCAACCATTACCGGTGCAGAAACAGTGATTGTAACAGTAGCAGTTTTGGTCTGACCAGGGTTCAGTTTATCTTCAATCTGGTAAACGACTTCGTAACTTCCTGCCGGAGTGTTCGCTGCAACATTTACTTTACCGGAAGTTACATCTAAAGTAACATTTGGATTGGTAGTTGAAACCTGGCTTAATTTCACTTCGTTCAAAGTAGCCGGGTTGCCATTGTAGGTATCGTTAGTCAATACATTTTCAACTGCTGTTCCACCGGTGTAGCCGTTTGCATTTCCTGAATCGTTTGTAGCAACCATTGCTGGTGCTGAAACGGTTACAGTAACGGTAGCATTCTTCGTCTG
>Ga0308160_10003673_pt1 | contig 17081 bp, 13 predicted proteins | sample PhyFR1_FD_201036 | JGI IMG/M metagenome (GOLD analysis project Ga0308160, IMG submission 201036) | Phyllosphere microbial communities from UC Gill Tract Community Farm, Albany, California, United States - DLSLF.R1 | ecosystem: Host-associated > Plants > Phyllosphere > Unclassified | place: USA...
GTACGTGATCGGCACCGTCGAGTCGCTACTGCCCCATATGCGCCCCGGGCAGTTGCTGTCACTTGAAAGCACCACCTATCCCGGCACCACCGAAGAAGAACTGCGGCCCCGCCTGGAAGCGCGCGGCTTGCGCGTCGGCCACGATGTGTTCCTCGTGTTCTCGCCCGAGCGCGAAGACCCGGGCAACCCCGACTTCCACACCCGGACCATTCCCAAGATCTGCGGCGGCTCCACCGACGCCTGCCTGGAAGCCGGCCTGGCCCTGTACCGGCAGGCGATCGACACGGTCGTCCCGGTCAGTTCGACCCGCGCGGCCGAGCTGACCAAACTGCTGGAAAACATTCACCGCGCCGTCAATATCGGGTTGGTCAACGAGATGAAAATCATCGCCGATCGCATGGACATCGACATCCACGAAGTCATCCGGGCCGCCGCCACCAAGCCGTTCGGCTTCACCGCCTATTATCCCGGCCCGGGCCTGGGCGGGCACTGCATCCCGATCGACCCGTTCTATCTCACCTGGAAAGCGCGCCAGTTCGGGCTGCACACCCGCTTCATCGAGCTGGCCGGCGAGATCAACAGCGACATGCCGGCGTGGGTGATTGCCAAGGTGGCCGACGCGCTGAACAGCCGCAGCCGCGCCGTCATGGGCAGCCGCATCCTGGTGCTGGGTATCGCGTACAAGAAAGACGTGGAAGACATGCGCGAGTCACCCTCGGTGGCGCTGATGGAACTGCTGCGCGCGCGTGGCGCCGTGGTCGAGTATTCCGACCCCCATGTGCCGGTATTCCCGCGCATGCGCGAGCATCACTTTGACCTGTCCAGCGTCGAACTCACACCAGCGTCACTCGCGTCCTATGACGTCGTGCTGCTGGCCACCGGCCACAGCGCCTTCGACTATGAACTCGTGCGCCAGAACGCCAGCCTGATCGTGGATACGCGCGGCGTGTTTCCGAACCGCTTACCCAACGTCGTGCAGGCTTGAGGCCAGGGACCAAGCGTGCAATCCATCGACCCGCGATCGCAGGACGAGACGTCGCGCAGCCTGATCAACAGCCGCATCCAGGCCGTTCTCGACCACGGCCAGACCATCATGGGGCCTGAAGTCGCCGAACTCGAGCAACGCCTGGCCGACTACACGGGCGCGCGCCATTGCATCACTGCGTCCTCTGGCACGACAGCACTGGCGATCGCCCTGATGGCGCTTGGCGTCGGGCCAGGTGACGACGTCATCACCACGCCGTTTGCCGCCAGTGCGGCGGCCAAAGCGATCGTGCTGGTCGGCGCCAGGCCCGTGTTTGCCGACATCGAGCGCGCCACCGGCACGCTCGATTCGCAGCTGATCGAAGGCGCGATCACGCCGGCCACGCGCGCGGTCATCCCGGTCTCGCTGTACGGCCAGCCACCCGACATGGACGCCATCAACAGCATCGCCGCCCGCCACGGACTGGCCGTGATCGAAGACGGCGCACAGAGTTTCGGCGCCACCTACCGCGGGCGCCAGAGCGGCAATCTGTCCACGATCGGCTGCACGAGCTTTTTCCCGACCAACCCGCTCGGTTGCTATGGCGATGGCGGCGCCCTCTTCACGAACGACGATGCGCTCGCGGGCGCGATGCGCGACATCCGCGTGCACCGTCAGGCGCGGCGCCATGCGCATCAGCGCGTTGGCCATGATGCGTGCATGGAGACGCTCCAATGCGCGATCGTGCTGGCCAGGCTGGAACGGTTCGATTGGGATATCAGGCAGCGCCGCCGCATCGCGGCTGCGTACGACGAGATGCTGCAGCTGCATTTGCCTGTCATCGGCTGCCGGTCCGACCGCACCAGCGCCTGTGCGGGATATGCGGTGCTGGTCGAGCAGCGCGAGCAGGTGCGCGCCATCCTGGCGCATGCCGGCGTCCCGACTGCGGTGCACTACGCGGTGCCGATCCACCGGCAACCTGCCTACGCCCGGCTGGCAGCCGATGCGTCGTGCCCTGTCGCTGACGCGATGGCATCGTCCCTGCTGAGCTTGCCGATCGGACCGCACCTGGCAGCGCCAAATGTCCGTCATGCAGCCCAGTGTCTGCTGCACGCGACGGGGCCGCTGCAAGCGCGGGCCGTGGAATCGGTCGAACTGCAGGGGTAACGCGACAACGATCGACCGGAGGCGTCAGCGCATCTCTTCGACGAGCTTGAGTCCCTCGGCAAAGCGCCAGATACGGCGGATCTCGATCACGTCGAAGTTCGCGGCGACGTTCGGCGGAAATGCAGCGTAGCGGGCATTCAGGCGCACGAAGCGGCGCACGGCATCGTCCATGTCGGCGCGGCCGCTCGAACGCACGATCGTGATCTCGTCGATGCTGCCGTCGCTGCGCAGCGAGACGCTCACCAGGGGATCGATGCGAACGTCGCGCAGCGACAGGCGCGCGCCGCCGAGCACCGCGTTGCGCTCGAGTTTCTGACGCACGCTGTCGACGTACAAGCGCAGCGGCGCATCGCGCTCGCCGCCGTCGGCCACCACGCGGCGGTTGCCGGCCGGCCGGTCGCGCGGCAAACCGGAGGCGTCCACATTCGGGATCGTGACCCCGCGCAGCAACTCGCGTGCGCGATTGCCCGGCAGGCCCGCCATGGCGCCCGGCCCCGGTTGCATGCCTGCCCCGCTGCCCATGCCGACACCAGCGCCAACGCCGTCCGTGCGCGCGGCGGCGGCGCCAGCGGCGGGTCCTGCGCCTGCCCCCGCAGCCGCAGCCGGACCGGAAGCTTGCGCCTGCACGCGCTGCGCTGCCTGACGGGCCGCCTCTTCGGCAGCGCCCCGGGCCAGCTGCTCGGCATCCACGCGCGCCTGCTCGGCCGCTTGCTGGCGTGCGCGCTCCTCGGCGAGCCTGCGCTGCGCCAGGTCTTCGACGCGCTGGCGCTCAGCGGCTTGTTGGCGCGCCTGTTCCTCGGCCAACCTGCGCTGTGCGATTTCCTCGTTGCGCTGGCGCTCGTCCGCTTGCTGGGGTGCGCGCTCCTCGGTCAGCCTGCGCTGTGCCAGTTCCTCGTTGCGTTGCCGCTCAGCCGCTTCCTGCACCACGCGCCGCGCGGCATCGTCGGCGCGCTGGCGTGCCTGTAATTGGGCCTGCGCCAGGGCTTCCTGCGTCGCCGCTTCCTGCGCCGCGCGCTGTGCAGCCAGATCGCGCGCCGCTGCGGCCTGTTGTTCACGCTGCACCAGCGCTTCCTGGTCGCGTAGCGCTTGCTGCTGCTGCACTTGCTGTTGCTGCTGCTGCTGTTGCTGCTGCTGCTGCTGCTCGGCGAGCCTGCTTGCCTCGGCGGCGTTGCGTTGCGCTTCCACCTGCGCTTGTGCCCGCCGCGCTTGCTCCTGCTCTCGCTGCAAGGCAAGCTCCTGCTGCAGCGCCTGCTCACGCGCTGCGCCCTCCGCCTCGGCATCCACCACCGGTTCCGGGGGGATTGGTGTCTCGCTGACCGCCACCTCTTCGGGCACCTCGAGCGGCTCGACAATCGTTGGCGGCGGACCCGCGTCAACCTCGGGTAACGGCACTGCGACAGCGAACTCGGATTCCGGGTTGGCTTCCATGGCAATCACGGGCGTTGCCACATCACGCAGAACACGCTTGGGCGCGACTGGCGCTGGCCGAGGCAGACGTTTCTTTGGGGCCGGTGCAATCTCCGCAACCGGCGGCAGCGGCGGTGGGGGCGGCAGATCGACCAGCCGCAAGCCGCGCGCAGGCGTCGGCGCTGGCGGAACAGCGGCGACGGGTAGCGCAGGTGGCGGCTGGACAGGTGTTGGGGCCGTTGGCGTCGGTACAGCAGCGACGGTTGGCGCCGGCTCAGGTACAAGTGCCGGCGGAGGGAGCGGCGCAGGCACAGCCGCTGGCGCGAGCACAACGCTGAGCGGTCCCCCACCGCCGGCATCGCTGCCCGGCACGCCGAACTGCAGCGACAGCAGCAAGGCATGCAGCAGCACCGAAATGGCAATACCGCCAACCAGGCGCCGGTTGCTGCGGGCGTGGCCGGCCTGGCGCGTGCTGGCGGTCGCAGGATGCATGGCGTCGTTGGGAAGTATTGTCAGGCTTGCATCTTAGCGTTAACGCGGCCGTATGGCGATCACGCCGCCTTGCCGGGCGTCCGGCTATTGGCCGTGCCAGGCATACCACCGACCAGCGCCGCCAGGCTGGTGCGTGCCTGCCACCACGGCGTGCCTTCCAGCGTCTGCCTGCAGCTCGGGCATTCCTCGAATGGATTGCAATCGCGATCCAGCGCCACGTAATTCACGCCAACCACCGTCTTGCCCTGGTAGCTGTCCACGCGACCGGTGCCCGCCTTGGCGCCAGGCCTGGCTGCACCGCCAGCCGAGGCAGAGGTGGAAGTCGCTGCAGAAGCCGATGCAGCATCGATCCACTTGGCAAACGGCTCGGTGGCGACACCATCGGCCACATACCAGCGGCGGCGGGTGGGATTCCAGCGGGCGCCGAGCGCCTTGGCGGCGTCCTTTTCGGCGTAGGGGACGGTGAGAAAAACCATGTGCGAACTGCTCCGGGATCGATATGCTTGCGGATTGCTATTCTACCGCGCCGGGCTGGACGCCGGACCAAGCGAGGGACGTCAACCAGCACGATACTCAAGGCTCCTTCTGGCGCCGGGCCCATGCCGCATCGCTGTCACGCTGCTCGCGCCGGTCCTTGCGCCATGTATACAGCAGGTTGCCGATGGTGCTCAGCAAGGCGCTGAATATGCCGATCAGCGCGCCGATGTCTGCCAGCGTCAAGTCGGTGGCCAGTCCGGCCAGGTTCGCGTCCATCAGACGCTGGAATGTTTCAATGATCATCGTGTCTCCCCTGTGCTTGCGGCGTTACCTGCACCGGCAAGCCCACGCCTACCCTGCGCCACATCAATGCGATGGATGAAAGTATAGGAAAACTATACCACAGCAGTAAAGAAAAGCTATACTTCAATGTATAGATTTCCTTTACCATACGCACATGGACATACAAACAATGATTGCCAACTGGGTGAAAGAAGCGCGCACCGCCGCCGGCTTGTCGGGCACGGCGCTGGGCGCCCGTCTTGCGCTCGAACTCGGTACCGACCGTGGCCATACCAAGGCCAATATCTCGCACTGGGAAAATGAAAAGCACAGCCCCAACCTGAAGCAGTTGCTGGCGATCTCCCGGGTCACCGGCTGCCGGCTACCGGCCGAGATCCTGGCGCCGCTGGGCGGTGGTCCGGCGCATGACGGCGGCATCCTGCCCGGCCTGCCTGGACTGCCCGGTCTGCCCAACCTGCTTCGCGTGGTGGCCGAAGGCGATGACGATGCCTTCGTGCCCATTCCAATGGTCAAGCTGCGTCTTTCAGCCGGCATCACCGGGTACCGGGCCGAGCCGGAAGCGCGCGATGGCGGCACGCTTGGCATGCGCCGCACCTGGCTGGAACGCAACCAGTACAGTCCCTCGCACCTGATCGCGATCTACGTCAAGGGCGAAAGCATGGAACCGTCGCTGTACGCCGGCGACATCGTTGTCATCAACACGCTCGACACCAAACCGGTCGCTGGCGCGGTGTTCGCATTCAATGTCGAGGGCGAAGCCGTCGTCAAGCGCCTGGCGCGCGAGGCAGCCCAGTGGTGGCTCACCTCCGACAACCCGGACCAGCGCACCTACCATCGAAGGCTATGCCAGGGCGACGAATGCATCGTGATCGGCCGTGTCGTACGCAAGGAAAGCGACCGCATCTGACAGGCGCCGCCGGCTGTCAGGCGAACACCTGCGGCGCCCGTTCCAGAATGCGCCGCAGCGCCGGATGGTGTACCCGGCGCTCGACCGTCACGGCATAAACCTGCTCGACGATGGCGTCGATCACGCCCACCGGCGCCAGCCCATATTGTTCGCACAGCGAGTCTGCGAGCACGGTCGGCGCCGCCATGAAGCCTGCACCCGCGCCGGCAAAGGCGCCCAGCAGCGCTCCGTCATCGAATTCGCCAACGACGATCGGGCGCAGGCCCTGCGCCTCGAGCCACGCCATCAACTGGCTATGCAGGGCCGCGCCCTGCCCCGGCATCAAAAACGGCGCGCCTTTGAGGCGCTGCGGAAAATCGCCGGCCCAGCGCTGGCACACGTCGGGATGCGCCACGACCGTCACGGTGCTCGAACCAAGCAGATGACTGTGGCCGCGCACGGCGCCGCCGGGCGGCAAACCCTGGTCCGAGATCAAAAGGTCGAGCCGGTGTGCGCTGAGGTCTTCCATCAGGTCGCCAAAGCGCCCTTCCCGACAGACCAGGTGCATGGCGAGCCCTGCATCGCGCGCTGGCTGCAACAGCCGGAAGGCCATCGTCTTGGCAATTACGTCGCACAGGCCCACCCGCAGTGTCTCGGTCTCGGTGAACAGGCCACGCCGCACCGCCTGCTCCAGTTCATTACCGAGACTGAAGATCTGATCCGTATAGCGCAGGACGGTCTTGCCAGCTTCGGTCAGTACCAGCCCGCGCCCCTTCTTGCGCAAGAGTTCCTCACCGAACTGGTCTTCGAGCAGCTGCAACTGCGTGCTGATTGCCTGCGCCGAGACGTGCAACTGCTCGGCTGCGCGCACGACGCTGCCGGCCGTGGCGACTGCATGAAAGTACTGGAGGTGTTTGTAGTTCATTCACCGTTACCACCAAAAATATTGAGAATTACTAAAGATTATTCGATTTTACTTTAGCATTGCGCAACCGTATATTGGTGACTCAGTTCACATGAAGCGAGGAAGCAATGAGAAATTACCCAACCGACAGTCCCAAGGCCATGAGCCGCCTGCTGGCCCTGGCGATGATCGCCGATGGCCGCCTGGCGCCCCAGGAGCTCAAGACGCTGCACCGCAGCGGCGTACTCGAGGTACTGGGCGTGAGCGAAGACACGTTCGACGATGCCGCTGGCGAGCTGACCCAAGATCTGCTGACCCACAGCACGAACCACGCTGCCGGCATGGTCGAAATCGAACCGGCGACGATCGACGCGCTGCTGGACGAAGTGCAGGATCCGGCGCTGCGCGCACTGGTGCTCAAGGGCATGCTCGAGATCGTGCGGGCCGACCAGATGATCGATCACCGCGAGCGTCGCCTGCTGCGCCGCGCGCTGGCGGCCTGGGGTGACGGCACCGAGCCGTTCCCGGCCGCAGCGTAATGACCGCACCGCGCGGCACTTACAAAGCGTAACCATGTCGCCAGATTGGCGGATATGGCCCAGCCTATAATCGGACATCCCAATGCCCGAGGCCTGCCATGTCCGCCTACCCCACGCTGGATTTTCTGGATGACCTGACCCGGTCGGAAATGAACTGGGCCTGGCGCCTCGAACTCGATCCCGTGCGGGACCCCGAACTCGGCCAGTTCTACGGTCGTACCGCGCGCTACAGCACGACCGATCCGTATGTGGGCGAGGACGATATCTTCGTGTTCCACGCCACCGCCGGCATGGGTTACACGGTGCAAAGCAGCAGCTACCACGATCCCTTCCAGCTGCGCATTTACGACGACGCCGGCAACGCGATTGCCGCAGACGATGGCAGTGGCGCCTACGGCTACGATTACGCAGCGTTCACGGCGGCCTATACCGGCTGGTATTACATCGACGCCTCGTGGGATCAGGATTATTACGACACCTATGCGAGCGTGAACGTGTACGAGAGCCGCTTCCCCACGACCACCCGGATCATCGGCACGGACGCGCACGACACCTTGTACGGCACGCGCACGAATGACATCGTCGATGGCGGCGCCGGCATCGATACCTTCGTGCTGGAAGGCCGGCGCAACGAATACACCGTCAGCCTGCGCGATGGCGCGATTACCGTGACCGACCTGGTCGGCTACGACGGCACCGATATCCTGCGCAGCGTGGAGCGCCTGTCGTTCGACGATGGCGCGTTCATCTCGTATGAAACGCAGGGCTTTCCTGCCGAAGCTTACCGGCTGTACCAGGCCGCATTCGATCGCACGCCCGACGCGGGCGGGCTGGGTTATTGGATCGGGCAAATGGGACAGGGCCAGTCATTGCGGTCAGTTGCGCAGGCATTCGTCGACTCGCCCGAATTCAAGAGCCAATATGGGGCAGCACCCGCGGACGCCGCGCTCGTCACGGCGCTCTACGCGAACGTGCTGGACCGGGCGCCGGACGCCGCCGGCTTCGCACACTGGCTCGGCGCGCTGGAGCGCAATGCAATTACCAAGGCCGAGCTGGTCGTGCAATTTAGTGAAAGCGCGGAAAACCAAGCGCAGGTCGTTGGCTCGCTGCAGGCTGGGTATGAGTTCATTGTGACGTGATGGGGAAACGAGGATCACACAAATGGTTTGCTATGCGGCGAATGCGCTGCTGACCCGCATCTATAGCCTTAAATGCTTAAATTCTTCCTTCACCATTTAAGCAAACCGGGAAGCATCCATCTCTTCACGAAGTCATCGGCACACAGTTCGAATTTGAATGGACCGGTGATATAGAAAAACAAGATTCTTCCATTAGACTGGATTGGCTGATCATTACGTCTTCAGCAGACGCTGATTTTTGTTCTAGGCTCACTGTAGCAAATAGGCCATGATCGCCGACCTACGCGCTGTTTGTTTGGCAGACCGCTTGTGAATGTCGGCAAGTTTATGCATCTGCCTTCTGGCCTCTGAGCTCCGTTGCTTATTAATCGATTCGTCATGAAAAACCCGCTCAAAGCGGGTTTACTTTTCACTTGGCTAATCTTACTCGTACGATCTTATAGCGGTCATGCACATCATTGATGATGTTTTTGGTCCAATTCTGCAGCCATGGCTCTGCTCGCGTCGCTATAACCCCAGTCAGAATAAAAATTACTGTACTGACCGTCGCAAGCGCAACCCACCGATCAGCACCATTCAAAACCATCCAGCCCATCATTGCACCGCCCACGATTTGATGGAGCAAATATAATGGGTAGGTCATCATCCCTGCGATTTTAATTGCTCTAATCATACCGAATGGCAGCGCATGCAACCTCGCGTTCGCGCGTACGGAAACAATGATCGCCGCTATCGATATCAACCAGAGAGCACAAGGAATTGCTGCGGAATAACCAGTCTTAAATTCACGGTTAACAATGTTCGCTTCCGCGATAATTTGCACACACCCTGAAATACAAAATAAAATAATCCAAAAAATGTTTTTGCGATCATGTTTCTTCATTAGTTCCAACCAAAGAAAGACACCAAGCGCGAAGAACATTCCGTGATTTATAAGAAACAACTTTGGCAACCTGTCTTCGAGCACCCACTTTAACTGAGGGGCAAGAGCGTGAATTTTTTCGATTCCGTCAATAGCATTGGCAGTCCAAAAAATTGAACTAACGAGGCCGATCACTAATGCTAAAATTTTGATATTTTCAAACTTGAAGAATTTGATAAGTAGAAGAACCGCAGCATAAAACGAAATTTCGATCCCTAGCGTCCAGTACGAGCCATCAATCCACGGTCCCCAAGGAAGAAATGCGATGCTGTGCCTGAAAGCGCGGTACATGTCTTCATGTTGACGAAAGCCTACTAGTATCGTAGCGAATAAAGTGATGGGGGCGCATATCCAGACGCCAGGTCCGAGCCGAACGATGCGACTCCGAAGGAACGAGAATGCGCTAGATTTCTCACCTGAAAATGCGATAACAAATCCTGAAATCACAAAAAAAATCTGGACTCCAACCCAACCGAAATTGGTGAATTCATACAATTCAGGGAATTTCACAACACCCCTGCTTGCACTTCCAACCAATCCTCCGGGATTGATGCCCATCAGAAAACAATAGTGAAAAGCGACCACTAGACAGGCTGCGAGGAATCGCAACATATCTAATCCGAGGATGTGTTTGGCGCTGACTGCAGATCGCAATTTTTTACTCCTAATAATATTTTGATATTATCATAGATTTCCAATGAGAACTATACTTGGGCACTGTTAATTTTTTTAAGCTGACAATGAGCTGGCGTCTCGAGACATCCGTGTTGTTCAGCAGAGTTTCACTGCTTGGCTAAGTGGTGTTTCTTCAATGTAAAACTGCAGTATTTTTTACACAGGTGCCGCGATCACTGACGCTAGATGAGCAGTGTGATAGCTCTTGAAGCTGACGCCGTAGCGGCAATAAACGAGTAGGTGACCTTGCAAACCGACATGGTGATGTTGCAGTGGGCGTTACTACAGTGTCTCGCACTGTCAGCGCAACACGCACGATCGATGACGAACGATGTAGAACGGTGGCATGAGGAAAGTGCCTGCGTGTACAGCCGCAATAACGTGTACAGCAGCTTACGTCCCTTCAGCAAGTTTGGATTATGATCAAGCTTTGCCGTCAGATAGTCTCTATTTAACCTAGACTTGAAACGTATGGTGTAATTGCTATTTATTAAGACCACGCATCACCAGCCTGATACAGCCTGCTTGATTCAGTGACGGATTCGAATCACCCGCAACATTTGGTTTGCTGACCATCAATAATTGAAAATTCTGGCCATAACTACCTACAAACTCAGTATGCTGATCGAAATATTCCGGATACTTATAAGAGGATGGCCGACCATCGTGGAAAGCATGCTGTGCAGGCGAGCGATACCAAGGCGATACGAAACAGCTTGCTCAACGCTGCTGAATAATTACCGCGTTGCTTTCCATGCGAGACTCCAACACCAATCGTGCGGGAGCGCCGACCGCCGTACTGCCATCCGGCATATCTGTTAGCACGACCGACATAGCGCCGATGCGGCAGTTATTGCCAATTTTGACACCACCCAATATTTGTGCATACGCGCCGATTTCGACATCGTCCCCCAGCACGGGTACCGGACCGTCGACATGACGGTTGCCGATCGTGACACCTTGGCGCAACGTACAATTGGCACCAATCTTCGTGTCAGGATGAATGAAGATGCTGCCGAAGTGCCAAATCCGCAGACCTGGACCAATATTGGCAGATTTCGGAAGGCTAACGCCGGTTGTCGTCTCGATTACACGAAACGCTAGCCAATACAGCGTCGTTTGAAACTTTTTGCCAAGGCCTGCAGGCTGGCGGTCAATCCGGCGTCCACGACGGTAAAGCCAGACGGCCCAAATCGATTGCTCCTTGAGGAATGGTCGTCGCATACCATACCGAACCAAATCACATTCCCAATCGCCCATCTTGTCCCCGATTTAATTGTTGATTATTTGACAGGATTATAACCAAGTTTTACGCGAGGGAATTAATTAAATTGCATCGATCAGGCAGATCACGGTGCTTCTACCCCACTTGAATGGTTTTCTTACAACACACTAAGCGCCCCGCACACGGGCACGGCCGCTCATGATTCAAGCAGGCAACTGGGGTTGCGACCACTGCACAAGGAGCGGACACGGGTGAAATGCGGCGGAAGGATACGATGGTAGGCTCAGTTGAAGCTGGCCCGTTTTGGTTTGAGTCGGACATCGTTGGACCGCGTTTCGCACCGGACAGTGAGAACCTTTATGATGCGCGCGCGATAACGCGGCGATCTCGGCGTTGTTCTGACCAGTCGCTCGCAATCCATTAGCGACACTAACGATGAGCTATATAGCGCACTGCTGAAACGATCAACAATGGCGACTGATTAACGCTTTGAAATAATGGGTAAAATCTGGCCCGCCCTGAGGGAATCGAACCCCCGACCCACAGCTTAGAAGGCTGTTGCTCTATCCGACTGAGCTAAGGGCGGTGCAAAACGATGAGACCGGAAAACAAAACAGGCCGTCGATGACGGCCTGTTCTGATGAATCTTGCTGGTCGGAGTACAAGGATTCGAACCTTGGACCCCCTGGTCCCAAACCAGGTGCGCTACCGGGCTGCGCTACACTCCGCCGTGGGCAACATTATATGCCAATCATTCGCGAAGCGCCAGCCCTTGTGGGGTTCAATTCCAGCGCACCGCTCGTACTATTTATGCCGACAACTTGGCAGCAATGCGGCGCGCCAGGCTGTCGGCAAGTTCCGCCTCTTTCGCCTCGACCATCACCCGGATCAATGGCTCGGTGCCCGATGCACGGATCAGCACGCGGCCGTTGTCGCCCAGCTCGCGCTCGACCGCTTCCTTCTCGGCGACCATCGCTGCATCCGCCGTCCAGTCGAAGCCTGGCGCGACTTTCTTGTTGATCAGGGTTTGCGGGAACAACGTGAGCTCATTGCAGCATTCGGCCAGCGACTTGTTGCCGCGCACCAGCGCCGACAGCACTTGCAGGGCCGAGACGATGCCGTCGCCGGTGGTGTGCTTGTCCAGTGCCAGCAGATGGCCCGAACCTTCGCCGCCGAACAGCCAGCCACGCTCCCTCATGACTTCCAGCACGTAGCGGTCGCCCACCTTGGCGCGCGCAAAGCCGATGCCCATTTCCTTGAACGCCACTTCGAGCGCCATATTCGTCATCAGGGTGCCCACGGCGCCGGCGACGGGGCCGGTGCTCATGCGGTCGCGCACCATCACGTACAGCAGCTCGTCGCCGTTGTAGACGCGGCCGGTGGCGTCGACCATGATCAGGCGGTCGGCGTCGCCGTCGAGCGCGATGCCCAGGTCGGCCTTGTTGGCGACGACGGCTTCGGACAGCGCTTGCGGCGCAGTGGCGCCGAAGCCGGCATTGATATTGAAGCCGTCCGGCTGGGCACCGATGGAAATGACTTCGGCGCCCAGTTCATGGAACACGTGCGGAGCGATGTTGTAGGCGGCGCCGTGGGCGCTGTCGACGACGATCTTCAGGCCGCGCAGGTCGAGCTCGTTCGGGAACGTGCTCTTGCAGAATTCGATGTAGCGACCCTGGGCGTCGCGCAGGCGCGATACGCGGCCGAGCTTGTCCGACGACACGCAGCCCATCGGCTGGTCGATCGCATCTTCAATTTCCAGTTCCACTGCGTCCGGCAGCTTGGTGCCATGACCGGAGAAGAACTTGATGCCGTTGTCCTGGAACGGGTTGTGCGACGCCGAGATCACGACGCCGGCCTGCAGGCGCAGCGCGCGCGTCAGGTAAGCGATGGCCGGGGTCGGCATCGGGCCGGCCAGCATCACGTCGACGCCGGCTGCCGAGAAGCCGGACTCCAGCGCTGCCTCGAGCATATAGCCCGAAATACGCGTGTCCTTGCCGATCAGCACGACGGGCCGGCCGCTGCTCGATTTTTTTCCCTTTGCCAGCACGGTGCCGGCGGCATAACCGAGGCGCATGACGAAATCAGGGGTGATTGGTGCTGCGCCCACGAGGCCGCGAATGCCATCGGTGCCGAAATATTTCCGTGCCATCTAGTTCTCTTTTCTCTTATTGAAACGAATTTTTATGGATGCATGGCCGTGTGCCATACCTTCAGCGCATCGACCGTCTCCGCAACATCATGCACACGCACGATTCTAGCGCCCTGCGCTACCGCAGCCAATGCCGCGCCGACACTACCGGCGGTGCGCTGCTCGACCGGCCGACCAGTGACGGCACCAATCATCGATTTGCGTGACATGCCGGCCAGCACCGGCAAGCCAAGCTCATCGCGGATGCGGCCCAGGCCACGCAGCAGCGCGTAGTTGTGCTCGACCGTCTTGCCAAAGCCAAAGCCCGGGTCGACGCAGATGCGGCTGCGCTCGATGCCGGCCGCCGTCATCGCATCGACACGGGCGTTCAGAAACGCAATCACGTCACCCACGACGTCATCATACCGGGGTGCCTGCTGCATGGTGGCTGGCGTGGCTTGCATGTGCATCACACACAGGCCGCAGTCGCTGTCCTGCACTGCCTCCAGCGCGCCCGGCGTGCGAAAGCCGTTGACGTCGTTGATCATGTCGGCGCCGGCGATCAGCGCTTCGCGCATGACCTCCGGCTTGGTGGTGTCGACCGACAAAGCGACGTCCAGTGTGCGCAGTGCGTACAGCGTCGGCATCACGCGGCGCAGTTCTTCATCCAGGGGCACGCCAGGGGAGCCTGGGCGGGTCGACTCGCCGCCGATGTCGATCATCGTGGCGCCATCGCGGATCATCGCTTCGGCGTGCGTCAGCGCGAATTCCAGGCCCTGGTAGCGGCCGCCGTCGGAAAACGAATCCGGCGTGATGTTCAGGATGCCCATCACGACGGGCTCAAGGGACGCGGCGCCATCGAGCGCGAAGCTGAACTGGCCGCATTGCAGTGTCTTGTTCATGGTGTCAGTCGTACGGGCGCTGCGGGCTGCTCAGTAAGTCGAAGCAGCAAGCGGGCGCCATCATGAAAAAAGGCACCCTTGCGGGTGCCTTCGTGGGGTAGCGCGAGCGTCAGGCTGGTGCGGTGGCGTTTGGCGCCACACCACCAGGGCCGCTGTCGCCTGGCGGCGTGCGCTTGGTCAGCACCGTCGTCGGCTTGCGTGGCTCCTGGCCGGCCATGATGTCGTTGATCTGGTCAGCGTCGATGGTTTCCCAGTCGAGCAGCGCCTTCGTCATCATCTCGACCTTGTCGCGGTTCTCTTCCAGCAAGCGACGCGCCAGGGCGTACTGCGTGTCGAGGATCGCGCGGATCTCGGCGTCGACCTTTTGCTGGGTCGCTTCCGAAATGGTTTTGGTCGCGCCGCCGAAGAAGCCTTCGTTCTCGCTGTCTTCGTAGACCATCACGCCCATGCTGTCGGACATGCCGAAGCGGGTCACCATCGAGCGCGCCAGCTTGGTAGCGCGCGAGAAGTCATTCGATGCGCCGGTGGACATCTGGCCCACAAAGATCTCTTCGGCAATACGGCCACCGAACAGGATCGAGATTTCCTCGAGCATCTTGTCTTTGTAGCCAGACAGTGCGTCATGCTCAGGCAACTGCCAGGTCAGGCCCAGCGCATAACCGCGCGGCATGATCGTGACCTTGTGCACCGGATCGGCCTTTGGCAACAGCTTGGCGATCACCGCGTGGCCCGACTCGTGATAGGCCGTGTTGCGACGCTCTTCCTCGCGGATGACCATCGACTTGCGCTCCGGACCCATGAAGATCTTGTCTTTCGCATCTTCGAAATCGATCATCTCGACCAGACGCTTGCTGCGGCGGGCTGCGAACAGCGCGGCTTCATTGACCAGGTTTGCCAGATCGGCGCCCGAGAAACCAGGCGTACCGCGGGCCAGGATGTCGGACTTGACGTCGGTGCCGATCGGCACTTTGCGCATGTGCACGTTCAGGATCTGTTCGCGACCACGGATGTCCGGCAAGCCCACCATCACCTGGCGGTCGAAACGGCCCGGACGCAGCAGCGCTTTGTCGAGCACGTCGGCGCGGTTGGTGGCAGCGATGACGATCACGCCCGATTGCGCTTCGAAGCCATCCATCTCGACCAGCAGCTGGTTCAGCGTCTGTTCGCGTTCGTCGTTGCCGCCGCCCATGCCGGCGCCACGGTGACGACCGACCGCGTCGATCTCGTCGATGAAGATGATGCACGGCGAATGCTTCTTGGCGTTCTCGAACATGTCGCGGACACGGCTTGCGCCGACACCAACGAACATCTCGACGAAGTCGGAACCCGAGATCGAGAAGAACGGCACTTTGGCTTCGCCAGCGATGGCGCGGGCCAGCAGCGTTTTACCGGTACCTGGAGGACCGACCATCAGCACGCCGCGCGGGATACGGCCGCCCAGCTTCTGGAACTTGGTTGGATCGCGCAGGAAGTCGACGATCTCGGAGACTTCTTCTTTCGCTTCATCGCAACCGGCGACGTCCGAGAACGTCACGGTGTTGTTGGTTTCATCGAGCATGCGTGCCTTCGACTTGCCGAAGGAGAACGCGCCGCCCTTGCCGCCACCCTGCATCTGACGCATGAAGAACACCCACACGCCGATCAGCAACAGCATCGGGAACCACGAGATGAAGACCTGTTGCAGGAACGAAGGCTCTTCAGGCGGCTTGACGTCGAAGCGCACGCCGTATTCGCGCAGGTCGCCGATCAGGCCGCGGTCGAGACCGGTGGCGGTCGCGCGCACCTTCGTGTCATCAGCGCGCGTGGCGGTGATGTTGGTGCCCTCGATCAGGACTTCCTTGATGCGGCGCGACTTCACTTCATCGAGCAACTCGGAATAAGCGATGGTCTTGCTGCCGCCAGCGACGCTGTGGGTGTCAAACTGCTTGAACAGCATGAACAACAGCAGCGCGACGACCACCCAGATGGCGGATTTGGAAAACATATTATTCACGAGCACTCCTCCGATGCGTACGCATCTCTACCGATTTCAGTATTCTGATTTTACCCGCAATAGGCCAACGCTGCCACGCAACTCCAGCCGTAGTGTCGAAATACCATCGAATGACTGTCTTATTCATTCCCGACATCGCCGACTGCCCGAAACGCAGTCGTAATACAAGGGATCACGCGGCAGATGTGGTGGCCGCGCAGCTGAATTTCAAGGGGCGATCTGTCACCACACGCCAATTACACGCTCGGATTTTTCAGACCTCTGCCCAGCAGGAAAATCTCGGACGATTTATCGCGGCTGGCCTTCGGTTTGATTTGCTTCACGGTCGTAAACTCAAGCCGGAATTTCTCCAGGATCTGGGTAAAACCCATGTCCTTGAAACACTTCACCAAGAGGGCGCCGCCCGGCTTCAGGTGCGCCTGCGAGAATTCGATCGCCAGATCGATCAGATGTTCCATGCGGGCGGCGTCGGCGTGGCCGATACCCGACAGGTTTGGGGCCATGTCCGACAGCACCACGTCGACCTTGCGATCGGCCAGCACGGCGTCGAGCTGCGTCAGCACCTCTTCTTCGCGGAAGTCGCCCTGGATATATTGAACATCGGCGACCGGCTCCATTGGCAAAATATCCAGGCCAATGATGGTGCCGTGGATGCCGCCGCCGTCCTTGCCGGCCAGCTTGCGCCGCGTGTACTGGGCCCAGCTGCCCGGCGTGCAGCCAAGGTCGACAACCACATTGCCCGACTTGATGAGTTTCTCGGCCTCGTCGATTTCTTTCAGTTTGTAGGCGGCACGGGCGCGGTAGCCCTCTTTTTGCGCGAGTTTGACATATGGATCGTTAATATGGTCGTGTAACCAGTTTTTGTTTAATTTGTTCTTGGCCATTCGCGTAGAATACTGCTTTTATAGGTCCATCAAAAATTTATTATGCTTAAACTCACTCCGGCCGAGCGCAGTGC
>Ga0308160_10003674_pt1 | contig 17079 bp, 12 predicted proteins | sample PhyFR1_FD_201036 | JGI IMG/M metagenome (GOLD analysis project Ga0308160, IMG submission 201036) | Phyllosphere microbial communities from UC Gill Tract Community Farm, Albany, California, United States - DLSLF.R1 | ecosystem: Host-associated > Plants > Phyllosphere > Unclassified | place: USA...
CATGTCCTGTTGCTGCCGTTGGTTAATGGCCGAATGGTTGGCAGTGACCTGATGGGGGGCCGCGGGAAGCTCCTCGCCATGCAAGCTGACTTCCATGCGAAGGTAGGTCAAGGTTACGGACTAGCGCGTCAAGGGGCGGCTCAGAGGCCCGCTAGCGTGGCGATAAGGAAGCGAGCGTTAGAGTCCGCATTGGAGGTTCTGAAAGCGAACAGCGGACTTTCGGATGCTGTTTTGTTGGCGTTGCTTGCGCCCCACGCTATCGACCCAGCGCCACTGTTATTGGCACTGGGCATCGCTATGCCGACTTCGACAGCCCTCAAAAGCGACTTTGTGAAAATGATGACGAAGCCGTGTAAGCCAGAAAAGCCTATAAGGTTTAGAAAGTCGAAACCTATAGGGTTTGATGACCGCGCAACTTTCGAAAATGAGCAAACCCTATCCTGTGTAGGGTTCGACAAATTGGCGATGTCGTTTCCACTTTCAAGCGAGCCAACCGGCGTCAGTCACGGGCCGCAATAATGTGAAAAGCGAACAAGATGAGATGGGGTAAGGACGAGCAAGCAAGGGGAGGGTTAAAGCTCCTAACAAAACCTCTTGCTTGCCGTGAAAGCAACAAATTTGTACACTGAGGACTCCTACCGTCCGCTTTCAACAAGGAGCGGCCATTTGCCGGTACAGCCGGCCGTAGATGCGAATGCTCGCACTCTATAGACTGACGGTTGAAAACCTGCTAATCCCGCGGATACCAATGAGTGACATCAACTCAGTAGAGCAAGAAATCGACGTTGCCTTCGACAGTAATGCGCTGACGAACGTGCCATGGACGCAGAGCGCTTGGACGCTACTCTCAGTTGTCGAAGACCACCATTTCAATATCGCTGTCGTGCACCCCCTTCCTGAACAGGAAGCGGCGATCTACGTGGACGGACTAGTCAACGCTTTAACATATCCATTGCGGGCCTTACACCGGCGAGCGCCGCGAATGGCTGCTATGCTCGAACGTCGCTACACCGAGGAACACTATCTGCTCGCCCAGAAGTGGCTCGATGCTGCGGAAGACTATTCACACTTCTGCAGCATTTTCCCCCTGTACCGTGCGAAAGAGATTGAACTCACGATAAACGGGGATAGTATCGAACCGACTGATTGGTCTAAGACGGATTTGTCTTACGAGGCGTACGACCGCTTCGTAGCAAACCGAGAACCTGAACGCGAGCATCAGTTGGATGCCGGGTCTATTTACTCTACGCTTAAAACCTGCATCCGTTCTAGCGGTGGGCAGTACTCAATTGAATTCACCCGTCGGCTTTGGAATGCACTGGAGCGCCGATTTGCACCCGCATTTGCTGCGCGTCACGTTTTGCCCGAGGACTGGCAGTTTAGCCATTTCTCGCTTTCCCAGTACCGCGCCGTCTTTACTTGCTTGCAAATCGCGGCAGAAGCTTGGTTCGTGGCGCGCCAGATTGTGGCTCCCGGTGTACCTGGCATGGCATATGAGAGCGCCGTTTGGACGCCGGGCCGAGAAGCGCTGTTCAAGCAACTGTCCCGCCAGACGGGCTTAACCGTGGGCACCGTCCGAGATATTATTCGATACCTTACCTTCGGTGAGGTTGGCGTCCGCAACCCTGATGCTGCCATTCAACCGCTTGTAGACTTAGGTAACGGCCATTACGGTATCTCGCCATTCCTCATTACGAACATTGATGCCGAGCGCAATCTCTGCGTCCTGTTGAACCAGATTCCCGCGGATCGGGCGTTATACTCCGCTCTTGTTGACGATAAAGAGCACCAAATTCGTGCTGAAGCAATCCAATCACTACAACCACTCGGACTCCACTTCAAGCATGGGGAGGTCGGTTCAACAGACGTCGATCTCGCAATAATTGATCATGCATCGAAGGTTTGTCTGTGTATCGAGCTCAAGTGGTTCATTGAGCCAGCCGAAATCCGTGAGGTGATGATGCGCTCAGAGGAGTTGCAGAAGGGTGTCGCTCAAGCAAAGCTGCTGAATTCACTTTTTGCGAAAAGGGACGGGCGCCTGCTTGCGCTACTCGGTATCGACAGCAACTACGAGTTCCAAGCAATGGTAGGGTCCGTCAACTTCATCGGTCGCCCAGGCATTCAGACTCCAGATATACCTATAGCAAAGCTCTGGCACGTCGTCTCGAAAATTAAGGAGAGTGGGTCTTTGGCAATGGCGGTTCGGTGGCTTAAGTTGCGAGAGTATTTGCCCGTTAACGGGCGCGACTATGTCATACAAGAGGTTCCGATTGAGTGTGGAAGGTGGCGGTCGCACTGGTATGGCATCGCGCCCCCTAACCTGTCCGTCGAGTAAGTGGGCGTCGGAAACTTTCGCTTCTTAATTTATCTCAAGCGTCGAACGGCTACTGCAGGTAAGCCGCTTGGTCGGTTTAGGAGCGGTTTCGATCGATCACCGGACGGCATTATCCGACGATTTGACCTCATGTTGAGAAACATGCAAAATCCGTTGCTCATCACGGTAAAAGGCTACCTGTGCACACGAACCTGACTCTTGCGCAATCCGACTTCCTGTATAACCTTTATCTCATACTTCGCAGTGCGCCGCTGACAATGCACGGGCGCTATCGCACGTTCGAGACCGCGGCCGTTGACATCTCTCCTTGGCATATCGACGCTATCTCGCGCGACGCTCTTGAACATCTAGTTACCGAGCGCACCGCGAAAGGACTTAAGCGCGGCCATAGGATGGCGCGCAGAAAGCGTGGAGAACAGCTGTTCGGAGACGGAATGCCCATTTTGGCCAAGGAAGCGATGCTCCATTTCTTCTTCAATAACGACCGCGTCACCATGATTACTAGCGAGGAAAACGCGCACGATGGTGTCGACCACTGGTCAGAACAGATTCCTGTGCCGAAGAAGTATCTAAAAGGCGGATCGTATTCGCCCTATGCCACGAAGGCCGACATCGCCTGGGCGGAGGGCGAGCTTCGCCTGTATCGGGAGGCTCATGCCCTCGCCGAGCCCTGAATATCGAGTCTTGGCAACTACGCCGATGTTAACCCCGGTGAAAGCAGCTGCTGTATCGCTCAGGCTATAGGATTGAGACCTAAGTGTTCGTATGTCCGAAATCGGGCGGAAGCGGACGCTACAATACGTCCGCTAACCGGCCAGAAGCGGACGCACCCTAACCAGGGTCCGCGTTAAAGTCGTGCTGGTGAACCAATAAAAAGGATCGGATGAGTACACTCCAACGATTGTGGCGCGCAAGCCGGGACGCCCGCATTTCGCCCGTGGCCTCTATTCCTGCGCCCGGCCAGATGTCCCGCCGAATATGGCTGATCCTCGGCACGATCGATGTTCTTGTGCTCGCTTGCGCGCCGGCGTATGCAACCCTGCTCGTGTTGCTGTGGCAGGTTGGCGTCTTCTTGGCTATCTACTTCGCTTACAAGAGATCGGCCTTATTGGGACGGATTGCTGCGCTGGCCGGTGTCGTGCTGACATTGGCTGCAACTGGCACGTTCTTACTTACGTTGCTACAGACGGTCACGATCATTGCAGCGTTGTGCGCAGGTGCGCATACGGGCAAGTCACGCAACGGCGGCATGACCAGATCGACGCCCAAGGGCGTGGAAGCGCAGCCAACTGGGGGCGTCAGGAGCATCTTTTGGGTGGGGGTCCTGTGTTTTGGATTTGTCATCGCCATGAACGCCCTCAACCGTCCGCGTACTGTGGCGCTCCCCGGGAATGACCACGTTGCAGTACAGCCGTATCTGGACCGTCCAGCACCCCAGCCGAATCTCGCGACCACGCACAGGGTACCTACCTCGGCCGCGGAACTTGGATGGGCCTTGCCCGAAAACGGCGCCGCCCCGGTTACGCAGAAGCGGGAACCGCGTGGTACTCCGCGCAAGGTGCGGGCACTGACCTACGACGAGATGTATACGCAGGAGGCTGCCCAGACCGAGGTCCGGCTACGGCGCGAGGAGGCAGAGTTCGAAGCAGAGCTGGAGAGCGCACAGCGTGAACGCGGCCGTTGAAGCGAGCAATCGAAACGTGCGCGCAAGCGGTGCTGCGCGCCACGCTTTCGGACGGCCGGTTCCAAAGGCGCCTAACCAGAAGCCGCCTACCGACCCATGTCGGAACAGCCGAGCAAGTAAGTAATGCTGACGCTGCCTATAAGGCTATGACGTGACGGATTTAGGAACACCATTCGGATTGAAGGAAGGAAGGATAGTCGCACCGAGCGACGTCCCAGCCGGTGCTGCTTGTGCATGCATCTGCATTGGATGCGGAGCGCCACTGGTAGCGAAAAAAGGGAGGATAAAGCGCTGGCATTTCAGTCATCTCAATTTAGAGCCCACCGACAGCTGCACAGAGAGCGCTGTGCACGCGGCAGCCAAGCAAGTACTGGTCGATACCGGGCACTTGATCGTTCCCCAAGTAACTTTTTACCTGAGCGCCGAGACCAATTCTGGCGAGATCTTAGAGGAGCGCGATGTTCTGTCACCGACCCGTCGGATTCGATTCGATCGAGCCGTTGCCGAGGTCACGGAAGGGGACGTGCGGCCCGATGTGGTTGGATACAAGAAAGATCGCAGGCTTTTTGTCGAGATGTACTTTCGCCACCGGGTAGACACGGAAAAACGCGGGAAACTTCGTAAGCTCGGACTGCCTACGCTGGAAATCGATCTGTCGGACCTCGACACGAGCATAGGGCTATCGGCCATTGTCGAGCGTGTCATCGAGAGCAGCCAGTACAAAGAGTGGCTGGTCTATCCAGGTATGGATGAGCATCGTGCGTTTCTCTTGCAGAGGCTTCGCGACAGGGTTGCAGCCGCTAACAAAACGTACCGCGAGGCGGTTGCGCTGCAAAAAAAGCTTCTCTACGAGCAGCAACGCCGACAGCGTATCCGCCAAGGGAGGGAGCAAAGGATTCAGCTTGGGCTGAGTCGATGTGGCCTGGCCAGACAAGCGACTTGGCTACGACGCAAGCTGGGCTTGGGAACCGACATTCCGGCGTTCCTTTGTCGGCAGCTCCCCCTACAAGGAAACGAAGCGGTAGACCCTTTTGTTTGGCAAGCAAGCCTTTTCGAGCGCTTTCTTTACCGCCGGCGTGTCGGCAGCAAAGTTACGCAAGATGCGATTCTCAAATTCTTGTGCATGCGTTTCGGGGAGGCAGCAAAAGAGGGGCAAAGTCGCGTGGCGGTAGTGCGCTATGTTGATTACCTCATCCGCGCAGCGTTTCTCGGGATCGACTACAACGATGAAGCGCCCGGCCGCTATCTCCTGAGGCATAACGATCTGTATATGCCGCACGATTGTGATTCCGAGCTGCAGTTCGATGCGGCACCTCCGCTTCCGGCGCATGCGTATGAAGGCGGCAGGCGAGTGTATTGGCTGAAGAAGATCCCTAGGTGGAGCTTCGTTCTAAGTGAGGCGAAAATCTTGCTCAAGGATTCGCCACATCAACATGTCCTACAGGAGGGTATTGACGGGCTAAGTGCGATGGACCTCCCACTAAGTCCGCACCATTGGGCAGCACCGTTAGTAGCCGGCGGGGTTCCGCTTGCGGAATGTCTTGCGCTGCTCACGGAGCTTAGATTGATAACCGCACACGACGAAAAGGCGCTCGCATCCAACCGTCGCCGCTGAACGGATACCTCTACTGGCGGAAAAATTGCAGAAAAACTGTTCGATACGGGATTCCTCCGGTCGAGTTGCCGCCGATCTGGTACGCTTGAACAGTAACCACAACAAACAGGGATTCTGAATGAAGACAGCAAGCTACATCGGTTTCAACAACGACATTTGCACGTGCGGCTACGTGTTCGATACCATTGGCGGCGTGCCCTGCTTAGTCCTCAAGCAAATGCCGGGCTCGAAAACGGCTATTACCCTTTTGGTCGAAGATATCGTCAGCCAGCTCCTAAGGGGAGATTTGTTCGGCGTTGACGCTACAAAAATGCGGGTATTTGAGTTTTACCCTCCTTCGATTAACCCGCTTGTGAACTGGCAGGAAGTGACTTTTAAGGTCGCTAAGCGCGAACCCCGTAAGACGATTGTCGAGTCCATCGTCGAGTTTTTCAAACCAACGGAGCAACCTTACGTCGTGTGGAACCCATCTTGGAATCCGGTCGGTGGGCCGCTGCAGCAAAAGCTGTCAGCGCTGGATCCAGCGCTGGTCTAAGAACACCTAACAAAACCTCTTCCTTGTTGTGATGGCAGCAACCTCGTACACTGAGCCATTCCGAACGTCTGCAATCGGCCCAGGCTGTGTAAAAACGCGAGATTCACGTGTTTTCGGGGGCGCTTTACCATTCCCTGAATCGAGAAAACGCCGTAGCGGGCGTTTTAAGAGGTCGAGTTTCGTTGGCGTGCCGGTAGCGTCGCGTTTTTTACACAGCCTGGGCCAGAAGCGGTCGTTCAGATCATTAGTCTGCAGTAGACTTAGTTGGGAGTAATACCCTCAGCGGTTCGTTGGTGCAGTTCAATTTAAACGCTTGAGATAGAAAAAATCTGGCGCCAATAGGCGCCCCGGAATAACTGGCAGCCAACACAAGAGGATTTGTATGTCTTTTCTAGGAAAATTGTTCGGCCTTGGCGATAAAAAATCCAAGGATCTTAAACCGTCGGGTGATCGGAAAGTGTACCTTCCCCCACATGGAGTTAAAAAGTCGAACTCCAAAGGCGCAAACAAGTTTGGTCCAAAGAAAGACTGAGCTCGGAAGGAAAGCAGTCCCGTTGAACGGCGCGAGCTTGTGTGAACCAAAAGGCCGGAACAGCCGGAGGTTGCCGATCAAAGAAGTTCGTTGTCCACGGCCGGTTAGTTAGTCGACAGAAAGAGACCAGTTGCGTAAAAACATAGTCCTGATCGATTTTGAGAGCGTTCAACCCGCATCTCTGGGTGTCCTTGCGGCTGACCACTTTAGGCTCAAGGTTTTTGTTGGAGCCACGCAGAATAAGCTGCCCTTTGATTTAGTGGCGGCTATGCAGCGGATGGGTGAACGTGCGGAGTACATCAAGATTGCCGGTACGGGACCGAATGCTTTGGACTTCCATATCGCGTACTACATTGGGCGCATTTCCTGCGACGAATCGGACGCTTTCTTTCACATAATTTCAAAGGATACAGGCTTCGATCCGCTCATCCAACATCTTAAAGATCAAAAAATCTTCTGTGGCCGATGGCCATCGCTTGAGGAAATTCCAGCAGTGAAAGCTATGCACTTAAAGACGCCTGACGAGCGGGCCCGTGCATTTCTCGACAGGTTGCAACAGCCAAATATAACAAAACCTCGGACCGAAAAAACTCTGCGAAGTTCCGTTGCCGCTCATTTTCAAAAGCAGCTCACGGACTCCGAGGTTTCTGCTGTCATCAACGCAATACAGGAGCTTGATCACTTGTCGATCATTGCTGGCAAAGTAACGTACACGACCTCAACCTCGACCTCGAACTAGTACTTACCTCTAGAGTGCGGCCTCTTGCCTGCTCTCTCATCTTTTGGAGGTGCGTCGAATCGTTTTGTTAGCGCTCTTAGTCTGACCTTCATTTATTTGTATCGAGCTATCGTTCTCTCAAATTTGGCTCCAGCACCTCATGCTGCCGATGTCAATTTACTCCTCTGCTGTCACCTTGAATATTACGGGGGGGGCGAAAGTTTCGGAATTTTCTTACACATACGCGCGCGCGAGGCATCCGGGTTCAACACTCATCATTGCATGCGGCCCGACAGTTGCCCAGTAGCTTGCCACTTACTTGTTATTGGTGGAAGTGTAAATTCCGCCATTGCGCGTGACACAAATTTGGCCTGAGAGTGACGCGAACAGGGTGTCCGTAGCGGCCATATTGGATTGCAGATGCCCCAGCCTGCAATCGTTTCTCATGCCCATTTAGAAGGTGTGGTATCCGTCTTGAAGATTAGTCCTCTTCCATTGCTAGATTGAAATTTTTACCCTATCCTGTCGTCGGTCATTAGTTATTAGCGACGGCCAAACCCTCGTCCTCAAGCAGATCGCCACCTATCTGAAGGCCACTGCTCAGGCGGATCACACGCTGGGGCAACAGCCCAGGTAGATCCGCTTAATGGCTGGCGAACAAAACGGTTTTCTAGGGCCGAAATCAATTAATGGATTTAGCAGCAGTCCCGCGACCGCGCGACCGATTGGACGGCAGATGAAGGAGAGACGGAATGACCCAAGTAATTGAGGGCAAGTATCAGGTGGAACAGTCGCTGATCGACATCGCTATCGAGAGTTGGCGCTTCTCGCGTCTGTTCGGCAAAGTGGTCAGCAAGCTCGACGCGGGCGAGTCAGGCCGCTACATCAACCAGCTCCGGTACTTTCAGAAGAAGGTCGAAGAGAACCTCGACTCTACTGGCCTTAAGCTAGTTAACGTCGAAGGCCAACCTTATGATGTGGGCATGGCAGCATCCGCTTTAAATTTGAGCGACTTTGGTCCAGATGATGTGCTGTTGGTTGATCAAATGCTAGAGCCGATCATTATGGGGCCGACAGGATTGCGTAGACAAGGAACGGTAATGCTCAGGAAGGTGGAAGCATGAAATACGTTGGTATCGACCTCGGCACTACAAACAGTGCCATCTGTTCGTTCGACGGGGAGAAAATTCACCTCTACAAGAGTCCCGAGCAGCACGACGTCACCCCGTCCGCCATCTTCATCGACCGCCGCGGAAACAAGTATGTTGGCTCGCGCGCCTACAACAGCGCGGCGAAGAATCCCGACAACGCTGCGGTTCTGTTCAAGCGACTGATGGGCACTAGCACGCTTGTGAAACTGCCTGCCGTCGACCTCACCATGACGCCGGAGGAGTGCTCCGCTGAGGTGCTACGCTCGCTCTTTGGTTATCTGCCTGAGGAGATACGTGGCGACGGAGATATTGGCACGGTGATCACAGTTCCCGCCGCGTTTAACCAGATGCAGAAGGACTCGACGATGGCCGCCGCTGATGCGGCTGGTCTGGGGCGTGTTGCTCTGATGCAGGAGCCCGTTGCGGCTGTAATGAGCGTCATGCGCCAGCGCAAAAACGACGGCGTGTTCGTGGTCTATGACCTCGGCGGCGGTACACTCGACATCGCCGTCGCCGAAAGCATTTCTGGCCGGGTGAACTTGCTTGCCCATGGGGGCATCGCCATGTGCGGCGGCCGTGACTTCGACCGCATCCTGTTCGACAACGTCGTCAAGCCTTGGTTGATGGAGAACTTTGATCTGCCAGAGGACTTGTCCGCGAATTCGCAATTTAAGTCGCTGTTGAGGATGGCAATGTGGGCGGCGGAGAAGGCCAAGATCGAGTTGTCGCAGAAGGAGGAGACTGTCGTCAGCCTTCCGGAAACTGAGTTGGGTGTCCGCGATCAAGCCGGTGAAGAAATTTACATCGACATCACTATTGATCGCAAACGGTATGACGCGCTGATCGCCCCTAAAGTGGAAGAGTCCATCCAGTCAGCCCGCGAAACGCTCGAAAAGGCGGGTTTGAGTCCGCACGATGTCGAGCGCGTCGTATTCGTGGGCGGCCCCACGCAGTACAAGCCACTGCGCGACAAAGTTGCTTTCGAGCTTGGCGTTGCCCCATCCACCGACGTGAACCCGATGACGGCGGTTGCCGAGGGCGCAGCCGTGTTTGCCGAATCCATCGACTGGACCTCGCAAAGCCGTGGGCGTAAGAGCTCCCGTGGCGCGATCAGCGCCGGCGGCCCGCTCGATCTTTCGTTTAACTACATCGCACGTACGCCGGAGCCTAGAGCTAAGATCGTCGCCAAGTTGTCGCAGGTCCCTGCCGGCATCGAGTTCCAAATTGACAGCCTTGATACGGGCTGGTCGTCTGGCCGCGTTGCGTTAAAGGATGGCGCAAGCATCGAACTCAGCCTGACCAAGCCTGGCGATAACGTCTTCAAGGTATTCGTGTTTGACTCGAACGGCGCACCCGTTGCCCTGCGCGAAGACAAAATCGTCATCGCACGTACGGCCGCCAGTATCGACGCCATTCCCGCATCCCACTCCATTGGAGTCGAAGCCCGCGACAAGGTTGGCGGGCGCTTGATCTTGGACTACCTCGTGCGAGAAGGCGACCAGTTGCCTAAGAAGGGCAAAAAGGTCTTTAAGGCGGGCGAGTCGCTTAAGGCCGGAAGCCCCGGGTCGATCAAGTTCAAGCTGTGGGAAGGCGAAATCTCCGACCCTATTAACGACAACCGCTTCATCGGAATGTTCGAAATCGAGGGTACGGACTTCGACGACGGCGTCATCGTTGCAGGCGCGGAGATGATCTGCGAGTTTGAAGTGCTCGACTCTGGCAACATCATTTTGGAGGTGTCAGTTCCCTCTATCAGTGGTTCATTCCGAAGTGGACGCAACTTCTACTCTAGCCAAGAAGGCAAGCTCGACTACACCAATCAAGCGAAGAACATTCAGGAGCAGTCAGCCCAGACCTTGCACCGCCTTGACGAGATGGCCTCGAAGGTCGATGACCCACGCCTGGAACGAGCACGCGAAAAGCTTGAGGCGGCAGGGACTATCAAGTCCGGCGAGGCTGACCCGGAGACCGCTAAACAAGCGATGGACAACGTGCAAGAAGCCAAGCGCCTGCTTGCTTTAACGCGCAAGGAGCATCTGAAAGACATCCGCCAGCTTGAACTGGACAAGGCGGTTGATTTCTTCGACAAGGTTATTCGCCAGCACGCCCGGCCCACTGAAGCGTCGTCCTTCGACAATCTGGTGAAGACAGCGCAACGTGCGCTTGAAAACAACAGCAGTGACTTCGAGTCGCACTTGAGTGACCTGCGGGGCCGTAACTTCATGATCTTGTGGCGTCAGGATTACTTCGTCATCGAACGCTTCAAGTGGCTGGCCCAAGATACCTATCTCTTCCCCGATGCCAGAGAGCACGCGCAGCTCGTGGCGGTTGGCACGGAAGCACTTAAGACCAACGACATCGACAAGTTACGCGCGGTAGTTGCCGACCTCGACGCGATTCGAGTTGGCTCTTCGGGTGACGACGACATGATGGCTAGTGCCAATATCGTTCGGAGTTGATCTCATGGCACTCGATGCATGGCTCCCTGTCGGGTTCGAGCTGCCAGACGGCGCAAAGGTTCGTACTGCGCTGTTTGAGGGCACGGATTGGCAGATGTATGAAACGTTCGGTGGCGGTTGGGCTCTCGTCACATTGGACGCGCTGGCGCAGCATTGGCTAGATGCGGGCCTGATTGAAGACGGCACGTTTAGCGCATCCCAGTTTGGCGACCGCCAGCTCCGGTCGATATCCTGTGGGCCGAGCCAGGCGTTGTGCCCTGTCAGCGAAGCGAAGTCTCCCGACAACAAGGCCGAGGCGCTTTCCTTTGCCTTGGCGTTGAAGGCAACACGCGATATTGATGCGGAATCGCCGCTGCAAGACGCGCTTTATGTGGAGAAGATCACCCGCTTGCTACCGACCTACAGCATCAGCCCAAGAATCGAAGACGACGTTGTGCTCGGCTACTGGCTAACCGGCGGCACAAACATTCCGGCTACGTCCTTTCGTCGGCTGCGTCAGTCCATGAGTTGGCTCGGTGCGCACCATTTGAAGGACGTCGTTCAAGCGGCGGGATTCGAAGTCGCCGAAATCATTCCGCTTGAGCGCAAGCCTGCAGCTCCTGTCAAAAACGCGGACATCACCCCAGCCGAGAATGTGGATAAAAGCAAACCCCCTGAGCCGGAGTCCAACAACGACTTCGAGCTCGCTGGGCGTCTCGAACTGGCCGCGTTTTTCAATGAACACATCGTCGACATCATCCTGCATCGCGACCGCTACAAGGCGCTCGGCATCGAGTTCCCGTCGGCAGTGATCCTCCACGGCCCTCCAGGTTGCGGCAAAACCTTCGCGGTCGACCGGCTGGTGGACTTCCTCGGCTGGCCAAGTTTCCAGATCGATGCCTCAAGCATCGCCAGCCCCTACATCCACGAGACCAGCAAGAAGGTAGCGCAGGTGTTCGACAAGGCAATGGAGAACGCGCCGTCCGTCCTCGTGATAGACGAGATGGAAGCATTCCTTGCCGACCGCGAGATGGGCTCGGGCCACCACCGGGTCGAGGAAGTGGCCGAATTCCTACGGCGCATACCGGAAGCGGTAAAGAACGACGTGCTAATCATCGCCATGACGAACCGCATCGACATGATTGACCCTGCCATTCAGCGTCGAGGACGCTTCGACCACGTTATTAAGGTGGATTTCGCAAGCGAGGTCGAAGTGAAGGCGCTGCTGGATAAGCTCCTTTCCTCCTTGCCGAAAGAGTCGGGCGTTAATTCCGAGCCGCTGGCGAAGGAGCTAGCCGGCAGGCCCTTGTCCGATGTTTCTTTTGTGGTGCGTGAAGGCGCAAGGCTGGCGGCGCGATCCGGCAAGGACAAACTGGATCAAGCCAGCCTGTTGTCTGCCCTGAATGCATCACCCGCACGGAAGCGCGAGGGCGGCGATACGAAACGGAGCATCGGATTTGTTTAAAGGGAGACGGTAGTGACAAAGGGAGAAGAACAAAAGAAGGGAGAAGGGAACGGCTTCGCAGGTCTTTCCTCGCTCGTGTCCGACGTGGACGTAACGCTCCCCCCTGCTGCAAAGCCGAAACCTGTTGCCGCTGGTAGCAGCACGTCGCAGGCCGCTCCACCGCAGCCAAGCCAGCCGAGCCAAACGTATCAAGAACCTGCGCAGCCGTCATCCTCTGGATCGTCCGGCGGCAAGTGGGTGTTGGGCATTGCCGTTGTCGTCGGCGTGCTCTGGCTCATCGGGCAGTCGGACAAGAGCACGACCTCTCCAGCTGTAGCCTACTCGCCGCCCGCGCAGAGCGCGACGCCGAATTACTCGCCACCTGCTGAACCACAAGCGCCCTCACGCCCACAGGAATCAATGCCACCTGTTGGGCAAGATCTGGTGTTTTCAACGGCTCAGATTCGCTACTGCTTGGCCGAAGACATTCGCTTGGAAGGCGCAAAGTCTGCCGTCAACAACTACATCGATTCGGATGTGGATCGGTTCAACGCGGTGGTGGCTGACTACAACAGCCGCTGCGGAAGCTTTCGTTATCGCAGCGGCGCGCTGGAAAGTGCACGAGGTGACATTGAGCCGTACCGGAGCCAATTTCAGTCTGAAGGCAGAAGCAAGTTCACTCGGCCATCCACTGACGCGCTGCCGACGACCGCGCAAGTGCATGCTGCACCGGATGCGACGGTGCAAGCAATCCAGGACAGACTCAACGAACTCGGTTACGAGGCTGGAGACGCCGACGGTTTGATGGGACAAGGTACTCGTTCGGCCATTATTGCTTTTCAACAGGAAAGAGGGTTGACCGCGACTGGCGTGGCGGATGAGGCGTTGCTGCTTCAGCTTCAGGGTACGTCTGCGCGCTCAACAGCGACCGCGACGGCACCTTCTACGTACTCTTCTCCGCCGCCGCTGGCCACTAATCCGATACCCCAGCCACAACGATCACCATCAAGCGGTAAGCCCGATCTCTCGATGGCTAGTCCTTTAGAGCAGACTGCAATTGAGAATGCCTGTGGCTATCACAAGCGTGTGAATGGGCCAGCTGACTATTACCGATGTCAGCAAACGGAACTGAGCAAATTATCAAACTCTGATGGCCCACCTGACTTGTCTCGCGCTAGCGCATCGGAGAGGGCAGCCATTGAGAGTGCATGTGGCTATCACAAGCGCGTCAATGGGCCAGCTGACTATTACCAGTGTCAGCAAACGGAACTGAGCAAATTATCAAACTCTGGTGGCCAACCTGACTTATCCCGCGCTAGCGCATCGGAGAGGGGATCCATTGAGAGTGCCTGTGGCTATCACAAGCGTGTGAATGGGCCAGCTGACTATTACCGATGTCAGCAAACGGAACTGAGCAAATTATTAACCTCTGGCGGCCGACCTGACCTATCCCGCGTCAGCACAACGGAGAGAGCATCCATCGAGAATGCCTGCGGCTATCACAAACGTGTCAATGGGCCAGCTGACTATTACCAATGTCTGCGTAGTGAGATGAACAAATTGCGATAAGTGAGAGATATACAGAATGAGTATGGCAATCTGTTTCAAATGCGGTTCTGCAAAATCTGGCGCGCTGACCGTCTGCCGGAGTTGTAACGCTGCGCCGCGCGCAAACAGCGAGTATGCCGTTTCGCTCGCTCTGTCCGACCATCTGTCGTCCAAGGACCAACTAGCCCAGTACGGCCACGAGCTTCGTCACGGCAACAAACTGTCCGTGCCGCGCGAGGCGCTTGCTGAAGCGCTAGATGCATTAAAAGACCCGCAACTCTTGACGATGCTGGGCACGCAACCAGCGACCTCCGCTGCAGTGCCATCAGCCACAGCGGCAACTCGTCAGTCACCACCACCCGCTTCTGCAACCCCACAGCGAATGGCGCCACCGCCACGGTCTATTGCGCCGGAACGTCGCCTCACCAAAACGGTGCTGCATCAGTCTCCGTTTGCCGTCTTGGGCGTGACTACACGCGATGATCGCAGACGCATTGTCGAGCTGGCGGAAGAGAAGTCGCTGGAATTGGATCACGAAGTTTGCCAGAAGGCGCGTTCTGATCTCACCAATCCTCGCAGCCGTTTAAGTGTGGAGATGGCATGGCTGCCCGGCGTTTCGCCCCGCAAGGCATCTCAACTGGTGGAGAGTCTACTTCGAGAGCCAATGACTATTCGCGAAGAGTTTGGTCTACCTACGCTGGCACACCTGAACTTGCTGGCCGCCGCGTTCGAGTCTGTGGATGGTGAACACGATGCGGATGATTTAGCAGAGTTCATCATGGGGACCGCTTACCTTGCCGAAGAGCTAAGCCCAGAGGACATCCTGCGCGACATTAACGAGGATCGCACCGTTTCCGGATTTCCGGAAGTGCGTGCGCTCGACCAGGTCGAAGCAGAGCTGACCGAGCGCAAGCGGTACTACCGTGGTGCTATTAAGGATGCGCTGGACAAGCTGCCGCCTATAACGCTCATTCAAGTGATGACCGAAACAGTAGATAGCGTGACCTCTGGCGGTGAAGATCACGCGCCGGGACTGATCGATGACCTAGTAGACAGCTACGAGATAGAGACCCAGGGCTTTCTGCAAAAGGAGGCGGAGAACGTCCACAAGCTTATTAAGTTAGCCAGGGAGCACGCTATCTCCGGCGAAGCAGCAGTAAAGCCCTACGTAGACAAGCTCGATACGGTTGCACGTAATTGGGACAAGATCGCCCAGCCCATTCAACTTAGTTCAAAAGCGCGCGGTATCAACCACGAAGCAAGTCATGACTTAGCCTATGAGATTCGTAGCCTCGCCATTGATCTGTTCAACGAGCATGACATGCTTGCCCAATCGCAGCGTCTAACCGGATTGATTCAGGAACTATTTTCGGAACTTCCTGAAGTTGCAGATCGAGTCGGGCAAGATGCAGACGTGCTCACGGATATCTCCCAACAGCGCAAGCAGGCAACAGCACGCCAAGGCGAGTGGGCGCGCGAAATCACTTACCGTGCCGAGATCGGTGTGGTGTTCAAAGACACCTTGAGCATTTCACCCAAAGGCGCCTCGTGGAAAGATCAAAACTTTCCGCTCGACTCGATTACGCGCGTTCGCTGGGGGGGCGTCAGCCGCTCAGTCAATGGCATTCCCACCGGGACCGCCTACACGATTGCGTTCGGCGACCGGAACTCCGAAGCAGTCGTGGAGTTGAAGAAACAGGATATCTACAATACGTTCACTGACAAGCTCTGGCGTGCTGTCTGTGTACGTCTGCTTTCCGAAATGCTCGAAGCCCTGAAAAATGGGCGCGACCTGCATTTCGGCGACGCGCTCTTGCACGACGACGGTATCACGTTAGTGAAGCGCAAGTTCCTTGGCACTAACGAGAGGGTGCGCTGCTCATGGAGTCAAGTTCATGTGTGGAGCGCGGACGGTTTATTCTGCATCGGAGCCAAGGATGACAAGAAGGTCAACGTCGGAATTTCCTATATTCACGGGCCAAATACTCACATTCTGGAGCAGGTCATTCGCATGGCCTTCAAAAAGCCGGGACTGCGTCGTTTGAGCGAACTATTGCAGTAATTTAACAGTATTCTGGAGGAGCAGCATAAATGGGATTTCTTTCCAACCTGTTTGGAAGTAGTAAGGAAGACAAGGCGCTGCGCGAAGCGGTAGGACACATCCACCGTATCCTTGATGATGAGAAATTCCAGTTGGAACTTGTTCATCCGGCGATGCGATCCATGTTGGAGTCCGCACCGGCATATGACAAAGATCCCAACGGCACGGGCCCGTTTGGCTTCACTGAGACAAATCCGATACCAGTTAACGGGCCAATCGGCCAACTGGCATATCTTTCTAAACTCGAAACCCAGTCTGGTCATCGCATCCTCTTCCACCGACTCGGAGCTATCGGCAAGGTAGACGTGTTCGAGGCGGTATCATTTAACGGAGCAGAGTGGTTCATCCTATTCGTCGATCTTTATCATCCACGGCGTTCACGGCTCACGCCGGATGGTTTAGGTTTTACCAAGGATGTCGCTCAGTTCTCCGGCTTCCACAAATTTTGCGAGAACTTTCCCTACGATTTCGTCGAGAAGAAGGCGTCCGAGCGCGAGTCTGGTCTAAGCATGGCATACATCCCCATAGGCAGGGTGTCCGACCAGATCCAGAACCGTGTTTTCAGCAGGCCGCTGGCCCACAAAGCTAAACTCGACCTCGTGAAAAGCCGCTTGTCGAGCTTCCAATCTCAATAGACGATGAAAATGAAGAAGACCTTACTGGCGGCACTTGCGGCGTTACTGAGCGTCCAGGCCACGCTTGCTGTCGCCGAGAACTATGAGGTGAACCTGACCCGCAAAGGTAGCAACGTTTATAAGATCGATGGCAAAGATATTATCGTCCAGACGCGCTATTGCTACGTCTACGCCTACTCTGAAGAGGCTATCTTCAAGACGTCAGGCTACGGTGGCGAGGTGATTTTCGTCGACAGCAAGGACAAATGTGATGTGAAGGCAGTCTTTGGCGTGTCGAAACAGAAGCCGGGCAAATACGCGGTGACGGTCAGTCGGGAAGACGATGACTGGTATGAGGTCTTTG
>Ga0308160_10003676_pt1 | contig 17073 bp, 15 predicted proteins | sample PhyFR1_FD_201036 | JGI IMG/M metagenome (GOLD analysis project Ga0308160, IMG submission 201036) | Phyllosphere microbial communities from UC Gill Tract Community Farm, Albany, California, United States - DLSLF.R1 | ecosystem: Host-associated > Plants > Phyllosphere > Unclassified | place: USA...
GGCGCGGCCGGAGATGCGGGCCATGTACTCCGGCTTGGCGCTGTACGACTTGGCGTGGCGCTCGACCAGGTTGTTATTGATGTCGGGAATGGCGTAACCGCTGCGGATACGGCCCCAGACGTCGGTTTCCTTGTATTCGTCGACCTTCAGCATGGCGGCAGTAGCAGGCACTGCGGTGCGGGTCAGGGAGGCGCTCTGGGTGGCATTGGCCGGCGCGGTATCGATGGCCAGGGCGAGCGGTGCGGTGCAAACCAGCACGATCGCAGCGGCAAGGGAAGTAGTGCGGGTCATGTCGTAGATAGCTTTCCAGTGTTGCGTCCAGGAACGGCAGAACTGACGATAAGGGGGCAGTGTAAGTAGCTGCGGCTGAGGCAGTCAAGCAATACCTCCGCCCGGTTACAAATTTTTCTGTCTACTCAATATGCTAACAGGCAATACTTTATGGAACTTTTTGAAGGGGTATACATCTTTTGTTCGGCATTACCATAGGGGTGTGGCAGTTCAATGCCAAGGTACTCCCGATGGGTATGCGAAAAATTGCCGTACAGAAGATATTCTTTAAAGCAATTAAAGCCGGTGTGGCCGGCTTTCCGGAACGTCAAGCAGCCGGCCGGTACGGCTCGCTTCCTGACGCTCTCAACTTACTCGGCGCGCATTGCCGGTCTATGAGCGCACGCAAACTCTGCGTACAATCGCGCTTTCGCCCCCGGCCTTACTTCTTATCGAAAGCACCACATGAGTCATGCCAACCTGAACGCCGACGACGACGCGATCGTCGCCGCCACCCGCCGCTGGCTGGAGAAAGCCGTGATCGGCCTGAACCTGTGCCCGTTCGCCAAGTCGGTGTATGTGAAGGAGCAGGTGCGCTATGTCGTGTCGCCGGCGCGCACGCCCGAAGCATTGCTGGAACAGTTGATGGACGAGCTGCAGCGCATGTCCGATACCCCGGCCGAAGAGGTCGACACCACGCTGCTGATCCATCCTTTCGTGCTGAACGACTTCATGGACTACAACGAGTTCCTGGACGTGGCCGATGCCGCTGTCGAGGACATGCATCTCGACGGCGAACTGCAGGTGGCCAGCTTCCACCCGGACTACCAATTCGCCGATACCGACCAGAACGACATCGCGAACTACACCAACCGCGCGCCGTACCCGATCCTGCACCTGCTGCGCGAGGACAGCATCGCGCGCGCCGTCGAAGCCTTCCCGGACGCCGCCGAGATCTTCGAGAAGAACATCGATACCATGGAAAACCTGGGCCACGAAGGCTGGGACAAGCTCGATGTCGGACCAGCACGATAAGAAGGAGGGGCCGAAGGCGCCTGTACGTCCTGTCGGGGCTCCTGTACGTCCTGTCGGGACTCCTGTACGTCCTGTCGGGGCTCCTGTACGCCCTCTCGGGACTCCTGTACGTCCCGACACTCCCTGCGTCGCGGTCTGCTCGACCACCTTCGACGAGATTTGCCGCGGCTGCGGGCGCACCGTGGCCGAAGTCGCGAACTGGGTCTCGATGGATGCCGAGCAGAAGGAAGTCGTGTGGAAACGCATCCTGGCCCAAGGCTATCCGCGCCGGAATACCTGATCGTTTCGACAATACCTGAGCACGGTTGAATCCGGGCTGCGGTATTGACGCGTCGTATGCGATCATAGGGCCGACACCGGCAGTCGACGCGCGTGCAGCGACTGCCGGTATCGGTATGGTTGTGCGCACCCAACGGTTGGTGACTCACGGCAATTTACTGTGCATAATCGTGGGCTTGCGTACTTATTCAGGCCGGCCGAGCCGGCCCAACCATTGCGGCCACGACGATGTTCTCCACGATGTTCCGGATCGATTTGCGCGCACTTCCTGCCAGGCTGGGCCGGCTATACAGCCGCTCGGTCTACGGCGCGCTCATCATCGTCGTGGTCGGCGGTCTGGTCATTCCGGCCCTGGCCGCCGGCTACCTGCTGCTGGCGGTGCAGGAACGCCGCGCCACCGTCGCCGACCTCGACGCCACCCTGCAGCGCAACGCCGAGATCCTGGCACTCGGCATCCAGGAATCGCTCTGGAACATGAACACCGACGCCGCGCGTTCGCTGGTCGACTCGGTGATGCGCGACCCCTCGGTGGTACGGATCCAGGTGCGCGGCGTGGCCGGCAGTCCGGCCGACACCGGCCTGATCGATGCCCGGGCGCCGGCGCGCCCGCTGGGCCGGGTGCTGCGCGCCGAGCGCCAGATCGTGGTGCGCGGCCAGCCGATCGGGCAGGTCACCATCGAGATGGACGACCTGCAAAGCGAGGAAGCCCTGCACCGCAAGCAGTTTCACTACGCGCTGGTGCTGGCGCTGCAGGTGGTGCTGTCGCTGGCGCTGATCATGGCCTTCCTGCAACGTTACCTGCGCCGGCCGCTGCGCACCCTGGCCGACTTCTCCGACCGCCTCTCGCGCGGCGACTTCGACGTGCCGCTGCAGTTGCAGGCGATCGGAGAACTGGGCAACCTCGGACGCCAGATGGAGCGCATGCGCACCGCCATCCGCGCGCTGTTCGTCGACATCGCGCGCCGCGAGGAACAGTTCCGCACCATCGTCAACCAGGTGCCGGGCGCCGTGTTCCGCGCCCATCCGGGCGGCCCCATCGAATTCGTCAGCGACGCCATCGAGGAGATCTCGGGCTACCCGGCCGAGCGCCTGATGCGCGGCAGCACCGACGACTGGTCGAACATCGTCTGCCCGGAAGACCGGCGCCTGCAGCGCCGCATCACGCGCGAAGCCATCCATGCCGGGCGCAGCTACGAAATCGAATACCGCATCGTCGACGCCCACGGCACCGAGCGCTGGGTGCTGGAAAGCGGCCAGCCCCAGGGCAGGCCGGGCGACCCCGACTTCCGCGTCGACGGCATCATTGTCGATATCAGCGAACGCAAGCACAACGAAATGCGCATCGAGGCGCTGCTGGTGGAGCAGGGCGCGATCCTCGACAACGTGATGTTCGGCGTGGTGTTTACGCGCGATCGCCGCATCGTCTCGACCAACCGCCGCGCCGAGGAACTCTTCGGCTACCCCGACGGCAGCCTGGTCGGCCAGCCGGCGGCGGTGCTGTTCGCCAGCCCGAACGAACATGCGCGCGCCGAAGACACCTTCTTCCCGCGCATGGCGCGCGGCGAGGACGCGCGCCACGAACGCCAGTTCCGGCGCCGCGACGGCAGCCTGCTGTGGTGCCTGGTGAGCGGCAGCTCGCTCGAACCCGGCCGCCCGGAAGCGGGCAATGTCTGGGTCTTCGCCGACATCTCCGAGCGCAAGGAGGCGGAAGAAGAGCTGGCCCTGTCGGCCACCGTGATCGCCCACATCGCCGACGGCGTGATGGTGACCGACACCGACGGCACCGTCGTCGCGGTGAACCCCGCCTTTACGACGATCACCGGCTATACCGAAGCCGAGGCGATCGGCCGGCCATGGGACATGACCCGTTCGAGCCGCCACGACGACGCGTTCTATACCAACCTGGCCCAGGAGCTGCAGACGGGCGGCTTCTGGCGCGGCGAAGTCTGGTCCTGCCGCAAGGACGGCGAGGTCTTCCTCGAGTGGCTGACGGTATCGGCGGTGCGTAACAGCGAGGGCGTGCTGACCCATTACGTGGGCGTGTTCAGCGACATCACGCGCCTGAAGGAGTCGCAGGAGCAGCTCGACTTCCTGGCCCACCACGACCCGCTGACAAGCCTGCCGAACCGCCTGCTGTTCCAGGACCGCCTGCTGCACGCGATTGGCCGCGCGGCGCGCGAGGCGCAGCAGCTGGCCGTGATGTTCGTCGACCTCGACCGCTTCAAGAACGTCAACGACACCCTCGGCCACCAGGTCGGCGACCAGCTGTTGAAAGAGGTCGCAAGCGCCCTGCACGGGCGTTTGCGCGAGGGCGACACCCTGGCGCGCCTGGGCGGCGACGAATTCGTGGTGCTGCTCGAGCACGTGGACGGGCAGTACGGCGCGACCCAGGTGGCGCAGAAGCTGGTGGCGCTGTTCGAGCAGCCTTTCATGGTCTCGAACCACGAGCTGTTCGTCACCGGCAGCATCGGCATCGCCCTGTATCCGCAGGACGCGCAGGACGCGAACCTCCTGATCCGGCATGCCGACGTCGCCATGTACGGGGTCAAGTCGCGCGGCCGCAACGGCTACCAGTTCTATTCGCCCGCCATGGACGGCGAAGGCGTCGAGCGCCTGCGCATGGAAGCGCTGCTGCGGCGCGCCATCGAACGCCACGAGATTTTCCTGCACTACCAGCCGCAGGTGGAGATCGACAGCGGCCGCCTGATCGGGGTCGAAGCCCTGGTGCGCTGGCATCATCCCGAACTCGGCGCCGTCAGTCCGGCGCGCTTCATCCCGATGGCGGAAGACTCCGGCTTCATCAACCAGCTCGGCGAATGGGTGCTGAACGAAGCCTGCCGCCAGATGGGGCGCTGGGATGCGCTGGGGCTGCAGGTGCCGAAGATGGCGGTGAACCTGTCGGTGCGCCAGGTCGAGCGCGGCGCGATGGCGCCGCTGGTCGCCCGCGTGCTGGCCGAGACCGGCCTGGCGCCGCGCCGCCTGCAGCTGGAAGTGACCGAGTCGGTCATCATGAATACCGGCGACGCCGCCGCCTTCATCGGTGAACTGCACGGCCTGGGCGTGGGCCTGGCGATCGACGACTTCGGCACCGGCTACTCGTCGCTGGCGTATTTGAAGCAGCTGCCGGTGGACGTACTCAAGATCGACCGCAGCTTCATCAAGGACATTCCGGCGGATGCCGACGACGAGGCGATCGCCATCGCCATCATCCAGCTGGGCAAGAGCATGAACCTCTCGGTGATCGCCGAGGGGGTGGAAAACGAACAACAGGCAGCCTTCCTGCTGCGCCATGGCTGCACGCGTGCACAGGGATTCCTGTACGGGCGGCCCGTGGGGCCGGAGGCGCTGCTGGCAGACTGGGGACAGAATACGCATGAGAGACAATCCAACTACGGGGAGACCAGCTCCTGAGCCAGAGCACGCACCGAAACACCGTTCGCGCCGCCGCTTCCTGCTCGGCGGCCTGGTGGCCGGCGGCGCGCTGCTGGTCGGCTGGGGCGTGCAGGCGCCGCGCCAGCGCCTGCACACGGCGCTGCCGCTGCCGGTCGAGAACGGCGCCGTCGCGCTGAACGGCTGGGTCGCGCTGCATCCCGACGGCACGGTGTCGGTGGTGGTGCCGCGCAGCGAAATGGGGCAGGGCGTGCATACCGCGCTGCCGATGCTGGTGGCCGAGGAGCTCGACGTGCCGCTGGCCCGGGTGCGCATCGCCGCCGCGCCGATCGACAAGATCTTCGGCAACCTGACGGTGCTGCGCGAAAATCTCCCTTTCCACCCCGACGAACGCGGCAACGTGAAGGACGGCGTGCAGTGGATGCTGTCCAAGGTCGGACGCGAACTCGGCATCATGTTCACCGGCGGCTCGACCAGCGTGAAGGATGCCTGGGTGCCGATGCGCGAAGCCGGCGCCGTGGCGCGCGCCATGCTGATCAAGGCCGCGGCCGAGGACTGGAAGTCGCCGGCCGCCCACTGCCGCACCGAGGACGGCTTCGTACTCCACCGCGACGGCCGCAAGGCCTCCTACGCCAGCCTGGCGGCGCGCGCGGCCGAGGTGGGCGCCGGCATCGATGCATCCAGTGTGAAGCTGAAGCAGCCGCGCGAATTCCGCCTGATCGGCAAGCCGGTGCCCCGCCGCGATACGCCGGGCAAGGTCGACGGCAGCGCGCGCTTCGGCATCGATGCGCGGCTGGCCGGGATGCTGTATGCGGCAGTCAGGATGTCGCCGGTGATCGGCGGCGCCGTCGCCTCGTTCGACGCCGTGCGCGTGAAAGACCTGCCGGGCGTGACCGGCGTGGTCGACTTTTCCGCGTCGCTGGGCGCGTTTTCCGGCGCCGGCGCCGGCGTGGCCGTGGTAGCGCGCAGCTGGTGGCAGGCCAAGCAGGCCGCCGCCGCGCTGCCCGTCACCTGGGCCGAGGGCGCGCAGGCAGGCCTGTCGTCGGAAGCGATCTACCAGGGCTTGACGGCGGCGCTCGACAACGAATCCGGCTACGCCTATTTCGAATCCGGCACCCAGGACGTGCGCGGCGTGGCCCGCACCGTGAGCGCCGAATACCGCGCGCCCTTCCTGGCCCACGCCACCATGGAGCCGGTGAACTGCACCGCGCAGGTGGTGGATGGCAAGGTGCGCCTGTGGGCCTCGACCCAGGTGCCGAGCATCGCGGTCGACGTTGCCGCCAGGGTGGCCGGCGTGGCGCGCGAGGACGTCAGCATCGACGTCATGCTGCTGGGCGGCGGCTTCGGGCGCCGCCTGGAGGGCGACATGGTGGCGCAGGCGGTGGCGGTGGCCATGGCGTCGCATGGCAAGCCGGTGCAGCTGATCTGGACGCGCGAGGACGACACCACCCACGACGTGTATCGCCCGGCGGCGCTGGCGCGCTTCACGGCGCGGCTCGACGCGCAGGGCCGCATCCTGGCCTGGAACAACAAGTCGGCCAGCGGCGCCATCGGCCACCAGTACTTCCCGCGCAACCTCGGCCTGCCCGGCATGGGACCGGACAAGACCACGGCCGAAGGCGAGTACGACATGCAGTACGAGATCGCCAACCAGCGCATCGCCCACGTGATCGTCGACAGCGCCGTGCCGCTCGGCTACTGGCGCTCGGTGGGGCACTCGCACAACGCCTTCTTCAAGGAGGCTTTCCTGGACGAAGTCGCGCACGCGGCCGGACAGGACGGCGTGGCCTACCGGCGTGCGCTGCTGGCCCGGCACCCGCGCCACCTCGCGGTGCTCGACGCGGCGGTGCGCGCCGCCGGCGAAGCCCCGGCCGGCCGCGCGCACGGCGTGGCCCTGCACCAGTCCTTCGGCAGCATCGTGGCGCAGGTGGCCGAAGTATCGGTCGAGGAAGCGGACATCCGTGTCCACCGCGTGGTCTGCGCGATCGACTGCGGCATCGTGGTGAACCCGAACATCGTGGCCCAGCAGATGGAGTCGGCGGTGGTGTTCGGCCTGTCGGCGGCGCTGGGCGGCGAGATCACGATCAAGGACGGGCGCGTGCAGCAGTCGAACTTCGGCGACTACCCGGTGCTGCGGATGGACCGCGCCCCGGTCGTCGAGACCATCGTCCTGCCGAGCGCCGAGCCGCCCGAAGGCGTGGGCGAGCCGGGCGTGCCGCCGGTGGCGCCGGCCGTGGCCGCAGCCGTGTTCCAGCTGACCGGCAAACGCCTGCGCAGCCTGCCGCTCCGTTTGGCATAAAAACAACGGGGGTCAGGTCTGACATTCGGACACGAGCTCGGCTTTACTGGCGCGACCTCCCATGCTCACGGCCCCTGCGGATTCTCTTCGGCCGACCAGACGACAGCGGCGATCTTCCAGCCGTCGCCAGTGCGCACGAGCTGCCAGCTTTCCTTGCCCCAGGCGCTCTTGTAGTCGCCGACCATGAAGGCGAAGTCGAACCAGACCTGGGCGACTTCGCCGTCGGTATCGATGCGCACATTGGAGATGGTTTCGGACCGCGCTTGCCCCGAACGCGCGATGCTTTCGATGAAGCGCCTGGGGCTGCCGCCCTGTATCTTGGTCGCGCGCGGGATGGTCGGGTCTTTCAGGCTGGCGTTGTAGCGCTTGACGCTGTCGTCGGTATAGACGACGTTCCAGGTAATGTCCTCGCGCAGGAACAGTTGCATGAAGCCGGCGGTATCCTTGGCGATGATGGCTTTCTGGAAGCGTTCGACCAATCGTGCGATTTCCTGTCTGGCCGGGTCAGGGGCTTGTGCGTATGCCAATCGCGGCGCAGGAAGAAAGCTGACGGCAAGTACGACGGCAAACAGTGGGCCTCTCATCGAATCTCCTGATGCCGCAGCACCTGGCAATGTTGCCATGCCGCGTTTGTTGGAATAATGGATTGCTAGATACTAGCATCAGAATTTTTCATGGAGGAGAAAAATATTCTCAGGCGATGCGCGCTCGCCGGCAAACCCAGCAAGCTGCCACGCCCACCACCAGCCCCAGTCCGACATGCCACAAGGCCGCCGCCGCCGTCACGGCCACCGGCAGCAGCACGCGCCAGTCGCGGGTGCGTGGCGCGTTGCCGCTTGCCAGCCGTGCGCCCGTGAGGAACAGGATCGCGCCCAGCACCGCCGCCGGCACCGCCTGCAGCAGGAAGACGATCGCGCCGCTGAAGCACAGGGCCAGCACGACCAGCGTGGCGCCGAAGATGATCGGGGCGCCGCCGCTGCGCGCGCCGAAGGCGGCGTAGGCCGCCATGCCGCCCGCGCCGTGGCACATCGGCACGCCGCCGATGGCGCCGCCGGCCAGGTTCATCACGCCGGTGGACACCGCTACCTTCCTGACGCTCGTGGCGCGGTCCGGGAACAGGCGGTTGTTTTCCTCGGCGGTGCCGATGACGGCATTGCCCAGCGTGAGCGGCAACTGGGGCAGGGCCAGCAGCAAGGTGCCGGTGACGAAGTCCGGCCACTGCAACTGTCCCAGTGCCAGCGTGGGCAGCCGCAACGCGAAGCCGAACGCCGCCCCGTCCCACAACGCCGGCTGGCGCGCCACGCCATAGGCCAGGCCGCCGGCAAGTAACACCAGCATCGCCGGGAACAGCCGGCTATTTCTCAGCACCAGCGCCAGGATCAGCGCCGCGACGGCGGCAAGCCAGTCGCTGCCCATCATGCGCAGCCCCTGCAGCATGAAGGAGATGCCGAGGCCGAGCATCACGCCGAGCACCGCTTCGCGCGGAATCGCCCGCGCCAGCCGGCTGGCCGCGCCGCTCAGGCCCAATGCCAGCCACAGCGCGCCGCTGACCAGGCTGGCGGCAACGACGGCGTTGGCCGAGAGCGTGGCCGCCTGCGCCACCGCGACCGCGCCGATGGCCTTCATCGGCTGCACCGGCAGCGGCGTGCGGTACACGAAGCCGCACGCGACCAGGGCCAGGCCAAAGGCGAGCAGGATGCCGACCGGGTCCATCTTCAGCACGCTCACATAGGCGACCACGTAAGGAATGAAGATGCCGAGGTCGGCAAAGGCGGCGGCCCATTCCGTGCGGTCGAAGCGCAACGGCGCCGGCTCAGTGCGCGCTTGCGTCGGTATCTGCGGCAGCTCCTCATGCATACGGCGTCGTCACTTCGGCTTGCGGAAGGAATACCAGGGCAGGGCGCGGCTCAGCGACACAACCTCGCCGGCGCCGCTGGTGTCGTAGCCGGGCAGGTCGGCCGTCAGGCTTTGCCACTCGCTGCGCGCCAGCAGTTCGCGCAGCTTGGCGATCGGCGCCGCGTCCACCGCTTCCTTCAGGCAGACAAAGTAATACTGCTCGCGCATCACCGGAATGAAGTCGAGCCCGAATTCGACGGCGGCCGCCTCGATGCCGAAGCCGGCGTCGGCCAGGCCGGATGCCACCGCCGCCGCCACCGACAAGTGGGTCGGCTCGGCGCTGTCGAAGCCGTTGACGCTGCTGGTGGCGATCGCGGCCTGGCGCAGCAGCTGCTCGACCGCCAGCCGGGTGCCGGAATTGACCTGGCGGTTCACGAAACGCACGTCAGGGCGCGCCAGGTCCTGCACGCTGTGGATGGCTTTTGGATTGCCGCGCGCGACCATCAGCCCCTGCTGGCGGCCGACGAAGTTGATCAGCTTGTGGACGCCCGGTTTCAGCAGCGACTTGAAGGCCTTTTGCGTCATGCTGCCCGGCGCGCGGTCTTCGCTGACGTGAAAGCCGGCCAGCTGGCACTCGTCGCGCCCGAGCGCTTCCAGGCATTCGACGCTGCCGCGAAACTGCAGGTCGAGGTGCAGCTTGGCGCTGCGGCCCATGAATTCCTTCAGGCGCGGCAGGGCCAGGTCGTGGCTGGCGAACATCGGGATCACGTGGGCGTTGGGATCGAAGGCGAGCGCGAATTCGCGCTCCATCTCGGCCACCAGGTTCTCGACCTGGGGCAGCACGCGCATGCGCGCGCGGCGCTCGGCGAACAGCAGTTTTTCGCCGAAAGGTGACAGGCGCGCACGCTTGCCGCGCTCCCAGACGATCAAATCCGATGCCAGCGCCGCTTCCCATTTCTTCAGCTCGCCCCAGACGTGGCGGTAGGACAGCCCGAGCGTGGCGGCGGCCTGGCCGACCGATCCCGCGCCGTGGATGGCGGACAGGATGTCGAACAGCGGGTTGTCCAGCTGGGAGCGCAGCGCGGCGGAATCCGCGAAGCTGTAGGCGAGCTTAACGTGCAACATATGCAACCATGTTCATATTGAAAGTTTCCAAAGGCGGCTTACCATAGCACATCGATAAGAGGCGAAGGAACAAGATGGGGCTGACCATGAAGAAGCGCACGCTCGGCGCAATGGCGCCGGCGTCGCTGTTGCCCCCGGCGGCGGCGGCGCAGGATGGCGCCACGCCCGGCGCCGCCACCGCCTGGGCGCCCGTGCTGCTGGCGGCGGGCAGCCTGCGCCAGGCCTTTGGCGACATCCTGGCGGCCTACCGCGCGACCGGCGGCCAGCATGTCGAGGTCCAGTTCGGCCCGTCCGGCAAGCTGAGGAAGGACATCGAAGGCGGCCGCAGCGTCGATGTATTCGCCTCGGCGGCCAGCGCGCATACCGAAGCCCTGGCCGCGATCGGGCTGCTGGGCGCATCGCAGGTGTTCGCCCATAACGATTTGTGCGTGGTCGCGACCCCGCAAGCCGGCCTGCGCGCCGATACGCTGCTCGACGCCCTGCGCGCGCCGGCGCTGCGCCTGGCCACCTCGACCCCGGTCAGCGACCCGATGGGCGACACCACCTGGCAGTTCTTCCGCAACGCCGACCGGCAGCAGCCTGGCCTGTACGCCGTGCTGGATGCGAAAGCCCTCAAGTTGTCGGGCGCCGCCAACGGCGACCCGAACAGTAGTTCCCCTTACATCGCGGCCTTCGAGCAGGACCGGGCCGACGCCTACATCATGTACTGCGCCAACGCCGTGCTGGTGACCCGGGCCTTGCCGCGCCTGCAGGTCGTCCGCATTCCCGACAGCCTGAACGTGCGCAGCCGCTACGGCATCGCCGCAAGAAAGGGTTCGGAGGAGGGCGAACGCCTGCTGCGCTTCGTGCTGGGCAAGCCGGGCCAGGACATCCTGCACAAACACGGATTTCATTGAACGCTTTTAAACGAGAGAGAAGCATGACCAAACTGACGAAACACCTTGCCGTACTGGGCTTCCTGCTGGCGACCGCCGTTCCGGCCCTGGCCCAGCAGGTGATCAAGCTGTCGACCACCACCAGCACCGAGAACTCGGGGCTGCTGCAATACCTGCTGCCGAAGTTCGAGGCGAAGACCAATTCCAGGGTCAACGTCATCTCGGTCGGCACGGGCAAGGCGCTGGAGCTGGCGAAGAACGGCGACGTCGATGTGACCCTGGTGCACGCGCGCGCCAGCGAAGACAAGTTCGTGGCCGAGGGCCATGGCGTGAACCGGCGTGACGTGATGTACAACGACTTCATCATCGTCGGTCCGGAAAGCGACCCGGCCAAGGTCAAGGGCAGCAAGGACGTGATCGACGCGATGAAGAAGATCACCGCCAGCGGTGCGAAATTCATCTCGCGCGGCGACAATTCCGGCACCGACCAGATGGAGAAGGCCTACTGGAAGCAGGTCGGCAGCCAGCCGCAGGGCGCCGCCTACGTGTCGGCCGGCCTGGGCATGGGCGAGGTGCTGACCATGGCCGCCGAACTGCGCGCTTATACGCTCACCGACCGCGCCACCTACATCGCCTACCGCGCCAGGACCGGCCTGCAGATCGTGGTCGAGGGCGACCAGAAGATGTTCAACCCCTACGGCATCATCGCCGTGAATCCGAAGAACTTCCCGCAGGCGAACTACAAGGGCGCGATGCAGCTGGTCGAGTGGATCACCTCGCCGGAAGGCCAGGGCCTGATCGCGGCCTTCAAGGTCGAAGGCCAGCAGGTGTTCTTCCCTTCGTACAAGGGAGGTAAATAAGATGGCGCGCGCCGGCGGCATCGATTGGCGTGCGGCTTCGCATCTATTCCTGAGCTTGCCGCTGCTGCTGGCGGCCGGCCTCGCGTTTGCCCAGGATGCGGGGCTGGAAGTGAAGGTCGGCGCCGCGGCCGCGCGCCGCTTCACGGGGGCCGAGATCGCGGCGCTGCCGCAGACCGAACTGGTCGAGACCCGCAGCGTGGGCGGCGGCGCCAAGGCCGAACAGGCCGAGCTGCGCTACCGCGGCGTGCTGCTGCGCGACCTGCTCGATGCGGCCGGCGTGCAGAACCTCGACCGCTACGCACTGCGCCACTCGGGCGTGGCGGTGCGCGCCACCGACAACTACGCGGTGCTGTTTTCCTGGGGTGAGCTCTACAACGCGCGTGTGGGCGACAACGTGCTGGTCATCACGACGATGAACGGCAAGCCGCTGCCCGCCACCGAAGGGCCGTATGCGCTGCGTTCGCTGTCCGACACCAAGTCCGGGCCGCGCCATGTGAAGTGGCTGAACCGGATCGAGGTCTTCACCGTCCCGAAATAAGCTTTGCCGGGAGGCTAGGTGACGCCGCACCGTTCCCGACTGTGCCAGACTGGCACCGTCAGGAACCATTGCGAGGAGCACCACATGAGCACCGATAACCAGCAAGCCCAGGATCAGCAAGCGGAAGAAGCAGCGCAAACAGCGGCGCAACCGGCTGCGCACGACACCAGGCCATCCGACGCGGTCGACGGCCTGAAGGACAAGAAGCCCGAGGAACTCACCCCGGACGAACTGCGCCTGATGGCCGACACCATGCCGGGCGAGGGGCCGGGCGACTGAGTGTTACCGGCCGGTTCAGCCGGCGTCGCGCAGCAGCGTACGCAAATTGCATTCGCGCTGCCAGGTGCGCCGCTCGTCGCTGGACCCGGCCAGGCGCGCCAGTTCGGCGGCCGGCAGCTCGGCCTGCGCCTTGACCAGGCGGTCGGCCACGGCGGGGTCGGGCAGCATGGTGCCGAAGAAGGCAACCGTGTCGTCGCGCTGCAGCAGCAGGGTAGGGAAGTTCTCGACGTCGAGGTCGCCGACCACGTCGGCCTGGTCTTCGATGTCGATCCAGACGAAGACCTTGTCCGGATGGCGCGCGGCCAGGCCCTCGAAGGCGGCGCGGTAGCCGCCGCAGGTGCCGCACCAGGCGGCGCACAGGCAGGCGACGACCCAGCGGTCGCCGCCGATGGCGTCGGCGACGGCGCCGCGGTTGTCGTTGTCGAGTGTCAGGCTATGCATGGGCGAATTCTACCTCGCGCGGACGAATCCGGCAGCAGTGGGATCGGTCGGCGCCATGGCCGGGCCGGGCGCGGCGGGTTAAAATACGGTATGCCTATCATCCTTGCCATCGAAACCTCGTCGGAACTCGCCTCGTGCGCGCTGCTGCTTGACGCCCCGCGCGGCGCCAAGGTCCTGTCGCGCGAATCGGGCGGCGTACGCACCCATTCCCAGTCCGTTTTGCCGATGGTGCAGGAGCTCCTGAACGAAGCCGGTATCAAGCTGGCCGACTGCGACGCCATTGCCTTTGGCGCCGGCCCCGGCTCGTTCACCGGCGTGCGCACCGCCTGCGGCGTGGCCCAGGGCCTGGCCTTCGGCGCCGATTTGCCGGTGCTCCCGCTGCTGACGCTGGCCGCGATGGCCGAAGCCTGCCGCGCCCGTACCGGCGCGGTCGAGGTGCTGGCCGTGCTCGATGCGCGCATGAACGAAGTCTACTGGGCGCAGTACCGTTACGACGGCGGCTGGACCACGGTGGTCGAGCCGGTGCTGTCGGCGCCGGAGGCCGTGCAGCCGCTGGCGGTTGACGGCCTGGCCGCCTGCGGCAACGGCTTCGCCGCTTACCCGCAAGCCTTCGAGGGCAAGGCCTTTGCCGCCGGCGCCCACCCCGACATCGTGCCGCATGCGCGCGAGCTGGCCGTGCTGGCCGCACCGGCGCTGGCCGCCGGGCAGGCGCTGCCGGCCGCCGAGGCCCAGCCGCTCTACCTGCGCAACAAGGTCGCCTACACCAGCGCCGAGCGCCAGGCAATCAACGCCGCCAAGGCCGGCGCATGACGGCATTGCAGCACGCCGGCCTGGCGCTGGCGCCGATGGAGATCGGCGACGTCGACGAAGTCCATGCGCTCGAATGCAGCGTCTTCCCGCATCCCTGGACGCGCGGGAACTTCGTCGACTGCATCGCCAGCGGCTACGACGCCTGGGTCGCGCGCGACGCGCACGGCAAGCTGGCCGGCTACTTCCTGCTGATGTACGCGCTCGACGAGGCTCACCTGCTCGACGTGGCGGTGGCCGGCGAGCGCCACGGCACGGGGCTCGGGCGCTGGCTGCTCGACACCCTGGGCGCGCGCGCCCGTGCCTGCGGCGCCGAGTCGGTGCTGCTCGAAGTGCGGCCCTCGAACGCGCGCGCCCTGCACGTGTACACGCGCTACGGTTTCAGGGAGATCGGCCGGCGCAAGGGGTATTATCCGGCGCATGAGGGAACGCGCGAGGATGCGATCGTGATGAGGCTGGAATTATGAGTACGAGCGAACGCGACGAAGTCTTCCTGCAGGAGATGGGCATCGCGCCGTTGTGGCGCTTGCGCCGCCCGCAGCAGGAAGAAGCCGTCGAGGCCGAACCGGCCATGGAGCTTGCCGCCGAGGCGCCCGCAGCCGCATCTACTACACCTGCGCCTGCACCCGCCCGCGCGCCGGCGCCGGCCTTCATCCCGCCGCCGCCGCGCGACCCGGCCTGGGGCGAGGTGCCGATGACCTCGGCCCCGCCGCCCGCGCCCTATGTGCCGCCGGCGCCGCCCCCAGCCGTCGAGGAAGACACCGGTCCCTCGCCTGAAGAAATCGCGAAGATGGACTGGGACGAGCTGCGCACGGCGATTGCTTCTTGCCGTCGCTGCGGCGCCTGCGAAGGCGGACGCAAGCCGGTGTACGGCGCCGGCGCCCGCACGGCGCGCTGGTTCGTCGCCGCCGGCGCCACCTCGAGCGTCGACGAAAAGGCCGGCCAGCCCCTGGCGGGCGAGGCCGGCAAGCTGCTCGACAACATGCTGGCCGCGGTCGACCTGTCGCGCGGGCAGGACGTGTACGTCACCAGCCTGGTGAAATGCCGTCCCGCCAGCGCGAACGGCGGCGACCGTGCCCCGACCTTCGATGAAGCCGCCGCCTGCCGCCCCTTCCTGGAGCGCGAATTGGCCTTGACCGGTGCGCCCACGGTGCTGACCCTGGGCCAGATCGCCGCGAATGGCCTGCTCGGCAAGCCGCTGCAGGAACCGCTGGCCGGTTCGCGCGGCGCCGTGCATGCGCTGGGCGGGGCCGATCTGGTGGCCACCCTGCATCCGGGCGAACTGCTGCGCCGTGGGGCCGACAAAGCCCAGGCCTGGGCCGACTTGTGCCGCGCGCGGGCTGCGCATGCGCGACGGGGCCGATAGCTACCAGGCAGGTTTCCACCGCCGCTGGTCGCACCTGCGGCGCGCACGGGTGCGTGCGCTGGCCTGGCTGCTCGATTCTCCCGACCTGCTCGACAGCGCCGCGCCGCACTGGCAAGGCCGCATCGCGTCGCTCGGCCCGGTCACGCCGGAGGTCGCGCGCTGGCTGCTTGCGCTCGACCACGATCCTGCCGCGCTCGACGCCGCGCTCGGGCCGCGCGTCTACACCCGTCTCGGGCTGTATGCCGAAAAGCTGATGGCCTTCTATTTCCAGCACCAGGGCCGCCTGGTCAAGCATGGCCTGCAGGTCCGCGCCAGCCGCAACGACACCGTCGGCGAATTCGACTTCCTGCTCGATGCCGGGCCGGATGCGCTGGAACACATCGAGTTCGCCACCAAGTTCTATCTGCTGCAAGGCGGGGAAGGGCAGGCGTTCGACGCCCTGGTCGGCCCGAACCTGGCCGACAGCCTGGGCGCCAAGATGCGCAAGATCTTCGAGCGCCAGCTGGAACTGGGCGCGCATCCGGCGGCCCAGGCCCTGTTGCCGCGTCCGGTGACGGCGGCGCGGGCCCTGGTGAAAGGCTGGCTGTTTTATCCGGCCGGCAGCTGGGACGCGATGAGCGGGATCACGGCGGGGCACTGCCGCGGCTTCTGGTGCGCCCTGGGCGAACTCGATGCGACCGGGGCCGATGCCTTCCTGATCCTGCCGAAGCTGCAGTGGCTGGCGCCGTTTCGCGCGGCACAGGCGGACGGGCTGTTGAGCCGCGCGCAGCTGCATGCGGAGCTGGAGGCGCAGTTCGAGGGTTCGGGGGCGCCGGTGCTGGTGGCCGTGGTGCGGGAAACGCCGGGGTGTGTGGAAGAAATCGAGCGTGGATTCATTGTGCCGAACGATTGGCGCGAGCGGGCGGCGGCGCGTTATCCGGCGAATGTGTCGAGAAATATTATTTGGTAATATTTCAATAACTGCAAATATCGTTCGAGCATTCGAAGCCAGCGGCGTGGACCGTACGGTGGGCACCCCGTGCCCACGCGGTACGTGCGTCACCAGCATTGTTGGCCGCACCGTCATCTTCCCGAAGCGTTCGCAATATTGCTGACGTCAGCGAGCGACGCTTTCAAAGCACATGTCCAAGTGACGAGCACGTAACCGCGTGGGCACGGAGTGCCCACCCTACGAGACGCCGCCCGGCCATGTCACACGCAGCCGGCAAGCCTCCGATCAGTGCTTGTGCTCGCCAATCAAGGCCAGCGAATCATGCTGCTTCTGGTTCTGCTGGTGCCGCCGCAGGATCAGCCAGGTGATGCCTGCAATCGACAGTCCGAAGATCACGATAATGATGTTCAGGTCGAGGTTCAGCGTGATCATGATCGCGTACATCGCCAGCATGGTCAGGATCGACAGGTTCTCGTTGAAGTTCTGCACCGCGATCGAGTGTCCCGCGCTCATCAGCACGTGGCCGCGGTGCTGCAGCAGCGCGTTCATCGGCACCACGAAGAAGCCCGACAGGAAGCCGATCAGGGCCAGCAGCGGGTAGGCGACGATCACGTCGTGCACGAACACCATCACGGTCACGACCAGACCCATGAAGATGCCCATCGGGATCACGGTCAGCGATTTCTTCAGCGGGATAACCTTCGCCGCCAGCGCCGCGCCAACCGCCACGCCGATCGCCACC
>Ga0308160_10003677_pt1 | contig 17069 bp, 20 predicted proteins | sample PhyFR1_FD_201036 | JGI IMG/M metagenome (GOLD analysis project Ga0308160, IMG submission 201036) | Phyllosphere microbial communities from UC Gill Tract Community Farm, Albany, California, United States - DLSLF.R1 | ecosystem: Host-associated > Plants > Phyllosphere > Unclassified | place: USA...
CGCCCGCCCCCCGCCCCGCCGCCCGCGGCGGGGGGGGGGGGGGGCGCCTGAGCGAGAGGTCAGCGACAGAAGGACGCTGCGATCTAGCCTCCTCTGAACCTGACGCGACCAACAGGCCGGCCGGCCGGCGACGAGTCACGCACCTGTCGACAGTCCCGTCGGGAGCGGTCGCGAGGCGGGCGGACGCAAGAGAGGGAGGAGGCAGCAGAGGGAGAAGTAGGACCGCCAGGGTCGCGTCGTTGGCGTGTCGACAGGGACGGGCGCTGCTCGCTCACCTCAGCCAGGTACGGCGGCGACTGGCCGAAATGCTAAAGCGGCCGTCGACTGGCGCGTGCTAGGGATCCTCCCAGCCAGCCATGGCCGCCTCTCGCAACACATCCATGACAGCAACAGTCGCCAACGCAGGCCTCAAGGAAGCGCCGAGGTGCCATCTCGAGAGAATACGAGAGCGAGACGGGCGGCGGGGCGAGGCCAGGCAAGGCCTGTCCAGCAGCCCCTTGCCGGCCGCTGGTCGTCCCTCCGTTCGCTGGCGCGGTCAAGTCGTCAAGAGGGTCATCGATGGCCAGCCGGTCCCGTCGCTCAGAGAGCCGCCTCCTCCTCGGGCCGGGCCTTGCCTCCGATGGCACTGCCGAGCTTGTAGCCCGAAATCTTCTCCCACTCGACCTTCTGCCGGGTCACCGGCAGCGCCCGGCGGAGCCTGCACAGTCGGTGCGCGTCAGTCCCCTCTGCGCGAGTCCTAGCAAGGGAGCGGGAGGAGCGTGACGTACGCTCGGAATGACTTGTCTCCGAGCTGCTCGAGCCGCTCGTTGATGCCCTCCTGCGCATCGCGCTCTAGTCTGCTGACCTCAACGAAGATTGCCTGCGCCTGCTTCTCGCCGGCCGACGGGAGCGGGAACGAGGGCGTGTCGACCGTGTGCAATTGGACCTGCATAAATATCCCGCGAGATGGTCAGCAGGCATTGTTTTCGTCGCCAGCGAAGGGTAGCACTCACGTTGCCCTGCTCGTAGTAGTGGACGACAGCCTCAATCCGGCCCTGGACGATGTCAGAAGCGAGATCGATCGCGTAAGACGACCGCCAGCTGCCGCTCCTGTTGGAACGATAGGAAGGAGCGGATCGTCAGCACTATTGGTCAGCAGGGCTCGGCGGGAACGCGCGGCACGCACCAAAAGTTTGTGGGTGAGTAGCGGTGGCCAGAGAGCACGAGCGTGTACCTGCCCTGGTCCGCCTCGATCGGGGCTGCAGTCGGAGCTGCCGGAGCAACCGGCGCCTCGGCCTGCACAGGCGTTGCAACGACTGCTGCATCCTCGGAGGCAGCCGTCTCCTCCTTGACGCCCTCCATCGGCTGGCTGTCGTTGGCGCCCTCGGCGGCCGGCTCGGCCTCAGCCAGGGCATCCTTTGAGTTTGACGTCTCGGTAGCCGTCTCCGGCTCGACTGACGGCTCAGCGATGGCCTTGGTTGACGGCTCAGCCTCCGTTGCAGCCGCCGCACCGTCGCTTGTCAGCGCAGGCGCGCTGTCGTCCTTTTGGGCGAGCGTGAGCTCAGCCTCGACCTCCTTGGCGACGGCAGCGATCTCCTCGGCCGTCTCGACGAGCGCCGTCTCGACCGCCTTGTCGTCGGCCTCGCTTGAGGCGGCCACGGGCTCATCGGCTGAGGCCTCGCCGTCGGTCTTGAGCTCCTCCGTCATCGGCTCGTCGGCCTCCGCCTCTGCCTCTGCGGGCGGCTTGTTCGTCGCCTCGGCCTCCTTCTCGGGTGCTGCGGACTCGTCGCCCTCACCCGAAACGACGCCCGAGGCCACTGCCGATGGCGAGGAGGGAGCGGCCTCATGTGCAGCAGGTGCTGGCGGAAGGGTACCAAGCTTGAGGTGTGGGAAGATGGCGCCGGCTCCGGCCGTAAAGTGATTGGCGACGTAGGCGTCGAGCGGCTTGGTGAAGGATGCACTGCGAGGAGTCGCAGCAGCGTCAGCCATCGCCGTCTACGCCTTTCGGTCTCTCTTCAGTGAGGACAGGCTCACAGGAAAGAAGTCGTCTCGGCCGAAAGTTCGAGCGGCTCGAGCTCCGACGCCGTCTGCGATGGAGATACCGCGCAAGGGTCAGAGGTGCCCTTCGCGAGTTGGGGTCTGTCAGGACACGGGCGGACGCACGAGGTTGACGAGGTCGAGCTTGAACGACTGCCCGCTGCGAGGGTCAAAGTAGCGGGCCGGCTTGTCGTCGCTGGAAGTTGGCAGCTGAGCGGCGCTGGCGAGAACCGTCTGAAAAGGAGGACAGGAGAGTCAGTGCGCTGCTGCGCTGAGGGGCGAGCCGAGCGGCGGGCGAGCGAGCGACGGCGGGGTGTGCGCTAAGCCTGACCTTGTGCGAATGGCCTGGCAGCTCGACGACGGTGTTTTGCTCGCAATGGTACCGCGGCAGGGCCTCCCGAAGAACCTGGTCGAAGGCCGCCTGGTCGTTCAGGATGAGCTTGGCGTCTGCGGCGGCGGCGATGGGAGGGAGGCAGCTCGCTCAGCGGAGAGGCCAGCAGGTCGCGGGGACCACGGCTCGGCCGGCGCACCGTTGACGACCTCGTTGATCTCGCCTGGCGGCGCCTGGAGGACGAGCTTCGAGACGCGGGCGACGCGCTCGGCCTGAGGCAGATCCTCGACATAGTCGGCGTCAGACATCTGATGGAGGGGCGAGAGGGGAGAAAGAGGCAGGGAGAGCAAGGCAAGATGGGTGTCGACAGGGCGCCGGTCGACCATCTCGCCCTCGGCGCGAGCTTGCTCTGCTCTGAACCGCTGACCGTCATCGTCGCCAGGCACAGCTTCAACGTCTTCTTGAGCCACCTCCTGCCAAGCAGCTAGAGACCCAAACATGGCCAATGTCGAGCGCTGGTGCGTCCACCGACGCGTCGATCGATCCGCGTTGGGCCAGACTGACGCGCCCTCGCTCTCGCCTCCGCCCCGCCTGACCCGCCCATGCTGCGCTGGCACTCGGCCAGGATCCAGGACATCCCGCCCATCACCCGGTGCGTCTCGGCTCGCTACAAGGTCTTGACGTAGAGCTGGACTGATCGTCTTGCCTTATCTTCTCTTTTCCCTCATATCAGGCTCTGGGTCGCGGGATCGGTTCTGACGAGCATCGCCGTCGTGCGTCCTCCAGCAGGGCTCGCTCGCCACCTTCTCCTCTGGCCAACGACCCCGCCCTTGCTGATCCCCACTTCTCGCTCTCACCCATCTCTCCTCACAGCAATGCCGAGTTGTTGCCGAGGTCCAGCTCTGGTTCTCGTGGAAGACGGCCTTTGGCAACTTGCAGGTCCGTCGAATGTGACGACTCTCCCCTCCGAGCATCGTCTGGCGCCTGACTGCGCGCCCTCGTGCCTTCAGGTCTGGAGGGCTCTGAGTAACTTTATCTACTTTGGCCCCATGTCGGTCGAGCTCGTCCTCCATCTCTTCTTCATGTGAGTGGCTGAGCCAACTCCTGCCTCCCCTCTGCCGCCCCCACTGACGGGTGCACCTGACCGACGAGGGTCTTCCGTCACAGAATGCGCTACTCGCGTCAGCTCGAAGAGAGCTCGTACGCCGGCCGCAAGGCCGACTATGCTTGGTTGCTCTTCTGCTGCTCGTGTATGCTTCTCGTATGTCCCGGCACTCGCGTTCAGAAGGCACGCCAGCAGGCCCCGCTGATCCTGCAGCTGTCTCTCTTCCGCCCCACAGCTCATCTCACCCTTGTTCACGAAGCCTTTCCTCTCGGCTCCGCTCTCATTTGCCCTCGTATACATCTGGTCGCGCCGAAATCCTTCGGTCCGTATGTCGCTCATGGGCGTCGTCACGTACGTCCTCCCGCTTTGTGCACGCCCCGTTGGCTGAGAGGGGCACCCTGCTGACGCCTCGCGACACCCTCACGACTCGCCTCCGACCGGCTAGCGTGACGGCGCCTTACATGCCGCTCTGCTTCATTGCCTTCAGCTGGTTCATGTACGGCGGCTGGGAGCACGCGATGAGCGACATCGTGCGTCCTTACTGGCCGTAGCGCTCTGCCCTCCCTGTGGCTGCTGACTCTCTGAACCCTTGCCTGCTCCCTCTCACGATTTCCTCCTGTCAGCTTGGCTGCATCGTCGGCCACGTCTTCTGGTTTGGCCAGGACGTCTGGCCGCTCGAGCTGGCCAGCGGGGGCAAGGGCTGGTTCGACACGCCTCGGCTCGTCCGTCGGCTCATCGACGGCCCTCAGGCGACGGAGCCCGACTCATGATCTCCTAACGGCCATTGAGAATTCTCAGCGTGGGCCTCTTGACTGCTCAAAGCGTAACGGCTCGTCCGGATGGCAGAGAGCAAGAGAGCAGCAGCCCTCAGGAGAGCCAGTCGGGACGAGCGACGGTCTGCCGGTCCGAGGTCGACGGGCGCGCGCTGACGAGGCTGCTGCGCGCCCAGGGGGGAATGAATAATGAAAGGGGCGGGCGCCGCTTCATCAGCAGGCGGTCTGAGCTCTGGCTGCTCCCCGCCTCCTTGTCGTCGACGACGACCAGCTTCAGCGCAGCGCTCGCAAGATCGAGAGCCATAGGCCCGAGCCGACGAGCTAGCGGTCCGTCCCGGGCGAAAGAAAGGGCGCCGTTGACGCACGGCGATCGCGAGCCTCGTCGTCGAGGGGGGAGCGAGGAACGAACGAGCGGCCGTCTGACATGCGCCAGTCGCCCCCTCCCTCCTCGCCCTCCCCAACGGCCATCTCCCACCCCGACCACCACCCTCTCTCGCTCGCACGACCTCCTCTCCCTGCCGCTCAGTAGATCCGCACGAGACGCCGCACGAGCATGGCCACCACCGGAGCTGCACGCTCGCACCCCCATCTCGTGAGTCCCAGCGGCGGCTTCCCCAGCTCGACCTCCGAGCTTGCCCGTGCAAGCTCGCGAGAGCTCGCGCCTCTCTTGCCGACGCCGCCTGCCTATCTTTGCCCCGCATGCCGCTGCCCACGCTTATGCACGCTCTGCTGCTGCCCCATCCCAGCACCAGCCGCTGCTGTACGTCTCGCGGCTGCCGGCGCCGACGACCGACAACGAGCTCGCCGAGCTCCTACGCGAGTGCCTGCCGGTCCGGCTGGGCCTCAAGCGGGACGAGATAGGCCCGGACGGCCTCGTCGAAGGTCAGTTACCTTCGCTCCTCCTCACGTCTCGCTTCTTCGGCATCTCGGGTGGCTAGCTGACAGATCCCTCCCACGATGCTTCGTCCGCCAGGGACGATCGAGTTTCGCGAGCTGGTCAAGGGTCCGTGCACAGTCGAGCATCATCCAAAGCAACCTCCTTGCTCGCCGCGCCGCGTGTTGAGAAAAGGGGCTAATCGTCTGATACTCCCTCGCCGCCCATTTGTGCAGCCGAGAAGGCGTTGGCGACGCTTTCGCACGTCCTCTGCCTCTCGCCCTACCCACCGCCCTTTGCGCCGCTCCCGCACTCGGCCGACTCGCTCCCGCGGATCGTCAGCGGCTTCGCCGAGGGAGCGACCGCCGGTGACGTCTGGGAGACGCTCCGGCCCGTCAGCATACGTGAGATCCGGCTGCTGCAGCGTCAGGGTGCGTTTCGAGACGAGTCTAGCGTTTTGACTCTGGCAGCTGACGTTGCCTGTGCGCCACGCCAAATCTCCCAGACTGGTCGCATCCGACCGACTGGGTAGTCGAGTTTTGGTTCGAGGACGACGCCCGCCGGTTTGAAGAGCACCCACCGCAGCTGCCGTCGGGCCATGCGGTCGCGGTCATCCCGTACAACGCCCGGCGGTACAACGCACCGACGGCCTTGGCCAGCCTCCCGAGCAGTGTCCAGCCCCTGCAGACGGTCTTCACTCCTGCGCACTCACGGACGTCCTCGGTCATCTACACCGGCCAACCGCTCTCGCCCCTCTCGGCCGGCGCACCCTCGTTCGTGCCCGCTTCAGTCTCAGCGTCCGCCCGCAGCTCGCCGCAAAAGGGCATGGCCGCTGGCCTCTGGTCGCCCTCGAGCACCGGCTCGCTCGATCTCGCTGCCGTCACCGGAGCGTACAGCCCCGGTCTCGGGCTCGGACTGGGTCCACTCGGCAGCCCGACCGGCCTCGGCATCAGCACGTTTGGCCCCGGTCAGCAGGTCCAGCCGGCGCCGGTCGTTGGACCCGGATCGACGAGCGCGAGCGGTCTCATTGACCCGTGCAACCTTTTCTGCAAGGAAAGTCGCCACCGCGGGCTGACCATGAGAGTGCAGCGCTGACGTCCGCCCTCCCTCCCCCCCCCTTCCGCACCTACAGAACCTCGACCCGAGCCTCAACTCGCAGGACCTGTTCAACGCTTTTCGCCAGTTTGGCCAGATCGTCAGGTCGGTCGCAGGAGCCACTCGCATAACTTTCCACCCCCGGCTGACCTCGCTTCCGCTCCTGCGCCAGCGCCCGCGTCATGAAGGACGACCTCGGCGTCAGCAAAGGCTTTGGCTTTGTCAGCTTCCAGAGCCCGCAGGAAGGTGCGACATCCCTTGACGTCCGAGTTCCGTCGACGCGCCGGCTGATCACTCGCGCTCTCTGCCATTCGCAGCGCACCGAGCGATGGTCTCCATGCACGGTGCGTGCCTCCGAGTAGCCGCTCGCAGCAGGGTCGTGCTGACCGTGCCCTGCCCTCTCGCAACGCCCCAGGCAAGCAGCTCGGCGACAAGCAGATCACCGTTCGCCTGCACGAGCCCAAGAAGTTTCGAGCCGAGAAGCTGGCCGAGCAGCGGGCCAAGGCGCTCATCGGAAGCGGCGCGTCGAGCCGCGGCGCCATGAGCCCGATGACGCAGTACGGCGACCTGCCCGACGTCGGATCGTACGGCGATCCCTACGGCTACGACCACCGGCAGGGCAGCGTCTCGGGCCACATGCAGATGACGGTGCGGTCTCTGGCGGCTGAAGCGCTTCTGGTACGCGATGATTGACCTTGCTCCCGCTCTGCCTTCTGGACCCTCCAGCCGCCCGACTCATCGCCTCGCATGCTCGACGTCGACGATCTCGCTCTCCTCACGCCGGACAACCGGCGTCAGATCCTTGCAGCCGAGACTCACCGCCGCGTCAGCGGCATGCTCTCGGTCCCGCGCAAGGACGTCGACACGGTCGTCCAGGCGCTCGTCGGACTCGATCTCAGGCTCGTCGAGGTCCTCAAGAGCGACGATCTGCTGGGCGAGAAGGTTCGTGGGGCGCAGAGCTTGGCCTGCTATGTACCCGGTCGATGCGTACGCGGCTGACGTAAAGAGATCGCCAGGTCCACGACGCCCTCGCGCTGCTCCTGTCGAGCGAGGGGAACGTCCCGCCGGAGCAGCGGCCATCGACGACGCCGTCCGACGTCTCACGGTCGGCCTCGCCCGGCACCGAGCGCGAGCGCCTGATGCTGGCGATCGCCGAGGTCGAGCCCGACGCCCGGCTGGCAGCCGAGATCCTCGAGCTCGTCCGATCGCTCGGCAGGAAGGAGCGCGCGCTCTGCCTCTTCAATGCCGACTTCCTTCGCAACAAGGTTGCCGAGGCCAAGGAGGTCCTCGCACTCCAGGATGACGCCGACTCGACGCCGCCGACGGCACGCGCTCCAGTGCAGTCATCGATGGCCACCAGCTTCGCTCGCGACACTGCGATCGCAACGCCGCCGCGCGCTCACTCGGCTCCAATCGAGCCGGGCTCGCCGCACTCGACGAGGTCCGCGGCCAAGAAGGCTTCGCAGCTCGGCCTCGTCACCTCGTCGACGCCAGTCTCGCCGGCCGGATCGTCGGTTATCTCGGCAGGCGGCGGCGGCGGCGGCCCCGACGTCCAGTCGCTCGAGGCAGCCGCAGCTGCCCTCGACCTCGCCGACCGCACCCCATCGCCCCTCAAGTCGATCGGAGAGATCGCGAGCCTGAGCGCCAGGGATGCCCTCGCGTACCTGCGCGAGCACGAGGAGGCGCTCGGTAACTCGGTCGGCGGACCGGTCGACGAGGCGAAGTCGCGCGAGATGGCCCACTTCCTGGCCGGGTGCGTCCTATCTCGGTCTGATTGCTTCCGATGACAGGCCGCTGACCTGCCATACCCTTGCATCTTGGACAGGCTCGACGGTAAGCTGCCGGCCCAGCAGAAGCAGAGCCTCGGCGAGCGTCTCTTCAAGCAGATCCGGTCGTGGAAGCCGCCCCGCAGCATCAGAGCCGTGCGTGCCCCTTTCCTCCCAGTCTAACTCTTGCCGAACCGGCACAGCTAACCGCCGCTCTGCTCTTGTAGCCCTCGGTCACGATCCAGCTGCTCGACTCGGAGGACCTGAAGGCGCTTGGCTTCCTGCTGTCCGACTACCCTCTCGTCCTGCGCGAGAAGGTCGCCCTCGCCGCGCATCTCCCGACCTGGCCCGCCGATGCCGCCTGAGTCGGGCCCGGGAACGCATCTCTCGACACGACCTATCCCTCACTTGCCCCGTTCCGCTCACGACTGCCCTCACGCCCTCCTAGATGCCGCCGCGAGCCACGAGGCCGTCGGTGGCCGACCACGATCTCTCCCATCTCTGCTCGCCACATTCCCCCGCGTCCCCGCCCCCTTCCTCGAGTTACCCTGCCCGCTTTGAGATACCTTCCCCTTCTCCCGCGCCCCAATGCACGATGCCCCTCTCCTTCCGCTGTAAAGCCTTGCGCCAGAGGCAAGGGCCCGCTCAAAGTGGAAGCCGCATGCCAGTCACTCGCTGTCGCTCAGCTCGACGACCTCGACCGGGCGCCTGGGCGGCGGCTTGACGACCTCTTGCCGCGGGACGGCACGCGCCTTGATCCGGCCGCTCTTGCGGATCTGCGAGGCGGAGCCAACGGCCGCCGCCTTACTCAAAGGCGGTAGGGCCGGCAGCGCGACCGACTCGTCATCCTCGGTCTCGCTGTCGTCGTCGCTGCCGCCGCCGCCCCGGTTGGCGACGCCGGGCTCGTCGCCCTCCTCGGGCATGAGCGGGCCGAGCGGTTGGGAGGAAGGCGGCGGCGCGCCGTTCTCGTCGTCGGCGGGGTGCTCGTGGCCATTGACGACGGCCGACGAGGCGAGCGATTCGGTCTCCTCGTCGGGCTCAAGGACAAAGACGCCGTAGACGAGGTCGCCCTCGGGCCCTTCGACGACCTGGTCAAAGATGTCGCGCGCGATGTCTGCGCGCGCGCAAAGGGATGGCCGCCCGCAACGTCAGCACCGGACTGCTCCGAGGGTGAGGGGCATGAGCGGTAGACGTACCTCCTGCGCGCTCCAGCTCGCCCTCCCAGATCCGCCAGGTCTCGCTGCCCTTGGGCTCGCCGCCGACGCCCCAGGCCGCGAGCGCCTCGAGATCGGGCATCTCGGCGTAGCAGATGCGGCCGAAGGCGACCATGAAGCGCTCAAAGGCGGCCGGAAAGTCTGTCTTGGGCGCGGACCGCAGACGATCGGCGAGCTTGGTTGTGTGAGCGAGCGCAGGCTCTTCGGGCGACGTGAGGAGCGAGAGGAGCTGCAAGGTTGGCACGAGCCCGGGGATCGATCTGCAGGGAGGCGGGCGATCAGTGCCACGCGGTTGCTAGCTGCGCAGAGAAAGAGCAGATGCGGCTAGACGGACCGGCGCATCTCGTCTAGGCTAGGGTCGACGCCCCAGATTGCGTTCGAGGCCTGCTCGAGGCAGATGACGAGCGTTGGCGTAAGAGAGCGCTGCTGGCCGAAGAGAAGGACGGCGTCGTCCGGATGCTTGTAGCACAGCGTGTGAAAGATGTCGATGATGTCGAGCGACATGGCGAGCGTCTGTGAGGCGCGTACAGGAGTGAAGCGCACGGGTCAGATTGGCTACCTTAAGACCTCAAGGAGGACTGGGAGCGGACTTCGGCGTCGGACGACCCTGCCGGAGGATCTCGCAGGAGCTTGCAGAGGAGGTCGACGAGCGGGATCCGGGTCGCATCCCTTCCACGGACCTGCGCGGTAGGATCCGGGAAGGCCAGCAAGGGCCGGAACAGGCTCTCGACTGCAGGCAGGTGCATCGAGGCGTCAGTGGCCTTTCCCCTCGCCGGAGTTCGAACGGGCAGAGCTCTACGCACAGAAGGAGGCGAGCTTGAGAATCCGGACCATCTGCGCGATGATGTCGGGAGGCTGCGCGGCAGCGTCCAGCAAAGACGAGACATAGTTTGGGACCTGGATGAGCGTGCCAAGTCTACGAGATCAGGGTAGCCGACGGTCAGCAGGGGTGGAGGAGCAAGGGTCGACGAGCGCAGGTCGCAACTCACACGTCTGCATCCGCTTGGCCCTCGGCCTGCCAGACGACAACCTCGACGACGCTCAGCATCGCCCGCGTCACTCGCAGCTTGAGATCGCGCCCGTTGTCCGCGGCGGTGTCCTCGACGTCGTCCCCTGCCGCCGCCGTCGTCGTAGCGCCCTTCCTGCCCTTCGGCGAGGCCACTGCGACCGGCAGGTGCCGTTCCTTGATGGCCGTAATCAGTGAGATGAATGAGGGCAGCCGGAGGAGGACGTGGCCAGCGCGCGGGAGATGGAGGACAAGCGATCGGATCAGGAGCAGAGTGTCGGCGAGGAGCGGAAGCTGCAGCGACGTCGGGGTCAATCCTGGCTGGCGGCAGGGGCGGCGAAAATTCAGACTGCTCGCGAGACGTACTAGACTGAGCCGCTCAAAGAGCTTGGCCATCGCTTGAAGGCCCTTGAGGACCTCGATGACAAGATCGCCACCGAGGACAGCATTCCGGCCAGCGTCGGCGCCGCCGAGCGCGCCGAGGATCCGAGCGCTCGCTCTAGCGTGTTCCGACCGGTCGCGCGCGGTCGCGGCCGACGATGGATCGAGCGGCGCGAGGACGGCTTGAATGGTCGGGTTCTTGACCACAAGCGACATTGGCGTCGAGGGCGATGGGGCGGTCAACTGGGTTGGGCCCACAGCGCTTGCCGGGGCAGGGGTCGACAGCGGCGCGATCTGGTGATTGAAGAGGACCGCGAAAAGCTGGGGTGGAAGAATAGGATCAGCTCGAGGCCGAGAGATAATCCGGCAGGCGCTGACGTACGATCTCCTTCTCCTCGAGCCGCCAGTAGTCGTCGTCGTCCTCGACGTCCTCGGGAGGCGCGGCCTCCTCGGCTGGTCCTACCCCACTGTCGATGTCCATCGGCATCTCGGCCCCAGCCTCGCCCTCGTCCGAATCGGGCACGGGCGAGCTCGTCGAGAGCGGCCGGTGCTTTTGGCTCGCCCTCGGCGTCGTCTCTTCTTCCTCCTCTTCAACGACGTCGCCCGACCGATCACCAACGCCGACGCCGTCCGAGCGGTCGCCATCGGAGCGCGGGTTCGACGTTCGCCGCTTCTTGGCGTCGCGCTCGTGCTGGCCATCGTCGGCCGGCGCTTTGGACGGGGACCGCTGCTGCGAGGCCGTCTTGTATAGGCCGCCGAGACCGGCCTTGACGCCCGAGGCGCGTCGGTTGGCCGAGCCACCCGCGCCGGCCGCCCCGTTGGCAAAGGTGTTGTGGAACATCGTAAACTTGGGCACCGGCGGCGGCAGGGCGGACGTCGCTTCCTGACGGAGCCGGGCCGCCTGAGGGCTCTGGGCGTATGCCTCGCGCTCCTTGCCCTTCGGCGAGCCCTTCTCGGCGCTCCGGCTACCGCTCCCGCCGCTGCGCAGGATCATCTCACGCCCGGCCGACCGGCCGACCGGCGCTGGCGTTTGCGCGACCTGGCCGAAAAGGGACCCGGAGCGGCGCTGGGAGGACGGCTGCTGCGAGGGCCGAGGGCGTGGGCGCAGGACGGACTGTGTGCCCCAGTTGTGCGAGGACGGCGGGGCTGCCGCAGGTCGGCGGACCGAATAGGTGGCGGCGTTGTGGTTCTGGTCAGGAAAGCAGGAGCGCACTCGCATCAGTAGGTGGGGCGACAGTCTCGATCAGCGGCTGCGATCGGACTCACCTCGAGCACAGCCTTCGTCTTGCGAGCCTCCTCGTCGATGCGGCGCTCCTCCTCCTTCCTGCGCCGCTTCTCCTCCGCCGCCTCGTGCTGCGCCTTGAGCGCTTCCATTGCTTCTCGGTTGTGCTTGTCTGCCTGCGCGTCATGAAAGGGGGGTAACCGACCGGTGAGCCACTCAGATCCCGTCAAAGGCAGCCGATGGGGGAGGACGAGGTCGGACCTCCTCCATTCGCCGACGAAGCATCGACGCCTCGCCGTTGGCCGTGAAGAACGCGTCCTCCTTCTCCTTGAGCGCCTTGACGAGCTCCTGCGAGTTGGGCAGGGATGCGCAGCGGCCAGGGTTCAGCGCAGGGTCTCGGCGGCCTCCCGGCGACGCGTCTCGCAGCGACAAACCTCGTTCTGACGTCGCAGAGCGGCTAGATCGCTGTCGACCTGGAGCCGTGCCGAGGCGCCGTCCGACGGTACCGGGCTCGGACCTCGCGACGTTGGTCCCGGGGTCGGGCCTCTGCTGCCTGCGCGTAGGCCCGGGCGAGCCGGCCCTTGCCCGAGGTGAGCCCCGCGCGCGGCTGGGCCAACCGAGCCGGCACGAGCCGTAGCTTGAGGCGGGACGAACGGAGGCGGGCCGAGTGGCCGCTGAGAGAAGCCGCCGACGAGCCGGCCGGCGGGCTGGACAGGAGGTGCCGACTGACCGCGCGTGCTGGCCGACGCGCTCGGACCGGCTCCTGTGCTGGTCGAGGCGGCGTAGGCTAGGGCGGCAGCGCGGCGCGTCGCTGCGGCCTGAGAGAGCGGGATCTGCTGCTGTGAGGCAGGGTAGGCGTCGGCCGTCGGCTGCTGCTGCTGCTGCTGCTGATGGACGACGGGAGCAGGTGGCGGAGGCCGAGCGGCTGGCGGAGGGGCCGACGTGCCCTTGATGGGCGACACCTTGAGGCCGTACGTCCCGTCCTGGCCGACGCGGATCGGAATGTCCCACTCCTCGTCAGCCGGCAAGCCCCGTTCCCGCTTGACGACATGCGGAGGTGGCGGACGGAAGGCTGCCTGCGACGGGACGACCGTGTAGGACGAGAGGTCGAGCGCGGCGAAGTCGACGTCGGGCAGCGGGAGGAGGTCGAACTCGTCGTCCTCCTCGTCCGAGAAGGACATGCCCCTGAGATTGAGCGCAGGAGGAGAGGGTAGACCGACGACGGTCCCTAGACGGCCATACGGGAGCCTCAGAAAGCTCGAGGCCGAGGCTGTATGCGTGCGGGCAAGGAGGCGGAGGTCGCGGTCAGGCGCGAGAGGACGAACGACGCGACGAGCCCAGCCGAGAGAGATGAACGGCCCCCTCGAACCAGCATCCTCCTTCCCGTACGATCGCTCTCGTCTTCTCTCTTCCAAAGCATCGCCAGATCTAGCGAACGCCAGCAGACGCTCGTCGCACTCGTCGCTGTCGATGTCGGTCGTCGTGGAGGAGGAGAACTCGCCCATGCTGGATGCTGGGCCGAGCCGGCCGCATCCGCGCACGCTCCTCCCGGCCGAGCTCCTGCCTCACCTGTCGCACCTCCAGACGCTCGAGTCGGGCCTGTCGCACTCGCTCTCGCAGGCGCTCGCCGACCGGTCGGTGCTGGCCGCCTCCCACTCGCGCCTGGCGGCCCTCCTCCCGCGGATCGACGCCGTCGACCTCGAGCTCAGCGGGCGGGCCGGCGCCGAGGGCGAGGGCAGCAAGGGCCTCAAGGGCCGCATCGAGGTCGTCAACGGCATCGCCGAGCGGGTCGGCGGCAAGGTCCGCGGGCTCGACCTCGAGCTCAAGCGCGTGCGAGAGGCAAACGAGCGGCTGACCGAGGTCATCGAGCTCAAGGTGCGTCGTGGTGCCTGTGCTGGCTGTGCGGGCCGGCCGCGCTCGCCAAGGTCGACGGCAGGCTGACCCGACATGGTCGCCTCCTGCAGTCTGCGCTCGAGATCCTGCGCACGTCGATAGAGGCCCAGGAGTGGGAGACGGCCGCTCGGTCGTGCGCCCGTGCACTCGCCGTGCCCGCTCAGGTGCTCAACGGGCCCTTTGCCGCTCGAGTCGTCGTGCGTACCGCTTGCCTCGTCGTTTCGAGCACTGGTCGTCGCGCGCGGGCTGATGGGAGAGTGATCGCTGGCCCGCCTGGCAGCCGTCGTCCGATAACCCGCTGCCGCCAGCCCAGGCGCTACAGGAGCTCAGGCAAACGCTGCTCGAAACCTTCAGTCGCCAGTTTCACATGGCCGCCGTCGGCCGGGACGAGGTCGCGACCAGCCGTTTCTTCCGCCTGTGGCCCGAGATCGGAGCCGAGGTGCGTCGCGTCTGGCCTGTCGCCCGCTCAAGAGTCGGGACACGTCTGACACGGGCGCCTCTCACCTGAGCAGAAGGAGGGCCTGCAGTCGTACGGCGACTTTGTCGTTGGTCTCGTCCGGTCGCGCAACCAGTCGTCCGGCAAGAGTGCGTCTCATCCCCGCGGCCGTGCACCTACGCCGCTGGCTGACCTTGTCTTTCCTTCTCCCGGCCTCAGCCTCCTCGCCCATGTACTACCTCGCGCACCTCACCTCGCTCTTCGAGTCGATCGGCCTCATCATCGATCAGCATCAGCCGGTCGTCGAAAAGTACTACGGCGTCGGCCGGATGCGCTCCGTCGTCGCGCGGCTGCAGGTCGAGGCCGACCGCGTCGTCGAGGGCCTCGTCTCTGGCTGGGAGGAGGAGCGACGAGCACGAAGGGTGCTCAACTCGCTTCGCGTCTCCGCGGCGGCAAAGCAGCCGGCAGAGAAGGCGCCTGCCGGAGGGCTCTCGAGCACCCACCTGTCCTCGCTGCCCGGGGCGGCAACCTCGCTCCTTCAGACGTACTCGCGCACTCGCATCGTCTCGAGCTCGACGCCGACACCGACGCCGCCGACGGGCCAGCACGCTGAGGACGAGGGCGGGCCCGATGCGCGAGAGGTCGACAAGCTGGTCGGCGAGCTGACGGCCATGGCCGGTCGGTGGGGTCTCTACCGGCGCTTCCTCTGGTCTCGGCTGCGGGTGCGTCTGTCACGGAACGCAATTCTTCCTGCCGGCGTGTTGCTAACGTCCGCTGCGGCTTGCCACTGCAGGAGGACGACGAGCCAGTGGAGCAACTCGACCCGGGATCGAGTCCTCTGCCGCCTCCAGCAGTCAGGGGCGAGGACGACGCCGATGTCCTCTCGATCGTCGAGACGTCGCGCTCGCTCGCCTGCTTCCAGGAGGTGCTCCGCAACTACTACGAGCCGATGGAGGTCTGGTTCCTCCGGACGTCGACCGACAAGGCCCTCCGTCTCGACACGCCCGACACGAGCTCGCGCCCGCACCTGAGCTCGGCCCCGGACGACGTGTTTTACCTGCTCAAGCTCGTCCTCTACCGGCTCGTCCACTCGGGCTCGCTCCCGACACTCGAGCGCATGGTCGCCAAGGTCGAGGAGATCGTCGAGGACGGCTTCCTCGGCGGTATCAAGCGCAAGATGGACGGCGTCTACGCCGGCGTGCGGAGTGCCGGCCTGGCCGACGCCAAGAGCGGCTCGGGCGGCACGCTCGCCGGCAAAGGCACCGAGGCGGACCGGCTCGAGCGCGAGATGCGCGGGACCTTCCTCGTGCGTCTGCCTCTCGAGAGCTTCCCCCAGTGCCTCGACCGTGCTAACCGTCGAGCGAGAACCGCGCCAGATCTACGCCAACGACCTCGACGTGTCGGCCGGGCATCTCGAGCGGCTTATCGAGGAGCTGACGGAGAGCGACGCGCTTGGGCAGGCCTTCCTTGCCGAGGAGGTCAGCCCGGCCAGGCAAAAGATCAGGGGCCTAGGCGCGCTGACCGAAAAATTTAGGAGCACGCTCAAGGTGCGGTTCGAGTTGCTGTCGCAAATGAGTGCTAAACCTCAACACTGACACCTCAACCTCTTTGCTCGCCCTGCAGAGCGGTGTCGACCAGCTCTTCAACCAGCTCGTCCGGCCTCGGCTGCGGCCGTTCATCGAGGACTGCTACAAGGGCGTCTCGTATGCGCTGGACGAGGATGGCTACGCTGACGCCGAGTTCCAGGACGTCGTCCGCAAGCGCTTTGTCCGCGGCTGGGACGCGCTACTCGAGGGCTACAGGGTGCGTCGACCTCCTTTCCTTTCGCCTCCGCCCTTTCGCCTCTGACTTCCGATGTTGACTTCTCCCCCGAGCAGAGCGCGTTCACGGACGACAACTACCGCGACTTCTTTGCGATGTGCGTCGAGGTGCTCGTCCGACCGTGGGAGAAACTCGTCATGGGAATGAAGGTGACGGAGGTGAGTCGTCTCTGCTTGCCTCGTGACGATGCCCGTTAGGCGAGCCCCTGACACCCCTCCCTTTTCTTTGACTTGCAGCTCGGCGCGCTTCGCTTCGACCGCGACCTGCGCTCGATCTCGGCCTTTCTCTCGGCCCAGACGAGCTTTGGCGGCTCGCGCGAGAAGTTCATCCGGCTCCAGCAGATTGCGACGGTCCTCAACCTGGGCGCGGTGCGTCGCCCTCCTTTCTTGCTTCCTCACGCGCGCCCCTCGGCTGGCTGACGACTTCTCCGTGCACGGACAGGACGAGGACCCGAAGGACTTTTTCCTCCAAAGCGGCATCCCTTGGCGGCTCAGCCGGGCCGACTACGACGCGGCGTACGCGATACGGGCATAGATGTCCTTCTTGTTCGTGGGCGTCTTGGACGAGGAATGACGGGGGACGCTCGGGAAGATGACATAAGCAGAGCAGGGCGGGGAATGCCGCTGCCGCCGGTAGTCTCGTGGGCTTGCTGGCCCGCGTTGAACGAGTGCGTTAAACCCCCCGGTCGATGCCCGCCTCCGCCGTGGTGGCTGGCCGGTCGCCCGCGATGTGAGCACGCCGGTCGGCTGGCAAGAGCTCCTGGGCCTCGGCCGGCGAGCGGCGAGCGGAGAGAGTCTTGCTCTCGCGAGCGACCTGACCAAGGTGCTACGTCGGCTCTGGAGGCAGGAAGAGGGCGGCTCTCGTCCTTCAGACGACGACGAACCTCCCCTTGCGCATGCTGTCGGCTGCATCCCTTCGTTTTGGCAATGCATGTCGAAGCGACGACCCGACCCGCGGGCGACGGCCCCTCTGCCGTTGTAATCTTGGAAGGGCCTCAGCCGCGCGAAAGGTCCAGGCGGCCGGCGCTTCTAGCCGCCGTAATCACCTCGGGCCCAACTGATCTGCTGGCTCCCTCCGAACCCGTCCCCGTCCCCCCTTCGCCCTCTGCCCTTTTCTTCGCCCTCCCGACTCATCGT
>Ga0308160_10003678_pt1 | contig 17068 bp, 22 predicted proteins | sample PhyFR1_FD_201036 | JGI IMG/M metagenome (GOLD analysis project Ga0308160, IMG submission 201036) | Phyllosphere microbial communities from UC Gill Tract Community Farm, Albany, California, United States - DLSLF.R1 | ecosystem: Host-associated > Plants > Phyllosphere > Unclassified | place: USA...
TGCTCAAAATAGCAATTCGGTGGTAATCTGATAGCAGGAAGCGAAAAGAGCGGGCTAGGTCGGACACTAGCATTCTTCACATGGGGTCTGAGCGGCCGAGAGGCGTTTTGCGAAACTCTCAAAGGGCTCAAGGTTGATGTAAGTGGATCAAAGAGTTGATTGCTTTTCATCTTCATACTTTGAACACATTTTCCAACTATGCCCGATTACTTTTCGGTCCCAATCTTCTTCATCGTCTTCCGTAGGTGTCCCGATGATATCCCCAAGAGAAAGCTGACCATGCAGGAGAGACCATTGAAGCTGCCATCATCGTTGGAGTACTACTCTCCTTCGTTGAGCAGTTGATGACTACTGGCCGACGATCTCAGCCGACCGATAGTCAAGAATCGACCCAAGCCGACCTTCAACATGGAGCGACGTTGGATGAGGAGGAGAGAAAGCGTACCGCCAAGTTGTTAAAGAGGATGCGACTTCAGATCTGGGCTGGTACCTTGGCTGGATTCTTCTTGGCACTATGTATCGGAGCTGCTTTCATCGCTGTGGTGAGTTGTTTCACATTCTATACATACCGATGGCTGACCATAGTTCTACACCAAACTGGTCGATCTATGGGCCAAGACCGAACAGATCTGGGAAGGTGTTTTCTCGGCTGTCGCCAGTGTCATCATCATGATTATGGGTATCGCTTTCCTCAAGATGGATAAATCACGAGTCAAGTGGAGGCTCAAGCTTGCCGATGCTTTCGAAAAGAGTCATTCGAAAGCGATGCGAGCGTCGGAAGAAGGGGGTCTGGTTCAGAGGGAAGAGGGTAGGAGTGGAAAGTGGGCATTGTTCTTGCTACCATTCATCACTGTCGTCCGAGTAAGTACAACAATTTACAGGTAGTGGAGCTTGGCTGATGGAACAGGAAGGACTAGAAGCGGTCGTCTTTGTCGGAGGGGTAGGTCAACTCACATGATGTGATGATGTTGACTGACGATCAGGTTTCGCTCGGTATCCCAGCTGTCTCTATCCCCATCGCCGTTATTGTCGGCCTGATTGCCGGATCTATCGTCGGTATGTCGACTGGTTCCATTTCTTTTTCGCGTTAGCTGACAACATAGGCTACCTCATTTACAAGACCGGTACTAGCTCCACCCTTCACTGGTTCCTCGTCGGATCCACTACAATCCTCTTCCTCATCGGTGCCGGTCTATTCTCCAAGGCTATCGGATTCTTCGAATACTACACTTTCGCAAGGGGTGTTGGAGGGGATGTGGCCGAGACTGGTGATGGGCCTGGAAGTTTCCGAGTCGCAGGAAACGTCTGGCACTTGACTTATGGTATGTTCTCTATATATGTTTGACCCGAGCTGACCATCTAGGCAATCCCGAGACTGGAAGTCCTACTACCAACGGAGGTTGGCAAATCTTCAACGCTGTTCTTGGCTGGAGTAAGTCACCCTCCACACGGTCCGACAATACTAACAAGTAGACAACTCTGCTTCCCTCGGTACAATCCTCGGATATGTCTTCTACTGGCTCTTCTTGATCGGTGTTCTCCTCTACCTCAAATGGCAAGAGGGTAGACTGGCCATCGCTGGACGGGGAAGTGCCGCATACAACCGACGAATGGGTAAGCGGGCCGCGGCGGGCGAGAGTCTAGGTCCCGAGACCTCGTACTCTGATTCGGCGGAAACCCCATCGGACGAAGAAAAGGAGAAGGACCTCGTCGGACATTAGAGCTTGCTCTATTAAATATGAAGTGGAAGTAGGGAAATATCGGGATGCATGATGATGCCCGAAAAGTCAGGAACAATACTGTCATGACCCCAGTAACTTAATACTCCAATCGGAGTGTGGACCGTTGGTCCAGCTCACCGTATATGGTGCATAGTAGGAGTTGATCTCCACGGATGTATCTCTTGTTGCCTAGGTGTGACTTCTTGCTACCTATCCAAAGTCCACAACAACCCACCTCAACAAACACGTCGTCAGCGCTAGTACCACTTTTTGTGACCCCGTGGCTTTTACCTGTTCTACCTCTCTTAGTATAGTTAGCGCTAAATAAATAACAGGTAAGTCTATAGCTATGCATGTAACACTCAATATAGTGCTAAATAGAGGACCGAATACGGACTTAAAGCATTCACAATTAGAGCGATTCTGTCGCGAAAAAGTGCCTGTCGGGCGTTGAGCGGCGTGACCGAGATTTCCCTGACTCTTGCCGCAGGATTTCGTTTATTTCGGGATACTTCGACTTCGGTACAGCCAATGATGACGTTCAATGGTTCGCTAGCGCGACCAAGTTTTCAAGACCTCAAAACAGCCCCGTGTAGTATCTTGTTGTTCCCCATCGACGCATTAACACATCTAATTCCAGTGAATCGAAAATGGTCGCTGCAGTACACACGAAAGGCGAAGGCCTCAATTCGTTCCTCGACATCTTCCGAAAGGATTATAGACGAGCTATTATCTTCTGTGCGCTTGTCACGCTCGCTCCGATCGCCTATGGGTACGATGGAACGTACTTTACGGCCTTACTCGAGACGCCCACATTCGTGCGACAATTCGGTACCAAAGACCCAGAGGCAACAAACGGTTACAGGATCTCCAGTAACGACCAAAGTTTGTGGGTGTCTATCATACAAGTTGGAGAGGTCGTAGGATCGCTAGCTGCCGGTCCCATTGGGTAGGTGATACTCGATTACACGCAAATGGGGAAAATTGACATATTTTAGTGATTATTCGGGCCGAAAGGGTGGTCTTTTCGTAGCTATCGTCCTGCTTGCTATTGGTGTTGTCTTGCAGATGATTGTAGTTGGAAGCTCTGCGTAAGTCCAATCTACCATAGTAGCAGAATGGTGTTGACGACATGTAGGCTACTTACCGTCGGCCGGTTAGTTGCCGGAGCTGGTATCGGTATCATCTCGAATGCGTAAGCTCTACTGTTCCTGGAACTGCTAGTCAGCTCATGATCTAGCGCTCCTCTTTACCTCTCTGAAATTCCTCCTGTCGAGATTCGAGGTATCGCTGTTTCCAGGTCAGTAACCATTTTCATCAGTGACCATGGAGTGGATCACTGATACGGCAGTTGGCAATTGATGTTGGCCGTCGGGCAGGTTATCGGTGCCGCTGTCGGTCTCGGTACACATACCATCGAGAGCACTGCGTACGTACCGCAATTTCACTGCTAGAGTTCAGCTGAGCCGCAGGTCATGGCGAATCCCGATCGCCATCAATTTGGTCTGGGTTGTTCTTATTGCTGGTGCCTTGTTCATCATTCCCGAATCTCGTAGGTCGTTTGTTCGACACAGTGATGTAGTCTGACGTGTTAGCTCGATGGCTACTATACCGGGGTAAAGATGTCAAAGCCGAGAAAGCTTTGAACAAGATCCACGGTCAAGCCCTTCACCACGAGATGATCGTCCAGGAACAATTGGCCATCCTGAACAAGTCTCGGGAGGAAGAGAGAGAGTCTTCAAGTGGTCAATCAAAATGGAGTGACTTGTGGAGTAAGTTTATCCTTGCCAATGATATCGGTCGAGGCTAACCATTCAGAAAACCCCGTCGAGCGAAGAAAGTTGATCGCTACCGCCGGTATCCTCATTTCCCAGCAAATCTCTGGTGTTCAATTCATTTTCTCGTACACTACCACTTTCTTCACCCTGGTCGGTCTGGACGATACTTTCATCATCACCGTGGGTAATCTCCCCGCCAAGGTAATATAAGCTGATTGTAGATTATCGTCGATTGTATCGAGGTTCTTGGTGTTATCGGATCATTCTTTATCGTTGAGCGATTCGGTCGACGACCCCTTTTGATCTACACGTAAGCTTCGCCTTCTCCGTCGTTTTTCATCGCTGATTGCAAGTGGTATCTTCATGTTCATCACCCTACTTGTTGTCGGATGTCTAGGAGCCGTTGCCGGACAGGGTGATGCTTTCGAACCATATTTGCGAGAACACAAGGCTTTCGGTAAAGCCGTTGCCGCCATGATCTGTCTTTATGGTGAGTTCCATTCCCATTCGTCGAAAGTATGACCTTGCTCATTTCCCAGTATTCGCCTTCAATCTTGCATGGGGACCTATCGCCTGGGTCGTGTGAGTTAATATCATCGTTATCCTGTACTAAGACTGATCCGTTAGTGCTGCCGAGATGTCTACGGGTCGAAATCGTCAAAAACATCTTTCGATCGGTACGACCTTGTTCTGGATCACCGCATGGGCCGTTACCTTCACCCTACCTTATCTCTTCCAACCTAAGGATGGTGCCGGTCTTGGACCAATGATTGGTTTCGTAAGTCGTATTGAATGGCGGCAAAATGTTGGCTGATATCAGATCTACGCATTTGGTGGATTCTTGTCCGTTGCTTTTGTCTACTACGTCATTCCCGAGACTTCCGGTAGGACCTTGGAGGAGATCAAGTATGTTCTCTCCTATAGCGAGAATGATCAGGCTGACGGTCAGCTTCATGATGGAGGCTCGAATCCCTACTAGGCAGTGGAAGACTTACGATCTCGCTACTACTGTTGCCCGGGACGACAAGAAGCAGAGCAGGTTCCAGGCTAGCCATATCGAGGGTACAGCCGAGCATCCAACTCGAGACCTCGCCAAGGAGGAGTCAAATTAGACCTGATAGACCGTTATTACATACCGGGAATGGGGTATATTTAGATGCATTCATCATAGATATGACAGTCCCAATCGTGTATCGTGTCTCTTCTCCGTAATCTATATTTGAATTTTACAACATCTGCCATCGCTGAGAACCGAGGGCGATCAGTCGATTGAAGAGCTCGTCCCTCCTGACGATCGAAGTGAGCTCAAGGGTCTCTTCCACCTGTTCCAGTTCCGTCGGACGTCGTATGACCTTGACCTCCAAACCCGTTCCTCCTGCTCCTTCGGAATCTAGCGCCCAATTTAGGGCAGTTCGTTTCACCGTTGACAGCCCTAATTTCTTGAGCGCAACGATATCGTCAATGGGTACGACCAGATGTCCGGTCGCCGGGTCGTTGGCCGGGTCGACAGTTGTGTTCTCGATAGTCTTCTTCTTGCGGATGGTCGAGAATTCGACTCTAGCCGGTACTTGGCCCGGAACGTCTGCGGGGTGAATAACGACATGACCTGGGCCATGTTTCTTATGCCAGACGTAAAAGCCTGTTGTCAGCCAGGCTGCTACTTATTGGGACTTACTGCTAGGTGTTTCGCCTTTTCTCTCTATCGGTCTAGAAGGCATACGGTCGAGAGCTTTCGAGACAAGCTTGTGATCCTTGGATATATGTAATTTATCGAGCATGAGCTGAATGTCAGCTGTACGCTCTTAATAGAGAGTCAGGAAGCTGACCTCGGCCTTGGCCTGTATATCTATCTTTTTATGTCCAGCGACCACAGCGAATCCCTGATATCAGTCTGGCAGGATGTGGGGTACAGAGGGAGACCTACCTCCTCCTTGGCTCTTCCTATCTTATCCCACGCCTTCCTAGCCTTTGCTCTAGTAGAGTCCTTGCCCTGGGCTCCAGCACTGCTAATCTTGCCCACTATTTTCTCCCTCTTGTCTTTCGCAGAATCGTCATCGTCGTCATCGTCATCACCATCACTATCATCGACGTGTTCGTGGTGGGCATATCCTGTTTCCTTGACCGGTGTCGAGTCGAGGTCGTCGTCGGGATGGGGAGCTGGAGGAAGAGGATCTCGACGATGTTCGGCATCACGCAGTACACCCAGGACTAGCTGAGCATTGGTAGGTGAAGTCTCGAATAGGTTACTGGATATCAGAGATGTTTGTTTTGTACGAGTATGATAAGAGGGACATACAACTCGATTATCAACTTGCTCTTCCAGTCTGGAATGTTTCGGTCCAGCTCCTTCATGGTATACGATATGAGAGGTTGGCCGAATAAGAGGAACCCAAAAACGAAGCCGAGACCTCGAGAGACCGCACGTTCGGAAACGAAGATGGACATGACTAAGAGTCAGCGAAAGCAGGCTCTCAAGTATAAGTTGAATCACGGATGCCTGGCAGGAGAAGTTGAAGGAAAACAGCATAACGACGGTGGGATCGGAAAACATGACTTTTGGGCTCTAGCACACTGATATCAGCTCTATCCGCGGGATGGGTGACGTACTTTTCCAGCCTCTCCCATTTATCTGCAATCCCAGCAATGACTCTCATAGTTGGCTGACCATACAATTTAATAGCCAATTCCCTCCGATTCCTCTTGTCGTCTTTTGGGTCTTTTCGATCGGCCATATCCTGCTCTTCCAAGTCTTCCTTGAGCTTGTCGTCAAACGCTTTCTTGGCCCCATCTCTGACTGACTTTTCCTGTGATGGCTTTTGACCAGCAGCAAGCGAGCTGACGGCGTCCTGCACTCCTTCCGCCCACCGAGTAGCACTACTCTCTACCGCAGCCGGTCCCCAGATATTGTCCGTCCTCTCGCTCACGATCTTCTGGGCATCTTTTCCATCTTTGTTGTCGCTCATACGGTGTGCGGCTGTTTCGAAGAACCATCGTCGAGAGGAGGGGATAAGGACGAGGATGGATAGGAATGAGAGGAATGTCGCGATGATCAAATTGCACCACCATGCGTATGTGTATATCTATGTAGTCAGCAATGGTTTCGCTCATCACATTCGCGATGACGACTCACACTCAAGGCGACCATAGACCTAGCCCCATCCTCCCAATTCCGAATTCGCTGGACCTCCCTAAACACCCTCAACATCCCCATCCCTACGGAAGTGTACAGCCTCTCGAGACTGTTTCGAGCCTTCACAATCGATAGTTCCTCTTCAGGGTCAGGATGAAGGTCGAGACCAGCCGGCACGTAGTCAGCAGGAGTGGCCAGCCGAACATGCTGGACTTGCTGTTCTATCAGCAGGTGCTCTGCCCTTCAATCAAAGTAATTCACCTTATCGAATGATCTCAGCAGCGCATAGAAATCCAGAGTGTCTAGTCCTTCTACTAGCCTATGCTTGGCCCTCTCCCTCTCTACCTCCCAAGCCATCCGATCTACTTGATCATCGAACGCGATATCCTTCCGTTGACCCTGGTCGGACAGCAGACCGGGATCCGAAGCCAAGGCAGTTGGTAGTCGATTAGGAGATGCGGCATCTGTAATCGGAACAATGACTTCACCATCCGGTCCAGTAGTCTGTTCAGAGTATGTTGATCCAATCGTAGGAACTCGTATGCGTGATACCGGTCGACCAGGGGAGGTAGGTAGACTGGTGACTGACCGAACGTGATCAGCTGAACCGTAGACTGGCGCTACGATTCTTGGTCGTGTCGACATCTCTCGTCCGGTTCTTTGAATATGAAGGATATAATGTCTATGACTCCACGTACTTTGGGGAGTATACCGTATGCATGTCACTGCTTACAGTATATATATACATGCTTACACTGCTGATGATCATGACGTGCAATAAATAATGGAAGGAATGGAAGGCACATGACGCGGATCGTAATTAGTGGCACTTTTCTACCCTATACATTCGAGCCTATTCATGCTACTGTACATCCAAGTCAATGACAACCGATTCTCCTCTTATCCCTACATACAAGGAGAGGAGGTCCTTCCGGTGTCGCTGCAATTGTCAGCTTAAGTATCTCATGAATAATGAACGGTCTCACATCGTAAAGGACTTCTTGGCAACCTTTACCGCCCGCTCCCTGGACTCGCCCAACTTCTGTACCGGAGTGCAGGTCGAGAATCACAACATCCTGACCCTCATAGATCAACGCGAGGAGGTTAGGCTTCCAGCTGACCAATTTCCCTCGAGCAGAAGTCGCTGATAACGGCGATATTGATAACGCCTTGCGACGGCGTTCACGTTCAGAAATCAAATAATGGAACCTAATAATCAGCACTGCACCGGTAATAGCCATACCAAGTAGAAACACCGTCGACATTTTCTCGATTGAGAACATGAACACCCTCAGAGTCGACACATTGTGCTTCCTGGTTGAGGATACCTGTGGGTCAGCAGTGTCGAATGGAGCTACTCACCTGAATATTTGGGTATTTCAAATACCTTGGTGTCGTGTCTGGGTTCGATTGAAGAAGAGCCCACGGGTGATATCAATAAGCCTTTCGTGTTGAACCATCTCTTGCCGGGATGATCCCCCTCTAATGGCGAGTATGCGTGGTGTAAATCGTGGTTCTGAAGAGCATAAGCTCAGCAAGCTGAATGTTCAGGCAACTCACATTCTCGGGCCCATTCGGGCCAGCCTGCTGAGGCTTGCCTCCTCTTGGCGCATCTACGTAGTCTCGGTAGCACCATGTAACATGTAGCGTACCATTCTCATCGATGTCGAGACCATTTATATATCTGCATGTCAGCTCACCATCGCGGTCTATAGACTTACGCGTTGTTTTGAACTCCCTTCAAGTATATTCCCAGGCTCTTCCAGCCTTGATCTCGATATACGAATAGCCACTCATCTCCAAGTCCCGATATCCCGGTACGTAAATCCAGAAGCAAAGCTCCTCCTTGACTTTCAGGCATAGAGAGGAACCGAGGGTATGTGGTCTGCAGTGTCAGATCAGACAGACGGTAGCAGACTTTGCTTACCTCTGACATATCCTGCTTCAGTCCTGGTAAACCATGTTCCACTGGTCCGAACGACTCGGTCGACCATACCGCTGATTCTGGCTTGGACACCAAATCGACAAGGGACCGGCGATAGTTGAAAACCGAGCTGTGTAGATCCCATGACATATGCATTGATCCATCTTGATGACATATACCAAAGCAGATAACATTGTGACCATCGTCCGATGTCTGGGTATGGTCTTCGAAGACAATTGATTCCCATGGACCGCTCGGTAACTGCCTTCGGGATAGTTGAACGCGACGTTCCCCCTCCACATGATCAATGTATACACCACAGTACTGCCAGCCTATTATCAGCACAGTCTGGCGAAGTTTGGGAACGCCTACTGTTATAAGTCAACAATACATCTTGTTGGAATGACTCCCCATTCAGGTTGTTGACGGCTACCGGGCGTTTGCCGAGGGTGGTGGTGGAAACGATTTTGAACGTCATAGCGAGGTCGACCGTTGAGATTACCGAAGAACGAGTGGTGTCGGACTGGCTGCCGTACTTCACAAGGCTGCAGTCATGACAGATTCACGGAACGTTGATGGGCCGTGTGTTGCTTGACATAGGACGCCGATACATCAACTGGAAATACAATACGATACTCCACACTCCGGCCCCTCAGGCCCGGGAAGAAATTGGTCATTTCGCAGGTATATATCCGATTGAACGCGTCTATATCCGAGTAAATCGCCTCTTTGAGTAATTGCTCTTGTCGTTGTCGCTTTCTCCGGTGCAACAGCTCCGCAAGGTTATTGTACCGGTGTCTATCCTTCTAGATGAGGATAGCAGGTATCCACTCTGCTATATCCACGATGGCGCCTCTCGGTCCCGCATACAAAAGAAGATTCGGAAACCGGTCCCCCAGTTTCTCCACATCTAGTTCGATTTTCTTTCCTCGACATGTCGGTCCCACTTCCATTATCGGCTATCAACCCTCACGACCAACAGCATGAGCTGAAGCTCACTACCTCCAAGCAGTCGGTACAAGCTATCGAATATCAAGAAGAGAATGAGGTTACGTCTATCTTCTCGGAACTGGGAAGAGTACAGACCGCCAAGAAGTACTGGAAGGTAAGTTCACTTCAGCTTTTATTCAATAGTCTCGCTTACAACCAGGCTGTACTATTCTGCATGATCTCTGCTCTGGCAGCTGCCATGGATGGGTTCCAAACCAAGATCCCTGGCTCTATCATTGCCAACAGAGGTTTCATCAATCAATTCGGTAAGTATCCCCCTCCTTTAAATCGACGAAGTACTAATGACAGGAACCGTAACTGACAAGGGCGGTCTACTTCAGCTTGATGCTCAGCATATCGCCGCCTGGGGAGGTATATTCCAGGGTGGTGTTATCTGCGGTAACCTTTACGGTGGTTTGTGAGTTACAACACTACCCGATGTGATTACGCTAACCAACAGCTTGTCAGACAGGATTGGTCGTAAATGGGTTCTGGCCTGGTTGACGGTCTTACTGGCAGTCGTAAGTTGAATTTTAAGAGCTACATACTCATAAAGGATGATAGCTTACATTGCAGGGCAACGGTATTGAACTAGCAGCAAAAGATTGGAAAGTGTGGGCAGCGTCGCGTGTCTTTACGGGAATGGGAAACGGACTTGTCCAAACGCAATGTGTCATCTACATCGCCGAGTGTGCACCCATCGCTATCCGAGGAACTCTTCTTGCGAGTTACGCTTTCGCCTATCAGATCGGAGGGTTGACCGGCGCCATTGGTCTGCAGGTCTTGCAAACGGTAAGTCGTCCGTATCAATCCGAGTATGAAACTGACCAATAGTCAAATCACGCTCTTGATTACAAGCGTATCTTGCTTTCACAATGGATCTTTACAGGACTTTTCATTATCTCATGGTTCTTCATGCCTGAGACTGCTTGTAAGCCTACCCCTTGTTCCATCCTGATGCCCAACTGACTTGGAGGGTTCTACTGCCGAAAAGGCAATGAGGAAGGTACCAAACGTCAACTTAAAAAGCTATACGGGAAGTCATTCGATGCCGAACGAGAATGTACGTCCACACTTACCTGTCTGTCCCGGACTGATGTCCAGATGCTGTCATGGCTTTATCGTTGCAGGAGGAGAGGCGACAATATGGGGATGCTAAGAGTAGCAACTTCGTCGAAATTTTCAAGGGAACTAATTTGGTATGTCCTCATTCAAGGTTCGTACAGCAGCTGATGAATAGCGACGATTCTTTATCTCTGCCGCTATTCCTCTCTTTGCTCAGCTTTCGGGTAACTCAGTGAGTAGCTGTTATTGGTTGCGTAAGCTTAGCTAACCCACGCAGATGGTTAATGGCTATACCTCGTACTTCTTCCAGCTCGCGGGCATGTCCAATCCTTTCCTGGGTAGTATGATCGTCTCGTGAGTTACCCAATACTTCGGGACAACTAACTCATACTTCCAGCATCATCGGCCTAGTCGGTATTCTCGGCGCATTCTTCACCTCGGATCAATTTGGTCGACGACCCATCGCTTTAGCTGCCGCATGTACCCTCTCGGCATCCCTGCTCGCCATTGGTATCATGTCGCAATTACCTTCGACCACTGCTCGATCGACAGCTTTAATCTCGTTCATGTGTCTTTGGGCATTCGGGTTCAACTCTGGTGTATCTCCCGTCGGTACGTTCTCGACCTCATCTCATAAGGCTGCCTGCTGACCACCAGGACCCGCTTATCAGGGTGAAACGGCTACTCCGCGTCTACGTGCCAAGACAAACAGTCTGTCGTACGTCTCCATCCACGACCGTCAATATCATTGCTGATCTTGTAGGCAAGCTACCGCCCAATCCCTATCACTGGTATTCAATTACTCCGTTCCACTCATGTTGGCCAAATGGAATATCCAGGCTGCTTTCCTATTCTTTGGAACATGTACCCTAGCGACGGTTGGGATGTACTTTGGCCTCCCTGAGGTAAGCACTTTCCCTCGAAGCATCTCTAAGATATTCGCTAATCATCCTAGTATCGAAATCGGTCTTATGCCGATATCGACGAGATGTTCCATGCGAAAGTGCCTGCGAGAAAATTCAGCACGTACGAGACGAAAGCTCAAATCGCATTGAGGGAAGGTCAAACGCAGGATGCTTGATTTGGTCCTTTTTGGGTGAAATTCGTCTGAGTTGGTTGGGCTTAATGATGTACTGTGTAAAGGCCGGCTGGTCCAATAGGTTATGCAGTTTGAATACGGAGAATGCCGAGATGATTATAAATGCATGTTACCAAAATCTCGGCTGTAATAGCAATCCTTCACGTAATGTACTTAAAGTGTATACTCTTGTCACCTTGTCCGTCGTTGTCCATGATATCGCCATCACGTCGTAGTCTGGCCCGCATTTGGTTTTGTCGATGTAAGTAAAGCGAGTTGATGATAGCTAGAACGACCATTGCGGAGGCCAAGCCTATCAAGACGGATGTGGCCTTGCGGTATCGCGGAGCTTCTGTAGTTGGGAAGAGCCACCTGAGTATCTCAGCTTCAATTGGCAATGAAGCTGCCGTGCTTACGTTGATAGGATGCCGCCTGAGTTGGTGGACACGAAACCCAAGGCGATCCCGGTTGCCCGTTTGTAGTATGGAGCCAGATTGTTTGCTATCGCATCAGCCAATATGTATTTGACTTTTCATCGAGTGGCCTACGCATCCATGTTGATTGTAGTGGTGCCACGGTATAGACTCCCATGATCTGCAGGAACAGACTGGCGTACAACACATTCGGGTTGGTAGAAGAGAGGTACATGGCGTATCCGACGATACTGACACAACCAGCGATGACGACAAATGTACCACGATGACGGAGACGATCGCCCATGTAACATGCTACCAGGGAGGTGAAAGTCGAACATACATATGGCGGCACGGAGTGTAATTGAATGGATGTTCCTCGATAACCGATAGCCTGAACAATGGCTGCATCATCAGTTTCTGGTATCTCGTGCTATTGAAAGACGTACTAGGTGTAAAAAAGGCGAGAGAATACAGCATGACTGGCGTGGATCAGCCCCGCTTCATAATCAATCTCGACAGACTTACCTCCACTACAGAAGAACTGAATGAAGATCAACCACATGTGCGGTGCCCGAATCGCATCCAAGCAAGTTCCCCAGCTAAAATCCTCCTGCTCTTCCTGGAATTCTCGATCTCTCTCCAGCGCCGACAGGATAGATTCCCTTTCGCCCTCCGATAAGAATTTGGCGGTTGCTGGATTACGTGGAAGAATGAAGAAGGTTGCAGATCCGATAATCACCGTCACGATTCCCTCCCTGAGTATCAGCCATAACAGGAATTGAAAGGGACAATCACGTACAGAATGAAAATCCAAGCCCAACCCGCCTTTCCACCTTTGCCGTCCATGTTCAATATCGCAGCCGCGAGAAGACCCGAGAAGGCGCCGGCGAGGGAGGTCGCAGAGAAGAATATGGCGACTCGTTTCCCCAATTCCGCTCTACAATAGAAGATCGAGAGATATGTAATGGAGCCCTAGAATATCAGCTTGACTCGACAGGATCGTGTGATATGGACGCACCGGCAGGATTGCACCTTCGGTGAGACCAAGGAAGAACCGGACAGCTAAGAGCCCTGAGTAGTTGTGCACAAAACCCTGGAACGTGCAGACGATTCCCCATGATACCACCAAGGTCGGTAGGAGAATATGTGGACCACTACATATCAGCTCAAGCTCAATCACACGGATTTATCATGACTTACATCTTCTTCAGAGCTAGTGTCAAGGGCAACTCGGCAACGATGTACGGGACATAAGTGACCGTCAACGCGATCGAGTACTGCCGATTGGTGAGACCCAGATCACGCTGTAGACCAGCTGGTCTAGCATTTCCGATGTTTGTCCTACATATCAGTATAAGCCGGAAACACGTCCGCATCTGACGCACCTATCTAGGAAGTTTAAGAAGTAAATCACCGTAACAGTTGTCAGGAGGATTAAGTCGAGCTTCAGCAAGGCTTTTCGATGGATCGCCCGGTCGGGTTGATCGTCTTCCCGACCTGGCCCAATCTCCTTGGATGGCGGTGTGTCGCTCGTTGGGGGCTGCTGTGCTTTGATGCCCATGTCGAGTCTACACGCAGAAGGTGAAAATGTTGAGAGCTAAATTTGGATCAACGCCGATGTCAGCCCGGTGGGGTCTCCTGTTCGGCCGAAACTGGTATTCTCCTGCACCCTGTAAATGATGTTGCTATTTGTCACGAGAAGATTCCGGGGCAAGCTTGGATTCCGCATATCGTCGGCTCCGAAGGATCATTGATGTCCTCCTTGCACACCACATAGGGAGGTTGAAATGCGGGTGATTCACCCACGACTTTGCTCAACGACGTTGTATCACTCGTCCTCGAGTGCGAGGACGTATCGCGCGTTGACATCGATGCATTCAATTTCTTCCTTTTTGTTTACAAACGCACTTTCCCAATCAAAGCCCCTATATTTGTTCTGCCTAGACGATATCCCTTTGGCTTGCAACTGCAGCCTTGTGAGCAGCTCTGATCTCTCTTGACTTTGCAACACCGAAGCCATATTGGTACACCACCGAGATCTCTTCCAGCGAGAGTCCTGATGGCTCGGGGTAGCAGTAGAAAATGAAGATGAATCCCGCCTAGTCATCAGCTATGCTATGAAACATATGGACAAGTGACTCACCAGGCAGATTCCGGCGTACAACCCAAAGGTCGCGGTGGGACCGATGGCATTCATAAGCGTCAAGAAAGTAGCGGAGATAACGATGTTGGCGGCCCAGACACCTCCGGCTAAAATAGCAGCACCCAAACCTCTCATTTCCAAGGGGAACAATTCCGAAGTGGTCCAAGTGATATTTCCCGATCCTGTTGCGTAGAAGGCGATAAAGACGACCATCATTCCCAGCATCATGTTGGACCACTGGAGTGGATATGTGGCTCCCTCGATCAATCGGCCGCCGGTGTTTTCGGTCATCTTCCAGAATGCGATAGCGGCGAGGGCCAATCCAGCAATCATACCGGGGTAGGTGATCAATAAGATCCTCCTCTTTCCGACTCGATCCAGAATGAACATGGCAAGAATGGTGAATGCCCAGTTGGTTCCACTGACGATTAACCCAGTGGCGGTGGGGTTGTCGAATCCCGCCAAAGAGAACATGGTGGCAGAGTAATACACTGCCCTGTCAGCTGCCGGATCTGTTATCATTGTGGTCTATATAACTCACTGAGCGAGTTGAAGCCACAAAGCTGCTGGAAGATTCCGATACCGAGAGCAGTGATGGCTGGCTTTCGGTATTTACCTTCGGTCAACACGAGCTTCAGCCTTGCGGTAGCATTGTATTTTTTCTGGAAAGCTGCAGACACAGCTACAACCTCTTCCAAAGCCGCGAATTTGACGGCAACGTATTCGGTAGACATTGATGAGTATGTACTCTCAATGGTCTTTTGCGCAGCCTCCCTTCGTCCTCGTAGTAGATCGTATCGAGGGGACTCGGGTAGCCAGTGACTGAGAGATCAGTATCTCGACAAAACAATGGAAGAGAGCTCACATCGCCGCGCCCTGGATGATAGCTGGTACAACTCCGATCGCAAATTGGACCCGCCAACCATGATGACCGGTGAGAGGTATACCGATGCAGTAGGCGATGAATTGACCACCAGTGATAGCGATAGATTGGATAGTGACCATTGCGCCTCGGAATCGAGTTGGAGCAAGTTCACCAATGTAGACGGGTGCGATGGCAGCCGCAGTGCCCACACCTTTCATATCAGCGAGTTCCGGGAGACTATGAAGCTAAGCGACATACCTAAACCCAGGACAAATCGTCCCACGATCATCTGTGCGACCGAGAACGACGAGCAGATGATGATGGCACCAACGGTAAACCATAGATCACCGTAAGCGAGAACCCATTTTCGACCAATCTTGTCGGCAAGGGCACCGGAGGATAGAGCACTGCGAAGTCAGCATGTAGTGGGCGACTGGACAGAAGAGGCGCGTACCCGATCAATGCTCCAAAGGAAGTAGCACTGGAGATCCATTCCTTCTCGACGTTGGACAAGATGTGTCCGAAGTCATCTTTGATCGACACGAGCGAGGCTGAGATGACTCCAGTATCGTAACCGAAGCAAAAACCAGAGACTGCCGCGACAAAGGATAGAAAGACAACAAACAAAGTGAGCTACAGCATCAGCTTGTTGTGCGCTGAAAGAGGAGCATCGGAGGCTTACTCGTTCCTGGCTCTCACCAGACATGAGAGTCTCATCTTCTAAGGCCGAGACGCCGACTCTACCGGTCTCGATATGAGTGATATCGGCTTTGTCAAAGTCTGATGTGGTTTGGTGAGCTTCCAAGCGGAGGCTTGGGGTGATTTCGTTCTTCTCCATTTTGAAGTGAAATGATTCTTGGTAGAAGTTTTGTGGGAAGTGCCCATAGACGCAGATCTTCCAGACTACTTATACAAGTTTAGACAGGCTTGTCCTGTCTGGAGACCCGTCCACGAGTCCGCGAGGGCCTCCACGGAGTTCCTGATCTGCATCACTGGGATCTGGCGGGATCTGATGAAGGAGTACGTGTTCAAGAAGTGGCTGGATTTGGTGGATGTCCCGGAATTATGGTCCAGCCTACAAAAGTCCGCGCGGCAGTTCAGTGGGACCCACTTTGCGACTTTACCACTTTGTCTCTTGACGGCATGCGAAGGTCCTGGTAATTAGCGGAACGGTATCGAGCGGCTCGTCGCATCTATTCGGCTCGACCGAGGCTGGTAATTGTCATGCTGGATGGTGATCCGGAGTCTTGGTGAATCCTGCTCGCTATTCTTGACTCTACCTCAACTTTCAGAATCAGTCCGCTTGGTCGAAAGTCCAGGTACATCATGCATGATTGCTACTCTACACCCCGCTCCGACCGTCAGCAAAGACCTCGGCTACAGCTTTCCCGCAGCGTAAAAGATGCTGGTCGCGATATCTGCCGGCGACTAGCGACAGCCCGATCGGTAAATCGTTGGGACCTAGGAAGCCCGGGACGTTGAGGACTGGAGTATGTAGAACGGTCCACATGAGATTGAAAGATGCGTCTCCGGTGAACCGTAAAGGCTCTTCGAGGATTGGGGCTTCGTCCGTGACGCTGGGGGTGATCAATACCGTGTACTTGGATGCGATCGAATCGATTACCGGCCGGAGTCTAGCGATGTTGTCATACGAGTCGAGCTGCTCTCGGCGAGTTGTACTAGTATCATTCTCGACATGTTTCTTGACCCATGGATCCAGCTGGTCGGGTGTCTTCAAGTAATCGCCTAGGAAGGACGATTTGCCCTCCATATGAAGGATGTTCCGATGCCATATCCCCAGGTTATTGAAGTCTTCAGGCAGTTCCACCTCCTCGACCTTGGCGCCCGCGTCCACCAACTTTCGCTTCGCATTCTCCCATACGTCTTGTACAGCCGGAGTCGCTTTTGGCCATACATAAGTCTTGACGAAACCGAATGTGCATTGATCGAGCGCGAGT
>Ga0308160_10003679_pt1 | contig 17064 bp, 17 predicted proteins | sample PhyFR1_FD_201036 | JGI IMG/M metagenome (GOLD analysis project Ga0308160, IMG submission 201036) | Phyllosphere microbial communities from UC Gill Tract Community Farm, Albany, California, United States - DLSLF.R1 | ecosystem: Host-associated > Plants > Phyllosphere > Unclassified | place: USA...
GGCCCGGCGCGTGCTGGACGAACTGGCGCGGCTGGCGATTGCACACGCCGCCTCGCCCACGAGCGCGCTGCTGACGGTGAGCATGGGGATCGCAGCCGTGGTGCCGGCCGGCGGGCAGACCGGCGCCGCACTGATCCGGGCGGCGGATGCGGCGCTGTACCAGGCCAAGGCGGATGGGCGGGACCGGTATCGGGTGGCGGCTGCGGCTTGAGTCTTGTCGGCTGATATTCGATCGGGGTGGCGACTGTCGATGGATCTTGTTGATCGTATTTGGACCGGGATGGCGATCGTACGGTGGGCACTCCGTGCCCACGCTGTACGCACGTCACCACTTCCGTTGACCGCGCCGTAGCCAACACGCGGCAGATGCCTATGCGATATCACGTCGAAAGACGATGTTCCGACCGTCGCGGCTACGGGCGCGCCGGCGGGCGACGTTTCATGGCCGCCGTCCGAGCGACACGCACGTATCCGCGTGGGCACGGGGTGCCCACCGTACGGTTTCCACCGCAAATCGCAGGCAGTTCCCGAAACAGTGACGGACGTGCGATCAGCCAGCCACCGCCCTTCTCCTGAACATCGCCATCCCCTCGATCGTGCACACGGTCTCGCCATGCTGGTTGCGCGCCACCCAGCTGGTCCACACCACGCCGCGGTCCGGCTTCGAACTCGATGCCTTGACCTGCTTCGTCACATGGCGCAGCGACAGGGTGTCGCCGGCGCGCACCGGCTGCAGCCAGCGCACGCCGTCCAGGCCGGGCGAACCCATGCTGGTGGTGGCGAACGGCATGCCGTCGACCACCATGCGCATCATCATGGCGCAGGTGTGCCAGCCGCTGGCGATCACGCCGCCGTAGATCGACTCGCGCGCCGCTTCGGCGTCGACGTGGAAAGGCTGCGGATCGAAGGCGCGCGCAAAGGCGATGATTTCTTCTTCGCTCACGGTGCGCGAACCGAGTTCGATTTCCTGGCCCGGCGTGAAGTCTTCGAAATACCAGTCGCCCTGCTTGTCGCTGCCTCGGTCGCTCCTCATGCCGCCGCTCCTTCCTTGAATCCCGGCTGGGCGATGAAGCGCGCCAGGTGGTGGTCGGCGTCGCCCAGCGTCAGTTCGATGGTCGACAGGCGCTTGAAGTAATGGGCGGCCGGCAGTTCGTCGGTGACGCCCATGCCGCCATGCAGCTGCACCGCCTGCTGGCCGATGAAACGCGCGGCCAGGTTGATGCGGTACTTGGCGGCGGACACGGCGCGGCGGCGCTCGCCGGCATCGTTTGACCCCAGCTTGACCGCGGCCAGCAGCGCCATCGAACGGGCCTGCTCCAAGTGGACAAACATGTCCGCCATGCGGTGCTGCAAGGCCTGGAACTTGCCGATCGGGGCGCCGAACTGCTGGCGCGTCTTGAGGTACTCGAGGGTGGTGTCGAAGATGGCTTCCATCGCGCCCACCGCTTCCGCGCACAGCAGGCCGGCGCCGTAGTCGAGCGCCGCGTCGAGAATGGACCAGCCCGCGCCCGCCGCACCGATGACGGCAGCGGCATCGACACGCACCTGGTCGAACACGACGTCGGCGGCGCGCAGGCCGTCGAGGGTACGGTAGTCGGTGATGCGCAGGCCAGCGGCGTCAAGCGGAACCAGGAACAGGCCGATGCCGGCTTCGTCGCACTGGGCGCCGCCGCTGCGTGCCGACACCACCAGCATGCCGGCCTGGGCGCCATGCAGTACGACTTTCTTTTCGCCGTTCAGGACGTAGCCATCGCCCTCGGGCTCGGCGCGGGTGGCGATGTCGCGCATGTCGTGGCGCGACTGGCGTTCGCCCAGGGCGCAGGCCAGTTTCAGTTCGCCGGTGGCCACCTGCTCGAGCAACTGCGGGTGCCGACCGCCCAGGCGCAGGAACTCGGCGCCGAGCACGGTGGCGAGATAGGGTTCGACCACCAGGCCGCGGCCCAGCTCCTGCATCACGACCAGCATGTCGACCGCGCTGCCGGAAAAGCCGCCCTGCGCTTCCGGCACCGGCAGCGCCGTCATGCCGAGTTCCACCAGCGTGGCCCAGGCGGCGTCGGATACGCCGGCGTCCGAACGGACAATCGCGCGGCGCGCCTCGAAACCGTAGTCGCGGCCGATCCAGCGTTTCAGGGCATCGGCGAACTGGCCCTGCTCAGGATTGAAATTGAAGTCCATGTTCTTCTTTCCTCACAGGCCCAGGATCATCTGGGTGATGATGTTGCGTTGGATTTCGTTCGAGCCGCCGTAGATCGAGGTCTTGCGGAAGTTGAAGTAGTAGGATGCCAGCGGGGCCGCATCGTCGTCGTCGAACACGCTGTGTTCACGCTCGCCCTCCAGATAAGCAGGATCGAAAGGCAGCGCCATCGGGCCCACCGCTTCCACCATCAGCTCGGTCAGCGCCTGCTGGATCTCGGTGCCGCGCACCTTCAGCACCGACGCTTCCGGGCCGGGGGCCTTGTCGGCTTTCGACAGCACGCGCAGCACCGTCATTTCGAGTGCCATGAGTTCGATCTCCAGGTTCGCCAGCTTGGCGGCGAACAGCGGGTCCTCGATCAGGGGCTTGCCGTTCTTGCTTTCGCGCGCGGCCAGGCTTTTCAAAAAGGCGAGTTCGCGCTTCGAGCGGCCGACCGCGGCGATGCCGGTGCGTTCGTGCCCGAGCAAATACTTGGCGTAGGTCCAGCCACGGTTTTCCTGGCCGACCAGGTTCGCCACCGGGACCCGCACATTGTCGAAGAAGACTTCATTCACTTCATGGTCTTCGTCGAGCATGATGATCGGGCGCACCGTGATGCCGGGCGTGTGCATGTCGATCAGCAGGAAGGAAATGCCTTCCTGCTTGCGCACACCGGTGTCGGTGCGCACCAGGCAAAAGATCATGTCGGCGAACTGGGCCAGCGTGGTCCAGGTTTTCTGGCCGTTGACGATGTAGTGGTCGCCCTCGCTGTCGGTAGCACGCACAGCCGTGGTCTTCAGGGAAGCCAAATCGGAACCGGCGCCCGGTTCGGAATAGCCCTGGCACCACCAGTCCTCGCAGGACAGGATACGCGGCAGGAAATGCGCCTTTTGTTCGGGGCTGCCGAAGGCCATGATCACCGGCGCGACCATGTTCACGCCGAAGGGCATGATCTGCGGGGTGCCGGCCAGCGCGCATTCTTCGTCGAAGATGTGGCGCTGGGTCGGGGTCCAGCCGGGGCCGCCGAATTCGGTCGGCCAGCCCGGTGCGACCCAGCCTTGCGCGGCCAGGATCTTGTGCCAGCGCACACTGTCGTCCTTGCTCAGGCGCAGGTGGCTGCGCACCTTGTGCTGCAGGTCGGGCGGCAATTTCGCCGCCAGGAAGGCCCGCACTTCGTCGCGGAAGGCCAGGTCCTCGTCGGAATAATTCAGGTCCATTCTGTCTCCTTGTTATTGTCGCGCGGGCGCAAAAAAGCACGACCGTTCAGCAAGGATTGTACCTGAAAAAATGTTCGAATTATCAACCCAAAAAGAAAGGGTGGCAGGCCCGACCGGGCCATGCCACCCTCTCGACCGCGAACGCGGTGCTTACTTCGCGCGACGACGACGCAGGGCGCCCACACCCATTGCGCCTGCCAGCAGCAGAGCAATGCTCGATGGTTCCGGCACTTCGGCAATCGCCGGTGCGGTAACGACCGGATCGGCAGCGACCGGTGCGATCGGAGCCGGCGCCGGTACCTCGACTGCCACGCTTGGCGCAGTGACGCTCGGGGCGGCGGCAGTTGCCGAAACGGCAACGCCAGCGGTGGCGGTATTAGCCCAGCCAGTCAGCGTGCCTGGGTGGACGCGGGCGTTTTGTGCTTGTGCTGCACCGGCCGTGACGAGCAGGGCGGCAATGACGAGGTGACGAACTTGCATGGTTGCTCCTTCTTATTGAGAGTGACTGTGATAAATATTACAACAGCAAGTTCATGCTATCACAACCATAAAAAGGCCTTGTTTCGATTGAAATTCATTCCAAATGGAAAGAAAGCTTCCTCTCGGAAGCTTTCTAGCAGGAATTTCTTTCTTTTTGGTATGTGCGCTGATTCACATAAAACCTGCGATCAGCGCACACCCCACCGACATGATTACGGCTTCACTGGCGCCATGTAAGGCATGACGCGCGAGGCCATACGGGTATCGGTTTTCAGCATGCCGGCTTCGTCGGCCAGAATGTGGGCCGCTTCCTGAAGCAGCACATCCTTGGCATCCTTGGCGGCCTTTTCCGCTGCCAGTTCAGCGGACAAGGTGCGCTCGTCGCCCTGCAAGCCGTCGTCCTGCTGCGGCGTGTTGCGTGCCGCCACGACGGCCTTGGCCGGCTTGGTCGGGGTCGGCACCTTGCTGCGCGCCTCCTTGCCGCCCGGCGCTGCCGCCGGCTCGTCCGCGCTTGCATCCTTGCCGGCCGCCAGGCGTGCCTCGCGTGCTTTCGAGCGGACATCCTGGGCGTCGCGTTCCTTGCGGCGCACGGCTTCGTTCAGCGAGATTGCGTTTTCCTTGCGGATCTTCTGGACTTCGGCGATGTCTTCGCGCAGGTCCTGGAAGTCCTTGTCTTTTGCGATGCGCGCCTCGTGGCGTTTTTGCAGCGGGTCGACCAGTTCCTTCAGGTTACCCAGCGGGACGTAAGTGGCCGGCTTGATCGACACCCACGGCAGCGCATTGCTGAACGAGGATTCGCCGAAATGCTCGCTGTCGGACAACACCGGCAGCTTGATGTCCGGCGCCACGCCGCGCAGCTGGGTGGTGCCGCCGTTGATGCGGAAGAACTGGGCGATCGTCATTTTCAGTTCGCCGTAACGCGTTTTGTCGGACTGCGAGAAACGGTCGAGGTCGAGCAGGGTCTGCACGGTGCCCTTGCCGAAGCTCGGTTCGCCGATGATCAGGCCGCGGCCGTAGTCCTGGATCGCGGCGGCGAAGATTTCCGAGGCCGAGGCCGAACCGCGGTTGATCAGCACGCCCATCGGGCCATCCCAGGCCAGGCCCGGCTTGACGTCGCCTTCGACCTCGATGCGGCCTTCGGCGGTGCGCTGCTGCACCACCGGACCCTTGTCGATGAACAGGCCGGTCAGTTCGACCGCTTCCACCAGCGAACCACCGCCGTTGTTGCGCAAATCGATCAGGACGTTGTCGACCTTCTCTTTCTTGAGCTCGCCCAGGATGCGTTCGACGTCGCGGGTGGCGCTCTTGAAGTCCTTGTCGCCCTTGCGGCGCGCTTCGAAGTCCTGGTAGAAGGTCGGCAGCGAAATGATGCCGATACGGCGGTTCACGCCATTGTCCTTGACCTCGATGATCGATTTCTTGGCGGCCTGCTCTTCCATGCTGATTTTCTTGCGCACCATCGCCACGGTGATGTGCTTGGCGTCGACACCGCCATCGCCCGGAATCACGTCGAGGCGCACGGTGGAACCCTTTTCGCCGCGGATCAGTTGCACCACATCGTCGATGCGCCAGCCGAGCACGTCGGTGAAGGCAGCATTGCCCTGGGCCACGCCGACCACGCGGTCGCCGACCTTCAGCTTGCCGGATTTATCGGCCGGGCTGCCCGGCACGATTTCGCGGATGATTGTGTAGTCGTCGCGCGTTTGCAGCACGGCGCCGATGCCTTCCAGCGACAGGCGCATGGAAATATCGAAGTTATCGGCCGAGCGTGGGCCGAGGTAATTGGTATGCGGCTCGATCGCGGTGGCATACGCGTTCATGAACATCTGGAACACGTCTTCGTTGTTCAGCTTTTTCATGCGCGCGATGTAGTTCTCGTAGCGCTTGTCGAGCGTTTCGCGGATGGCCTTGTCTTCCTTGCCGGCGAGCTTCAGGCGCAGCCAGTCGTTCTTGACGCGCTTGCGCCACAAGTCGCGCACTTCGTCTTCGTTTTTCGCCCACGGGGCTTTTTCACGGTCGAGCTGAAGCGTTTCGTCCGTGGTGAAATCGAACTTGGTCTTGAGCAGGCTGCGCGCATAGGCCATGCGTTCGCCAAAGCGCTGCTGGTAGACGTTGTAGATGGCGAAGGGCTGGCTCAGGTCTTCGTTGTTGATCGCATCGTCGAGCTTGGTGCGCAGCGGCGCGTAGCGGTCGAGGTCGACCTGCGTGAAGTAGAGCTTTTCGCTGTCCAGAGACTCGAAGTAATTGTCGAAGATTTTTTCCGACATCGCATCGTCGAGCGGCATGGCCTTGTAGTGGTAGCGCGCGAGCACGCGCGAGGCCCACAGGGCGGCCTGGGTCTGGGCCGCGACCGGCTTCATCTGGGTATTGCCCGCCTTTTCGGGCTGGGCGGTCACCACGTGCGTCGACATGGCAAACGCCAGCGCAACCATCAACATCTGCTTCTTCATTTATGCGTTCTCCGAACGTGTACTTGGGTGTCTGCCAGCGCTGCCGGTCAACTCATCTACTACCCGGCCGCGCGAACCATTCTACAGGATAGCGCGCCTGCGCAGAGTTGGCTTTGCGAGGATGAGCGTGCGAGCTTAAGGTCGCCTTAAGCGGGCATGATCGAATTTTTACAAATTGAAACAGCGGTAAAGCGAACACGCTGAATGCAAGGATGTTAGGCTGGAACGCTCGATCACAAGACCTGTCTGCACAGCAACCAACTCATGAGCCCGCTCACCGCGCTGATCATCATCGACATGCAGGAAGGCATGCGCAGCCCTGCCCTGCCGCCACGGAATAATCCCGGCGCCGAGGACCACATCGCGCGCCTGCTGCAGGCCTGGCGCGCGGCTGCACAACCGGTGGTGGCGGTGCGCCACATCAGCCGCGCACCGAATTCGGTGTTCGCACCGGGGCAGGCCGGCGCCGCTTTCCAGCAGGCGCTGCAGCCCTTGCCGGACGAGCATGTGGTCGAGAAGAATGTACCGGATGCCTTCGTGCATACCGGACTCGAGCGCTGGCTGCACGTGCGCGGTATCCGCCGGCTCGTGATCGCCGGCGTCAGCACGAACAACTCGGTCGAGGCCAGCGCGCGCAATGCCGGCAACCTGGGCTTCGATACGACCGTGGTGGCGGACGCTTGTTTTGCGTTCGAGAAGCGCGACTATGGCGGCACGCTGCGCAGCGCCGAGGAGGTGCACCGGATGGCGCTGGCGAATCTCGATGGCGAGTATGCGCGGATCGCCACCGCCGACGCGGTCATCGCCGGCCTCTCCGCGCGTTAGAGAGTCGGCAACTGGGCGCGCCAGATCCAGGCGGCCAGCGCCAGCGCGCCGATCACCAGCCATGGCCAGGAACGCGCCGCCAGTTTCCAGTCCACCGGCGACGGCCAGAACGATAGGTATTGCGGCGCCAGGAACACGGCCAGCAGCAGATCCAGCGGTTCGAAATGCCAGCCCGGCCGCGTGCGCCAGGCGGCCACGATCAGGGGCAGCAGCAAGACCAGCAGCGGGGCCAGTGCGGCGGGGGCGGCGTTGTACCAGCGCAGGTTGGCAAAGGTGACGGAGCCGAGTTCCCAGACCTTGCCCTTGCGGCGCGGGATCAGGTTCAGGCCGATGGGTTCGGCGTTGGTCAGCAGGCCGACGCCGAAGTGCGCCAGTTCGTGGCACAGAGTGCCGGCGGCGGTAAGGACGAAAAAACCGGGATGGGCGCCCGACAGCATCCAGAACAGGAAAGCCAGCGCCAGCGAAGGCAGCAGGTAGACCAGGATGTCGGCATGGCTGCACAGGAACACCGGCGCGATCGAGGCACAGGCGGCGGGGAAATTCATGCGTAAGGTTCAGCCGTGGCGTGGTTGCAGCTCAGTCGTTACTTCGTTGCTGCTCAGTTGCTGCTCAGCTGCGACTCAGTTGCTGCTCAGTTGCTGCTCAGTTGCTGCTCAGTTACTGCTCAGTTGCTGCTTAGTTACTATAAAAGCAGCGCCCGCAAGCCTGGCGATAACTCTCGTTGCCGCCGATGCTGACCTGCTCGCCTTCCTTGATGCGGCGCCCGGCGTCGTCGACGCGGATATTCATGGTCGCCTTCTTGCCGCAGGTGCAGATGTTCTTGATTTCCTCGATGTCGTCGGCCAGCGCCAGCAGATAGGCCGAACCCGGGAAAGGTTCGCCGCGGAAATCGCTGCGCAGGCCGTAGCAAATGACGGGCACGCCGCGCACCTGGGCCAGCTGGTGCAGTTGCTGGACCTGGGCGGTGGTGAGGAACTGGGCTTCGTCGACCAGCACGCAGCCGACGCTCGGCGCCGCCGCCAGAAAATCGGTCTGTTTATCGAACACGTCGACCTGGCGCTGCGGGCCCAGGCGCGAGGTGATCAGGCCGACGCCGTAGCGGTCGTCGATGGCGGCGGTGTAGAGCTTGACCTGCTGGCCCTGCTCTTCGTAGTTGTGCGCCACCTGCAGCAAGGCAGTCGATTTGCCGGCGTTCATCGCCGAATACCTGAAATAAAGTTTTGCCACTGCCTTGCCTGCATGCTGAAATTTGAATGGCGGCAATTATAACGTGGCGCTGCGAGGATCAATAGCAGCAAGATGATCAGGTACGACAGTGGCGCTGCCAGCAATCATCGAGCGTGTGAATAAACCGCCATGGCTGCGTTGTCTCGTCTCGCCGTACGCTCGTACTGTCTTCGACTCGGCGCCTTGCCCTGACGATTTCTTCACACGCTCATCGCGTGGACGGCGGAGCCGTCCACGCGACAATCAACTACGACGGCGGCGCATCCAGCCCACGACACCCAGGCCCATCAGCATCATGGCGTAAGTTTCCGGCTCGGGCACGGGCATTGCCAGGGTGACGTCGTTGGCCGTCACCCAGTAGTCGCCGCCGGGACTCAGGCTCACCGAACTCAACGGCGAGCTCGACACAAAGCCGAGGAAGCTCGAGGCCGTCGTGTTACCCAGCGTGTAGCTGAGCGTGGTGCCGTTCATCGCCGTGAACAGCATGGTCCCGCCCGGCAAGAAGCTGCCGAACACGTCGGAGCCGAAGAAATAGCCGCCGAAGCCAGTCACGCCGGGCGTGAAGTTCGAGAACACGATCCCGTCAGCATCGATATTCGTCGACAGCCAGCCATCCCCGTTCCCGCCGGCACCGTACAGGCCGCCCGGCGCGGAAGCGGTGTAGCTGTAGGCGCCGGCATTCCTGGCAAACGGCGTTTCGTAGAAATCGACGTCGAGGTCGTCGTAGGTATCGACGCCGTAGCCGCCGACGGCGCCGAGGAAAGCGTTGCGGTCGGTATAGACCGTAATCTGGGCGGTGGCGCTGGCGGCGCCGCACAGCAGCATGGCGGCGAGCAGGGTTTTGAGGACGAGCGGTTGCTTCTGCATGATTGCACTCCTTGATAGATAGGGTGAATTCGGCTTCTGCCAAAGCCGAGTACACCGCGTTCCACCAAGTGTTGCAATCCGATTAACGTTGAATTTTCGACACTTTGCGCTCCATCACGTGCGCATTATTTTTTCGGCACGACGCGTGCAGGATTGCCAACCACCGTGGCGCCGGCCGGCACGTCGCGGCTGACCACGCTGCCGGCGCCGACGATCGCATCGTCGCCGATGGTCACGCCGGGCAGGATGATCGCGCCGCCGCCGATCCAGACATTCGCACCGATCGTCACCGCCCTGCCGCACTCGAGCCCGCTGCGCCGCAGGTCCGGGTCGCGCGGATGGTCGGCCGTGTAGATCTGCACCGCCGGGCCGATGCGGGTGTCGTCGCCTATCGTCACGGGCGCGGTATCGAGGATCACGCAGTTGTAGTTCAGGAAGACGTTCTTGCCGAGGTGGAGATGGAAACCGTAGTCGCAGTAAAACGGCGGGCGCAGCATGGCGCCCTCGCCCACTGTGCCGGCGCGCTCGCGCAGCAGCGTGTGCCAGACGTCGGCCGGTTCGCCCATGGCCGCGTTGTAGCGCGCCAGCCAGGCCGCGCAGGCGGCCAATTCAAGCTGCAGCTCGGGCGCGCTCGGGTGGTACAGCTCGCCGGCCAGCATCTTGTCCTTGTCGCTGCGCGTCATCGTCTGCTCCTTATCGTCTGCTCCTCATTGCCCCGGATGGTATTCGCGCTCGAGGGCCTTGCGGATGTCTTCCTTGTAGAACAGCACATCCTTGAATTCGCCGCGGCTGTACATTTCGGCCTGGTCGGCGAAGTGCTTCGAGGCCGGATTGCCGCTCTGTCCGCCCGCCAGAATGCTTTTCGCGCGCAGCTTCGGACCAAACTCGACGGCGGCGACAAAACTGTTGCCGCGGTCGCCATAGATGCGCCTGGTTTTTTGCTTGGCCACCATGCCAAACGAAGCCAGCGAACCCCAGTGCGCCGACGTGAACGCGACCGGGTAGCTTGGTTTGCTGTCGTCGTACTGTTGGTCAACGTCGCCGCTGATGCGCTGGAAGCGATTGATCTCGCCCCAGGGCGTTTGCCAGGTGCCGAAATCTCTGGTCAATTTCTCGCTGGCGCGCGCCAGGGAATCGAGCCGTTCCTGCGCGCCCAGGCGGGTGGTGATGTAGTCGACCGACGGCAGACCGGCGGCGCGCGCTTTCGGCGCCGCGTTCGCCACCATGTCCTGGGCCCAGTACACGGCCAGCGCGGTCGGCACCGAGTCGGCGCCGAAGCGCAGGTTCCAGCCGCGCAGCGCCTCCACTTGCGCCTTCAGCGCGGCCTTGCGCGGGTCGTTCGCGGGCAAGGCGTCGTAGTCTTGCGCCAGTTGCGGCACCAGCGGTTCGAAGGCGGTGAGATAGCTGTCGTAGGATGCGGCGATCAGGCTGTCGAGCGTGAACTCCTTTGCATCGCGCAGCACGCGTTCGGCGTGGATGCCGCGCGCGTTTTCCGGCAGCGACCACATGTAGTCGGGATAGTCGGCGCGCTTCGGGCTGTTGGCGCCGGACGCGCTGAACGGCCAGTTATTCGTGTTGCTGATGTAGCCGCTGGCCGGATTGAACAGCGTGATCGTGTCCTCGATCTCGTGCAGGCCCTGCCATTCGGTGGCCGGGTTGCTGCCGTCGACCGGTTTGCTCCAGTCGAAACGGGTGTCGCGCTTCGGAATGAAATTGCCGTGGAAGTAGGCGATATTCCCATCGGCGTCGGCGTACACCGTGTTGTTCGAGGAATTCGTCCGCAGCTGCATGGCCTGGTAGAAAGCGGCGTAGTTTTTCGCCTTGGTGCGCGCGTACGACTGGGTCAGGGCCTTGACCGGCTCGTCCATCATCTTCACGGCCACCCACTTGCCGTTTTCGCTGCGCACGATGGGGCCATGGTGGCTGAAGTAGGCGGTGACATTGCGGCTGGCCAGCTTGCCGCCGGGCGTCTTGTACGGCAGCGTGATCGGGACGGCGCGCAGGGCACGTTGTTCCTGGCCATACCGGTAATAGAACTTGCCATTGCGTTCGACCACTGTTTCCAGGTACTCGTCGATCACGTCGCCGCCGCCCGAGGTATGCATCCAGCCGGCGCGCTCGTTGAAGCCCTGGTAGATGAAGAACTGGCCCCAGGTCACGGCGCCGTAGGCATTCAGCCCCTCGTCGCTGACCATGTGGATTTCGGGGCGGAAGTAGAACGAGGTGTGCGGGTTGATCATCAGCAGCGGATAACCCGCCTTGGTGCGCTTGGGGGCGATGGCGAAGCCGTTCGAGCCGCGCGGCTCGGCGTCCAGCACGTTGCCGGCCGCGGCCAATGCCGGCGTGGCAGGCGCCGGCGTGGCTTGCACCGGCTTGCCGTAGAAGGCTTCCAGGTCCTTCAGCTCGATCGATTCGATGTCGCCGCCGATGCTGCCTTCGCTGAACGCCAGCGCCATCCAGGGCTCGAAGCGGGTGATCAGCTTCGGCTTCACGTCCGGATGCGTGTGCAGGTAAAAGTTCAGGCCGTCGGCAAACGCCACCATCAATTGCTGCAGCCAGGGCGGGCTGGCCGCATACTTGGCCTGCATGTCGGCCGGCTGGATGTACAGCTTCATGCGCAAATCGCGCCAGATTTCCTGCTCGCCCTCGACTTCGGCCAGGCGCCCCATCGCGTTGATGTAGTTCAGTTCGACGCGGTTGAAGTCGTCCTCGGCCTGGGCATACACCATCCCGAACACCGTATCGGCATCGCTTTTGCCGAACACGTGGGGAATGCCCCATTTGTCGCGCATGATCGTCACGCGTTGCGCCGTTCCTTGCCAGCGCGCCAGGTCGGCGCTGGTCACGCCCTTGGCCGTTGCCGGCGCCACCGGGGCGCCAGCAGCGATAACAGGCCCGGCCGCCACGAAGGCGGCGCAGCAGAGTGTCGAAGCAAAACGCAAGGCGGTGCGGCGAAACGGGATCATGCGGTCTCCTGTTTTGATGATCGTTGTGTCTGCCTTCTGGCGGAGGCGATAGAGCGCGGTCTTACAGCCCGGCGTTGGCCAGCTTCTGCTTGAGGACTTCGTTCTCGGTAAGCAAAGTGGCCATGCGGTCCTTCAGCGCCGCGATCTCGGACTTCAGCGCGGCCTTGTCGTCGACCGGTTCGCCATCGGGGCCGGTCTTCTTCGGCTTGGTGGCCTGCTTCTGCTCGCGCACCTGGCGCGCGGCCTGCTGGAGTTCCTTGCGGCCACCGGCGACAGCGGCGATCTGCGCGTCCTGCGGCAATTGGGCCACGTTCGCAGCGGCATTGATCGAAATGGTGCCGGAACGCACGGCTTCGACCAGCTGCGGCGTGGCCGCCTTCTGGATGCGCTCGATCTGGCTGATGGTATTGCTCGACACGCGCGCCGCCTTGGCCACTTCTTCGCGCGTGTTCCACGGCGGTGGCGGGCGGCCATCCATGTCGTCGGGGCTTGGCTCGGGCGGCTCGTCGGCCATGCGCTGGGCCATGCGCGCGCTGACGATTTCCTTCTTGCGCAGGGCCAGCAGGCCGCGCTGGAAGTCGGACACGCTACGGCGCGCCAGGTGGTTGTCGATCATCCACAGCATCACGTCCTCGATCGAGGCAAAGCTGTTGTTCTGGACGGTACGGAAGTCGATGTCGTGCCTGCGGCAGATTTCGTAGCGGTTGTGGCCGTCGATGAGGACGTCGCCCCACAGCACCAGCGCGTCGCGGCAGCCTTCGGCAAGCAGGCTGCGCTCGAGGGCGGCGTATTCGATATCGGTCAGTGGGTCGACGAAAGCACGCAGCTCGTCGTTAATGGTGATGTTCACGGTATGGTCCTAGGCTTCTTGGTGCGCCGTCATGGCGCCGGGAAGCATTCTAGACCATTCGATGGCTGAGCCAAAGAAAGCCGAGCCGAAAATGAGAGGTGGTGCGGGCAGCCGGAATCGAACCGGCACGCCTCACGGCGGCAGATTTTAAGTCTGATGCGTCTACCAGTTCCGCCATGCCCGCGCCGGCGGGGATTGTACACCGTGCGGCAACTTCGGTGTTAGTTGTTGAGCCAGTGGCAAGTCCTCGCGCCGCTTGGACTGACTGTACAAGCGCACTCTTAAGCCCGAACAAAATTGCCCATAAGCATGCATGCGATGCTGCCGCTTCACACGTTCAGGCCCGGAGGCCGGCATGGAAAATGTTGTCTCACGTTGCGGCGCCCTGTGCCTGCTGGCAGCTGCCCTATCCGCCTGTTCGCCGAAAAGCGCCGAAGAAAAAGGGGCGCAGATGGCGGGCGAGAAAATCGACATGGTCGCCGGCATCGGCAATGCGCTCACCGACAAGGGCGGCAAGCCCGCCGAATCGATTGCTTCCGGGGTCGGCACCGTGGTCAAGGGCGTCGAGCGGGGTGCGATGACGGTCGGGCGCAAGCTCAGCCTTGACTCCTCGCTGGCAGCGGCCGGCCTGACAGTCACCAAGGTTCAGGACGCAAGCGGCAGCACGACGCCGCATGGGCTGGAAGCCTATCTCGTCGCCAGCAACGGCGCCGAGGGCAATTTGCGCATGATCGCCTACGACGCCCTGGGCCGCGAGATCGGCCGCTCGAGCGTGCCGGTTTTGCTGACCGGCGACGATGCCAGATACGTGGCGCTGAAGCTCGACCGGCAAGTGGACTTGCATGGGGTCACCGCCGTCACTTTCAAGTTCGTGCCGGGGACCCAGGCCGCCGCCAAGTAAGCGGCGACTGTTCACCGGCATCACGCGCACAGCGCAAAAAAATGCCGCTATCGCATCGAGTGCAACAGCGGCGAACGCTCAGTTGGTCTGAGTTGGAGACATTTCTTATCATAAGGGCGACCCGAGCGCGCACAAGGCCCGAAAGAGGAAAACTCGCCTTGTCATGACGTAGGCGGATTCGCACACACTTCCGGCAACGCCGGCTGGTTCAGAACGTCCGGGCCAGCGACACCACGAGCGTGTTCTTGCCCGGATTGGTGTAGCCGATGCGTGCCGTACGGTTCGCGCTGCCCGAGGTATCGCGCTCGTAGGCGTGGGTCGCCCCGAAGGCACGGGTATACGCGCCGGCCATTTTCCAGCCACCGCCCAGGCGATGCGTCAGGCCCACCTTGACGTCACGCCAGTTCCAGTAATCGTTGCCGGCGCCGGCTACCCGGCCTTCGCCGGCATGCAGGTTCAGCGTGGTGGTGTCGCCCAGGCCGACGTTGGCGCCACCGTCGAGATAGCCGCTGCCGCGCGCGTTGGCGATGCCGGCGAAATTACGGCTTACCGTGTAATGGTACTTGGCATACAGTGCCTTGTAGCTGAGGCCAGCTGCGAGCTCGGCATAATCGAAGCGCACGCCGTTCGGCCCGCGCGCGCCACCCGGATAGCGGGTGGCCTGCCCGATCAGGCTGTAGCCAAGCTCGCCTACGCTGCCGCCGTAGCCGCCAACCACATTCCATTCCACCGATCCCTTGTCGAGGTAGCGGTCGCCGACGCTCGAGACCCAGGTGCCGGCCGACCAGCCGCTCGTGTGCAGGTAGTCGACGCCAGCCTGGGCCGCCGGCTTGCCGTCGCTCTGGCGCAAGCCGCGCCAGACGTACTGGCTGGCGACGCCGGCGTTCGCCGTGAATGCCGCTGCCTGCTCGGCGCCGAACACGGGTTGGTCAGGGTCCCATGCCGCGGCCTGGGTAGTGGGGTGCATCGTGAACAGCGCAAGACAGACGATCGGCATCAGCCGTTGAACGGAGTTGGTCATTCTGTAAGGAGCAAGGGTTGAACGCGAAGCGACGCGGCGGAAGACTCTGATAGTGCCGTGCGGCAATTGAGTGAAGGAATTTTAGAGGCATTTTCGGCGCGCACAGCGATTTGATGCCAGCTTGCATATGGGTTTTCTTGTTCTGTGCGTACTCCGCGCAACACAGTGTTCAAGAAGGCATTCAGGCGTGACAAGGTGGTGGATAAGCGTGCGCGGCGCGGGACACAAGCGTACCTGTGTCGGCGACGCAGCATCGGGGCTGCGCCAGCGCAAGGAGCGTGCAATGGGCGCCCACGCGCCGGCCGGAACGTGGAAAACAGCACTTAGGATAGTTGTTTCCCCACTTGCGCTGTACGAACGGCATGCTCAATCCTGTCGACCGTCACGCCCGGCTGGGCGCACTGCACCGACGCTGGAACGCTGGCGGCGCCGGCTTGCCCGACGCTGCCCTGCACGGCCTGCTCGCCGATGCCGCCGCCTGGGATGGCTGGCCACTGGTCGATGCCGTCGGCACCTGCCTGGCGGACAGGGAAGAACTCGATACCGCCGAAACGCTGCACCTGATCGATGCCCGGCGCGCACTCGGCCGAGGGGAAGCCGCGCTGGCGCTGGCGCGCGCGCTGAGGCATACGTACCCCTTTGCGCCGGATCACGCCGGCCTGGAAGCGGAACTGCGCTCCTGGCTGGGGTGGCGCCAGCGCTTCCCGCTTCCGGGCAGCCATGACGAACTGACGCTCGAGCCGCTGGCCCACCATCACGCGCGCGGCTTTGCCTGGCAATACCATGATCCCGCCATCGCGCAACTGTGCTGTTTGCCGAAGTTCATCGATGGGCTCGAATGGCACCATTGGCTGGCCGGCATGCTGGGCGAGCGCCGGCGCCTGCTATACGCGGTGCTGCACCGCGACTGGGGGCTGATTGGCTGCGTCAGCCTGGTGCTGCATCGCGACGCAGGCTTTTTCTATTACTGGCTCGGACCGGACTTCCAGGGGCGTGGCTTCGGGCCGCGTGCCGGCGCATGCCTGCTGGCCATGGCCGAGCGCACCTGCGGACTGCGCAGCTGTTATGCCAAGGCCTTCGATGTCAACCTGCGTTCGCGCCGCGGCCTGGACAAAATGGGCTTTGCCGACCTCGGCATGCGTGGAACGGGCGAGGACTGCAACCAGGTTTTTTACCGGCGCGGTCCGCCACAGACGCGGCGGCGGACTGCCGACCAACTGCACTGGCTGCTGGAAAGCATGGACGCCAGCGTGCGGGCCGCGGCGCCCGCTTCTTCAAGGGATGACGCGCCCGAACCTGCGCGCTGAACCCGAAGCCTCAGGCGCCCTGGTAGATCAGCACGCCGCATACTGCCGCGCCCAGCGCCAGCAAGCCGAACAGGAACCAGCGCATCGCCACTGCCAGGCCAGCCACCGCCTTGTTGGCGTCTTCATTCAGCATGCCACGCTTGCGGCCGGAATTGAGCAGCAGCGACACGAAGATAAACAGGAAAAACAGGATCAGGATAAATTTCATTGCTTTACACTTTGCGCTTCACGCTCAGGTACGGGCCAGCACCAGGGCCAGCGACACCAGGCCCAGCACGGCCGACGCCGCCGCGATCAGGCCGACCACCTGGATCTTGCCGCGCGCCGCTTCCATGCGCGCGATCAGCTGGGTATTCTGGTCGGCCAGTTCGGTAATCAGTTTCGAGGCCTCGCGCAGCTGCCCGTGCATCTGGGAAATCGCCGCGTCCTGCTGCTCGATGTGCGCGGCCAGCAAGGCCATGCCATCGTCCCCCATCGGCGCCGGCGCCATCGCCACATCGTCGATGCCGGGCGCGGGGGCGCCCTTGCGCCCAACCGTGTCCCACAGCCTGCGCGCGCCATTTGCCACCTGCGGCGCGGCCGCGATCACCTCGCTCCACGGAACCGCCTTTAATACCTTCAGCCAGGCTACGGCCATGTTGTGTCCTCCAAGTTGAATGGATGCAGGATAGCACTACTGTCCGCCCCCTGAACGGCCGGGTTGGCGGGGCAATCGTGCGGCAGCGTTTTATGCATTACCATCGCACTATGTGTGGACGATTTGACCAAAGCCAAACGGCG